>Ga0116227_10010081_pt1 | contig 16713 bp, 10 predicted proteins | sample S1TSphgellanicum_FD_89693 | JGI IMG/M metagenome (GOLD analysis project Ga0116227, IMG submission 89693) | Host-associated microbial communities from peat moss isolated from Minnesota, USA - S1T2_Fb - Sphagnum magellanicum MG | ecosystem: Host-associated > Plants > Peat moss > Unclassified...
ACCGCACGCGCGCTACCGAGATCAAGCACGCCTCGCAGCACCTTCTCGATGGCACATTGACGAAGGGAAAGCATGCCAGCGGCTTGCGCGGAGGCCAACAGGGCGGGAACCGGGCTGTGGGTACGCACCAGGTGCTTCACCTCGGGGGTGCCCGACAGTAATTCATATACCACAACGCGCCCCTTGAAGCCGTCCCGGCAGGCGTCGCACCCGCCAGGTTCGCGAACCGTCAAGCGGCCGTTATTGCCGAACTGTGCGCGCCAGCCCTCCAGCACGGTCGCCTTATCGAGAGACGTTCCCACACAATATTCCGCCGCAAGATCCATCAGTTCCTCATCGCTCGGGACGCGCGTTTCCTTGCAGTTAGGGCATAGCTTTCGCGATAGCCGCTGCGAGAGTATCCCGACGAGTGCATCGGCGAAGTTGAAGGGATCCATTCCCATGTCGAGCAATCGAATGACGCTCTCGGCAGCGCTGTTGGTATGCAGCGTGGAGAAAACGAGATGTCCGGTCAACGAGGCTTCGATGCCGATCCGGGTGGTCTCGGCATCACGCATTTCACCGACCATGATGACATCGGGGTCGGCTCTCAAAAATGCGCGCATCGCAGCCGCAAAGGTCCAGTCGATCTTAGGGTGCACTTGAACCTGACGAAGCCCGGGCTGTGTAATTTCGACCGGGTCTTCGGCGGTCCAGATTTTGATGTCCGGCTTATTGATTTCATGCAAGACCGAATGCAACGTCGTCGTTTTGCCGGAACCCGTCGGACCGCACACCAGAATGAGCCCGTAGCTGCGCGAGATCATGGCGCGCAGCTTCGACAGGTCCATGTCGGAGAAGCCAACGTCCGCGAGCGGCAACGCCTCAGCGTTTGCCAGGATACGCATGACGACATCTTCCAGGCCGTTTGCCGTGGGAATAATCGCCAGACGCAGCTCAATGGCCAACGGCCCGTGTTTGGAGAAGTCGATCTTGCCGTCTTGGGGACGTCGTCGCTCGGATATATCGAGATCCGCCATCACCTTCAGACGCGACACTATCGCCTGGCTGTAGGAGGGGGGCAGCTGCAAGTAGTCTTCAAGATCGCCGTCTTTCCGAAAGCGAATCAGGGTTTCGGTCGCTCCCCCGTTGCTTTCGATGTGAATATCGGAAGCTCCCTGGCCGTGCGCTTCGATGATGATCTTGTTGACCAGTTTGACCAGCGTATTTTCGGAAACCCGCAAATCGCTCGTCATATCCTTGACAGGCTTTCCCGATTGCTGCGTCTCCATGGCCAGCTGACTGGTCAAATCGGATATCTTGGTCTGAGCGGGGGAACGAGTTTCCAGCAGACTCTCTGATCCCGGCGCCTTTCCGGGTGAAGGACGCGCCTCTGCACGGCCTTCGAGATTGGCGTATTCCTTGGCGATCCGGGTCTTTATGTCCTGCGGATTGGCGATCACCGGAGAGATGCTGATGCCGGCGTGAAAGCGCAGCTCCTGCGAGAATTCGATGACAAAGGGGTCCTCAACCGCGACCACGAGGGTGTCTGCGGTGCGAAGCAGCGGCAATACCTGATGACGAATCGCGAGCGCCATGTCGACGGATTCCAACGCGCCTGCGCCAATTTTGAACTCGCGAACATTGACGTAGGGGATGCCCAGCTTGTCCGATAATGCAAATTGAATGACTCGCGGCGTCACTGCGCCCATTTCAATGAGAATCTCGCCCACGCGACGCGTGCGGTGCGCAACTTGAATCGTCAGCGCTTCTTCCAACTGCTGCTTGGTAATCAGCCCCGATTCCACCAAGATATCGCCAAGCCGAACAGCGGGTCGTTTCTCTTGCGCGTCGAGTGCTCCAAGCAGTTCCTGGGCGGAGATGATTGCACGGTCCATCAGGAACTTGCCGATCTTCTCCTGGCGTAACTTGGCTTGCTTATTCAGTGCATTGGACAAGGAATCCGAGCTCACCGCATGTTTTTCCAACAAGACTTCCCCGATCTGCGGCCCGATCTGCACTTCCGCGATCTGCGCGGCCGCAATCAGTATGCGTGTGGCTTTGAGCGAATCTGCTTCCACCTGGAACAGAAAAACGCCCATGGAATCCCTCACGAACCCGAGGGTGTTGCCACTGCGAATCGTGCCGTCGATCAGCGTGACTCGAAAAGGCTTGGCAGCCTGCGCTTCCGGGGAAGCGCCGACGGCCTCGAGTGCCACCAAATCGGGTAGGTAGGCGACTGGTTTCGTTAAGCATAGGGACCTTATCTGGTCCATCGGTATCTGCCGCGTACCGGTCGCGCCGCTCGAATTGGTCACGATGCTCGATGCACCTTGAACCAACTCGACCAGCCGTTTGGGAAGCACTCGTCCGTCGGTCAACTCGAGCTTGCAGTCAACAGGATGGTGCGCCAAGGGTGCATCGACGGCCTTGAAGAATGGCAGCGTCGGCCAATAGATTTTACTCGCAATCAATGGAGCTTTAATCATGTTGGCGACCATTTTGCCGTCGCAATCTTCTTGAAATTGCAGAGTGGTCTGCAGTAAATGGATCACGCAGTGCGGCAACTGCGTTTCAAACCTAAATCGGGGTCCAGGTCCCAACGCAAGTCAGGGTTGCGCCTTCGTTATTCTGGGACCGCAGGCGCAACTCGTCCAAACCGATTGAAGCCCTTATCGCTCTTGAAGCACAACAGACAAAGAAACAACACAGTGAAGCCGAGAGTGACGAGGGCGAATAACGCATAAAGTATGATTACGAAGGCGGCATCCACTTGGGAAATAGCCGACGAAGCGACCAACAAGATGGGCATCCCAATACAAGCCGGCGCGGCGTACCAAAATGAATGGCCAGAATCGTGCAGACGCCGCGACGTCACCGCCAAATGCGGCGTGATGACGCCAAGATCAAACAGGACGATGACAATTGACCCTACAACAGATGACCTTGGGATAGCGAACCGAGAAACTAGTCCGGTGATCTGAATAACGAGGGTAAACCACCAGAATTCGGGACGGCTTGCTCGTCCGCTGAATTGGGCGTAATGACGGATGCAATGAATGAACCAAGCCACGCGCTCTTTCCCTAACAACGTTGCAGTTGAGCGGCAAGCGATTCCTCAGACACCATGCTATGGCACCTGCATCGCACGGTCGCCCGAATTGACTTATCCCCACGTCGACCGGCTACGACGGTGACGAACACGCCGCCGCGTGTCCGATCAAAGGAAGTTAGATCCGCAGCACACGTACAAAAATAACCCCAAGTAGGGTCGCCGCTGCATAAACTACATAGATCAAGAGTGAAACGCCAATTGCGCGCGCGCCGGCCGCGAATCCGCGCGACTTCACCAAATAGTAAGGCAACACGATTACTGTAAGCCCGACGAAAGCAATGTTGAAGATCGTTGAGCGACGATACGCCCGGCGTTCGGAGTCAACACAGAACCACACGAAAGTGGCGAAGCTAATCATAAGCCCGCTGGCTAGCGCGCCAATTGACTCATAGCCTGGAATTCTGAATTGCGCGACACCACATCCTCCAACGAATCCAACCAAAGCACAGAAGACTGTTAGTGCCAACGTTGGCCGAGATGAAGTCATCTATCTAAATGCCGCTGCGTGGATGCGGCCCCCGATCGCTCGAATCGATTGTTAGGATGCGTGCAGGACGGCGCATGTCGATAGCCTCAAACCAGTGTAACTCGGCCTGTGCTATTTCCCCGGATGGAAGGCGAATTTCCGCGAAGCTTTTACGCTTACGCCACCACCGTCCAGGACCGTAGCGCTTATGGGTGGAGACAATCTGCCGACGCACACGATACATGCGACTCTCGCTCACGTGACACCGCCAACCTGACAAATACCTTGAGTCAATCTGCGCCCACGCTCGTTGCACTCATTTGTCATCTTGTTCCGATTACGGTGAGTTTTTGGTTGCCGAGCTCCCAGTTATGTTGCCCGTCGCAGAGCAAAGTCGCTTTCCCGTGTTCCATTCTGTATCTTTGATCCAGGCCGTGAGGGAATTCGTCTTGACGACGAGGCCGCACAAGCACGTTGTCGAAACGTCGCTCGAAAAAACCCACGAACAACGCTATACAAGGTTACATAACACCATGCCGCAATCCATCGGGATTCCGAAAGAAATATTCCCTGGCGAGAAACGGGTCGCCACGGTACCCGACGTCGTCCAAAAGCTGCTGAAGTTGGGCTTTACCGTGTCAGTTCAATCCGGTGCAGGCGCCGCGGCCAGCATCGACGATGATGCTTATCGAGCCGCCGGCGCGACGATTGTGCCGGATGCCGCACAACTTTGGTCGGGTGCGGACATCATATTCAAAGTTCGCGCCCCCAGCCGCGACGAAGTCAGTCTGCTGCGCGAGGGCGGCACCCTCGTGAGCTTCATCTGGCCCGCTCAGAATCCTGAACTGTTGCAGGCCCTGGCCGCAAAAAAAGCGACGGTGTTGGCGATGGACAGCGTGCCGCGCATATCCCGCGCGCAGAAGCTGGACGCCCTCTCCTCGATGGCCAACATCGGCGGTTATCGCGCGGTGATCGAGGCAGCGCACGAATTCGGTCGCTTCTTCACGGGACAGATCACGGCGGCGGGCAAGGTGCCTCCGGCCAAGGTGTTCGTCATCGGAGCCGGTGTCGCGGGCCTTGCCGCCATAGGCGCCGCCAACGGTCTGGGCGCCATCGTTCGTGCCAACGATACGAGGGCCGAGGTCGCCGACCAGATAAAGTCCTTGGGCGCCGAATTCGTTCCGGTCGAGTACGTCGAAGAAGGCAGTGGCGGTGGCGGTTACGCGAAGGTGATGAGCGAGGGCTTCCAAAAGGCGCAGCGCGAGCTGTTTGCCAAGCAGGCCAAGGAGGTGGACATCATCATCACCACGGCGCTGATTCCGGGCAAGCCTGCGCCCAAGTTGATCACCGCGGAGATGGTGCAAGCGATGAAGCCGGGCAGCGTCATCGTCGACATGGCGTCCGAACAGGGCGGCAACTGTGAACTCACCGAACCGGGCAAGGTTGTCGTCAAGCACGGCGTCATCATCATCGGATACACCGATCTTCCCAGCCGCCTGCCGACGCAGGCGAGCAATCTGTACTCCACCAACTTGTTCCGGCTGACGGAAGAGTTGTGCAAGTCGAAGGACGGCCAGATCAACGTCAACATGGACGATGAGGTGCTTCGGGGTACGACCGTCGTCAAAGACGGAACCATCACCTGGCCTCCTCCGACGCCCAAGTTATCCGCGGCGCCTCCTGCGGCGGCCAAGACGGAGATCAAGGCGGTCACGCCGGCCAAAAAGGGTCACGGCGCCGCCTCTGAACCGCTGTCGGCCGGCACCACGACCGTCGTGTTCTTGGCTGCCGCGGTCATCTTCGCCCTGATCGGCGTGTTCGCGCCGGCGGCATTTCTCGGGCATTTCACCGTATTCGTACTGGCATGTTTCATCGGCTACATGGTGGTGTGGAACGTAACGCCATCGCTGCATACGCCGTTGATGAGTGTGACGAACGCGATCAGCAGCATCATCATTATCGGCGCGCTCGTGCAAATCGCGCCTCCGGCCGTAGCAGCCATCGGTGAAGGGGCGATTCGGCCCGATGCCGTCATTCGCTGGCTGGCCGTTGTCGGTATCGCGTTGACGGCGGTCAACATGTTCGGCGGCTTTGCGGTCACCCACCGCATGCTCTCGATGTTCAGGAAGTAAGGGAAAAATAACAATGTCCGCAAGCTTGACTTCGGTCGCGTACATCGCGGCCACCATCCTCTTTATCTTAAGCCTCGGCGGTCTGTCGAACCCGGAGACCTCACGCCGCGGTAATTTGTACGGCATGATCGGCATGGCCCTTGCCGTGCTGGCTACGCTGCTTGGGCCGCGAGTCACCGGCGGCGGCATTCCCTGGGTGGTGGCGGCGTTGGTGCTCGGCGGAGCGCTGGGACTCTACCTCGCCCGCTCGGTACAAATGACGCAGATGCCCGAGCTGGTCGCTTTCATGCACAGCCTGGTCGGCCTCGTCGCGGTCGTTGTCGGATATGCAAGCTATATCGATCCGGCGGCGGTCGCGGATATGAGCGGCGCGGAGATCGGCATTCACCACGTCGAGGTGTATCTCGGCGTGCTCATCGGCGCCGTCACCCTGTCGGGTTCGGTGATTGCCTTCGGCAAGTTGTCCGGTCGCATCGACGGTAAACCCATGATGCTGCCGGCGCGTCACTGGTTGAATCTGGCACTCCTGGTTGGCGTCATCGTATTGGGCTACTTTTTTCTGGGAGCACCGTCGATCGACGACGGTATGAAACCGTTGATCGGGATGACCATCATTGCCGTTCTCTTCGGGGCGCACCTGGTCATGGCCATCGGCGGCGCCGACATGCCGGTGGTCGTTTCGATGTTGAACAGCTATTCCGGCTGGGCGGCGGCCGCCACGGGCTTCATGCTGTCGAACGATCTGTTGATCGTCACGGGCGCCTTGGTCGGCTCCAGCGGCGCAATCCTGTCCTACATCATGTGCAAGGCTATGAACCGCAATTTCTTCAGCGTGATCGCCGGGGGCTTTGGCGGCGCTCCAACAGCTAAAGCCGGCGGCGCAGCCGCACCCGCGGGCGAGACCATCGCCGTCAGTGCCGCGGAAACGGCGGAGTTGCTCAAAGAAGCATCCAGCGTCGTGATCGTGCCGGGCTACGGGATGGCCGTCGCGCAGGCGCAGCACACGGTTTATGAGATCACCAAATACCTGCGTGAAAAGGGCAAGAACGTGCGCTTCGCGATTCACCCGGTGGCGGGCCGCATGCCTGGGCACATGAACGTGCTGCTCGCAGAAGCGAAGGTGCCCTACGACATTGTGTTCGAGATGGACGAAATCAACCAGGACTTTCCGGAGACTGCCGTGGTCATGGTGATCGGTGCGAATGACATCGTGAATCCGAGCGCACAGGATGATCCATCCAGTCCGATCGCCGGCATGCCCGTGCTCGAGGTCTGGAAGGCCCAGACCACCATCGTCATGAAGAGAAGCATGGCATCCGGTTACGCCGGCGTCGACAATCCTCTGTTCTACAAGGAAAACAATCGAATGTTGTTCGGCGATGCCAAGAAAATGTTGGACGAGGTGCTGACCGCGTTGAAGGCGTGAACACGAGTCGAGCGCTTCAATCCACCAGGGAATGTCGGCCCCAGTCGAAGCGCCGCCCCAGGATGGCCTTGACGATGAGATGGTCGGTCGAGCCGGTGGCCCCGATACCCACGCCGATATTGATCTCCCAGAGGGGGGAGACGTTCAGGTCCGTGACCAGGAACACCTGTTGCTGCTGATCATGAATGGGAGAGATATTGCCGATTGCACCGTAGTCCGCGTACCACTCGATGCCGGCACTCACCACGCGCGTGAAGTCATAACTGATCTTGGCGCTCGGCGACAAACCCAGACCCTGTTTGACATCGGGACCGTGCCATGTACGCTCCAGCGCCGGATTGATGGCGAAATACCAGCGACCGATGCTCTTATCGACGATCGGTCGGATTTCCCACGTCCACGTGTCGGTCGAGTAGGCCGAGCGCTGGAAGCCGATCTCGGTGGACAAGCTCACTCCCACCGGCCATCCCCAAGAGTCCGGCACGCGAATTCGCGGGCGAATATGATCACCCACCCACTGCACACCATGGCCGTCCTGCTCGCTGGTGAAGAGGTAGAAACCGACCTCTGACCATTCATTGAGCCCTTCGGTGAGTTCGATCGTTTCGTGTTCCTGATGCTGGGTCGGGTAGACGCCGTCCACGAGGTATTTCTGGCCGTCGACGGTAAAGTTCGAATGCAATTCGACCATCAAGCTTTCGGGCGGTACTGTTTCCGCGCCGTACACCTGAATTTCATAGTTCGTCTGGGCGCGAGCCAGCGTCGATGCAAACACGCACACGAACGCGATTAACACAGTGAAGCGCCAACGATGACCGTTGGGCTCAGGCATAGTTGAATAGCAACATGAATCCCAAATCCATGTGATTTTGCTGATGACAGTGAAACAGAGAAGCTCCGGGATTGTCGGCGGTGAATTCAACCTCGGTGCAAGTCTGCGCATCCACCAAGACGACGTCTTTGACGATGCCGCGAATGTCCTTCGAGGCGTCCGGCGCGGATGATTGGATCGGTTGGCCGAGCGCCCTCAGCTCGAAACTATGACGGTGCAGATGCACAGGATGATCGTCGGCGCTGCGATTGATGAACTGCAAGCGATAGCGCCGGCCGGCAACGAGCGGTGCAACACGTGTATCCGGATAAGACTCGCCGTTGATCGTCCAGCGTTCCATCGCTCCATGGCCGCGAAATTTCGATTCGATGATCATCGGCACGACGATCGGAGGATCACCCCAGGACTCCGGCTGCGCGCCGGCAAATTGTTCGTAGTTCCACACCAGCTGCGACGGCTGATCCCAGGCCGCACGATCGGACCTATTCGCATACTCGACGATAATCGCCATGCCGATAGCCTGGACGTGCTTGCGTACCTCCCCGAGTACCCACACGCCGGGATTATCCATGTCGACGATCGCACAGATTCGCTCGGCCGGTGCGAGCCTGAGCATCGAGACGGTTCGTGGATTGGGCACCGCATTACCATCCAATGACACCACATGAAACTTGTGACCGGAAAAGGCGAGCCAATGGACCTCGGTGGGACTCGAGTTGAGTACATGAAGCAACACCCGCTGTCCTTCCTTGACCCTCAGAGGCTCTCCGGAGCCCATGGTCTTGCCGTTGATGGTGGCAACGGCGTAGCTTAAGTTCATCGCCCCGTCATCGCTGGCCAGTAAGTAACCGGCCCAATCATGCAAGGCGAGAAAGAACTCCTGATCGAATAGCGCCGGATTCTCGCGCGGCTCGATCATCAAGAATCCATGTTGACCGCTGTACTGAGCCCGTGTGAAATCGTTCATTGCCATGGTGTGCGTGTGATACCAGCGAAATCCCGCGGGCCGCGGAATCAAGGTGTATCGCGCGCTGGCATTCGGCGCGATGGGCGTTGTCCCTTCTTCCATCGCGCCGTCCACATCTGGCGGCGTGAAGAGTCCGTGCCAGTGAACGACCTCCGGACGGTCGGTGCGATTGACCACCTCGATGGTGAACGGACGATTTTCTGTGCACCTTATCAAGGGTCCCGGCACCTGCCCGTTGTAACCCGTGGTCCGCAATCGATGATGCGGCGACAACTCCATGGTGATTGGCGCGATCACGAGGGTGTAGTCCGCTGCTTGAGGGGTCTGAGCGAAACCGTGAAGAGACGGCGCCACGCTCATCAGGCCGGAGAATTTTAGAACATCGCGTCGGGAAACCATGGGGTCAGGATAGCCAATCGAGCGCCGCCTAGCCCAACAAGTGCGCGAAAAAACTATTGTGCAGGCGATTCACAGGATCGGTGCGCTGGCGCAGGGCTCGAAACAGTCTGGCGCGCTCGCCGAACGATTTGACCACATGCTCAGGCTGCAGCCCGCGGGTCTGATTGAAAGTGGGCACACCGCCCCGCGCGGATGCAAACTCGTTGAAGTCGATCAAAAAATCGTTCCATCCCTGCTCGCCGGTGGATGAGGGTTCGAGCGTCATCATCGGACCCGAATAGCTCGGACTGAACAACGAGTTCTTATCCTGATGCAGCCGGCTGGCGCCGTTCACCAGGTTGCCGCGATAGCGGTTTTTCTTGTAATACGATTTGCAGAAGGCAAAGTACTCGCTCAAGAGCTTCGGGTAGTCTGCTTGCGGGAACGCCCACAGGCTGTAGGTGTGTCGGGCCTTCCACGCCTCGCGGGGCATGTCGCGCATCCATTCATGCGCGTACATGGCGACGCCGCGCACGCCGCCGCCCAGCGCGCGATGCACGCGCGATAACACGGTGGCGCGCAGTCCCGGCGCCGCCAGCACGCTGCCGACGGTGGAACCGAAGGCCGGCAATACGTTGCGCATCACCGACTGCCGGATCTGCCAGATCCCTGAGCGGGTGACGGTTGCGGACTCGTCGCGCGTGCGGCGTTCCACCGTGATGCGGTCGTGGAACGGCGAGATGTGCAGACGCAAAGCGCCGTCCGATTGGATCAGCGATCGATAGCGGATGCCGAATTCCCGCAAGGAAAACACTTCGTAGTCGATTTTCACGGCAGTCAGTGGGCGCACACGCAGCACCACTTCATGGACGATGCCGAGCAGTCCGAAGCTCGAGCGCAGCACCCGCATCAAGTCCCGCTCCCGGTCCGTGACCACCATCTGCCTGCCTTGCGGCGTGATGATCTTGAGTTCCGCCACGCACGAGGCCATCTGCGCCATGCCTTCTTCGTACGAAGCCTGCGGCAAAGTGGTGACGGCGACCGCGCCCAAGGAGATCTGACCCATCTCGGGAGTCAAGGGGAGTTCCAGGCCGCGCTCCGCCAAGGCGGCAACCAAGGTGCCGATCCGCACGCCCGCTTGCGCCCGGACCCAGCTGTCGCCGAATTCCAGGATCCGATTGAGCGCGGAGGTATCGACCGTCGTGCCGCCATCTCCGCCGACGCAGCGTGTTTGCGAGTAGTCCGCGCCGACCATGCGCACCGGCGTGGGATAGCTGCGGGTTTTGGAAAGCAGGATCGGGATGTCCTCATAGCGTTTCAGGCGCAGCACCAGTTTGGGCCTGCGATAAATGCCCGATGAATCCGCGCCACGCGAATCTGTCACTTTGCCGACCATGTTTCACCCCGAAGCATCCCAAGCTGAACCGCTTGCTGTGTCAGGGGCACAAAACCTGAAATGGTTTCGTCGCGCATTACGCGCTTTGGATCACTGGCGACCCCGCTATCGTCGGACTTCCATCAAATGAAGTCCCTTAGACCGGTGGTTTTGCGTCCCCACCTTTCGGCGGGTTTGCCCTTAATACAGCTGTGGCCACTATGCGGTGAACCCATAAGTTTTGTAAAGCGCTTTTTTCCCCCCTCACAGCGGGTCCCGGATTTAGCCCATCAGCAGCACAGTTTCGGCGTGCTCCACGGCCTCCGGGGTGCCGTACATGACCACCACATCGCCCTCCTTGAGTATCGTGTCGGGTCCTGGCTGACGTCCGACGATGCCGTCGCGGCGCACGGCGCTGACTTCGGCCTTGGCGCCTCGCACACCCAGCTCGGCGATGCTGCGCCCCACGGCCCAGGCATGGGGCGGCAATATCACGCTGTGCAGCTCTTCGCGAAAGGCATGCGTTTCGTCCAAGTGTTCCGCTTCCGCGTCGCGAAAATAATGACGCAGCATGCCGTAGCGATGGCTGCGGATGTCATTGACCGTGCGGATCACGGTCCCGACCGGCAGCTTGATCAATAGCAACAGGTGCGACAGCAGCATGAGGCTGGCTTCGAAGGTTTCCGGCACAACCTCGGTTGCCCCCGCCGCCTGTAATTCCTCCAACATCGCATCATCCTGGGTGCGTACCAGGATCGGAACATCGCTGCGCAGACCACGCACCGAACGCAAAATTCTCAAAGCCACATCCGGATTGGCAAAGGTGACCACCACCACGCTGGCGTGGGCGACGCCGACGTTCTCCAGCACCTTCGCTTCGCCGGCGTCGCCGTAAACGACGGGGTCGCCGGCCTGCCGGCCCATGCGGATTCGATATGGATCGACATCCAGCGCGATGTATTCGAAGCCGGTCTGTTCGAGTACGCGCGCGATGTTCTGGCCCACGCGGCCGAAACCGCAGATGATCACGTGATCGCGTTCTGCCACGGCCAGGGTCACCGATTCATGGCGCATGGCTTCGGTTTGCGGGTTCCCGGATTCGGACAACAAGGCGCGCGTGATGCGGCGGTTATGCCGGATGATCACCGGCGAAAGCACCATGCTGAGCACGGTCGCAGCCAGCAAAGGCTGCAGCACGCCGGCTTCCGCCAGATCGCGACGCAACAGCAAGGTGAGCAATGCAAAGCCGAACTCGCCGCCTTGGGATACCACCACGCCGGTGCGCAGGGACTTGAACCAACTGCCGGTGGCCGGCTTCGCCGCCAGCGTCACAACGGCAGTTTTGATCACCAGCATGCAAACCAAGATCGCCGAGACCAGCGGCAGATCGCGCAGCAGCAAGCCGACATCCAGCAACATACCCACAGTGATGAAAAACAAGCCCAGCAGCACCTCGCGGTAGGAGCGAATGGTCGCTTCGACCTGATGGCGGAACTCGGTTTCCGCCAGCATCATGCCGGCGAGAAACGCGCCTAATGCCAGCGACAGGCCAACCGCTTGTGTAGCCCATGCCGAGGCCAGCACCGCCAACAGCACGGCCATGGAGAACAGTTCCGCGGATCGCACCGAGGCAATGATCAGAAATAATGGCCGCAGCAGCCAGCGGCCGGCGGCCAACACCAGCAGCAATGCCAGCACGGCGATTCCGACGGCGTTCAATATATGCGCGGCGTCGGCGGACTGGCTGCCGTTCAACGCCGATACCAGGGCTAGAAACAGCGGAAAGCTCAGGTCCTGAAACAAGCATATGGCCACGGCGAGCCGTCCGTGGGTGCGATTGTTTTCCGATTGCTCGATGAGCTGCACGATGATGATGGCGGTGGAGGACATGGCGATGGCGCCGCCGATGACGATGGCCACCACCGGCGCGAGGTGAAACACCAGTACACCGATGGCGGCCACGATGCCGGTGGTCATCAGCACCTGTGCACCGCCGACCCCCAGCACCTCCCAACGCATGGCCACCAAGCGCGGCAGGGAAAATTCCAACCCCAATGTAAAAACCAAGAAAACCACGCCGAAGTCCGCCAGCAGCTGCGTGGTGGAATTGCTGGCGATCAGCGCCAGCGCGTGCGGGCCGAGCAGCATCCCCACCATCAGGTAACCGAGGATCGCCGGCAGCGCCAGCTTGCGCACGGCCGCAACCACGCACACCGAAGCGGTCAGCAGGATGAGGATCTGTAACAGCGGGTCGTTGCGCAGCATTGCCTGCTAGCATATCGCTATGAGTCCAAGCTTGACGGCTTCGATGGCACTCGAGGGAGAAAGCGGCCACTATCGGTTGGCTCTGACCGGCGATTGGTCGCTCACCGCGATGCCCTCGGTGGAGACATCCTTGAGCCGGCTTCCGGAAAATCTGCGCGGCACCTTGGTGTGCGATTGGCAGGGCGCCAAGACGCCGGGCATTGCGCCGGCGTGGGCTCTGCTCAAGCGGCTTGCGGAAATCGATCCGGGCAGTTTGCGAATTCGCCACGAGGGCAATCCGCCGCCGTTTCTCGACCTTCTGCTGAAGCTCGATGCGCAGCGGCACGCGGCCCACGAGACGCTCGACGCGCCGCCCACCCTGCAGGACGAAGTCGGCAAGCTCGGGCGCTGGGCGGTTTCGCAGGCAGCGCACGCACGCAGCGTGATCGATTTTTTCGGACGCATCGTCAGCGTCATCGGCCAGGCACTGCGCCGGCCGCGAGCCTGGCGCATTTCCTCGTTGACCCGGCATGTCTACGAAACCGGCATCACGGCCATCCCCATCGTTTCGCTGATCGCATTCCTGATCAGCGTCATCGTGGCTTATCTTGGCGCACAACAGCTCAATCGCTTCGGTGCGGACATATTCGTGGTGGACCTGGTGACCATTTCAGTGTTGCGGGAGATGGGTGTGCTGCTCACCGCCATCATCGTGGCAGGTCGCTCGGGCAGCGCCTTCGCGGCCGAAATCGGCGTGATGCAGCTGAACGAGGAGACCGATGCGCTGCGCGCCATGGGCATCAATCCGGTCGAGGTTCTGGTCGTGCCGCGCGTGCTGGCACTGGTCATCGCTCTGCCGCTGCTCACGGTGATCGCGGATGCCATGGGCCTGGCGGGCGGCGGCCTGCTGTCGCTGGTGAATCTGCACATTCCCCTGCCGCAATTCATTACGCGGATGCGCGAATCACTGGCGCCGACCACCTTCTGGTCGGGTCTGATCAAGGCGCCGGTGTTCGCCATCATCATCGCCATGGTGGGTACTTATCGCGGCATGCAGGTGCGCGACTCCGCGCGCGAATTAGGCAGACTCACCACCGTCGCCGTGGTGCAATCCATCTTTTTCGTCATCCTCGCGGATGCGGTATTCGCCGTGCTGTTCGTGCAGATCGACTTTTGATGGCCGCGAACGAGCCCAAGGTGATTCGGGTGACGGGGCTGAAAAACCGCTTCGGCAGCCAGGTGGTGCACGATGGATTGGACATGGAGGTGCGCGAGAACGAAATCTTCGGCATCGTCGGCGGGTCTGGAGCGGGTAAATCGGTTTTGCTGCACTCGATTGTCGGACTGAGGACACCGGATGGCGGAACGATCGAAATGTACGGCAGGGACGTGCAGGGCATGGCCGCGTCGGCTCGCAGCACATTGGTGCAAAGCTACGGCGTCACTTTTCAAAATGGTGCGCTGATCAGCTCGCTCACCGTGGCGCAGAACATCCAGCTGCCGCTGCGCGAGCACTACTCGCTGGCCGAGAAGACTCTGGAAGAGCTGGCTGAGATGAAGCTGCTGATGGTGGGCCTGACCCGCGAAACGGGCGGCAAGTATCCCTCACAGCTGTCCGGGGGCATGGTGAAGCGCGCCGCGCTGGCCCGGGCACTGGCGCTCGAGCCGAAACTATTGTTTCTCGACGAACCCACGGCCGGCCTGGATCCGATTTCCGCCACCGCCTTCGATGAGCTACTGTTGTACCTCCATGCGCAATTGGGTCTGACGGTTGTCATGATCACCCACGACCTCGATACCCTGTTTCAAACCTGCAGCCGCGTCGGGGTCATCGTCGACGGGCACATGATTTCCGGGACACTGCCGGCTCTGCTGCAGGATCGCCATCCCTGGGTTCAGGAATACTTTCACGGCGCGCGGGCGCGCGCCGCCGGGGCGCAAGTGCATGGATAGGGACGCCAATTATTTCGCGGTCGGCGCCTTCGTCCTGCTGGTCATCGCCATGGGCGTCTCTTTCGTTTTCTGGTATACCGATCAACAGGACCGGCACACCTACCAACGCTATGAGATCTATTTCAACGGCTCCGTGAGCGGCCTGACCGCCGGCAGTCCGGTGCGCTATCTCGGCGTCGATGTGGGCACGGTGGTGCGAATCATGATCGACCCGCAGCAGCGCAATCGCGTGCAGGTCATCGCCGATATCGAATCCACGGCTCCCATCGACTCGCGCACCCGCGCGTCATTGGGCCTGCAGGGCATCACGGGTCTGCTGTTCATCGATCTGGAGCAGGATCCCAAGGTGCATTTCACCGCCGAACTCGCGCAGGGTTTGCATTATCCGGTCATCGCCTCCGAACAATCCAACATCGAAGCGCTGCTCAGCAGTTTGCCCAAGTTGACCGAGCACATGGTTGAACTCGTGGACCGTTTCAATCAGGTGTTCAGCGACGCGAACGTGAAGGCATTTTCTGCAACGCTGGAGAGCGCCAGCCAGGCGAGCAAGCGGCTGCCCAAGACCATCGGCGACCTGCAGGAGCTCGTCATCGATGTGCGGCACACGCTGCAAGGGGTGGAAGGAGCCACCGGGGACCTGCGTGCGGTGATCGCGCATGCCACGCCGGACGTCGAGGCCGCAGTCGCCAACATTCAACAGATGTCCGACCACCTGGAACGCACGTCCGAGCGCCTCGATGGTTTCGTCGCGGAAAATCAGCCTGGCCTATCACGGTTCACGCAACAGAGTCTGCCTGAGCTCGAGCGGTTGTTGCGCGAGAGCCGCCAGGCGGCGCGCGAATTTCGCGACCTGTCGCGCAGCCTGAAAGCCAATCCGTCGCAGCTCCTTTACGAGTCCATCGACCATGGCGTCGCGGTGCCGCCGTGAGTCGTGGCGTCATGGTTGCGCTGGCGTGCTGCGCGCTGTGCGCGTGCGGCTCCTTGTTTGAAAGCAAGGCCGCACCGCAGAATCTGTATCTGCTCAGCATCGCCGGCAAGCCGACGTCGGACGCCCCCGCATTGCCCATGGACCTGGTGGTGCTGAAGCCCCGTGTGCGCGTCGGCCTCGATACCGATCGCATCGCGCTGCTGTATCCGGACAGACGACTGGATTATTTCGCGAATGTCCGCTGGAGCGGGCCCCTGGATGAAGTCATGCAGGAATTGGCACTGCAGGAATTCCGCGCCATGGGGGGCTTGCACCATGTGAGCAGCGATGCCTCGGTGTTTGCCAGTACTTACTGGCTGGAAATAGAGGTGGCGGATTTTCAGGCGGAGTATGCGAGCGCGGGATCGATTCCAAGCGTGCACGTGCATCTACTGGCACGGATCGGCAGCTCCACCGACCGGCGGGCACTGGCCAGTTTCGAAGCCGATGCGCACGAGCCGGCGTCCGACAATCGCTTGAGCGCCATCGTCGATGCGTACAATCACGCCAGCGATGCGGCGTTGGCCAGTATCGTCACCAGCAGCATCGCCGCGCTAAAATCTCGATGAGCCGGTGCCTTCGGCACCGATCTGCGCCTCGGCCGCTTCGATGGCGGTGCCGATCTTCAGCCACTGCGCTTCAAGATAGGCCACGTCGCGTTCCAGATTGCTGCGGCGTTTGGCCAGCGTCGCATGCTGCGGGTCCACGTCGAATTCCGCGTCGAGCCGCTGACGTTCGGCCGCCAGGGTGGTGATGCGGCCCTCGATTTGCTGCAATTGCTGACGCAACTGCGCCAGCGGATCGCGCACGCGCGGTTGGGCGGCGGGTCTCCTGCCCGCGGGCGCGGAATGGGGCTCGCCCTTGGGCCCGCCCTTGGGC
>Ga0116227_10010082_pt1 | contig 16709 bp, 15 predicted proteins | sample S1TSphgellanicum_FD_89693 | JGI IMG/M metagenome (GOLD analysis project Ga0116227, IMG submission 89693) | Host-associated microbial communities from peat moss isolated from Minnesota, USA - S1T2_Fb - Sphagnum magellanicum MG | ecosystem: Host-associated > Plants > Peat moss > Unclassified...
ATCTGTGCTGTGCATTGGGCAATCTGTTGCTACAAGTGCTGACAATATTGTGTGCACTTGTTACCATCATGTTTGAAATGACGGATGTCTGCACGTGATTCTGAAGTTACTGATGCCACATGTTGCCAAGGTAACTACAAGTTGAGTGAAAGTGGCATGTGGTTGGAATCACACCCTTTTCCACAAAATAGAGGGCATTTATGTACAACAAGTGATGTGGCATAATCAAATAGAGCAAGTGATGTGACCATATAATCCACAGGGCTGGAGCCGCCATAGGTAAAACAAGTGCACTCCCTTGATTCATCGCTTGCGATCCTGCCATTGAGAATGAGTAATCCCGAGGAGCGGCAAAGGTCTAAGAACTCATTGTGCCAGCCTTTCAACCCCCCCTTGTCCGAGTTATGTCGCTAAGGCAAAACCTCCGGGAAGTCATTCCCCAATGGTAGCGTGTCAGGCATGTGGTCGGCAAAGTAACGACAATCAACATAATCGTCAGTTGCACTAGTCCTTGCATTGAAAATCACTAGTCAGTAAAATACTACCCCCAAGATCCTAAATCATGCCGACCTCTGCAGCAATGTTATCAAACAAACCTTCATCAGCATATGGGGACCCTTTGGGTGGAACATACATTACAGCTAAAAACAACGGTGCAGCCCCTGAGCGCTAGAACTGCAGCCACAACCTGGTGCCATCTATGCTCTGTTTCCATAGGGATACATAGTCTGACCATGAGTCATTCACAAATATTGCAACACCACCACTGTCGCAACCCCACTTTGGGGCTAAGTGTGAGAATGCAACTCACACTCCCTAAAGTGGGAAAATGGAGTCCTCTGGGTGTCGCAACCCCACTTTGGGGCTAAGTGTGAGAATGCAACTCACACTCCCAAAAGTGGGAAAATGGAGTCCTTCGGGATTCCTGAAAACTCAGAAGACAATTTGAGGGGTCAAATCCCCTCGTCTTGGTGTGTTATTTACATAAATGGAAAGGCCTTGAAGCATAGATGCCCGAAATGGCCTCATATTGGCCATTTGGACATCTACAACTCAAGTTATGGGTAAAACAAGGGTCGGGAGTCGAACTGCCAGTTTGACTCCCGACCACTAAAAGTCAGGAATCGACCTCTTCCCAACGTTGCCTTGAGGAGTGCCACACAGCGTTGGAAAGCTCTCGACAAGAGTTATAACTTTAGTTTAGACCTCGTCCCAATCCGAGTTTGGAGCGAGGAGCTATGGCCGTCCAAAGTCTCGGGACTCCAACCCGGGATAGTTTCGGGACTCCAACTTGGGAGTCCCGGGAAAAAGAGCCATTTAGATGTAACCTCGGCGGAGAGCTGCAGAGTATACTATATGGGGGAAGGTGGTGGCTTCCCCGAGTTTGGGCCGTGGTGAGTCTTGTGTGTAAAAGTGCTCGTGGCTTGTCCCAACACCCAAGGGTGTTCCCGAATGCTAACTAACCTTTTGTGGTTGGTTTTTGGATGTAGATTCAAGCTTGATCTTCTAGTCCATCTTCCTAGTCTAATCCTGGGACTTCTAGCACGCCCCTCTACCCCCTTTTAGTGCTGGAAGTCGAGAGCACCCCTCAAGTCCCAACTTTCCGCAGCTTTACATAGTTGGACCCTCAAGTGGGTTCAACGAGGGACTTGGGAGTGTGTCAACCACTATGCTTCACTGATGCTCTGACTGAGCTCATGTCAAATATAGGGCGTGGATTGTGTAAACACTGAAAACCAAGCATATGCAGTGGTGTTTCATCAGGGAACAATTGTGTTTCAATTAGTGCAACAACATCTAAGTCATCAAACAGTCTCTGTATATGTGAATTGGTATTTAGCTTCGTGTTTGTCCCCCCATGGATGTTCCACAGGGAGACTCGTAACGCTCTCTGGTCCCAACACCCCTAGTGTTAGGCTGTGACTTTGGTGTCATTGATGTAAAGGTCTACGCCACGCCAATAAGCTTTCTTCTTTTCTACTTTGGCCTTCTCAAATAGATGCCATGATGCCCTTTTTTGCTCTTGTTGCTATTTGGTCAAATCCTCTTCGAGGCCCCAGCGGGTACCTTTTAGGGCTACACGGTTTTGACAAACAACTTTTCTATCCTCAACTGTAGTAAAAGTAACAAGTACAGTTCGTGTGCGTATAGTCCCAGGCTTGGTTTTAGCTCTCTTGCTGAGAGGCTGGCACATTGCTGCCACAGCTTTGATGGCTAGCTTCATCTGTCCTTGTAGAACCTGACTATTGACTTTATCTAGCAGTTGTTGTGTTGTTTCGCCTTCTATTTCGCCAACTCGTATGATACGTGCGCTGCAGGAGCGTGTGGAGCGTTCCCTAGCCTCACCTTGGCTGACAAAGTTGTCCATCTGTTTGCCCATCTTCTTCACAACATCCACCCACTTTCCCCTTAACTCCTCCACCACCTCCTTAACAAGCTGTTTTGTAACCTCATTGTCATGACTAACAGTAGGGGCTGACTGTTGGGCTGCTATGATATGTTCCAGAAAGTTGTTGGTGACTTGCTCAAAGATCTGTTGTGACCGTGCAATTTGTGCTTCGATTTTCTTTTGAGCACGTTCAAGCAGCGTGTTGAACTTGTCGTCGTTGTCACGTTGTGCCTTCTGGCTTTTCTCAGACTTTAGGTTAGGTGTTTCGAAAAAATGGTCAACAATTGCCAAATGTTGTTTTACTTTCGTTTTTCCTAACAAGCTGTAGAGCGCGCAAACGGCCTGGGCTTGTTTGTCGTCAAGGCTCAAGACACTTCAGACTGCGAGGGTGAAATTATGAGGCGTCGTATTCGGCCATCGTTTCAGCGGCAATTTTTAGGGAGTTCACATCCAAACACCAAATATGGAAATTTCTTATAGAAAAATCCCCATCTTCAAAACCTATTTCCAAAAAAAAAAAGATTTAAAATGGCGGACTTGAATGGTAAGCCTACTAAGAAATATAGGTTACCTATAATGTAGCCCGACAAAAGAGAGGGCAGGGGAGGGGTACCGGGTGAATGAACCCTCCCACTCCTGCTGCAGCGAGCTGGCGTTGCAGGAGGACAACGGCGATGGCGGGCCCGACCACAAGATCAATAACAGCACCACACACCAAATTTTTTACGGATTTTTTGGGCGAAAAATTAGCGAAATAGTTGCGAAAGAAGAGAAGAAGATTGAACAACACCGAAATTGTTTTTCGCTTATCCTTCTCTAAACCCTAAGCTGTCGCTTCTCTCTTCTTCGAAGCATTGACAAGCGCGCAAATGCTTGCCTGCCCTTGCTCGAAACCGTCGTCTTGATTGCTTGCAACGTGCTTGCCTGGCAGTGCACACATCGACCCTTTCCCTCTCTCTTCTTGTTGCTGCTCCTCCTCCTCCACTTGCTCCAGCTATTAGGTAGGGGCCAAAATCCATTAAGTTGCCATACTCTATAATGATTCTAAACACAATATCCTCGCCTTGGTAGGCAAGGCAAACAAAGTCTTCATGAAAACATTGATACCCAAATCTGGGGAAAGAAAATCGAACTCTTGTACTAGCAGAACTGCTTCACATAGAATTAATACCCATAGTATGTACCTAGACAACTTCTACACATGTCTGTCAACTAGTGTTTTTTTTTGGGTGAAAAATCGCCAAATTTCTCCAAAAAATCCATGCTAGCCACTTGTAGGCTTGGATTTCCATTTCCTTGGTGAAATCTGGGTCTTTTCGCCTAAAGACACTGCCAAGCCCTAAAAGGTGCCTCAAAACATCATGACTTTGTAATCTAGTTGCCTTTCTAGCGATGGACCACCATTAGCATTTGCTAGAACATCCCCAAGTAAAACCCTAAGTCACCTACTTTGTGACATTAGCCGTTGGATAGTCGTCACCTTTTACCCAACAAATTTGGGCCACTCACCAAACCCTTCCCTTTTTGCTCGAAACATTTCGCCATCCTTCCTCTTGTTTCTTGAAATCCATCGCCATTCTATCACCTCAAAGCTCAAATTATGTTATTACAAAAGCTTACTAGAACAGTTTATGGTTTAAGCACTCAAGAACTCTTGTGACTAGCTGAGTCATGGGTGTTACAAGTTCTTTGCTTTTGTTTCTTAGGGTTCACAAAATTTGCAAATTGTGATTGTTAATGCTGAAACTTGAAAGCTTCAATGCTTGTAGCTTAATGGTTCACTTACTTGTTTTACTCATTGAAAAAACTTCATCATTGAACAAGTTATAGTTGTCAACATACACAATGCACATGGATGATGGGATTTTGGGAATCAGGATTTGGTGTTCATTGTACTACTTCAATTGTTACTAGTCGAGTATAAAGTGCATAAGGATTTTTGGTTTATGAAACTACTCCAAGATTTGCTTAGGTTACAAGTATGTGAACAAATTTTATAAGTTTTATATGGTTCAATTCCATTCCATATGCATTCTCCAGAGTCCAAATTGTTTGCGTTCATTGGTTTTTGGCTTTGTTTCGTTCAGTTTCATGGGTTAACACATTTTACAAATTTTCTGGGTTCATTGGTTTTTAGCTTTGTGTTGTTTGGTACATTCTTCAAACTATTTGGGTTCATCGAATTTTGGTTTCATGTTGTTCGATTCATGGGTTCGTACATTTTCCAAATTGTCTGGGTACATTGGTTTTTGGTTTTGGATTGGTTTTAATTTTTCTAATTCCCAAATAAAATTCAAGCCATATATTAGAGCATGCAATTGGTAAACATGAAAAAATATTAATCTATAATTGTGAAAACATTTAACGAAAAGGGCCCAAAAAAGGATTTGGCTATTTTTGGTTCTTTAACCATTCCTTGAGGTGGTTTTTAGTGGTATTGCCCAAGGATGGGTTCACCTTCAGACTTTTTTATTTGGATATGATATGGCTTCCAACAACAAAGGTGGGGCTAAGTCTGTGCATCAATTTGCTACTTTGAAAGGAAAGAAACTTGCCACTGCCATTAAAGTACCTATAATTTGTTTGAGTCCTTGGAATGTGTATTCAACAAAATCTCCTAATGTTTATTCAACAGAAGAGGTGGTGGAAGTTCTAGATTAGAATTTGTCACCGCCAAAAATCAATAAAATTCGAACTTATGAATCAAAAAGAAAGTTTGAAGTTTCTTAGTCAGCTAAGTTGTTTTGGGTTGAGTTGTAGGTGGGGTTTTATGGTTTTGCGCACATTGTGAAGTGAAAAAATTTCTTAGAGATTGAACATAAAAACAAACTTTTGGTTCCAAAATGGTATTCATTGTAAAACATGTTGATCTAAGGAAAGATGACAGACCTATAAAAAAGGTGAAAAAAGGGGAACGGTATACCAACAATGATTTAAAGCATAGCAAAAATCAAGCTGCATATGTTTTTAAAGAGAAATCATTTATTTTGTAGTAGGTTTCTAATGGGTTGGTTGGTGAAAAACATAGGAAATTAGTCCAATTTGCTACATTGTTTCATGCTTTGAAACATGGCAAGCCAATGTTTCACTATGAGGTTCATAAAAACTTATTTGATTTATTGAATCTTGAGGAGAATCCCAAAATGCATTAAACATACATCTTTAGGTGGACTATGGTTCAACATATGCATGGCATTTATTGGAGGCCACAAAATTTAATGTTAGAGTAGCCCAATACTTGTCACTTATTTGTGATGAGGTAAGTACAATTGACAACCAAAATTAGTTATCGGTTGATGCATATGTGGTTCATAATTGGTTGAGAATACTAATTCTCTTGTCCTTTGAGCGTGTGATGGTTGGATTAAGTGTTGATAATCTTATTCAAGTCCTTATACAAGCTTTGATGCATTAAGGGAATCTCACAAAATATTTGATTGGTATTAGGCTTATGACATTTAGAGCTGATGGGGTTTTTGTTTTTCAAGGGATTAGTAGGTGACTTGTTACTAGACAAATTTCTAATGTTTGGGCTCCACATTCCATAGGGGTTCATTGTATGACTCATAAAACTAATTTGGTAATTTAAACTTTTTCACATTTGCAAATGGTTAACAAACTTGAAGGTTTGTTTCACACCTTGTACATCTATTTTTTTAAGAGCCCTAAGAGGCATTTGAAGTTCACAAAGCTTGTAAAGCTTATGGAAACCAAAGGGGTTAAAATTTTGAAGAATGTGAAAACTTGTTGGATTTCCATGTTGTTTCTTGTTCAATGTGTTATGGTAGAATACATAACTTTGTTGATGAAAATGACCTTTGATGTTCCTATTAATGACCGAGTAAAAACAAACTTTGACCTTTTGTGCAACGTGTAGATTTTATTGGGATTGTTACCATTTTGCCATTATTGACAATTAGTCCATAATTTGATTAAGTCCAACTAGGTGTGAGACATTTTCAGTTGTGATTTTGTGGCAACAACAAAAGTGTGTGAAGGGGAGATTTATGAGTTGTACATAGACCTGAACACAAGGTTCAAATTTGATGTTTTTGAAGGTTATAAAATTTTGTTGAATGTTAAACATGATTCCATAATCATGTGGTGGATGATAGATTTGAACATGGGCATTGAGCAGTTGGCAATTGATGTGAACCAATAACACATTTGGGCTATTCATTTGAATTTGTAAATTCGTGAAGTTTTTAATGTCACAAGGGAGGTTTATGCTACAGTCATCACATAAGTGGAGGCATAATGCAAAGGTAAAGTATCCCCCTTATCATTTTGTTTATTTCAATTTTGTCCGTTGGATAATTTGAATTTTGGAATCTATTTTGTTGCAAGGAATTGATTGTGGCAACTTGGGTTTGTAGGGGTTGCGGATTTCCTTGTTGCAAAATTGCAAGGGAGATTCCATGCTCATGGAGTCATGGACAATCTAGGTGTGGTATACCCATAATATTGGTTGTAGTTTGATGCAAAAGAAAATTTTAGGAAGCACTTGGATGTGATTAAGGAAATTTTTTGCCACCCCAAGAAATTGGCTAATAATGATACTTGGGTGCTTGAAGTTCTATCAGCAACATCCTTTGACATTTAACAATATATGCTCAAGCTACCCATGAAATCAAATGTTTACGCAACCATGGCTAAGCTGCTCTATGTGAATCCTTTGACATGGTTCTAGTGCACTCTTTAAGCATCGAGAATACTTGCTTAAGCATTTTCTACGTACTTCAAGTTGACTGAGATTGCCATGGACAAATGTTTGGTAGTGAAGAGGATGAGTGATGCTTTAGTTTTTTAGCATTTTGCAAATCTCAATTATGCAATAGACACATTACCAACTTGGGTTTAGTGGTCAGAATGTTTTCCCAAAAGTTTTATATTCTTCATAATTTTTCATATGCTTTTGCATATGAAGAATGGCGTGCATAATGTCCTCGATATAGTGTGGGAGTTTAGATTTAAAGCTCTTGATTCTGGAGTCCTAGACAATATTAATCCACCATATTTTTGATTGGTTGGTTTTCTGGTTTTTTGGGTAAGTGAAGTTGGTGATCCCAAATGGATACCACTTCTTATTCAACCTTCTCTATTGCTCTTCTATTGTAATTTGTGACTTGAGGGTGGTTTTGTATTGAATTAATTTATTTGTTTTTGTAGGCATGACATTTGTGCTGCAGTGGGCAGTTTAAAAGGTTCAATTCTCTTGCAGTTTAGAGTTTCCACGGTTTAATGAAAGGTAGCCTAGATTTCCCTTATGAAAATTGTCAATAGCCAAAACTCTTCCAACAATATGATAGTTGCAGCCAAAACTCTTACAACCATCTGACACTTGTAGCCAGAATTAGCCACCTTAAAGAAAACTAAATTGCCTAATGAAACTCCATTCCCCTTTAATTTGTAGCCAAAAAATCCCTTCATTTTGTTTGAAAAGCCTGTTGGACTCTGACTCATTCCAAACAGTGGCCAGCCTAGCAACAACAGAAGGCTTGAAACAGTCGCCAAATGTCATATTTTTCCCAAAAAAAAAAAAAAAAAAAAAAAAAACACTGCTATCAAAAAAATAAATAAATAATTAAGTAATTAATTTTTTGAAATTTTCATTTCAACTAATAAAATATTCTTGAGGATGATTCAATATTTTCCTTCACAGTATTTTGCTCTTTGAATTGATTTTTTGGGCGGAAAGTTTCTTTCTACATTTCTGAAAATTATTTATTTAATTAGTGTGGGCCTGATTCTGGTGAAGCCCATGGCTGAGGGGCTTTAATAACTGTAATAAAGATCATTTATTTTTTGATTTTTTTTTGTGATACTTGTCAGGTATTATTCAACAGGTACTCATCAGTCATACCCTAAAAAACCCTAGGAAACCCTAGCAAGCTCTCTCTTTCTTTGTTTACAGCAAAGGTTTAGGGTTTAAGGTTTAGGGTTTCTGGCATTCTCATGCAATACATGAGACTGCAAGGAGGAGATGGCAGTGGTGGCCTGGTTGATGGGAATTGGCATAGTATGGGGAGCTACCAACGCGCTGATGAAATGAGGAGCACTGATTGCAGCAGAAGAGAAGAGAAGAAGAAGAAGAAGAAGAAGAAGAAGCACCAGCAGCAGCAGCAGTAGCTCTAAGAAAACTACTCCAGCTACTTTGGTTTGGAGCCTTTTGCAGGAATGGGTACAGCGTCTTCGTGTGTGGGAGTATTGTCTGCCCTTTCTCTTGAATCTCTCACTGTTAGTTCTGTTTGTAATCAAGCTCGGGGATAGCCCTATCACCCTGGCAGTTCCTGTCACCAATTCAACCACCTTTTGATGTCACGGCCATAGCTGGTGCTGTTCTTGGAGAGAAGATGAAGGGGCTGGAGACCCTGATTGGAGTGTCTCTCATCATTGCAGGAGTCACTCTTTGCATCTCGCCTCCTCTCTTCTCCTCCGGCTCAATCTCTTTTTGAAGCTTCTTGAGTTTCAAACCCTAGAATAATCATCGTGGCTGGCTCAAAAGAAAAGAAAGAGCGTGTGGATTCATGTGCTCGGAATTTTTTTTCTCTCAGCATCATCATGGCAGGAAATACATTCTGCATCTCCACAAAGCCATTTCCAAAAGTTTTTCTTAGTAGGGTTTTTAGGTTTGCTTCAAACCCTAAACAGCATCTGTCTCAACAATGCTCATCACCTTCATCTCTGCATCTTGCCATCTTTTCCAAAGCCTTTTTGTTTCGTAGGGTTTGGGTTTTTCATGTCACAACATCATCTGTCTCAGCAAACAATGCTCAATAGACTTCATCTCCTTCACAGGTTGGGTACCCTAGTTCTTTTTTTTCTTTTCTGCCACATGAGATTCTTCAGCAGATTTGATTTAATTTCATTTGAAATTTTCCCCCCCTTGAATCCAGTGCAGTTGTTAGAGATCTCAAGTGAATCTAGTAATTCTTTTACACTTCTCTTTGTTATTCTGAAACAAAGAGAGAGAGAGTCAGCTTGTAGTATAGGTATCAGTTTCTGTTGCCACAAAATTTGAGTTTTATCTCAAATCCTGCACAGATGGCTCAAGAGTTGCCTTGAAGATTGAAGATGGTCTGCATCAATTCAAAGAGGGTGCAAGTCCAGTGCTTTCCTGGAAGGAAACAGATTATGGGTGCACGAGAATTTGTGCAGTTTCTACTTGTTAGCTCCAAATAATGCAAGTCAAGTAGAATTTTCTTCATCTCACTGGTAGGGTATTTTTTTGATTTTTTTTCATGAATCCAGTCCAGTTTTAGAGCTTGTGAGTTCAGGAGTTTGAGAATTCTGCTACAGCTTCTCCTTCTTGTTGATTCTTTAGACAGAAAGAAAGAGAGAGCCCAATCATGTACAGTAGGTATCAGTTTCTCTGTTGCCACAAATTTGAATTTATTGCAAATCCTGTTCAGATACTCAAGAGTTTTATCTCCCTTGAAGAATAAAGATCTATTGACAAGACAGTATATACATTCTCCTCCAGCAGGCCTGCATCATTTCAAAGAGGGCACAAGTCCAGTGCAAACCAATTTTGGGCGTATGAAAATCTTTGTGGTTCTGCTTGTTGCCTCAATTGCAAGGCCAGGAGAATTTGCTTGATCTCATTGTTATGATTTAATGTAATTGAATTTTTTTTTCTTCATGAATTCAGTACAGTATAAGAGCTTGTGATTTCAGGAGTTTTTGAGAATTCGAGAATTCTTCTTCAGGTTCTCCTTGCAGTGGAGTTGGAAACAAAAGTTTTGGAACAGAAGAAGACCAGGTTTTGCACTTTGCACCAAGGCAAGCCACCTGAAGGATGAAACCCTAATAAATTATTTCTCATCCAAGATGACTAGGCCAGGTCGGTCATAATTTTTTCTCATCCAAGAGACCATACCTGGTTGATCGTAAAGTCTTTCTCATCCAAGAGGACCATGCCTGTTAATCACAAGTTTTTCCTCATCCAGGAGGACATACCCGGTCGATCATGTTTTCTTTCTCATCCAAGACGACAAGCCTGGTTTCTCGTAATTTTTTTCTCATCCAAGATGACATGCCTGGTCGATCATATATTTTTTCTCATCCAAGACGACATGCCTGGTCGGGCATAAATTTTCTCATCCAAGAAGACATGCCTAGTTGTTCATAAAACGGGCGACGGTTAAAGGGTAATGGTTTCATCGTACCGTCGTAAAAAAGTCATCCAAGAACTGCAATTTGTCATCCATAAGGACCGTCTCCTGTGATCATAATGCAAACGAAGAGAGTGGAATCTAGTGAATGAATAAATTATTCATCCAAAAGGACATACTTGGCTGTTCATAAAACGGGCTAGGGTTGGTACGAGAAGAGGCGCGCGTGCGCAGAGAGGGGTAATAGTCTCATCCTACAGATGTAGAAAAATATGACATCCATAAACTGCAATGTATCATCTATGAGGACCGGGTTTCTGCAGTGATAAAGCAAATGAACTGAGTGGGACCTAATGAATGAATAGTTGTCATCCATGAAGTCGTGCCTGGTAGTTCATAATACGGCCCAAGGTTACCAGAAGAGGCGCGCATGCAAGCGTACAAAGGGGAGCGTTGTTTTTTTCTTCTTCTCCTTCTTCAGGGTTTGGTAGGGTTTGGTGTGTGCTTCGCGGATTTTGCAGAACTCCTTGTTCGCACGGAGCGTATTAGAGGTTCCCTGTTGTCGATCTTGTTGAGGAAAGTGAGCTCAAGAATTTTCTGCAATCCGTTCTCTTTTTCGCGTGTGGAGAATTGTGGTTTTTTTGAGGGGGGGTGGGGGGGGTGGGGACGTGTTTGTTGTTTGCGCCTGCAATCAAGTTTGAAGGAGAATTTTGGTTGGGTTTTTTGTGTTGCGCTGTGAATTAGTGTACTGTTTCTTGCGATTATTTATTTATTTTTGGGTTGGTTCCTTTCCGTCTGCTGCCGGTGGGAAGAAACAGAAACGGCGGCGGCTGGAGTTTCTGGAATCCGGGAGAAGAGGGGTTAGGGTTTCTTTGTGTTTTTGGGGATGCGTGCCGGCCGTGGAAAAGGTATCGCTGCTTGCATGCTTTTCTCTGAGATGTTTTGTCTTCATTTTGGGTTCTGATTCTCTTGGGGACAAGTTTCATGTCTTCGGGAGTGGTTCGTTTTCTCACTCTTTGATGATGATGATGATGGCATGGACGAGAACGGACGGTGCAGAAATTGCTGGAGTGGTTGTCTGTTTTTTGTGCTTGGAAAAGGAACTGCTGATTTCTTGAATACCCATCGAGTCGTGAATTTCCGTTCCTGATCCTTTGTGAACGACATGCGTGGTGTTGTAGTAGTGTTGTTGCATTATCATCTTCTGCTGTGGATGGCATGCAGAGATTAGGGTTGGATTCTTTTGAGTGTCTTGTCTGGAAGTCCGTTTTCCATGTCTTCTTGTTTCTAGGGTTTCATGCAGCAGCATGTCTGGTCTAAAAGCACATGAAGGAAAACCATTTGTTTGTATGCTGGGGTCATCTGTCTTTGAATGTATGCCAGATGCCAGACGCTATGTTTGAAGTTCTGGAAAGGAATTGCACTGTGTTGAGCAAGAATTCAGAGTTTTGTGGAGTATGTTTTGGTCTAGTGCTGCTGGTCTAGCACTGATGCTGCGGCTGCTGCTCTGTTTTTAGGTTTTTCAACGATTGATTGCTCAAGGTTGAATTCTTTACTTGAATGTGGCATGTGTTGAACTCTTTTCTGTTGAAGGAATTCAACCCAATTGAGCAGAACTGTCAAAATCTTGTGCATGTTTTTTGCTCGTACTTCTGGTTGTTCCTTGAGTTTTGTCCGGTTTTCATGAACAGATCCGTCCTTATGCCTGCTAACAACTCATCAAACTCTTTTGCAACATGGTTGTTGTGGGTGTCCTGCTTCTGGTGCACAAAGAATCTTGCCCTTATCTGAGAAGATTTCGGGTACCAAACCAGCAGTGAAATGGAGCTGTCTCTTGTTTTTCCTTTGGTCCCTTGAAGGGGGTTTGTTTTTGGCTTTGGAACATTTTATGAGAATTGCTCTGTGCTTCTTGGCCATTGAACATGCCACTGGAGATATCAATTCTGGATTCAACATTTTGTGTTCTGATTTTGTGCATGCTTGGGAATGTGTTTGTTCCGTCTGCAAAAGTGAATGTGTTTTTGGAGTTGAGCAACCTTTGGTGGGTTTGATAAAAGCGTAGTTGGTTGTTCTGGTAGAGAGGGAAGTGAAGCTGGGTCTTATTGTTGTGTGTCTTTTTGGGCTTGTGGAGATTTCCATTGCATTCTCAAGGCAGATTTTCTGTGAAGCCACTTAGAAAATTTCCAAGCAGGCAATGCCGGTGTGGTTTTTGTTTCTCTCAAGTGAAACAGAGGGGCTGTGGTGTTGCCTAGAGACAATATCATGAACTTTGTTTTTAATGCTTTATCTGCCATCTGAATTGTTGCATTTTGATGCATGTGTATGAATGTGTGGTGAGCTAAGAGGATGCAAAGAGGTTTTTTTTGTTCTGGTGTGATTCTCTCAGGTTTTGCACCTTTGCCATATTGATCTGTTTGTTTAAAGGAGGCCAAAATCTTCTGTAAAGTTTTGTACAAGTGTTCTGTAAATACCTACTTGTCTTCTGTACTGAGGATTTGTACTGAGGATTTGTTTTTGTGTATTATATTTTTTCAGGAGGGTGGAATCCCTGTGCCACTGGTCTTACTCAGTTGTTATATCTTGCAATACACATCCAATTTTAGCAAGACACTATTTTCCTGGAATTGTCTTGGTGAAGCTTTTGAAGAACATGTTTTGAGTCAGCAGTTGTGCAGCCACCCTAAGCTAGAACACACAGGCCCATAAAGTTGCACTCTTCCTTTCCTCCAATGTTCGGGTGTTAGGGTTCCGAAGCTGTATGGTTTCTTGATTCATCTCCTGTGGTGTTAGGATTCATGAAGTTGGTTGTTGTGAAATGAAGCTGTAAACACATTGCTGTAGCGACAAGGAATACCATCTGCTTGGAAGACAGGGACATTGAGATTGTTGAAAGTGGGCTTCTCTTTTGGTTTTGGTGCAACTCTATTTCTTTTGAATGCTGGCTATGCTGGAGCATGAAATCCTGAAAGTAAGGTAGCAAGGCAGGAAGGCAGGGAGCTGTTCTGCAGGAGAAAAAGTTCATGTTCTTTGTCTTTCTAGTTTACACTCTCCTGGCTTTTGTTGATGGAGTGGTGGACATATTGCAGGAATTTTCAGTTGTTCTTACAGTTATCTGTGTTGTGTGGGGCAGTTGAAATCTGTAGAAGTCTGCTATAGAACCCCAAGCTTCCAAGTTCCTTGTTATCTGTTTCCTATGCAATTTTCATTTAGCAGCTCATAGAGCAGCTGCACACTTTCATTTCTGCAGTTTCCCCCCTTCCCCAATTACATATACAAGGCCTTTCCCCTTAGGCCTTGCAACAGTTTTGTGCCTTCTCCAGGGCTGTTTCTTTCGGTGGTTGGCTGTCAAGAATCTATTACCTCTGTGATTCAAATAGTTGCAAAATATTCTCTAGTGAGTGAGAAAGGCTTTTTGGGTATCCTGTCTCTTATTTTGGGCTGGGCAGTTTCTTGAGAGACCAAACAATTACTCTAGACCTAATTTCTATTTGCCGAGAGCTCTGTGTAGGAGTGTAGTAAATTCCCTCTGGACCATGGCATCTTGGAGCTTTCGTATGGCTGTGGTAGAGGTTTAGGGTTAGACAAGTGTTCAAGGACTTGTCTCTTGTTAAAGGTCCATACCAGTTTTGTAGCTTGTTGAGGATTGTTAGTTTCAGGAGATCATAGTAAAGGCTGTCAGAGTGTTTCAGAAATTTTTCTTCTATTGTGCCTCCAGAAGATTGGTTCAGTAGCTTCTGTCGTCCCTATTGGCATTAATTGTGGGCACTGGAGTAACAAACAAACATGTGGAGCAGCTGCGACTTTTGATAGCAGTGAAGACTCTCCAGTGATGCTCTTCTCTTCTTCGACTTAGTGCTTTGTGTTGGAGTAAGGATTGAAGAGCTGCTGTTTGTGAAGGTGGTGGAGGAGGGTCTTCCACATTCTTTTAGTTAGGTTACAAATTTCCAAGATCGGGCATTGATGTTGCAAGAGTCAGACATGCTGCTTTTTGTAAGCAAAGTCTGCTGGAGAGCTTCTGTTGTTTGCAGAAAACCTTCTTTCATTTTTATGCTAGCAGTAGAGTAGATATACTGCAGATGCATGATATCTGCCTTCACTCACAGTATGACATATGCAACATAGTTGTCTTTTTCTGCAGTCATCAGTTTTAGTGTTACTATGTGCTTCAGTCTTCAGTTACTTAGGAAAGAATTTGAAAGAGAGATTGGGTTCTAGTGTGTAGACAAGCACCAAAAGACCTATTCCAGAGGATTCGAGAACTGAGTTCTATGGTTCGGATAGTTTTCAAGCTAGTTTGGGTTTGAAGCAACTGGGTTTTGATTCTGAGGGTTCTATTTTCTTGAAAGAGAGATTCTGAGGTGGTTGGATTTGAAGCAACTGGGTTGAGCAAGAGAGTTCTGTTTTCTTTACAAGATTGTTTCAAGTTAGTACTAGGAAAACGTGATGGGCGTCCCAGCATTTTATCGTTGGTTATCAGACAAATACCCACGCATTGTGGTGGATGTGGTGGAAGAGGACATCAAGCTGCCAGACACTATACTTCAACCAAACCCCAATGGACAAGAATATGACAATCTCTACCTTGACATGAATGGGATCATCCATCCTTGCTTCCATCCTGAGGACCAGGTATGTAATTTTTGCCTTCCCTTTTAGAGTGGTAGGAATTGTATTGGAGATCCTAAACCCTGACTGACTTCCTTCCAGTAGTTTGATCCTTGTAAAACTAAAAGGTCAAATCATCTCATAGGGATTGTATGTGGTTTCATGACTGTTTTTGGTTTTGTTAGTGGAATTCACATGGATTGCTATATGATGAAAGGAGCAGCACTTCAGGTGAACTTTGTGGTTTACAAGGAAGGATATTGGGCTTTATTCCATGTGATAGTGGGGCAACAAAGAGATCTGCATATGCCTAGACTATTTAGCAAATAGTTACATCACGTGTCCATATCCTCAGCTCCTGTAATCAAATTTTGTGCTTGCAATGATATCAGGAGGCACCCAGCACATACGGTGAAATCTTCCAGTCTATGTTTGACTACATCGACCGCCTCTTTGCAATAGTGCGTCCAAGGAAGCTCTTGTTTATGGCAATTGGTACTTTTTGGGCTTTAATCTTGTCAATTGTGTTGAATGCAAAGTCAGCATAGATTGGGCAAAGCATTCCTCAGATTTCTCTTATTGAAGTTTGTTTCTTGTTGCGTTTCCTGATTCTAAGTGGGGATGTTTTCTAATTCCACTTAGTGCTCTAGAGGTTTGGCTCTGAAAGTTTTTCATCTTATTTGTCTCTCTTTCTCTCTCTTTGCTTGGGTGTTTTATTTTCTTTTTGTGTTACTCTATCCTATAAGGTTTTTTGGTCATTTCCTTGTCTTTTAGGTTTATGAGCTAGCTAGCATCATGCCTGAGCCCTACCAGCAGTCTTGTGACTGAAACTTGGTATGTCAGTTAATGTTTGACATTATTAGCCTACATCCCATTTCCTCTAGCTGATGAAGTCAGTGCGGATGTTAGTTCATCCATTTAAAACATGTTGCTGTTGAAGGTCTGAACATTTGTATAATGCCATTGCCATAGTTCAAACTGCTCAGTTTTGATTTTGGTCTTGTTTTCTCCCTTCTTATGGTCAGTTTTCCTCTTTTCATGCTTGCTGTATGGTTGTTATGTTGTCAGATCTGGAATATCTTTTAACTTTATTATTGGGTCTCATCTCAATTCTTTTCAGGTTGACTTGTAGCATAACTATAGAGAAATTTGAGCACTTGTCAAGATACATCTCTGTTTGCTTCTTGTGATGGTTTTTGTGGAAGGACATGGAGGAACAGTTTAGATGGGTTTAGGATGGCCAGTTGTAGATCTGGAATGACATGGTGGAGGAAAGGTTTGCCAAGTTGCTCTAGAGTTTTCTTGTCATCAGTGCTGTGACTCTGTTGGGTGCTTGGCAGATGGTGTGGCCCCACGGGCTAAGATGAATCAGCAACGTTCTAGGCGGTTCAGGGCTGCAAAAGATGCAACAGAAGCGGTATGTTGTGATAGCTTTGGTACTGGAGTAGATTTTGGTTATCATACATGCTATCATACATGTCACTATCATACATGCTACTGTTGATGGTCCCTGAACAGGTGTGAGACTGGCACTTTCGTTCATACCGCTGTGTGTTTTTCGTGTTTTGTTTTGTATCTCCCCTTGACTGGTTCTTTCTGTG
>Ga0116227_10010083_pt1 | contig 16704 bp, 12 predicted proteins | sample S1TSphgellanicum_FD_89693 | JGI IMG/M metagenome (GOLD analysis project Ga0116227, IMG submission 89693) | Host-associated microbial communities from peat moss isolated from Minnesota, USA - S1T2_Fb - Sphagnum magellanicum MG | ecosystem: Host-associated > Plants > Peat moss > Unclassified...
CCTCCGAAGCCATCATTTTTAGGTCTGTGTGGCACCTAGATTCGCAATGGGAGAGTTTTTCAACAGACCCTAAGTAGAGTGTTTTAAGCTCCGAGTATAAATACTCCCTCGCAAAGATGACTTGCTCCCAAAATTCACAGCCTAGACTAAGACCGAAAAAATATTGAGAAATAGCCATCACGGGTAGAGTGATATTACTTACCGGGACACAAAGCCCGATCGCTCTCCCTCACCTTCTGGTTATACCGAAGATAGTCGTGCATGAAACTGCAACCCTGAAGTAATAAATTATCTAAATTTAATTCTGTAATATCCCGAAGAATCACCGTACCATTGCCACCACCAGCAGCCAAAATTTTGCCGTCGGGACTGTAACTGAGGCTAGTTAAATCCTCTTTGTCCCCTTTGAGCACCATCAGCAAAGTCCCATCCCGACTCCATCGCCTGATGTTATCATCACTACCAACGGCGAGATTTTTCCCATCAGGGCTAAAACTGACACTGATAAAACCGTCTCCGTCCCCAGTTAAGGTCTGTAACAACTGCCCATCCCGACTCCAAAGGTTAACTAAACTATCAGTGCCAACGGAAGCGATAGTTTGACCATCTGGGGACCAAGCTACACCATTTACCCGTCGGCTGTGCCCGGTGAGGTTGAGTAGTAGCTTGCCGTTGAGGTCCCAGATTTTTACCGTTGTATCATCACTCGCTGATGCCAACAATTTACCATCGGGGCTGAAGCTGACCCAGTTGACAGCGTCGCTGTGTCCTTTAAATGTGTTGAGTAATTTCCCGTCGCGACTCCAAAGTCTGACGGTATGATCTTTGCTAGCAGAGGCAACATATTTCCCATCTGGGGACCAAGCGACACTTAAGACAGCATCTTTATTCCCCTGTAGGGTGTCGAGTAGTTTCCCACTGCGACTCCAGAGTTTCACCGTTTGATCCTTACTCGCTGACGCTAACACCTGACCATCGGGGGACCAGGCTACACCCCAAACTTCTCCCTGGTGTCCTTTAAATGTGTTCAGTAATTTTCCATCGCGACTCCAGAGTCTGACGGTATGATCTTGACTCCCCGCTGCCAAGGTGCGACCACCGGGGCTAAAACTCACACTGGTCACCCAGTCGGTTCCAGCTTTTGGGTTTCGCAGCAGCACATCATCCCAGTTCCATAGTCTAATTGTTTTATCCCGACCTGCGGAAATTAAAGTGCGGTCGTCTGGGGTAAAACCCACGTTATTCACCCAGTTACTATGTCCTTTGAGGGTTCCTAGCAGTACACCATCCCGACTCCAGAGTTTGATGGTCTCATCGGTACTAGCGGAAGCAATGGTTTGACCATCGTGGCTGAAGCTGACACTTGTGACACCGGAACTGTGGCCGGACAGGGTTGTCAATAACTTCCCTTGCCGACTCCACAGTTTGACTGTCTTATCTAAACTAGCGGAGGCAATGGTTTGACTATCTGGCGACCAAGCTACACTTTTCACTGCGTCATCATGACCTTTCAAGGTCTTAAGCAGCTTACCTTCCCGACTCCAAAGCTTCACCGTGTTGTCAGCGTTAGCAGTGGCAATAATTTGCCCATCGGGGGACCAAGCCAGACCTAAGACTACACCCCCATTTCCCGGCAGGGTCTTGAGTAGCTTACCTCCCCGACTCCAGAGTTTCACTGTGTTGTCGCTACTCCCGGAGGCAACGATTTGTCCATCTTGACTCCAGCTAACACCGGTCACCACCCCTTTATGTCCTATCAGAGTTGCTAGTAGCTGCCCTTGACGACTCCAGATTTTCACTGTCTTGTCCTGACTAGCAGAAGCAATGAGCTGACTATCGGGACTGAAACTGACACTATTCACCACATCTTTGTGCCCAGACAAAGTTTTCACTAAGCTGCCATCGGGATGCCACAGTTTAATGGTCATGTCTGCGCTAGCTGAGGCAATTAGGGAGTTATCCGGGCTGAATACAGCACTATTCACCCCCGCCAAATGTCCCTCCAAACGGTTATGTTCCCTAACTCCGTACACTGCTTGGTAGAGGGCTGTTCGTACCTGCTCTCTTGTGGCAGCACCTATCCAAAACTTCCGTTGTAACTCCCGGCCTGCCCTGATGCCCTCTTTCAGCGCATCAAGACCTTTTTGGGAGGCAAAAAGTGCGTCGCTGGAGGCGCTCTGGGCTTGAATCTCGCTATCTACGGTGGTGGCAATGGAAACTGTTAATCCCCCAATTGCCAGGATACAACCTCCGAGGGCGATTATCAGCAACCGATTTAATTGGGCCTCACTCCGCCGTTGTTTTTCTCGACTTTCCACCAGTTGGGCAGTTAATTCTTTCTCCTTGAGTTCCGCTCGCAGGTGTTCAATTTCTAATTGACTGAGTTCTTCCCGCTTGCGTAGCTCGCGTAATTCTGTTAATAAATCTAGCCCCTGCTGGGGGTAGGAATCTGCTAGTTTACTTTGCTGTTTGTTTTGCCTTAATTCGCTCTTGAGGCGCTCAATTTCGGCTTCACTTTGCTCGACTTTGTTGCGGAGTTGGTTAAGCTGTACTTGGATGCTAGATTCTTGTTGTTGGAGGTGACGAATTAAATCTACTAAATAATCATGGATGAGTTGATAGCGTTCCGGTGCATCTGGAAAGATAACTACCAACCCAGATCGTACTAAAATTTCCAAAATCAAATCTAATTTGCTAGCTTCCTCTAATTCTGATAGCTCTGTTGCTAACTCAAATCGGGTTTTGAATGGTCGTTGACTGCTTTCATCTGTTAATAAGTATAACACCAGTAAAGTGGCGCGCTCGTTTTCTACACCACAGTCTTTAATTAGTTCCTTAATATATCGTTCAATTAGTTTATTCGGTCGATAGGGTTGATATTGCTCTAGCTTGGTAATCCGTTCATCTTGGAGTTGTGCCCCTACTACCTGTAGTTCAATGGGACGTACCTCCCCTAATTCGGCGGATAAATCCTCAACTAAGGCAGTAATTAAAGCTGGTTCTAAATTAAGTTGTGATCGCTCCGTCAGTTTTTGGATCAATGCCCTGGCGTAGGTGGGGGAGAAATTATTTAACTGGTAGCGAATATCTTTATCTAAGATATTATTATTAATCGCTTCCAAGTTGGATATATGTCTAAATTCTAGTAGCCGATGTAAATAATCCTCCCGCAAAGTTAAAATCACTTTGACGAAGGATATATTTAAGCTATCGCTAATAAACTGATCAAATTCTTGCTTTTGCTGTCGGTCTGTGTAGCCAAAGAAATACTCTTCAAATTGGTCAAAAATTAAAACTGTAATTAGATGATTATCGGCATTGTCCCTTAATTGTTGCAAAATTCCGGGGATGGTGATGGGTGTGGCAGGGTAGGGAGGAACTTCTGGTTCCCGTCTGATGTATGCCAGTGCCTCGGTTAAGGATTTACCTAATACTGGCACCCAATCGGTGTATACTTGGAGGACTACTGGCACAGCAATTTGATCGCCAACTGCTCGATTTTGCAAGGCAGGAACTAAACCTGCGGTGACGGTGGAACTTTTACCTACCCCTGACTGACCGTGAATTACCGTTAGCTTTTGATCAGCACGGCTAATTCTGCCAATCAAGTTATTAATATCACTTTCTCTTCCAGAGGCGACAATTTCCAAAGCGACACTACTATTACCGCTCAGAGACATAAGAGCTGGGTTGGTGGGAAGCCTTTGGGGTCGTAGACGACCGGCACCAATAAAAGCGCGAAAACCATACTGTTGCTCAACAGAACGACGCTGCTGCCTGATGGTGTAAGCTTCTAAATATTGACCAGCCTCAAAGTAGAGCGATCGCAGTTTCCGCAGTAAGCGAATATAACGATGGGCATCGTATTGATGCTTACTGTTTTCTAAGGCCGCTGGCAGTGCTTGGGTAGCCTTGGCTAGATATTCTCGTGCTACTTCCTGCTCACCTAAATTTTTTTGGGCTTTGGCTAAAACTAAATAGTAAATTTGTGCCAACAGCAAGGGAAATAAATCATGATTTTGTTCCTGTTCAGCTTGTGCTTCCCCTAATTTCAACAGCGCCACATGGGCTAAAATACTTGCCTGTACCCACCGAGATTGCTGCACAGCTACCTGTGCTAAAAAACCGTAGTCACAAGCTAGCTGAATTTGACTACTATGATTTTGATGTAGCTCTAGGGACTGTTTAGCCACGCTCTGCAGTTCTTCCCACTCTTGGAGATATTCCAAGACCTCCGCTAGCTGACCAATAAATTCAGCCACTAGGTCTACACGACTGGCTGTGTGGAAAACTTGTAGGCACTGTTGGAAATAATCCTTAGCCGCATCCCAGTAGGGGTGATTTTCTGTCTGATTTTGTTCGGCTAAACGGCAATAGCATAGCCCGATATAAAATAGGAGAATTCCTTGGTGTAGGAGAGATGGGTTCCCCTGCTGCCAAAATTGTAGGCTTTGGCGAAAATGGATTAGGGCTGGATTAATCTGATTGCTGACGTAATCATCTAGACCAAAAACGAATTGCAAACTGGCGTTTAATTCTGGTTCTAAGCTAATACCTCCCTTTTCTAACTCCTTAATGGCGAATTGGAGTTCATAGCTGCGTTGCCAGACTTGCTCTAGAGTTGAATCTTTGAGGGTAGTTGATTCGCGATTGGTGTGCAAGACTGTTGCTAACAAAGAGTCGGTTTCCGCTCGGAGGAATTTCAACAAATCAGCAGAGGTCATTTCCAACCGAATTGGGGTGGCGGCCCAGCTAGCGAAATCCGGTGCCAGACGGACTAGTTTGTGTAAGACTTCCTCATTAATCCATAACACCATTGGGAAATGGTGGTGTTTGCGAAATTCATCGCGAATGTGATTGATTGAACTGAGGAGGTCGTCGATTCCATCCACCGATTCTAAACCCATAATCATCAATACTGTAGGTTGATGGCCGTTGAGTTGAAAGTGGATTGTGGTGTAGAGGCTTCTGGCGTTATGGGGTAAAACTACGGTTTGGATTTGGTGGTTCTGGAGGTAAAGTTCTTCCAACCGCTGGCGCATTTGCTGCTGCAAGCCTCGATAGTTACAGCAGACTAAAACTACTGAGAATTGACCGCTGGAGAGGGAAATCGCTCTGGCTAAATTCCGCAGACCTCCCTCGTTAGGATCGCTTATATCTGTTTGTGTGTGTCGTTCAACCATGTTTTAAATTTTTGTGTTTCTGCTATCACTGGGTTGACAGCAAACCAAGCTCCCTGTTGATCACGATACTCAAATACAAACAGACTGCGTAGGAGGGTGTGGTACTCTATTTCCCCACCAACTCTTTGCTGTTGCACTACCTGAAAGATTAATTCCCATTCGCTGGGGTCGATAGCTTTAGAACGGTAATCCCGCTGTCTTTGAATTACCAATTCCACACAATCCCGGTCAAAGGGGGGATCTTGTTCCCGCAGACAGTCAAACAATAGCCCCAGTAGGTCGCGCACATGGCCCCCACTGATGAGACACAACCGATCTAGGGTTTCTAGTGTATCAAACACTTCTGTAATTAAGCTTAAGCGATCGCTGGGGATGATGTCAGGGAAGGCTCTAGCTAGTACCATTTGTCGCATCAGTTCTAGTCCTTCGGGACAAATCTCCCCCGAACGCAGACGCACTGGGATCATGGGGAGTACTTTCGGTGCCACACCACCCCCCAGGCGATGCTGGAGTTCGGCACTGTCGTTGGAGAAGGTCAGGGCTAGGGGTATGGTGTAAACAAGATGGCAATTAAGTTTACGTAATTGCTCACCGCGTTGGATGAATAGATATTCTGGTAGGGACCTGCCGGAGGGTAAAGGGCGAATTGCCACTCGGTCTAGGTTGTCTACAATCACCACTAGTCCTTTTTTCCCTTTGGCCTTGAGGACCGAGTTTGCAGGTTCTAGTAGTTCCTTGTTGATCGACTGTAAAATATTTTCGGTGCGTGGTTCGAGATAGTCCCTTAACCGTCGCCGTAATTGGGGACTTTCTTTGGTTTTAGCGGTGATTTTAGCAATGCCGACGGATAACTCCGCTTCCACTCCCAGTTCCACTGGGGTTTGCAGGAAATCGACGATTTCGGTAAAAAGTTTGGCAAAGTATTTAGGTTTGAGGCGGATCTGCATTGCTTCGAGGCTTTCACTTACCTGACCGGCGATAGCTAACAGAATATCCGTGACATCCAGATCCGCCATTTCCAGGACCCGGGTGGATTCAAAATAGACGACATTAAATTTCTGTTCCTCTAACTCAGCTTTGAGGCGTAATAACTCCGTGGATTTACCACACCCTAAGTGTCCTGTGAAAAGTTGGCAAGTTGGTATATCTGGGGAGATACGGGTAATTGTGCGTTGCAAAGCTTCAATAATTTTGCCTCCCCGTACCGAGGCAAAATCGATATAGTAGCGGCGATCGGCTGCATTTCCCATCATTAGCGGTCTGCTCGGGTTGCAAGCCTGGTAAAATCTTTCTAAATCTAGGAGCATAACTAATCGAAGTCACTCACGGTTAAGGATCAGGAAACTTATTATTAATTTAGAGGAATTAATGCTATGGTATAGTACGCATATACTCATATTACTAATTCAACTGGTAGCACTCCGGATAGTTTTACACATTACTAGCTATATTATAAGAATTTATACTTATAGAGAAAGGGGCAAAAGCCTCCCTTTCCCCGTGAATTGAAAACTGCTATATAAATCAAATATTAATCCTTACAGGTTCCCAAACGGAGACAGTCCCCCGTTTGATCGTCCCTAGCAGATATTTTCCTAACTAGGAGTAGGTTACTGTGCTCACTGGGAATAAATTGAGCAGTTGTGGTGGAGAGAACACAAGCATTGCTTAAGCCAGCATTGTCCAGAACCATAGACAATGCCAGCAACCCCAACCAAATTGTCCGATTCATACAAAACCTTAGGTCAGTAATTTCCGATAGCGTTCCGTGCAGATGCCACCTTGATGAACCGGAAGCTAAAAACTGAGTGTTGTATGTGGTTGTTTGCTCAAATCAATTTTACCAAATTTAGACATCATCAGTTTTGCACTGTTCTTAGGCTAGATGTTGCCTACAAAATGGCATCCTAATTTAGGTATGCAGGTGTAATGGTAGAAAACCGGAGGAATTTTACCGATAGCTAAAAATCCATCCTGATTGTGTGTCGCTGCTGATGGAAAAGTTATCTATATGAGCTTCACATACTGTTCAAGCAAACTAGATTAAGTTTTTGTAAAGCTTGGATTACTCCCCTTAGTACCAACCCTTAACTTCTCGTATGTACTCTGTTGGCGGGAAGTCGATACTATAACTATGCTCACCATCATTGGCTGCGGAAATCTGAACCGCCAAGACGACGCTGTAGGCGTAATTATCGCCCAACGTTTACAAGGATTCCTAAACCAAAATCCTCACCCCCATGTCCGAGTTTATGACTGTGGCACTGCGGGGATGGAAGTTATGTTTCAAGCCAGAGGGAGCAAAAGATTAATAGTTGTTGATGCTAGTACTACAGGTTCCGAACCGGGCACCATATTTAAAGTGCCGGGGGAAGAATTAGCATCTCTACCGGAACCTGGTTTTAACCTGCATGATTTTCGCTGGGACCATGCCTTAGCTGCGGGGAGGAAAATCTATCAACATGATTTTCCTCAAGAGGTGACAGTTTACCTGATTGAAGCAGCAAATCTTGGTTTAGGAATAGGGTTAAGTTCTATGGTGGAACATTCTGCTAATTTAGTTTTAACCGAAATTATCGAAATTATCGGAATCCGGTTGGATTTGGAGTCCTAGGGAGGTAGGCGATCTCCAAGCCACCTGGCATAAACGCGATCACCTACCTCTGCTCTATCACTTTTCCTAAATTGACTATACAAGAAAAGCCACAAACCCACTCCCAGTAATAGTTTAGCAAGTTGTCTTTGATGTTGATTACTCCCTGCTTGCCATGGCGCCGAATCCTGCCCAATTTATTTTTACTGATAGACCGCTTTCAGACGTCATCTGCGCGAATCGGTAGGTATATGAAATCGCCAGCCTTATAAAGGTACTCCTGCCAACTGCTGCAGTTGGTCATTGGCAAAGTACTGAGCATGACCCTCAACGATCGCTTGTAGAATCAGATTGGCGACGAATTCAGGTTTGTCGCCGTCTGCGTATTTAGCGGCGGGGCCACCACTGGCGGGATTTCCCATCCTGTTTTTGCCAAAGTTGGTGGCAGTGATAAACGGGTATACCTCACTAACGATGATACTATCCTTTTCCAACTCCGCTCGTGCAGTGAGGCTGAAGCCGAGGAGCGCTCGTTTTGATGAGGAGTAGACGCTGTATTCGGGAATTGTCATGAAAGCTGTCCCAGAGTTGACGTTCACAATGCTCCCGGCACCTTGCGATCGCATGATCGGGATGACGGCCTGCATAGCCACAATTGGACCCAGTACATTCAGGTGGAAAATTTCGTCGAACACAGCAGGGTCAATTTCTTCAATTGCCGCAGCATAGCTACGACCAGCATTGTTCACCAGTCCATCTATGCGACCGTAATGCTGGTGGATGGCTCGCACTGCTTGACGCAGTCCATCAAATTGCGTTACATCCGCTGTAATTGGTAAGCTGCCTGGAAGTCGCCCTGCCAAGTCCTCAATAGCTTCCGTGTTGCGGGCAAGTAGGGCGACCTTGGCACCACGAGTCCAGAGGGCGGTAGCTGTTGACAAACCAATACCAGAGGAGGCACCCGTGACAATAAATACGTGATCTTTTATTTGCATAGATTGGTCTGGACTTTAAAGCCTAATTATAATAGCTACAGCTTTGCTGAAGATTGCTCAATTGGTTCCGGTTCTGTCGAGTCTGCTGTCAATCAATTTTGGATTTGTGCCCTCGGCCTAGGACTTTGAGCCTATTGAACTCTCTTACCTCATCTCAACCAAACCCAAAATTTAGTCTAAACTCCAGAAACTATACAATAGGCATTAATGACCAAAATAATGAATGAAGATGAAGTGTCGTTGCAAAACCAACCGTGGCAACGTGAGCGACGGGCAATGGCACTTTTGTCCTCGTTGAACTATCGAACTGGGGAGTTGGGTAGCTATTTACACAACATTGCCTTTGGAGTCAGCGAACTCATCGGGCTAGATTGGTCGGTGGTAACGCTATGTCAACAAGGATTTGAAACGGTGCTGGCCAGCAGTATTGACATGGGTGAGGGCGAACACATTTATTCGCTACATGGTTCCCTAACTAGTACTGTCATAGAAAGCGGTTGCTTATTAGCAGTGGAAGATGCAAGAAAACATCCAGAGTATGGAGAGGCACCAGAAGGTTATTGTTCATATTTAGGCATACCTTTGCGGACTGCCGAAGGTGAAGTGATTGGCACTATCTGCTCCTTTCATGGGGAGCCACGCAAGTTTACTCCACAAGAAATTCAGATTGTAGAATTATTTGCCGAACGAGCAGCTACAGCCATTGACCATTACCATCTTTACCAGCAGCAGTGTAAATTTAACCAAATTCTCGAGGCTGAGGTAGAAAAACGCACTGCTGAACTGCGAGCGGCACAAGCTAAGCTCGTGGAACAAGAACGACTGGCAGCGATTGGTGAATTTGCGGCAATGATTGTGCATGAAATCCGCAATCCTCTGACTACAACTATGATGGGATTAAAGTATTTCAAAAGGACAATTTTAGCTGAACCTGCCCAAGAGCGATTATCGTTGGCACTAAGCGAAGCCAGTCGTCTAGAAAATCTCCTGAGTGAAATTTTGCTCTACGCTAAGCCCCAGGTATTGGATCTGTGTGAATTGGATGTGAATGAATTTCTCTGTGGGTTGCTTGTGTCAATCTGCGAGATGCCAGAAGCATTGGAGAGGCACATTAAATTTATCCCAGCATCAGATACAGTCAAAATTTTGGGTGACAAGGATAAGTTAAAACAAGTATTTATCAACATTGTTCGCAACGCCTGTGAGGCTGTCTCACAGGGAGATGCAGTTAAATGGGAAGTAGACAGTTCCCCCGAAGATAAAGTCTGCATCAATGTCTGCAATAGTGGTGAGCCAATTCCTCCAGAAGTTTTATCAAAGCTAACCCAGCCGTTCTTTTCCACCAAACCTGGTGGTACTGGGCTAGGGCTAGCTATTACCAAACGCATCGTTAATGCTCATGGTGGGGAATTATCTATTCAGTCTGATGCGATCACAGGTACTACAGTGAGCGTTCAATTACCCATAGCCCCTCCTGTGGTGTGAAGTATGGCTAGACCTGGAAAAAAACTCCGTACACCTCTACTCCTATTGCCTACTCCCTCAATACATACCCTACACTACGTACCGTATGAATCAAACGCTTTTCATTATTTTCTTCCAACTTCAGCCGCAAATAACGAATGTAAACTTCGATAATATTAGAATCACCCATAAAGTCGTAACCCCAAACTTTTTCTAAAATTTGTTCTCTAGTAAACACCTGACGGGGATGACCAAGAAGATATTCCAATAAATCAAACTCTTTGGCTGTGAGTTCGATCGCCCGTTTACCCCGAAACACCTCACGAGTGCGCCGATTTAAACTTAAGTCTTCAAACTGCAATAAATCCTCATCTGTTTCCTGAGTGCGACGCAGATGGGCACGGATTCTAGCCAGTAGTTCCTCAATACTGAATGGTTTGACTACGTAATCATCGGCTCCTGCATCCAAACCTGCAACGCGATCGCTCACTTCATCTTTTGCAGTCAACAAAATCACTGGCACTGTGTTTCCGGTTGCACGCAAACGACGGCAAAGTTCCAAACCCGATAGTCCAGGCAACATCCAATCTAGAATGGCTAAATCTGGTGATGACTCTCGCGCCAGGGTCAAGCCAGTCATCCCATCAGGTGCCACACTGACCTTGTAACCTTCGCTGCTCAGTTCCAATTCAATAAATCGCGCCAGTTTAACTTCATCTTCAACCAGGAGGATATGTGTTGTCATACTTTCTTCACTAGCTATATAGGTAAACTGATTGTAAATATACTTCCTTCCCCTAACTTTGATTGCACACTCACAGTACCTCCCATGCCCTGTATAAGTGTCTTGACAATTGATAAACCCAAACCAGGACCACCAGTCGCATGACTGCGAGATTTATCTACCCGATAAAATCTCTCAAAAATCCGGGCTTGGTGTTGTAAAGGAATACCATAACCCTGATCACAAACTTGAATAATTGCTTTGTCCTGACGTTGGTCTAACTTAAAAGTTATGGGTGTATTAGCTTCAGAGTACTGAACAGCATTATGAATCAGATTCAGTAACACCTGTTGGAGACGGACATAGTCTACTTTTACCTCAATTGGGTCGATTTTTGACTCGATGGTAATTACGCGATCGCTATCCTTCTGTGCCATCACCACAATTTCTTCAACTAAGTCATTCAGCATGTAAGATTTCATCTGCAAGTGCAAATTACTACTATCTGCTCGTGCTAAAGCAAGTAAATCTTGTAGTAAGCGAATAGTACGCTCGGCTTCTGATGCAGCAGTTTCTAAAGCTTCCTGTTGAGTCTGGGTTAAGTTATTCTGCCGTCGCAAGACGCTTTGCAAGTAACCGTGCACAATTGTTAAGGGTGTGCGTAGCTCATGAGAAATATTACTCACAAATTCTCGCTCTTGCTCCCAGGATTGGGAGAGGCGTGATAACAGCATATTTAAGGTTTGAGCTAATTCTTTGACTTCACTGGGTGCATTATCAAGATATAGCTGTGCTTGCCCTAAATCTTCTGCACAAATGAGATCTGTCATTTGATTTAGCTGCTGCAGAGGTTTCAGAGAACGCTTAATATACAATGCGATGGCAGATGTGAGAATAATAATCGCCAAAACGCTAATAATACCTAAATTATGTACCATTGCCACAAACATTGTCTGTTCACTGGTAATATTCTTGACCACAAATAACTCACCGAGTAACTTACCCTGGATTTTTAGAGGACGACCACATAAAACAAAATAGCTTTGATTAACTTTATAAACTTCTGGGTTGATCGGCATCTTAGTCAGAGACATTAACTCAGCCACTGTAGAATCAGATAATAAATCTAAAGTTGCAGATTTTTCCAGTATTTTATGATCAGGACTTTTGAGCCACAGTAATGTGTTGGTATTCGTCAAGTTATTAATAGCTTTTTGCAACCCAGTTTCAGGTTGCATCATTTGACTATAAATTCCCACATCTTGTGGTAAACGTTGGGCTATTTGTTCTATATTCTGCTTATGACTATTAATCAAAATTTGCTGCATTTTCCAACTAGTCCATGTAGCAATGCTACCTAATACCAAAACTGAAAATGTAGCAATGCCAATGATGAGGCGTAACTCTAATGAAAATCGGTCTATATTTAGCCAATTGTTTTTGATTCGCTTCACTGTTTTGGTTGTGTATGGGGTGACAACAAAGGCTTTACTAAGTAAGTCTTGCGCTGAAATATGTCCCCCAGTTACGCCATTTTGCTAGCTGATTCTCATCAGCTTAGATGCAGGAATTTACCTTACTTTTTTATTAAGGGTTTGGTGGCAGATGGAGTTATTCTGGGTAGCAACGTCAAGGGGGACATTTTAGGACGGTTATTACCATTCTGGACTAGATGTAACTATGATTCTATAGGCAGATAGCTAAAACCATTGTCTCCAATTTATGCTAAAAACGGGTTGGAACTTTACTTCTAAAACCGCGCTTGAGATTACTCCCATCAGGGGTGAAAAACGTCCTATTCTACTGCCTTTCTTTCCTAACCCTGTCCCCTCTTAAGAGTTACGTTCTTATGGCAGGAAGGAAGTCACAGGCAAAATTTTCTTTGCTCAGGCAAAAGTCCAGCAATCAGCAGTTTAGAGTATAGTCCAAACTCCAGTCAGATTTATCAAGGCTTTTCAGGCAAAGTCGGAGCCTGAATTGTACAGGGTTTAGTATCACACTTTTTCTCATACAGTTGCTGAATATAAGGTTCCTGCCAAGTAAGAGGAATTTCCAATAATGCCCTTGTCCCAGAGATACCCTGCCCCAGAAAGATTAAAAGAGCAATGCAATTTAAAGTAATATGAACCTTACGCCAAAAATTGCTTCTATCCTTGTATATGTCTGGCAAAATTGCTAGGGAAAAAATCATCAACAAAGCAGCAGTTAACCCATAGTAATAGTGGGAGATATACCACTGGTCGGTTTTGCGGTAAACACCATCTTGACAACCAAGCACTACTAAACCCATTCCTGTCAGTGTGGCAAATATAGCCCGCCAATTTCGTTCCTTTGCTTTATAGAGTAGTACCATCGAAGCAATAGTAGCAGCAAATAATAGCACAATAAAGATGACTTGGAATGATGCTGTTATCCAAATATGCTTGTCTAAAATATTGCCGAGAATATCGTTGGCCAGAGCTAATAGAACAGTACTGATGACAGATCCAGTCAACCAACGACCTATTTGGACGTGTTCCGGTCCTACAATTGGGGGGATTTTACTCTTACCCATTGCTTGAGTTTCCAGTCGGCGCTGACGAGTTTGTAAAGCACGGTTAACAACAATGCCAATTAGAGGGAAGACTACAAGTACAGCAATCACTGGATGGAACAGCAAAATCGCATCTCTAAATTCCATAACAGACCTCTATTTTGAAGAAAATAAGTAAGTCAGCACAATAAAATCAAACTGTGTGAAGGAAAGTAGACAAAGCTCAAACCCTTTTTCCTTCTTTACGCCGACCTACTTATATATATTTATTTTGGTTAGTTGTTGCTAGTCAGCAGACATCTGGGGAGACTAATTATGTCTTGGGCGAAAGCCTTGGTAGTGGCGGGTTTAGTCACAATTAGTTATTAAAACCCGCCTGTATAGTGGTTAGTTATCGGTGATTGTTGTTCTCCCCAACTTCCCACATTGCACATCAGGGACTTCCAGAAATTAAATTATCCCAATTTATGGACTCAACATGACTGTTACTTCCTCTGCTCCCCTAGGAATTCGATATTTTTTTAGTTGGAAGTCCCTTACCCAAAATTACTTAACTTCGCTTGGTGCAAACTCAGTAATTCTACCTTTCTTAACTGCAACTATCACATCGTAAGTGGCACAGTAAGAAAATGTGATATCGTTGGCTTTGTTGTAAAGGTTGACCACCATACCCGCACCCCCAGGTTGAACACTAATTGGTTCTAAGTCACCAAAAAAGAAACGTCGGAGTTCGTCACCACTACCAAACTTACCCTTATTCTTGGTTAACATTTCAATCTTTTGTTGAGTAGTCAAGCCTGTGACATCTTTCATTTCTTGGGCGGATGCTTGTACTAATGCAGGATTCACAAGCTTCAGTGGAGCATCCCAAACTGTAAAGAAACCAACCAAGGCAGCACTTGCGAGTAGTGAAGATACGAATTTCATTTGTTATTCCCAAACTTGTGAGTTGTCTTAACTATCTAAAGCATCTCAGTTAGGACTGAGAGCTTATTGAAACCAAACTATTATTTTTGTGAATTTATCCCTGGAGAAAATTCAATTTTTACTCAGCTTTTTCTCAGACTAGGCCGATATCATCAGGGTTTAGTCTCTGAAATCCACCTGATTTTGACTGAATGCGGCAAGTTTATGATCATTTATGGAGCTTTCATGGCAGTGGTGTTATTGTGACCAGACACAGAAGACAGCATCGTTTAATCGCTAAAATTCCGGGAAAAATTTATATTTGGCTAGCAATCCTAATTTTTGGAGCATCTAGCGCAGTTACCCGAAAGCTGACAGAAATTGGTGCTCAAAACTCTATAGGTGGTCGCAATCCAATTTCTCTATGTAATGTTTTGTTCGTGGGAAACCTCTGCGCGTTGATAGTCTTGGTCGCAATCTACTGGCGACAGTTGAACATTAGGGTTTTGAGGCAACTGTCTAGGAAGGAATGGATTGCTCTTGTGGCAGTAGCGATTCTATCGGGAGCACTTGCTCCTGGTTTAATTTTTCAGGCATTGGCGTTAACCAATGTCAACGATATCGTTCTGGTTGGACGTTTAGAACCGCCCCTAACTCTGGTTTTATCGGTCTGGTTATTGAAGGAACGGGTGAATTTCTGGGAAGTTGTAGGGGCGATTGTTGCCCTTGTCGGTGTTACTCTAACTATCATCCTTCAACCCCCAGGACCAGCCATGATGAGTGCAGGAGGATTCCGTATAGGTATTGGTGAAGTTTTGGCAGCCCTAGGATCTGTGGCTACGGCAGTTTCCATGATTATCGTCAAATTACGGCTCTCGGAAATCCCTCTAGGAATTTACAGCATCTTTCGTACTGCCTTAGGAACTGTAATATTTTTCTTTATTGCTTTAATACTTTATGGTAAAGACCATTTTATGGATGTATTCTCACCTCTCCTGTGGCAGTGGATGCTTGTGTATGGGGCAGTAATTGTTGTGGCAGGTCAGTTTTTGTGGATGAAGGGCTTGAGAACTTCTACGTTGTCTGTGGCTTCCTTAATTGCCTCATTTACTCCCATTGCAAGCATTGTGGCAGCTTATTTGATTTTGGACGAGGCTCCAACATTGGCTCAATATGTCGGTGGCAGCGTTATTTTAGTCGGCATTTTCTTGAGTCAAGTTGGCATTCGACGTAAGACTTCTCCCACAGTGGCATCTTCCATAGTGAGTTCTACTCGAGCAGGACAAGAGGTCGAAGCTAATATGGGATTTAAGGGGATGTGAAAGCAGCTTAGAGGATGTTGTGTAAGGATTCAGGAGGAAAAAGAAGTAGAGAAGCATAGAGATGAGAAGATAAAGGAGAGTAGGAAGCAGTGGCGGGGGAGAACAGATTAATCCCTCAACGAAATCCAAAATCTAAAATCTAAAATCTAAAATCTAAAATCTAAAATCTAAAATCTAAAATCTAAACACCGGATCCGCTCGCTAAAAATATTTAGAATTGCAAGCGATGTTCTTCTTCAACCCTTGCTAAAGCTTCTCGGTATAGTCGTTCACGGTTGTTCCAAAAACTGGCGGGGATACTTAATACACGCTCTAGCTGCAATGCTGTTTCAGGAGTAATAGCTGCTTTCCCATTGATAATTTCGTTAATTGTTTTTTTAGGTCTCCCTGTGCGTTCCGCTAGTTCTGCTTGGGACATACCCCGCTCTTCAAGGATTTCTTGAAGAGTCTCGCCAGGAAGAGAAACATAATCTGGTGTGTATTGATTTTGGATTGTATTACTCATGAGTATTTTCCACGCCCAGTATTCTAACGGCAGTTACTTTGTTCCAGTCGATGCCACCATCTGGCTTAGTAGGAATTGGTTCATCTGCTGGCTCAAATATTAGCCGATACGGATGATCTAAATCGAGCGATAACTTACCTGCCTTATCTCCATGTAATTCGTGGCATCTTCCAGAAAGATTTCGCATATCTTCCAATATGTTGGCAGCACGTAGATTATCTAGTCGCCTTCGGATGCGTTTTGCTCTATCTGCACCATGATTTCTCTCTAGAAGCCTCTGGTTATTGCACTCTTTTTCAAATTTATGGGGTTCTTCCAGATATTTTATGGACAATTAGTAGTAAAGTGCCAGGTTAATAAACAACACAATCGAAAATTTTTAAAATTACTAAAGCCAAATCCAAGTCTTTTAATTAACTTAAGTTTATTATTGATTCCTTCTACGGGACCATTAGTAGTTTTACTATCAAAATAACCTA
>Ga0116227_10010084_pt1 | contig 16704 bp, 15 predicted proteins | sample S1TSphgellanicum_FD_89693 | JGI IMG/M metagenome (GOLD analysis project Ga0116227, IMG submission 89693) | Host-associated microbial communities from peat moss isolated from Minnesota, USA - S1T2_Fb - Sphagnum magellanicum MG | ecosystem: Host-associated > Plants > Peat moss > Unclassified...
GCTGATCCCGGCAAATTCGCGCAACAACGGCGTCTCCCACAGCGCTTCTTCCATCGCCGGATCGGACAGCCCAAACCATTGCTGCATGAAATGGATCTTCAGCATCGACCGCAACGGATATGGGCGACGGCCCCGACCAGCCACCGGGTAATGCGGAGCAATCAACTGTTCGAACCGGTCCCACGGAACCACAGCCGTCATCTGATCCAGAAATACCGCTCGCCTCGTCTGCCTACGTGGCCGCGCCATCCCAATCCCTGAAAAACGTCCCTGCGTCATGCGTCCCTCCATTCACGAAGGGAATCACAACATCATCGACACCGCAAGCCAGACTTGTTCAGCGTTTCCCTAGGAATTCGGGCACGACGGTTTCAATCCACTGTGCGGTGATCGTCGGGTGGGTAAACGGGATCATATGGCCGCCCGCGATCAGGTCGCATCTGGCGCCCGCAACTTGCGTTGCGAACATTCCGCCGTGCACCGCCGGGTCGAGAATTCGGTCGCCCGTGCCGAACAGCACGGCGACAGGCCGTGCGATCGCGGGATAGCCGGCAACGATTGCGGGCAGCGCGCCGGGCACGGCCTGCGCATCGCGTGATGCGGCGTCAAACCTATCCGGGCGGAACAACAGCGCGCCGCCGCCGATGCCTTCAAAGGTGGCGGGAACCGGATCGGGGGCAAACACCGGGGACTGTCTTGCCCGGCCGGCCAGCAAACCGAGCGGGCCGACCACCAGCCAGGCGACGATCCGGCGCAGCAGGGCCGAGCGGACCATCAGGAGGCGAAAGTCGGCCGGCGGCGCGCTGATCGGCTGGGTCAGCGGGGCAACCAGCGCGAGCGAGGCGACCAGGTCGGGACGCGCCTCGACCACCGCCAGCGCCAGCGCCCCGCCCAGCGAATGACCGACCAGCGTCACCGGCCCCGGTCGCAACGCTTCGATCAGTGCGATGACCATGGCGGCCTGGCCATGCAGGTCCGGAACCGCGCCGGTGGCCGTCGAATAGCCCGATCCCGGTCGGTCGAGCGCAATGACCCGGTGCGATCGGGCCAGGTGATCGACCAGTTCAGGCGCAAAATTGCGCATATTCCCGCCCAACCCGTGAATCAGCACGATCGGCGCGCCGCTGCCCTGATCGGTATAGTGGATGCGCCCACCCGCAACATCGCAGAACGCACCCAACGGCGGTGCCAGACGCTCTGCCCGCCGTGCCGCCAGCAGCGTGACCAGCGCAAGGGCACCAGCCAGCGCGATAAGAAGTTCTGCCGCCACATGCATTGCGCCGCCCCTTGTCCGTGCCTTGTCGCCGCTAAGCAGCCTGATCCAGCCCCGAACTGACCTCCCAGCCAAGACAGGCAAGCAGGATCGGCTTGGGCACTCTCTTTTCACCGTTCGAGTAATAGGCAACCATCCGGCGCGAGATGCCAAGCGCATCTGCTGCCTTTGCGAGAGACAGGGCGTGACGCAGGCGCCATTCAAGGAAAGTCCGCGCGTCATCACGCCCTGTGGCGGACAAGGTTTCAAGCCACAGCGTGTCGGCGCCTATTTCGGTGCCCGCTGGCCAGACAAGACTATGGCCCCAATCGCCGATTTCGACATTGCCGAAGGCATCGGCATCGCGCAGCACCGCGAATGCCCGATCGTGAAGTACCGCGCCAAGGTCGACATCGACGACGGTGCCGTCCGACCACGACAGATGCAGCCCCGTCGGTCCGTTCGGGTGAACTGCGACGATCGTGCGTGTCCTGTCAGCGGTGCTCACCCATTCAACTCCAGCCAGGTCGTCATCAGCAGCGCCCGATTGGACCGGGCCAATCCAGGGCTGCATTCAGGACCACCTTCGGAACTTTGCCCACGACCACGTCAAACGTCGCAATCGCGACCGAACAACGAAAATCCACACCTTCGATATGAAAGTGCGGGACGCCATGGTCGCGAGCATAAAGCAATTTTCCAGCGATCGTTGCGACAGATCGTGACCATGCCACTCCATATCAGGTTGCGCTTGCTGGTGCAATGGTTGCACCAGAATCCGCCCTCGGCCGCCTTTTTGGCCGGACAAACCATGCCGCCCCTTCCCCGTGCGATCGCAGTCGGGCATGAACCCGCCCGCGGGGTTGGTCACCCTTGCGCCGATCCCCCTGCCGAAAGCCCGCTGATGAAGTTCGTTGAAAGCCATTCGATCGATTATGTTCCGCTGAACGAACGCCACGGCAAAGTCTGGCATCTCTGGCCGATCTGGTTCAGCGGGGATGCGCATTTGGCGACGCTGGCGACCGGGGCAATCGGCATGGCGATGGGGCTGGGGTTTGGCTGGTCGGTGATCGCCATCCTGACCGGATGCGCTCTCGGCACACTGTTCATGGCGTCGCATTCCAGCCAGGGGCCGGAACTCGGGCTGCCGCAAATGATCCAGTCGCGGCCGCAATTCGGGTATCGGGGCGCGCTGCTGGTGTGGTGTTTCGCGCTGGTGACGTATGTCGGCTATACCGTGTTCAACGAAGTGGTGTTCGGCGTTGCGGTCCAGGATCTGACAGGCACGCATCTGTCGCAGACCGCGCTGGTCGGGGTGTTCGGCGCATTCAGCCTGGCGGCGCTGGCCTTTGCCGTTGCCGGCTATGACATGATCCATCTGGCGCAGCGGACACTGGCGGCGGTGGTGATCGTCGCGCTGCTGATCTATACCGTCGGGGTGGCCATGATCAGCCATGGCATGCCGCAACTGGGCATGGGCAAATGGGCGACGATCCCGTTCCTGGTGCAGTTTTTTGCGGTGGCCGGGTATCAATTGTCGTGGTCGATCTATGTCTCCGACTATTCGCGCTATCTGCCGCGCGATGTCGGGGTGAAAGCATCGTTCTGGTGGACGTTCATCGGCGCATTCATCGGCGGAGCGTGGATGATGCTGGTCGGCGATGTCGCGGTGGCGATTTTTCCGGGGAAAGAAATCGTCGGCGCGGTGCTGGAAACCGGCAATCTGGTCTGGCCGGGGTTTGGCCCGGTGCTGATCGTGCTGTCGTCGGTGTCGCTGGTCACGATCACCACGCTCAATCTCTATGGCGGATCGCTGACGCTGCTGTCGATCGTCGACAGTTTTCACCATGTCAAAAATCCGGGGCGCGCGCGGCTGATTTCGCTGGTGCTGCTGGGCGTGGCGTCCACCTGGCTGTCGGCGATTGCCGGCGACAATGTGCGCGAACTGATCGAAAACCTGCTGTCGGTGCTGATCTATCTGTTCACGCCATGGACCGCGATCAATCTGGTGGACTTTTTCCTTGTCCGCCACGGGCATTATTCGGTGCGCGAGATTTTCAACCCCGACGGGATCTATGGGCGGTGGAACTGGCGCGGGATCGGCGCCTATGCCATCGGCTTTGTCGCCATGGTGCCGTGCTTTTCGACACCGATTTTCGTCGGCCCGGTGGCGCGCCTGCTGGGCGGGGCGGACGTGTCGATGCTGGTCGGCCTGCCGGTGTCGGCGCTGGTCTATTACCTGGCCTGCCGGTCGATCGACCTGGTGGCCGAGCGCGCCCAGATCGCCCTCGCCGATGCCGGGCTGGAAACAGGAGTTGTCGCATGATCGGACGCGCCGCCCTGCTTTCGCTGTTGCTGCTGGCCGGCCAGGCACGGGCCGAGGCGCCCAGCGTCGGCTCGCTGCCGGCGTTGCAGGACACGTTCGATCCGATGGGGCCGGCGGTGACGGCGCTGCCCGCCGCCAATGGCCGCGTGCTGCACTATGCCGATACCGGCGAAGCGGGTTGGCGCCCGGTGGTCTATATTGGCGGCACCGGGACGAGCGCGCGCGCCTTGCTGATGACCGGTTATCTCGAAACCATGCGCCGGCAATTGCACCTTCGCCTGATCAGTGTGGAGCGCAACGGCTTTGGCGATACCTTATTCGATCCGGCCTGGACTCTGGCCGACTATGCCGGCGATGTGCGCACCGTACTCGATCATCTGGGCATCGCGCGCTTTTCGGTGGTGGCGATTTCGGGCGGCGGCCCTTACGCCGCGCATGTCGCGGCGACGATGCCGAACCGCATCATATCGCTCCATTTGGCCGCGGCGCTGGCCGACCGGCTGGTCGGCGACGCAGTCAACTGCGACCTGACCAGCAGCCAGGTGACCAAGGCGCTGGCGCCGGCGGTCGACAACCCGCAGATCTGGTGGGGCTTTCCCGACACCAGCCCGACCCATGCCATTCCCGGCTTTTCCGACCGCGCCTATGACGAAGGCGCGCGGGCGTTCTTCATTCGCGGCCAGATGGGCAACGCCGCCCCCGAAGCCGCCGAAATGCAACGCTATTGCCGTGCGCGCCTGGCCGATCTGGCGCCCGCGCTGGGCAAAGTGACCGCGCCGGTGTTCACCTATTACGGGCTGGCCGATCACACCGTTGCGCCGGCCAACGCGCTGTTCTGGCAAACGCATCTGGGCGGCCCGGTCACCGCGCGCGCCTATCCGGGTGAAGGCCACGACGTGCAATATCGCCATTGGGACCAGATCCTGATCGATCTGTCGGGGCTGGCGGGAACCGGCCCGCAGGCGCGGACGCTGGTCTGTAGCCGGGGCCACGCAAAACTGGTGCCGCCTGCCCGTGCCGGTGCGGTCAGTGGGCTATGCTTGTGGCGGCCGTGATCGGCGCGCGCGCGCTGTCACGCCGCAAGCCGGCCTGAAACCAGATGACAATGCCCACCGCCATCGCGCACGTAATCGTACCCAGACACCCGACCAGACCGTAACCGGCGGTCACTTGCGCGACGAACCCGGCGGCGAGCGATCCCGCCGATTGTGCCACCAGCCAGGTGCCGGTGGTGCGCACCGCCAGCCGTCCGTGCGGATCATGCGCATAGGCCAGGCCGAGCAACAGCGGATAGGTGATGTACCAACTGACATTGTAAAGCTGCAACGCAATGGCAAACACCACCTCGCTGTTCACCGTGGTCAGCACCGCGCACATCGCCCCGCACGTCATCAGCGCAATTTCGAGCAGCCCGCGCCGGGCACCGCGCGCCAGCACCATGGTCAGGGCAAAATTGCCCAGCGAACTCAGCACCATCGCACTGCTTTGATAAATGCCAAAGGTGGTTGCGGGCAAATGGATGGCATGCGCGGCGCGTTCCATGAACGGCCAGATCGCCATCGTGCCAAAGGCAAACAGGGCCATCGCCGCCAGCACCGGCCAGCCGCCGGGCGCCATCGGCGGCACTTCGGCATGGGGCTGTCCCGACGCGCCCGCTTCGGTGTTGTCGGGCAAGGGCAGCATGCCCAGCGCCAGCGTGCCCGAAATCAGGCCCAGCGCGATGAACATGGCACCCACCCCACCGGCCGCGCCGATCCTGGGGATGGTCACGTTCATCACCGCAAACAGCACCACCTGCATGGCGATGCCGATCGAAATCGCCCGCGCCGGCTGGCCGGTCCGTCCGGCGGCGACATTGACCGCGGTGTTGAGCATGCCATAGCCGAACCCAGTCACCAGCCTGCCCGCCAGCAACAGCGGATAGAATGCGGTCGCGGCCGATGCCACTTGCACAAGGGCAATCATCGCGCTGGCGATCAAGGCCATGCGCCGGGGCCGAAACGCATGCGCACGCGGCGCAAACAGGAACATCGCCCCGGCAAATGCCAGCGTTTCGGCGGTGGCAAAAATCCCCATCAGCGCCGGGCCAAAGCCATAGCGATCGGTCAGCCCGCCCACGAGATACAGCGTGTAGTTGATCCCCAGATGCGCCGCACCGCTGGTCGCGGCGATGCCCAGGCAGAACAGCAGGGTGATCCTGGCACCCTGGGGCATGGTACGGTCAGATGCTGGGAATGCGGTCACTGGCGATCCTTGTGCTGTCAGCGCCCGGCAGTGGCGCTTTCCACCGACCGCGTTCCGCACCAGGCGGGCGGCCGAATTTCTGCAGATAGGCGCGGGCCATCGCGCCTTTCGAGGCAAAGCCGGTGGCGACCGCGACTTCGATCAGCGGCAGGCTGGTTTCGCCCAGGAAACTGCGCGCGCGATCCAGCCGCAAGTTGCGGTAATAGGCCGCCGGACCGACGCCGAAATGGCCAATGAACAGCCGTTCGAGTTGCCGGCGGGTGATCCCGACCGCAGCGGCAAGGTCGGCCAGCGCGAGCGGGCTTTCAATTTCCGCCTCCATTTGCGCGACCACCGCGATCAGGCGCGGATCGCGCGTGCCGATCCGGGCACCCAGATCAAGGCGCTGGCGTTCTTCATGGGTGCGAATGCGGTTGTGGATGAACTGATCCGACACCGCGCGGGCCAGCGCCGGGCCCTGGCGCAAGGCAATGCGTTCCAGCATCATGTCGATCGCGGCTGTGCCGCCGGCACAAGTGAACAGCCGCTCGCCCAGCAGGAACAATTCTTCGGTCACCCGCACTCCGGGATAATCCTCGCGAAATGCCGGCACCGCTTCCCAATGCAGTGTCACCGCCTGATCGCCGATCAGGCCCGCCTCGGCCAGCAGATAGGCCCCGGTGTCGAGCGCGCCCAAGGCCGTGCCGCGCCGTGCCATGCGCCGCAGCGCCGCGACCAGCGGCCGGCTGATGCCCCGACGCGGTTCGAACCCGGCGCACAGGATCAGCGCCGACGGATTTTCACCGCTCGCAAGATCGTCCAGCGCGCCATCGACCGCGACTTTCAATCCGCACGAGGCTTCGACCGGGGCACCGTCGGCCGAAAACAGCCGCCAGGCGAACACCGGACGCTGCGCCAGGCGGTTGGCCACGCGCAATGGTTCCATTGCCGCGACAAAGCCCATCGCGGAAAACCCCGGCACAAGGTAAAAGCAATATGTTTCCTGCTCCAGCGGAGCAAACGCAGCGTTCATGGCACGAGAGACAAACACAGATTTGCGTCAATGCAAAACCCGTTTTCGCTTATGATCCGGTTCGACACTCCTGCTCTGGTATATCGGCCCCGTCGCAAAATGGGTCTATCATGTCGCAAACCTGCAATGGCAATCCGCATTCAAAGATAGACTGGACGCTGCGGAAGACGCTCGAATCGAAGGGGTTTGTGCACATGGATCTGACGATCACCGACAGAGGCCAATTGCTGGTCGCAGGTGGCGGGAACGAACCGGTGCTGCTGCACCCGGTGTGGCTGCGCGAGCGCCTGCCCGATGCCGGCGTGCTCGATCCGCAGACCGGGCAACGGTTGCAAGAGGCTGCCGAGACTCCGACCGACTTGCGCGTTACCGCGGCCGAACCCGACGGCACGATTGCCTTTTCCGATGGCTTTGCCACCCGGCTGCCCGCCGGCTGGCTGGCCGGCGCGATCGCACCGCAGCCCGCGCAAGGCCGCCACGTGCATTGGGACGGCACGCTCGATCCCGCGCAATTTCCCGCTGCCGATCTGGGCGATGTGCGCGACGACCCGGCCGCGCTGGCAGCCTTGCTCGAAGGGCTCGACGCCTATGGCTTTGCGGTGGTGCGCGGTGTGCCGATCGAACTCGACGGCGGGCTTGACTTTGCCAATCTGCTCGGCCCGATCCGCATCACCAACTGGGGCGGGATGGCCGACGTCAAGGCGATCCCCAACGCCTATGACCTGACCATGACGCCGCGCCACCTCGAACCGCACAGCGACAACCCCTATCGCGACCCGGTGCCGGGCTATATCCTGCTGCATTGTCTGATCAACGACGCCGACGGCGGGGATTCGACGCTGGTCGACGGCTATCACGCGGCGGCCATTTTGCGCCGCGATGACCCGGATGCCTTTGCCGCGCTGACGCAGACCGATGTCACGTTCCGCTATCACGACAAGACCGCGTTTCTCGAACACCAGGCCCCGCTGATCGAAACCAATGCGGCGGGCGATGTCGTGCAGATCCGTTATAACAACCGCACCGAAATGGTCGGCCGGCTGCCGATCGACCGGCTCGACGCCTATTACGCCGCGCGCGCCGCGTTCTGGAGACTGATCGCGCCGGATTCACACCTGACGCTGCGGTTCCGGTTGCAACCGGGCGAATTGCTGATGATGGACAATTACCGGCTGCTGCACGGCCGCACCGGCTATACGCTGGCCACCGGATCGCGCCACATGCGCCAGTGCTATCTCGATCGCGACACCGTGAACAGCCGTCGCCGGCTGTTGCAGCCTGCCTGAAGGAGCCGTGCCGATGTTCCGCCATTTCGATGAAGCCACCGCCGAAGACTGGAAACCGATCGACGAAAAGTTCGTGCGGTTTCAACAGGGGCTGGCCGGACAGATGGTCGCCCATCTGCAACTGCTGGCGACACACGACCTTGGCTATCCGGTCGATCGCTATGTCCATTCGCTGCAAACCGCGACCCGTGCACTGCGCGACGGCGCGGACGAGGAAATGGTGGTCTGCGCGCTGTTGCATGACATCGGTGACACTCTGGCCCCGGTCAATCACGGGCCGATGGGGGCGGCGATGCTGGCGCCCTATATCCATCCGCTCAACGCCTGGATGATCGAACATCACGAGGAATTCCAAGGGTTTTTCTATGCCGAATATTTCGGCGGCGACAAGCACGCGCGCGACAAATACCGCGACCATCCGGCCTTTGCCCGCACCGCGCGGTTTACCGACGACTGGGATCAGAAAGCATTTGATGCCGATTACGACACCCTGCCGATCGAGGCGTTTTTGCCGGCGCTGGAACGCATTTTCGCGCGCGAACCGTTTGGCGACCATACAAAAACAATCGAGGACTGACCGCGATGACCACCGAACTCGATATCGTCCAGGACTGGCGGGTCTTTGCCACCGAACACAGCCTGATGCGCGTCGCGCTGTCGGACGAGACCGCGACCGTGACCTGGAGCGACGGGCGCCAGACTCCGCTGCACCGGTTCTTTTTGCGTGACAATTGCACCTGTTCGCAATGCTATCTGCCGCTGACGCGTGAACAGTTGTTCGAGATTGCCGACGCCCCCGCCGATCTCGGCTTTGCCAGCGCCGGCATTGCCGCCGATGGCGATCTGGTGGTCGGCTGGTCCGATGGCCATAGCAGCCGTTATGCGCCCGGCTGGCTGCGCAGCCACGCGCCCGACGACGCCAGCCGGGCCGAACGCCATGCCGCGCGCCCCCGCCCGTTCATCTGGGGCAGCGAATATGCCGACGCGCTGAAATCGTTCGATTACGCCGACATCATGGGCGACGACGGTGCGCTGTGGGCCTGGCTGAGCGCGTTGCGGTCCGCCGGCATGACATTGGTAAAGAACGTGCCGGTTGCCGAAGAAGCCTTGCTGGCCCCGATCGCGCGCATTTCGCACTTGCGCGAAACCAATTTCGGCCGGGTGTTCGATGTCAAATCCAAACCTCGCGCCGACAGCGCCGCCTATACCAGCGTCAACCTGCCCGCCCACACCGACCTGCCGACGCGCGAATTGCAGCCGGGGGTGCAATTCCTCCACTGCCTGATCAACGATGCGACGGGCGGCGAATCGGTGTTTGTCGACGGCTTTGCCATCGGCGAGGCGATGCGTGCGGAACACCCGAGGGAATTCGCCACCATCACCACCACGCCGATGGCGTTCTGGAACCGCGACGATCGCACCGATTACCGGTGGAACGCGCCGCTGATCGCGCTCAATCACGAAGGCGATCTCGACGAAGTGCGTTTTGCCAATTTCCTGCGCGGGCCGATCGATGTCCCGGCCGACGCGATGGGCGACGTCTACGGCGCGCTGCGCCTGTTCCAGACGATGACGCGCAATCCGCGCTTTTTCATCGAACGGCGGCTGGCGCCGGGCGATATGTGGGCGTTTGACAACCGCCGCGTGTTGCATGCACGACGCGAATTCGATCCCCAGACGGGTGCGCGGCATTTGCAGGGCGCTTATGTGGATCGCGATGAAATCAATTCGCGCTGGCGCATCCTGTCGCGCCAGTTGGGGGAACCAGGCTGATGGCTTCGCATGCAGGTTCTTTTGGCGCTGCGCCTTTCGACAACGCCGAACGCCAGACGCGTTATGATCTGGCCGCCTGCTATCGCCTGGCCGCGCGGTTCGGCATGACTGACGTGGTCTACACGCATATTTCCGCGCGCATTCCGGGCACCAACGAGATCCTGATCAACCGCTTTGGCGATCAGTTCCACGAAGTGACCGCCAGTCGTCTGGTCAAATTCCGTTTCGATCACACTCCGTCGGAACGCGATGTCAATCCGGCCGGCACGGTGATCCACACCGCGATCCATGCCGCGCGCCACGATATCGGCTGCGTCATGCACACGCACACCATCGCCGGTGTCGCAGTCGCCTGCCAGGCCGATGGCCTGCTGCCGATCAGCCAGTATGCGCTGCAGTTCTACAACCGCATCGGCTATCACGATTACGAAGGCATCGCCCTGCTGGAGGATGAAAAGCCCCGGCTGGTGCGCGATCTGGGCAACCACGGCGCACTGATCCTGCGCAACCACGGTTTGCTGACCGGCTATGCCACGATTCCCGAAACTTTTGCCGCGATGTACAATCTCGAACGCGCCTGCCAGGTGCAGATCGCGGCGATGAGCGGCGGGGCAAGGCTCTATCCGGTGGCCGAACACGTCCGCGAACTGACCGCGCAGCAGTCCGAAAATTTCGGCGGCCAGGACACCGGGCTGCCCGAATGGATCGCGCTGGTGCGCGAGCTTGAACAGACCAACCCCGATTTCGCGGATTGATATCCGCATGACCACCAGCTTTGCCGTGCTTGCCGATTCCACCGACCTGCTGGTCGAGGCTTTCGCCAAGGCAGGCTCCGACGACAGCCTCGTCACGCATATCCTCGGGTCCCCGGACGAGGCGACGATGATTGCGCGCATCGCCGGCTATCCCGCAGTCGTGGTCAATGAAAGCCGGCTGAGCGCTGCGGCGATGGATTCAAGCCCCGACCTGAAACAGATCCTGTTCCTTGGCACCGGGGCGGCCAATTTCGTCGACCTGCCGGCGGCAGCCGAACGCGGCATCCCCGTGCACACGATCAAGGGCTATGGCGACCGCGCGGTTGCCGAACACACCATCGCGTTGTTGTTTGCGGTGTGGCGCGACATCGCGGCACAAGATGCCGGCGTGCGCGCCGGGGGCTGGGCCGGGGCGCCGCTGGGCGAACTGTCGGGCAAGACGATCGGCCTGATCGGCGTCGGTGCGATCGGCGGCGAAGTCGCCCGCATCGCGCAGGCGCTGGGCCTCAACGTGCTGGTCTGGGCGCGCCGCCCGGTCGATATTGCAGGTGCCGAGCAAGTCGATCTCGATACCCTGCTGGCGCGCGCCGACATTGTCTCGCCGCATCTGGCCTATACCGATCAGACTGCCGGGTTCCTCGATGCCGCGCGCCTGCGCCAGATGAAGCGCGGCGCGGTGTTCATCAACACCGCGCGTGCCGAATTGACCGATGAGGCCGAAGTGCTGGCGATGCTCCACGACGGCCACCTGGCCGGTGCGGGGCTCGATGTCTTTACCGCCGAACCGTTGCCCGCCGATCACCCGTTGCGCCGCGCGCCGCGCGCCGTGCTGACCCCGCACACCGGCTGGCAAAGCCCCGAAGCGGTCGCCCGCCTGATCGGCGCAGGCGTTTCCATTCTCAAACGCGAGCGGGGGTGGTAAGCATCGCGGATGCCCAAAAACCGCTATTACGACGGCCCCATCAGCGACCATTTCAACGGCCGCTTTTTCAACACCGCACCGCCCACGCGCGACAAGACGTTCGCGGATATCCGCCAATGGCGCAAAACGTCAACGCGCGCACCCTGGCCCGCGCATGTGCCGGTGCAGCACGCTGTGCCCGAACAGCGCGTCGCTGGCACCCGCGTCACGCTGGTCGGCCATGCCACCGTGCTGATCCAGACCGGCGGGCTGAACCTTTTGACCGACCCGGTGTGGTCCGACCGCTGCAGTCCGGTGCAATTCGCCGGGCCAAAACGCGTCTGCGACCCCGGCGTGCGATTCGAAGACCTGCCACCGATCGATGCGGTACTGCTGAGCCACAACCACTATGACCATCTCGACATCGCGACGATGCGGCGTCTAGTCGCGCGCCACGACCCGCTGATCGTCACGCCGCTGGGCAACGACACCATCGTACGTCGTGCCATTCCCAAGGCGCGGATCGTCACCGGCGACTGGTGGGACGAACATGCGCTGGAGGGCGGCGTGCAGGTCACGTTCATGCCGGCCCAGCACTGGTCGGCACGCGGGATCTATGACCGTCGCATGGCCCTGTGGTGCGGCTTTTACGTGCGGGCGGGCGACAGTTCGGTCTATTTCGCCGGCGACACCGGCTATGGCGACGGCAGCGTGTTCGACCTGATCCGCGCGCGTCTGGGATCGCCCGACGTCGCACTGCTGCCGATCGGCGCCTATGCCCCGCGCTGGTTCATGCGCGACCAGCACACCGACCCCGCCGAAGCCGTGCGCATCATGCAGCACCTCGACGCGCGCCACGCGCTGGCGATCCACTGGGGCGTGTTTCCGCTCAGTGATGAAGGCCGCGACGAACCGGTCCATGCGCTGGCACATGCACTGGCCGAACACGCGATTGCGCCCGGCCGGTTCCGGCACGACGAACCCGGCGCGGTGCTGGACATCACATAACGGAAAATCCTCTCCGAAGCGGACAGGGCAATCGCATGTGGTACCCGGCAAGCCCCTCCCTTCAGGGGAACTGTTGGGGAGGGGTGTCCCGCGCCCGAACGGTTGTGCGACCGCTCAGCCTCGCACACCCCCACCCAACCCTCCCCCTGCAAGTGGAGGGCTTCAAATGCGATTGCCCTTCCCGTTCCGGGGGCAGGATTCAGGTCAGCCTTTTTTCAGGTGCCGCCGGCCCAGCAGTTCGGCGATCTGCACCGCGTTCAACGCGGCGCCCTTGCGCAAGTTGTCGGATACGCACCACAGGGTCAGGCCGTTTTCGACGGTCGAATCCTCGCGCACGCGGGATACGAACGTGGCGTAGTCGCCGACGCATTCCACCGGGGTGACGTATCCGCCGTCCTCGCGCTTGTCGATCAGCATCACGCCGGGGGCTTCGCGCAAGATATCCTGGGCTTCGGTCGCGCTGATTTCGTTTTCGAATTCGATGTTCACCGCTTCGGAATGGCCGACGAACACCGGCACGCGCACGCAGGTGGCGACGACCTTGATCTTTTTGTCGAGGATCTTCTTGGTCTCGACCACCATTTTCCATTCTTCCTTGGTCGACCCGTCGTCGAGGAAGACATCGATATGCGGGATCACGTTGAACGCGATCTGCTTGGTGAACTTGCGCGGTTCGACCTGGTCGCCGACAAAGATGCCCCGGCTCTGTTCGAACAGTTCGTCCATGCCTTCCTTGCCCGCACCCGACACCGACTGATAGGTGGCGACGACCACGCGCTTGATCGTCGCGCGGTCATGCAGCGGCTTCAGCGCGACGACCAGTTGCGCGGTCGAACAATTGGGGTTGGCGATGATGTTGCGCGCCTTGTACCCGTCGATCGCTTCGGGATTCACTTCGGGCACGACCAGCGGCACGTCGGGGTCCATGCGGTACAGCGACGAATTGTCGATCACCACGCAGCCCGCTGCGGCAGCGCGCGGCGCATGGAGCCTGGTCGGGCCCGAGCCGGCGGCAAACAGCGCCATGTCCCAGCCGGTGAAGTCGAAATGTTCGACATTCTGGACTTTGAGCATCCTGCCGGTTTCGCCGAATTCGATCTCTGACCCTTGCGAGCGCGACGATGCCAGCGCGGCGACCTCGTCGATCGGAAATTCGCGCTCGGCCAGGATGTTGAGCATTTCGCGCCCGACATTGCCCGTCGCGCCGACGACCGCTACCCGATAACCCATTTTGTATCTCCACTAGCCCTGGGGCAGATCCTACTTTCCGCCGGCGACAACGCCGTGACGGGTCAGGAAATCGAACACCGTATCGTACAGGTGCACACTGATCTTCGGTCCGCCGATACCATGGGTCTGGCCAGGGTACAGCATCATCTCGAACGGCACGGCATGCGCCTGCAACGTGGCGACCAGCGCGGTGGTGTTGTCGAGCACGACATTGTCGTCGGCCATGCCGTGGATAACCAGCAAGGGATCGGCGATTTTGGTCGCGTCGACAATCGCCCCGGCGCGGTCATAGACACCGCCCGGCGCCTTGGGATCGCCCAGATAGCGTTCGGTATAGGCGGTGTCGTACAATTCCCACCGCGTCACCGGCGCGACCGCAATCCCCGCCGCCCATTCGCCCGGATGCTGTTCGAGCATTTTCAGCGTCATATAGCCGCCATAGGACCAGCCGAATGTCGCGATCCGCGCCGGATCGACAAACGGCAGCGTCTTCAGATACTGCGTCCCGACAAGCTGATCGTCGACTTCGACCGATCCCATCGCGTGCCAGATCTGGCTTTCGAATTCGACGCCCCGGTTGGCAGAGCCACGGTTGTCGATGGCAAACCAGATATAGCCTTTGGCCACCACCGCCTGCGCCAGCGCGCCCTGCCAGCCGCGCCGGGCGACTTGCGCGCTGGGGCCGCCGTAGTGATAGGTGAACACCGGATAGCGTTTGCCCGGCTCCAGCGGCGGCGTGATCATCAGCCAGTGCAGATCGCTGCCGTCGGCGGCCTTGATCGTGCCGAACTGCGCCGGACGATGCGCCGCCAGATAGGGGGCATAAGGATGGTCGCCCTCGACGCGGTTTTCCTCGATCCACGCCAGGCGTTTGCCGGTGTTGTCGGCCAGATACGATTGCGACGGCTGCGCATCGCCGCTGCGCGTCACGATCAGCGTCTGGCCTTTGACGTCGGAACTGGCGTGGTTGTCATAGGCAGGATCGCCCAGCGGAGTCAGCGTGTCGGGATGCGCCAGATCGAGCGCATAGACCTGCCCCGCCAGCACATCGTCGCGGTTGCCGGTCAGGATCACCCGTCCGGCCTTTTCATCGACCGCGACCAGGCTCGACACGTCCCAGTTGCCGTGCGTCAATTGCGTCCATTGGCCGTCCTTGAGATGGTACAAATGGCCATGGCCATCGCGTTCCGACCACCAGATCAGGCTGCCATCGGCCAGAAAGCGATAGCTGTCGGACAAGTTGATCCAGCTTTTCGCGCGCGCCGTCTCGGTAAACAGCACATGGCCGGCGCCGGTCGCGGGATCGACCGACAGCATGTCGAGCCGGTCCTGCGCGCGATTGAGCCGTTGCACATACAGCGTCTTGCCGTCGTGCGACCAGTCGACGCGGGCGAGATAGATATCCTTGTCGGGGCCCAGATCGACCGCCACATGGCCTTTGCCATCGGCCGAGATGATCGACAGCGAGACAACCGCGTTGGCCGTGCCCGCGGCAGGATAGCGTTGCTGCGTCACGCTGGTCGCGCCGGCACCGATCGCCGCGCGGCTGACCAGGCCGACGCCGCTTTCGTCAAACCGTTCGACCGCCAGCCGGCTTTCGTCGGGGGCCCACCAATAGCCGGCAAAGCGGTGCAATTCTTCCTGGGCGATGAATTCCGCCTCACCCCAATGCACATCGGCATTGGCCTCGACCGGGGTTACCGCGCCGGCCGCACCGGCCAGCGGCGCGACCCATAGCCGGCGGTCGCGGACAAAGGCGATATGGCCGCCTTTGGGGCCGAGCGTGGGGTTGAGCACTTCGCCGCCTTGTGCCGCGGCCACGGCCTCCACTTTGCCGGCGTCGCGACCGGCAACGTGGGCGATGAACAGTTGCCCGTCGACCGGCACCAGCACGCTTTGCGAATCCGGCGCCCAGTCATAGCTGATAATGCCCTTCAGCGTGCCGATACGCAGGCGTTCGCGCTGCATCTTGGCGGTTTCGGACAAGTCCTTGCCGCTCGACAGCCTGGCCGAATCGACAAGCCGTTGCCATTTGCCGCTGTGCCGGTCGAAACCCCACAAGTCATAGCGATCGCGATCGTCGGGCCGGTTGCGCAACAGCGTCAGGAACCGCCCGTCGGGCGACAGGCGCATGCCGCGCGGGGCCGCTCCGGCAATCCCCAGGCTGGCAAAGACGCGTTCGAGCGTCAGCGTGGGCGGCGCGGCAGGCTGGGTCACGGTATTCTCCCGGGCGGCAACGGGGATGGACGACAGGCCGCCGAGCAAGGCAGCCGCAACGATCGACAGAGAAGCAAGGCGCATGGCGGGATCAGGCACTCACGACTGGAGAATGGTCGGACAGCAAAAAGGCGTCCCGGCTGGTGTGCCGGGACGCCTTTTCAACAATGATCTGTGTCACGGCAAGGGACGATTGATCAACCTTCCGCACCGGGACGCACATCGCGGCGTTCGGCGATACGCGCCGATTTGCCGCGACGACCGCGCAGATAATACAGCTTTGCACGACGCACGACGCCGCGACGGACGACCGTGATCGAATCGATGTTGGGCGAATAGAGCGGGAACACGCGTTCCACGCCTTCGCCGAACGAGATCTTGCGAACGGTGAAGTTCGAGCCGAGGCCACGGTTCGACCGCGCGATCACCACGCCTTCATAGGCCTGGACGCGGGTGCGTTCACCTTCGACAACGCGCACGCCGACGCGCACGGTGTCGCCCGCACGGAACGCGGGAATTTCCTTCTTTGCCTTGAATTCGGCAATGGCTTCAGCTTCAAGCTGCTGAATCAGGTTCATGTTTTGTCGTCCGTCGTTCCACGCTGCGCACCAGAGGCAGACTGGACCCGAACGCCGGCGTGGCGTTCCCAAAGGTCCGGCCTGCGTAGCCGGGTGTGATCGTCCGACATGGCCTTGCGCCA
>Ga0116227_10010085_pt1 | contig 16703 bp, 15 predicted proteins | sample S1TSphgellanicum_FD_89693 | JGI IMG/M metagenome (GOLD analysis project Ga0116227, IMG submission 89693) | Host-associated microbial communities from peat moss isolated from Minnesota, USA - S1T2_Fb - Sphagnum magellanicum MG | ecosystem: Host-associated > Plants > Peat moss > Unclassified...
CTTGTGCCAAATTCCAATGTCTCCAGCTCCTTTTCCATGTGTGAATAACATGGAATTCACCTTAGGCATGTTCACATCCAAGGTGAACATTCGTCCATTCCTTTCCCCTTTTGCAATCAATTTGCTTTCATTCTTCATGTTTTCCACAAAACATCCATTTGGGTTGAATGTCACCTGTAAACCTTGTTCCACCATTTGGCCTACAGAGACCGATTTTTTTTGTTATGGTTGGAACATGAAATACATCTTTCAAGTACTTTGTTTGCCCATCTTGCATGGACAATGGCACCTTGCCAATTTGTGTGATGGGATGTGTGGTGTCATCACTAGTTTCCACAAACCTTGGTGTCTTCAAATCCTTTGTATCTATAAACCATTCTCCATGACTAGTCATGTGGTTTGAAGCTCCTGAATCCACATACCAGACATTGTTGTCTAATACACCTCCTATCATTGAATTTACCATGTGCTGCATCACAAACAGTTGTTCATCACCTTGATTGCTAGTTAATGCATGGTTCCCTTGTTGCAGCTTTCCATTCCATGCATCATGCTCTCTTTGATAACAATTCTTCGCCATGTGCCCAAGTTTCCCACAGTAGTAGCAATTTGAGTCGCTATTTGGTTGTTGACTTCCATGACTTCCACCACGACCTCCACGACTTCTTCGACTTCCTCTTCCTCGAAAGTTTCCTCGTCGACCTCCATGAGCTTGACCTTCATGTTGATGATGTCCACCATGCAAGCTTCCGCGTCGACCTCGAAATGAAGTTTTACCACTTCTACCTATACTTCTATTGGTATTTGAGTAGAAAACATTTTCTTGTGATCCTCCATTGGATGAAGTACCAACAATTCTCATTTCTTCACTTATAAGTAAAGTTATTAAGTCTTGGAAATCGAGAAATGTTTCTCGAACTGCAATTAAAGTATGAAATTAACTATAGTATTTTCCAAATCCATTCAAGGTCATGGCCACTAAATCTTCATCATTTACAAGGGCTCCTATAGATGCAAGAGCATTTGCAAGGTTTTTCAACTTTGTAAAATAGTCATTAATGTTCATTTTGATTTTTTGTAAATTATGCAACTCTTATTTGAGTTGCATTTTGCGAGCTTGTGTATTGGTGCTATACATCTTCACCAATGTATCCCAAGCTTGCTTGGTGATTTTGCATCTTGAATATGCACAATCATGGAATTTGACACACTCTTAACTCCTTGAAGGACTTAAATGTGAGTCCAAGTAGAAGATAGCGGAAGAGGGAAAAGTCGGGGCATGCTCCCTAGCTCACAACACTTTGAGGGGTAGGGGGGCGTGTTGGAGCTCCAGGATGGGATTAGGAAGAGTTGACAAACTTCACTCACTCACACGGGCCTGCACACAACCCACACAAAGTGGTTAGTGCATAGTTGGAACACCTTTGGTGCTAGGATGAGCCACGGGCAACACGGACACACTAGATTCACCACAGCCCAGACTTGGGGGAAACCATCACCTTCCCCCTTATAGTATACTCTGTGGTTGGCCACGGAGCCGACATCCAAATGGCTGTTCTCTTCCGGGACTCTCAAGTGGAAGTCCCGAAATCGTGCCAGTTGGGACTCCTGCGACTTTGGAACCCCATAACTTTGCGAATAGACCTCGAATCGAGATGTAGTTTTAAACAAAGTTATAATTCTTGTCGAAAGCTTTCTAATGGTATGTTGCATGCCCTCTGCAGTCAAGTAAATCGAGTCGATTCCTAACTTTTTCTGGTCGGGAGTCAAACTGGCAATTTGATTCTCGGCCCTTCTTTTGGCCATAACTTGTGTTTTAGATTCCAAATGAGCAATGTGAACCCATTTCAAACATCTATGTTCGAAGAGGTTTCCAATAATGTAAAGAACGCCACAAGCCATTGAGTTTTGGCCCCTGAAATCACTCATTGAATTTTCAAGAGTCCACCGGGACTCCATGTCGCAACCCCACTTTGAGATAAGTGTGAAGATGAAACTCACACCCCCAAAAGTGGGAAGTTGGAGTCCTCCGGGACTCCCAAAAATTCAAAGCTCGAGTTTAGGGGTCAAAACACCTTGCATTAAGGTGTTTTTTATATCAATGGAAAGGTCTTGAAGTGTAGATGCCCAAAATGGCCTCACATGTGCCATTTGGACATCTGCAGTTCAAGTTATGGGCAAAAGAAGGGCCGGGAGTCAAACTGCCAGTTTGACTCCCAACCACTAAAAGTCGGGAATCGACCTCTTCCCGACGTCTGCTGAAGGAGTGCAACATGGTGTTGGAAAGCTCTTGAGGAGAGCTAAAACTTTGGTTTAGACCTCACTCTAATCGGAGGTTGGAGCCGGGAGATATGAGCTCCCAAAGTCCCGGGACTCCAACCCGGGACAGTTTCAGGACTCTTCCTTGGGAGTCCCGGGAAAAAGAGCCATTTGGATGTAGCCTCCACCGAGAGCTGCAGAGAATACTATATGGGGGAAGGTGATGGCTTCCCTTGAGTCCGGGCCGTGGTGAGTCAAGTGAGTCCAAGTTGCCCGTGGCTTGTCCCAACACCCAAGGGTGTTCCCGAATGTGAACTAACCCTTTTGTGGTTGGTTTTGGATGCAGATTTGAGTGAGATAATACTTGTCCCTCTTCCTAGTCTAATCCCAGGACTTCTAGCACGCCCCTCTACCCCCTTTTAGTGTTGGAAGTCGGGAGCGGCCCTCAAGTCCCAACTTTTCGCAATTCAACGTACTTGGACCCTCAAGTGGGTCTAACAAGGGACTTAGGAGCGCGTCACTCCATCTCCCAAAGTGGGAGTTGCCTTGGGGGTGTGAGGGTTCACTCCCTCATACTCCCTCACATTTCTTACACTCCCGGGAGTATGTGATGTGACTCCTGGGTTTTTTCTTGGCCTGCACCCTTGCGACCTCTTTGCCTTGATTCCCGGGCTTCCTCTTGCCCCGCAACCTTATAACTCCATTGCCTTGGTTGCGAGCCCAAAGCTAGGGTTGCGACAAAATCAGACACATTCACAAAAAGGCAATACAAGATTTTCATTTCTTTTTCATGTCAAGTTTTATTAGCTTAAATTTGTTGTTGTGTGGGGTTTTCTAAGAGAAGAGGTTCTTTTTCATCACTAGTTATGAATACCCAATAGCCTTTCCCCATCAAGAAATTCATAATCTTAAATTTCCACACTTGGAAATTGTTCTTGTTTAGTTTCTCAATTGCAATTTGAGAAAGACTGTCCGCCATTTCTCAAGGCAACATTCAATGTTTTCTTCAGGTTTCACAAATGATTTTAACTCTTTTTTTAGGTTTTTAGGATTAGGGTTAAGGTTTTCCTTCCTTAGGTTTTTAAGATTAGGGTTAGGGTTGAACAAGATGGACCTTCCATATGTATGTATGTCTTGAGTATTATATGAAATTCTATACAATACATAGGTTTTATGTATATGTACGTATCTCGTATAATATTTCGTATGGTATTAAGTACATGATTACATACCACACTTTTGTATGAAGGTCTTGATAATGCATTTGTGCTTCCCAATCTTCAAACTCCTTCCCTCAAGTTCTCCCAAGTTGTATTTGCTCCACTTCAAAAAATTATTTTGATGTCTTCTTAAAACAAACTTTCGTCACAGCAACTTTGCAAAGCTACACCGCTCACAAATGACCTTGGATCGATGTGAAATTTTGGTGAAACATGAACAAGTATGTCTACTACTTTCTTTCAAAATTTTAGCTCATTTAACTTTATAAAATGAGAGATCTTGCTACTTCCTTGAAGTCACCTCAAACTGGGACCTAAACACAAAATGACTTACAACTTGCTCTTAGCAACTCCAAATTCCTTGAGATTTTGAGAGACACATTAGATATATGTTTTCTATATCTGCTCAAAATTTCAGGTCTATTCATGATGACCACAAATAGTTATCACTTTCAAAAGGAACTGACTTCAAAATTGAAACTGAAACTTTAAATGCTTGGATCTCTTTCAATACAGATCCAAATGACATGAAATTTCTCTCATATATATATTCCTTTATTTATATGATCCCAAAGCTGTAGATCCAAAAAAACTTAAACAAAGGAGATATGACCAAAAAACTAAATTTGGCACAAAGTTTTCAAAGGTTCATAACTCTCACAAAACATATCCTTTTCTTTTGAAAATTTGAGAATAGAAACGTCTTATAGTCTTTTATAATCTCTCCATGTTTCATTCCAAGATCTTTTCATAGTAGATCTAAATGTAGATTTAAAAATCTGACTTCCACAACCTTTGATATGTTGATCTACTTTCACCTCTTTTCTTTTCTTTTCTTTTTCTTCACATTCTTTCCTTTCCCCGTTTCTCTTTTGCACTTGACAAACTCCTATGATATTATTAAAGACTCTCAAGCTCTAATTCTAGAGACTTTCTAACTCTAGATCTCTTTCAATTTTTTCATTCAACAACCTAAGTTCTGATACCATGTTAACAAATAGGAGATCTACTCAAGTGCAAACATAAATCTTTATTGAAAAGAAACTACAACATGATGCTCACAACACGAAACATAACATCAAGAACTCCTCAAGGTTCTTGTCACATGAAATACACAAACTTGTGTAATGAAGAAAAGATAACCAAACCATCAACACCAAGGTATTTAACTAAAAGACCAAACCACAAATAACTAAACTAAGAAAGTAATTCAACCTTGTGAAAGTAACCTAATTACTTTCCTACTCTAGTAACTAATGAAACTTAACTAGTTGAACTTGAATTTTCAACAAGACTAGCAAATAAATTCCCTAAATGTGGTTTCATCATCTTCGATAAAGGGAAGTCACTTCTTGTAGGGTGTGAAATTACGAAGTGGTTGTGCTCCAAGTTCAATACCTTTGGTCTTGGTAATAAAACCTATAAGTGTTTGGTGGTCTTTCATAGGCACTCCAACTTGTTTTCGTGTTCCAAGTTCAAGATTTTTGGTCCTGATAATAGATCCCAAAGGTGTCTAGTGTTTTTTCACAATAGCTCCACGTTTCTTTTGAAAGGCATTGTTGTTACCACTTAAGAGTTGTCTTATTCTTTCTTTGAATTCCTAAAGGATTTCGACTATTGTCTTCCCCTTGAAGGACTCAAACAAAAGTTTGAAATTTTCTACCTCGCCCTGCAAAAGTTTTATACAAGGGTATTAGAGTGGGAACTCGTTACATGGACCAAAGTTAATGAGTTCTTTTCTAGATAATCAAAGGATCAATGAAAATTCCTTTATCTTCAAATAGACAAAACAAATGGCCCCCACCCCTCCAAAACATAATTTGACGCGCTCCCAAGTCCCTAGTTAGCCCCAAGTTGGGGTTAGATCACTCAAGTTACAAAATTTCAGGGATTCAGGGCATGCTCCCAGCTTCCAGCACTAGAGGGGGTGAGAGGGGCGTGCTGAAAGCTCCGGGATTAAACTAGGAAGAGGGACAAGCTTACTCAATTATTCGGTCCTGCATCCAAATCTAACCAACAAGTTAGTTAGAACTCATTCTGCACATTTCCAGTGTTGTAACATGTCGCAACCCCACCTTGAGGGAAATGTGAGGTCGCCACTCACACTCCTGAAAATGGGACTTGGGAGTCTTCCGGGACTCCTGAAAACTCAGAGCACGATTGCAAGGGTCAAACACCTCGCATTAAAACGTTTTTTATACTGTTGAAAAAGTCTTGAAGTGTAGATGTCCAAAATGACCTCGCATGAGCCATTTGGACATCTACAGCACAAGTTATGGTCAAAAGAAGGGTCGGGAGTCAAACTGGCAGTTTGACTCCCGACCACTAAAAGTCGGGAATCGACCCGATTCCGGTGCGTGCAAGGGGAGTGTGACACACCCCGGGACGAGGTCTAAACCAAAGTTGTAGCTCTCCTTGAGAGCTTTCCAACGGTGTGTTACACTTCACCTGCACGCACTAGAATTAGGTCGATTCCTGACTTTTAGTGGTCGGGAATCAAACTGCTAGTTTGACTCCTGGCCCTTCTTTCGACCATAACTTGTGCTTCAGATGTCCAAATGGCTCATATGAGGCCATTTTGGACATCTACACTTCAAGATCTTTCCAACGGTATAAAAAACGCTTCAATGCAAGGTGTTTTGACCTGCGCTCTGAGTTTTTGGGAATCCCGGAGGACTCCTAAGTCCCATTTTCGGGAGTGTGAGTGGCGACCTCACAACTCCCTCAAAGTGGGGTTGTGACATAATTTCCATTCTGCTCCTTTGGCCAAGGAACCAATCAGAAACACAACATGCAAAAAAATCTTAAATTGTACCCATTGCCTACAGAAGGTTAAGAATGGATCCAAAGGTTGACCTTCAACATGATCATTAAAATATCACTTACTTGCATGTTTTAATACCTTGTATAATGTCTGACAATTTGTTAAGGCGATTAACAACAGGCAATTGAAATTCATATTCTGTTGGCATTATATCCTATAATTGTTGCCCACATATTTAATCCCATGCCATTTATTTAGGTATATATGCAATACAAACTTTCCATGGCTATTCCCCCATGGTGTTACCATGTGAACCCATGACATTAAAAAACTTTGTTACATGCATGTCTTGCTTTATGTTTTGTTAGAACAAAAACATGCATAACCATGTTTCTTCAAATTTGATGCATGTCATCAAACTTGCTACCACAATATGCTACCAAAAAAATGTTGCCACTAAATCCCCAAATTAGAATAAGAAGAAAAATTATTTGTACTTTTTGTTTGCAATGAAATGCCATTTAACATATTCACCATTACCTATATTGGCTATCTTCATCACAAGTGTGGACTGTGAACCCTTGTCCATCTGCAATCACCCAAACATAGATATAGTGGTTGTAAAATTTCAACATATGTAGTTGTTAAAATGGCACCTTCATGGTTGTATTCAACTCATGCAAATGACATGTATGTATACCATAAAAGGGTTGAAGTTACAAACATATGTAAGGTGGGCATGGACTTACAGTCACCAACCCATTCCTACTTACAAATAGCAAAGGCAAGGAAATAAACACAATAATGTTAAGGACATTAACCATGTTGTGTTGTTCTAAATCCTTTAAAACCATGCTCCTTGTGAAGGAACTATTGTTCATGGTGCAACATTATCCTTATCCATCCTTTTAACGAACATGATGTTGCTATACACCAGTGCCATGCCATTCTATCCCCATGGTAATTAGGGATTTGAATATGTGTTTCTAAAAAACTTGACGAGGACCAGAAAAATACCATGCATATTACCATAGAGATACCAAGTTACAAATTACTAGAATAAAGATACCATTTATACAAATTAGCAAAGAGATAATGTTATTGCTTCTCAAAGACAAAACCTATATCATTTCCTTGTAGCATTTCATAATATGTTACTACATTAAAAAATCACAATGAGAGAAGAAAATTACCAAATCCATTTAAATGTACAAGCAAATGGAAAATTGACCAAAAAACTCCAATTGCTAATCATTATAAAATAAAAACTTCCACACAACCTTGTCAAAACAAAAATCAACTAGCACTATGGGGCAAAAAAATAGTCATTAAAAAAAAATGAACAACTAATGGAACCAACTATGGGCAACAAACATAATTATGATTGTTATGAGCTTTGGTAACTCTGCAATGCATACACAAGTATCTTCATCACTTGCAATCAACCAACATTACAAATTATGAGATGGGAATATTAAGCTTTGATTTATAAACTATGGACTCAATTTTTATTATCTAATCAATCAAATTCCAAGCCAAGTTGATTGTAAAAATGTAAAACTTAAAAACAAAGTAGATGGCAAATATAGTAGTAAGTTTCAAAACAAATGTGCATGGGGCATTTGACATTTTATTGACTTAGTGAAAATTGAAAACATGGGAATTGATCCCATGCATATTTAAAAGTAGCCAACATAGCTTACTAATACATCTAGCTACTAAAGCTAGCATCTCAAGCATCCTACTAATGGTAAAGCTAGTCCTTAAAAAGTAGAGTAGAGTGCTCACAAACATTCATATCCGTCAATATTCCAGTTCATGATCAATAGTGAAATAACCAACCGCATATAATATTGTATCATTTTCATCAATGATACTCTCTTCTTCCATTAAAAATTCATCAATGAACTACCCTTCTTGTGGACAAATTGTTCTTGCATCAATTGATTAGTTTTTCATGATCATCACAAGTTTGTCAAGATTGTCATTTCCCAGCCCACAACATTGGAAACTAGTCAAAACTCTAGCTATGTCTTTCAGTTTTGATTTGGGACCTAGGAATTCGCAAAATTTAGACATAAAATATACATTTGGAAATTGTGCTTCATGGATTTTCCACCAAGTTAGGGGCAACATAAAATCCTTTGGCTTCACATGCAAATGGCAAAACAAGTTTAATTCATTTATTAGCAACTCATGCAAAGTGTTCACTGCCCCAAAGATGGAATCCTCATCACCATCAATTTGTGTTGCTTTAGTCAAGCCATCAGAGTTTGGATTTAAGAATTGAAGAGTAGCCACCAACAAAGGTAACAAAGTTTTGCTATCATATTCTACCACCATCAATATCATTTTTTCTCGTCCAACAAATGTTTTCACTACATCAAATGATGTAAAATGCGGGTCTAACATCAATGTTAACATGTTGTGGACCTTGTAAACATTGTAGGTAGATGCAAATACCAAAAACAAAGCCAAAATAACCTAAACTTCTACCATCATACACACCTGCAATGCCCTTAGTTCATATTCAAAATCCCCCCTCACAAAATTGAAGGGGGTAATCTTAGATTATTTAATTTAATTTTGAATACACACATTAATTGAAAGGGCAACATTTAGGGCATTAGAAAGTAACCAACATCCTCTGGTTTGATTGAGGATACAGTGCTTCACAAAAGGAAACATTGTTTTAACAACCACTTTGTTAATTGCCCAAGTGTGCATCTGGCACACATCCTTGTATCTTGAATCTTTTGCCTATAACATAGATTAATGGCATCCTGATATTCCAAGGTCTCTTGTAACAAAATCAACTTACTAATGAACCTAATCTTCACTAGTGTTTTTAATTTTTGATGGGAGAGCCCAACATCAAGGCATGCCTTTTGCCATTCCCTCCACCTTTTGTTAGTCTTCTTAATCCATGTAGTAGTTTTTTGCGAGGCATATTGAGTGGCCTTTAAGTTAACCTTTCAGAATCCTACACAAGCATTAATATCATTATAAACATATTGGCATGCTTTGTTAAAATCATGACCAAAACATGATCCTTGCCAAGGAACTAGAAGTGCTAGAGGACCACAATTGACCATAGAAGTAGGACCCCAAGCAAGGTTGGAGATATTGCCACCTTCATCCTTCACATAGGCTATTAGTTTATCCAATAGGTTGTATGATGATAAAAGCTCTTTCACTTGCGCTACCATTGTAACTCTAGACGTATCAATGGCTTCAAAAAGTCCCATTGTCACATGGCAAGGCACCCACTATGAGTTTATGAAATTAATGACAAGTGCAAATGTGTCATGTCCAGATTTGGACATCCACAAGTCAAAATGAAGCTGTTGCAGTATCACATGAATCCAAAGCCAACATTACATACTATTCCATGGTCTTAGCCACCAATGAAGGAATGGCATGTTTAACCATTTTCTTTCAATTTAGAAACACAATTCGGGGATTTTGTCGCATGACCAAACACTTTAACCATTGACTTTCAACAATAGAAATAGGCGTCTAAGCTTTGGCCACAAACAACAAGTCTTCCATAAATTTATATTATTGTGAATCATCTTTTTTTTATGGATTGGCACTCCCAAAATGTTCTATAATGCCCCCATAGCCAATAGTAGATCTCTTCTTAGAATTTTTTTGGTGATTTTTTTAGATCAAAAACCACATTGGCATTTTTCCACCTGTTCTAAACAATTGGATGCTCAACCAGAATATGTTTTTTCATAGAAGTAATCCCATGATGCTGGTTGTAAAAAAGCAAACATTTCCTCCTTTTGGTGTTACTGTCAAAATTGTAAATCTGATACACATAATGGCATATAACACAATGCATGGTTTGAGTTTCAAATTTTGCCTCTCCCAATTTGAAGTATTACATGATCTAGCTTTCTATCATCATTCACCACAAAAAAATGCTAGGGTAGAAATAACCTACAGTGAGGGACCCATTTCTTTTGATTTAAGATGAATTGAGTCTTCAATACTTCCTATGCTATTTTTGCTTTTACATCCAAATCAACTGAGGTTACTATGCTTTCAAAAGTGGACAATCCCCTTGGTGTTGAAATTGAACCAACCTATGGCCTTGAATCCTCAAGTTCCCAAATTTTAAGTGAACATCGCCATAATCAAAAGCATCATGTATATGCTCATTTACATTAAATGTTTCAGTTTGATCTACCATTTCCACTTTGATTAACAATGTAAAGAATCTAGTTCTGAAATAAAACATTAAATTTTTTTGTAATATGTCCATTAATGAACTTTAGAACACAACATAACCCTAAAACACTTCATGCACAAATTATGACAAACAAAACATGACTTGGGATGAGCTTCCAAACTTCATGCAAATAAATTACACTTGGAAGATAGAAAATGAATTTTGGAAAAACTTTAGAACTTAGAACCTTAACATACTTATGCACAAATTGTCGCAACCCTAGCCTTGGGCTAGCAACCAAGGCATGAGCTTGCAAAGGTGCGGGTCAAGACTAAAGCATGGGAGTCACATTTCATGTTCCTGGGAGTGTAGGAGAGTGTGAAGGAATCAACTCCCACACTCCCAACTGAACTCCCACTTTGGGAGTTCGAATCCCAATGGACTTCCGAATCTTCATACGGCAATTTCAAAGGTAAAAAATCATTGGATTGAAGAGTTATTTATAGCATTAGAAAGCTCTTGGAACATAGATGTTTAAAATGAGCTCGCATGACCCATTTGAGTATTTAAAACATAATTTATGGCCAAAAGAAGGGGTAATAGTCAAATTGCCAATTTGACTCTCGACCACTAAAAGTCAAAAATTGCCCCAATTTACTTGTGTATAGGTGGCATGACACATACTATTAGAAAGCTTTCAATGGGGGCTACAACTTTGCTCTAGACCTCAGTTCAATCAGAGGTCTGCACAAGAAGTTATGGGCCTTTAAAGTTGCGGGAGTCTCAATTTCGAGAATTTCAGGACTCCCAACCTAGGAGTCCCGGGACAAATTGACATTTGGGTGCTGGCCCCTTAGCCAAACACATAAAATACTATAAGGGGGAAGGTGGTGGTTTCCTCAAGTCCAGGCCGTGGTGAGTTTTGTGAGTTTGTGTTTGCATGTGGCTTGTTTGTCCACCAAAAATGCTCCAATTATGCTTAACCAACTTGTCATTTTGTTTGTGCAAGTTTGTGTGAATAATTGACCCGCTTGTCATTCATCTTAATCCCCATCCCGGAGTTCCAACACACCTTTCTACCCCTAAAGTGCTATGAGCTAAAAAGCGTGTTTTATCTCCTTATTGTTTTGTTGTTTTCATCTTGGATTCACATTGAGTCTATCAAGGAGCTTGGGAGTGCGTCACAAACTTCGACAAGTAAAATAATGTGACCTTTGATAAAGTTAAAAACTTCAAAACCTTCCAAAATTCTTACAAATAGATTATGGCAGACAAAAGAGGAGCTTTGAAGAGCTTGAAAACTCAAAACCCTAATTATGCATAAATTGTGACAAACATAACCATTTGACCTATGATGAGCTTAAAAACTCAAAAACCTTCCAAAATTCATTCATATTCTAACATAGAAAAGATGAGCTTTGAGGAGCTTCAAAATTTAAAACCTTAAAATTACTTATGCACAATCTGTGGTAGACAATACAATGTGACCTATGATGAGCTTAAGAATTAAAAAATCTTCCAAATTTCATGCAAACAAACTATGGCACACAGAACATGAGCTTTGAAGAGCTTGAAAATTCATAACTTTTGATACTTTTTTGCAAATACTATATGTAATACTATAAAATGTAGGCGCAGTTCACTAATCCCCGTTCATTAAACGAGTGAATTCACTACTTTCCAACTAGTCCCCATTTATTAAAACTAATGTATTCATTAAAAATCTAGTGAATCACTTAACATGTAGGAACACCTTTTGTTGTAGTGATGGTAGAGTAAACCATGTTTATGATGAGCTTCAAAACTCATAAACATTTCGAAATTCATGTAAACAGGTGGTGGTAGATAGAAGCTTTGAGACATACACTAGTAGACAAAAGCTTTGACGTAGACATAAATAGACAGAAGCTTTGAAACACACAATTGGTGGACATGAGCTTTGAGACAAACACGCGTAGATAAGAACTTCGAAACACATTGGTAGACAAGAGCTTTGAAACAAACACTGGCAAATAGGAGCTTTGAGACACATTGGTAGACAAGAGCTTTGAAATAGACATTGGTAGACAAGAGTTTTGACGAACTTCAAAATGACTTGGTAGATAAAAACTATGGCAAACAAAATAATGTAACTTATGATGAACTTCATAACTCAGAAAACCTTCCCAAATTCTTGCTAAGAAATTGTGGTAGATAGAAAATGAACTTTGAGGAACTTCAAAATTCAAAACCTTGAAAAACTTCATGCAAATAGACTTGGCACAAAAGAAGTATGGCCTCTAAAAAAATCCAAATGTAGTCTGGATCCATCAAAATAGAAAGAGTATCAACATGCTTACTTAGTACTAGTGTAGAAAGGGGTTTAATTGTCACAAGTTGAAAGGAAACACCTCCATCATGCAACCAACCCATGTTTTGATATTTGTCCTTTGAAGAATTGAACCAACGATCACAAAAACATTAAAGGGAAAACACAACTAACAATTACATGCTACTACCCAAGCTAAGCATAAACACAAAAATCCATCCTAAGTCCTAACAAAAAATAGGAAAACATTGCCAAAAATAAAATTGAGATGACAAAAATTAAATGATAGATGGGAGGTAAACTTTTGGTTTAGGGTTTTAGGATTTTAGGGTTAGGGAAACCCTAAATGGATGAATGTGGTTGGATGAAAAAAATGTAAAAGATGAAAATATTTAGATGAAATTTAATAACTGACCTATGTAGGTCTAGGTTGTCACATTAGGGTATCAATAGGGTATTGATTTTTTATATCGATACCCTACCAACAAGGTATTATGATAGGGTATGAAAATTTTAATACTAAGTCGGGTAGGTTTTGGGTTGAGTATTACTTGTAAATAGACCTAACATGTAAGGTATTCAATATCCGGGCCCATATCCTAATTGATAATTGGGTCGATTTTTATTAACCAGCCAACATTAGTAGAGATAGTATGTGATTAGGTGCTTGTGTGTATCAAGAATGGCGCATGCCCAATAATGGTGTCCCATCTTCCAAATTTTGTCATTTTTTCAATTGACAATTCGGAAAGTTTTGTTTTTGTAGTGAGAAATTTGACTAATTTGTTTATTTTCTGGAAAAGTTCATAATTTTTTTTTAATATCACAAAATTGACCCCAAAAAAACCATGTGGATCCTTATCCTATAAGACTTATGATAAAACTTTTTATCTTGACTTCAGCATCAAGGCTTTTGTTTTTTTTTCATGTTGTGTAATTCTTCCTTTTTAATAGAACCTTCAATCTTGGTTTCGATTCTTTAAAAAAATAAAAAAGTTCTTGGGGTTCAGGTTTGAGCCTTGTTCTTCCCATTTTTAAACCTTGCGATTTTAATTCTAACACATTTTTTCTAATTCAAGAATCTCTCAGACCAGTTCAAAACCGGGTCTAGTTCCATTACACATTACACCCACCCCTATGCTATAGGTTGTATAGGCACCAAGTTTTATAACAGATTAGAAGTGGGCTATAAAATTCAACAAGTAACAAAAACTATTAATTAACTTTGAAGTTGAATTTACTTGTCAACTTTTTATTTAAAAAACTAAGTTGCCCACTTGAAAAGACTTGCCTTCTTTTCAAGACTATTTTTTCACAATTTTGGTTTTGGGTCTGAATCTAGCCCGAAAAAAAGAGACTAATTCCACAATCCAATTCATGTGTCAGTTCCAACAAAAAGTGTAAGTTGGGATTTAGGTCACAAGAACCTAACCTTGAATCCCCCGTTCTAACATTGGAAAACTAGATACCTTCATGATCAATGAATGAAATTCCACTTGGTTTGGTTTTATTTAAAATACTTGACATTGATATATTGAACATGACCAATGATTTTGGTAGCTCGTAAAACACTTCCAAATTTTCTTTGAAGAAAACCTAAACAAACATAAACATAGGCAAATGAATGAAGGGCAACAAATTCTCCCAAGAGTTTATACATTGTCAATTAATGAATGAAATTCCACTTGGTTTTTATTTATTTAAAAGACTTTACATTCATATTAAACATGACCAATGACTTTAGTAGCTCATACAACACTTCCAAATTTTCTTAGAAAAAAAACTAAACAAACATAAACATAGGCAAATGAATGAAGAGCAATTTTTTTCCCCAAGAGTTTATACAGTGTCAATTAATGAACGAAATTCCACTTGGTTTGTTTTTATTTAAAAGACTTTACATTGATTTTGAACATGACAATGATTTTGGTAGTTTCATAAATATATTTCCAAATTCTTTTTCCAAGAGGAACTAAACCAATTTGCATATGGACAAAGAACCCCAACTGGTCCAGCAACTTGAGTGCAATCAGCCAGTTGGGGTTCTTTGAGTGGTTGGTTGAAAATTGAGTGCATGAAATTCTGCTCACATTGGTTTATTTTAATAAAAAACTTGACAATGAAAATTAAAGGTGGCTCTTTAAAAAAATGTAGTTAAAAAAAAATCAATCAAAAGGAACTAACTAATGCACTTCACATATGTTAACAGTCAGCTATTAAAACTAAAAACTCATACACAAAGCATGTTTCCAATGTCCCATGAAGAAAGAAGGCATAGGATCTCTGGGCAACACCAAGGGTGTAAACTGGGGTTGGGGACAAGAAAGAAGGCATGGGATCTCCAGTCAATACCAAGGGTGTAAATTAGGGTTTGGGACAAGAAAGAAGGCATGGGATCTCTGGTCAATACCTACAGTGTAAACTAGGGTTTGGGACAAGAAAGAAGGCATTGGATCTCCTATCAATACCAAGGGTGTAAACTAGGGTTTGGGACAAGAAAGAAGGCATGGGATCTCCTATTAATACCAAATACGGTGTAAATTAGGGTTTGGGACAAGAAAGAAGGCATGGGATCTCCTATTAATACCAAATACGGTGTAAATTAGGGTTTGGGACAAGAAAGAAGGCATGGGATCTCTGGTCAATACCAACAGTGTAAACTAGGTTTTGGGACAAGAAAGAAGGCATTGGATCTCCTATCAATCCCAAAGGGTGTAAATGAGGGTTTATTGAAGACTATACAAGTCAATACCAGGGGTGTAGGTTTGGGTTTATTGAAGACTGTACCAGTCAGTACCAGCGGGTGTAGATTAGGGTTTATTGAAGACTGTACAGTCTGAAACCCTAATTGGAGTAGGGTCTAGCGCTCGGTGAGATTGAAGGCTCTGGTGTTTCCCGAATGTTGTGCAAACGAGCGTGGGAAAAAAAAAAAACAAACTTGAAAAATTGTTGGTGGATTGATTTCACGGAGGGATTTTTGATGATCCTCACAAAATCTCGATCAAGTTCGTGATCAGGCAGAAGCTGGAGGTGCAGATGATGGTGGAAGTAAGGGTGGAGGAGGTGCTGGATGGTGATGATCATGCAGGTGGTGATGATGTTTCTTCTTATTATGCTCCTCGGGTGGAGGTGGCGGTGGACATGGACGTGGAGGTGGTCGAGGTGGAGCGCGCCTGGAATTAAAAGGAATAACCGGGGGAGGAGGACGGCCTTTGGGAGCTTTCCTCCTGATGAATTCCAAAGAAGTGGACGACGACGTTGGGTCCCACTGATCGAAGCTTAGAGCATATCGTGGGAGCTGCATTCGCGAGTCTTGCTGATCTTCTTCTTCTTCATGCTCCTGCTGTGCAATTCATAGCATTCATCAGCTGCTGCTGTTGTCAGGAACGTTTATTACTAGTCCCCGCAGCTCTAGAGCTTGAAGGAATCTCTGCAACAATTTTCTACAGACTGCCGAGGGGACTTGGTACTGCAATGTAATTGCTATATCTGTCAGTTTGGGACTACTTCATAACCGGATCATGTGGTGGTAAGAATCCAGTGTTTGCTGGTTACTGGCGGGTGTGACACGGTTGTCAAACCGGTTACCATGAAGGGTATTAATAATCTACCCAGTCGAGAATCGATTATTTGATAACCGGTGAATAAACCTCGACCACTTGGTATGTATTATTGAACGTCCAAAATCTAATAACCTACCCAGAAATAATCTGATTATCATCAGGAACTAGGTTATCAATCCTAAACATCCTATATAGTAAAGGACGTCGGGATGAGAAATGAAGCCGCCCCTAAGCCCGCCCGTCCCGTCATCCGTCCCGTCATCCGTCCTCTGTCCATCCGTCCGGTCGTCCATGCGGATCGACACCCTGGAAGCTCCCAGGTTGCCGGCTGCACACCATCCCTCTGCTGAGTCTGACACTGCAGCTTTCTGCCCACCAAGAATGGGAAGGAAATAAACCAGGAATGAAA
>Ga0116227_10010086_pt1 | contig 16699 bp, 18 predicted proteins | sample S1TSphgellanicum_FD_89693 | JGI IMG/M metagenome (GOLD analysis project Ga0116227, IMG submission 89693) | Host-associated microbial communities from peat moss isolated from Minnesota, USA - S1T2_Fb - Sphagnum magellanicum MG | ecosystem: Host-associated > Plants > Peat moss > Unclassified...
GACCGGATGGATACGCGAATGGACCGGTTCGAGGACCGGCAGATTTCTGATTTCGGGTGGCTGCTGATTATGGGCATCGGGACGATCGCATTTCTCTCCGCGACCATGGCGCATGGGTTTCACTGGTTCTAGACCCGTCCCTCTCCTCACCTGATTAATCCATCTGGAATGATGCGGCGCGACAAGGTAAGATGCGCCTTATGGGATTCTGGCGCACGAAAACTCTGGCGGAGATGACCAAGACGGAGTGGGAGTCGCTCTGCGATGGCTGTGGGCGGTGCTGCCTGCATAAATTGCGCGATGAGGACACGGACGAGCTGAGCTTCACCAACGTCGCCTGCCGGTTGCTGGATTTGAAGACCTCGCGCTGCTCGGATTATGCCCAAAGGCGCACCAAAATCCCCGATTGCGTACAGCTGACACCCAAAAAACTGAAAACCGTGGACTGGCTGCCGCCGAGTTGCGCCTACCGGCTGGTGAACGAGGGGAAGGATTTGTTCCCATGGCACCCGCTGCGCTCCGGCCGGGCGGAAAGCGTGGTGGAGGCCGGGGCGAGCGTGGCGGGGCGGGCGCTGAGCGAGCGTGATGCCGGGCCGCTCGAACATCATATCGTCGAATGGCCGGGACAACTGCCGAAATTGCCGCGAATGGCCCGGAAGGTAAGACCAGCGTGAAGGATGGCGCGCTCACCACCGAGTTGTTTCCGGTGCAGGGCGCGCTGGCGCAGGTTTCCTTCCGCCGTTCCGGCAAGGCGCGCAAAATCTCCCTGAGAATCGATGCGGCGCAGGGGGGCATCGTCATCACCCTGCCGATGCGCGCCTCCCGCCGGGCGGGGATTTCGCTGCTGCAGACCCATGAGGCCTGGGTGGCCGAGAAGCTGGCCGCGCTGCCCGTGGCATTGCCTTTCGTGCCAGGCGGCATGGTGCCCGTGCATGGTGTGGCGCATGAAATCGTCCCGGTGCCGAATGGGCGCGGCGGGGCTTGGATTGAGGAGCAGAAGATACTGGTCACCGGGGAGCGCGAATTCCTCGCGCGGCGGGTGACGGATTGCCTGAAGCGCCTGGCCCGCCAGCGCCTGACCGCTTTGGCCGCCGAGAAGGGGCATCTAGCAGGGCTGACGCCGAAATGCGTGCGGGTGAAGGATACACGCACGCGCTGGGGCTCCTGCGCGCCGGATGGGACGCTGGCGTTTTGCTGGCGGCTGATCTGCGCGCCGGAATTCGTGCAGGATTACGTCGTGGGCCATGAGGTCGCGCATCTGCGGCATATGAATCACGGGCGGAACTTCTGGGTGCTCACGGAAACGCTGACGCCGCACCGTGCCGCTGCCAGCGCATGGCTGGGCAGCAACGGACAGGCATTGCTGCGCATTGGCTAAGATACCTTATTTGTCAGGTACTTGACTGCCAGAACACGAAAGAGCCGTTCGATGAAAGCTGTCGCCTTTACCCATTCCAAGCCGATTACCGATGATGACGCGTTGCTGGATTTCGACCTCGCAGTGCCGGAGCCGCGGCGTCACGACCTGCTCGTGGAGATCCGGGCCATCTCGGTCAATCCGGTGGATACGAAAATCCGGCAGCGCAACGAGCCTTTGGGCGAGCCGCGTGTGCTGGGATTCGATGCCGCCGGGATCGTGCGCGCGATTGGGCCCGACGTGCAGAATTTTTCGGTGGGTGATGAGGTGTATTACGCCGGGGTGCCGACGCGGCCGGGGACGAATGCGGAGTTTCATCTGGTGGATGACCGCATTGTCGGCCACAAGCCGCGCAGCCTGAGCTTCGCCGAGGCGGCAGCACTCCCGCTGACCGCGTTGACCGCCTGGGAGATGCTGTTCGACCGGTTCAGGATTCCGCGCGACCAGGCGGTGGGCGGTACGCTGCTGATCGTGGGCGGGGCCGGCGGGGTTGGCTCGATTGCGATCCAGCTGGCGGTGCAGCTGACGGACTTAACCGTCGTCGCCACCGCGTCACGGCCCGAGACGCAGCAATGGTGCCGGGATCTGGGCGCGCATCACGTCATCAACCATCACGAGGATATCGCCGCGCAATTCCATAAGCTTGGGCTGAGCGCGCCGGAATATATTTTCTGCGTGTCGCACGAGCGGCTGCATTTTAAAAAGCTCTGCGCATTGCTGGCGCCGGAAGGGGCGATCGGCATTATCGAATCCAATGCGGCCCCGCTGGACATGTCCACGCTGTTCCAAAAAAGCGGCACGCTGCATACCGAATTTATTTTCGCGCGTGGTATTCTGAAACCCGCCACCATTACGGCGCAGCATCGTACGCTGGAGGCGATTGCGCATCTGGTGGATAACGGCACGCTGAAGACCACGATGACCGAGCATTATGGCGCGATCAATGCCGAAAACCTGAAGCGGGCGCATGCGGCGATCGAAACGGGCACGGTGCGCGGCAAGATCGTTCTGGAAGGGTTTTAGCGCCAGCGATCCGAATGGCGCGTCACCTTTCAGCCAATATGCAACAGGCGGATGAGCGTCAGGCTGATGCCGCCCAGGACGATGAGCGAGAGGGTGACGGCGCTGGAAACGCGCAGCCCGGCGCGGGCCACGGTGCGGATATCTACGCCAAGGCCAAGGCCGGCCATTGAAACGGTCGTGAGCAGGGCGGCGGTGGTTTTAAGCGGTGCAAGCAGCACCGCAGGGACGAGCCCGAGCGAGCGACATAGCAGCAAGGCCAGGAAGCCGAGGATGAACCAGGGCACCAGCTCATAGAGTTTCGGTTTTTGCCGGCCGCGGAAGAAAAGCGAGAGCACCAGGATGACCGGGCCCAGCATGAGCACGCGCACGAGCTTGACCACGGTGCCGACCTGGTTGCTCAGCGCCCCAATCGGCAGCGTGGCGGCCAGGACCTGCGGCACGGCATAGACGGTAAGGCCCGCCAGCACGCCATATTGCGTGAGGGAAAGCAGCAGGACCGGCACCAGCAAAGGCAGCAACAGCACCACGACCACGCCCAGCACGGCGGTAAAGGCGATGGAGGCCGCGATGTCCTCCGCATCTGCGCCGATGACCGGGGCGACCGCCGCGATGGCGGAATTGCCGCAGATGGCGTTGCCGCTGGCAACCAGCAAAGCGAGCCGCGTATGCAGGCGCAGCGCCCGGCAGATGCCGTAGCTGATGAGAATGGACGCGGCGACAACTAGCACGATACCGCCCAGCAGTTTCGGCCCCAGCGCCAGCACGGTGCGCGCACTGACCGCCGCACCCAGCAGGACGACGGCGAGTTCCAGCAGGATTTTGGCGGAGAAATGGATGCCGGACTGCCACATATCGCCAGGATGCCACGCGGTTCGGATAGCCAGCCCGAGCAGAATGGCAAGCACCAGGGCTTCCAGATAGGCCTGGCCGGCGAAGAAGACCTCGACGCGTTGCAAAAACACCGCCAAAACGGTGATTCCGGCGCATAAAATCACGCCAGGTAGCAGAGATTTGATCTTGGTCATGTCCCGAACGCATTACGCCCGATAGCGCGGCCAGACTATCTGATTATTTTTATTGAACCAATCTAAAAGATCAATGATTTTACACCGGCTATGCGCCGTACATATAGTTACGCATGACGTTTGATCAGCTAAGAGTCTTTGTCGCGGTCGCGGAACGACAGCATGTGACCCGTGCGGCGGAAGCGCTCAATATGGGGCAATCCGCGGTCAGCGCTGCGATCGCCGCGTTGGAAATCCGGCATGGCACGAAATTATTCCACCGGGTCGGCCGCGGCATCGAACTCACCTCCGCCGGGGAGCTTTTCCTCACCGCCGCCCGCAGCATCATCGCACAGGTCGAGGCCGCGGAATTGCTGTTGGACGATTTGAACGGCGGCAAGCGCGGCACGCTGCTGGTTCAGGCCAGCCAGACCATTTCCAGCTACTGGCTGCCGCGCCACCTCGTCACCTTCCGGCGGCTGCTTCCGAGCGTGGATATCCGCCTGACCGTGGGCAACACGGCGCAGGTGGCCAAGGCCGTGCAATGCGGCGAGGCGGAGTTGGGCTTTGTGGAAGGATGCGTCGAGGACACCGCGTTGTTCAGCGCGCCGGTTGCGCGGGATAATATGATCCTGGTCGTGAGCCCGGGGCATCCCTGGGCCAACCGCGACATGTTGAGCCCGGCCGAGCTGGTGGAAAGCGAATGGGTGCTGCGGGAACCCGGCTCGGGCACACGGTCTGAATTCGAGCATGCGCTGGCCGGTTTTGGCCTCGCTCTGCCGGATTTGCGCGTAGCACTTGAGCTGCCCTCCAACGAGGCGGTGCGCGGCGCGGTGGAGGCCGGGCTGGGGGCGACGGCGATCTCGGCCTCGGTGGCCGGACCGAGCCTGGAGGCCGGGCTGCTCCGCCAGGTCCGGCTGCCTTTGCCCGAGCGAAGCTTTTATGCGCTGCGCCATGCGGAGCGCTTCCAGAGCCATGCCGCCGAGACGTTCATGGCGGTGGTCCGCGGAGAAGTTTAGAGACTGATCGCTTGAGGTTGGCCCGGCGTCACAACGATTTTCTTGGGTGAAGGGCGCGCCGGTTTGGGCGCTTTTTTACGCCGCCGGCCGGAAAAGATGGGCTTGACAACTATGGTATCGTTTCACGTTCAACGGAACGGAGGCAGAACGTGAACATTCGAAGACGCACGATACTGGCGGGGATTGGGGCACTTGGGCTGGCAGGGCCGGCGCAAGCCGGGGCAAAAATAAACATTGTTGCGGCGGAGAATATGTACGGCGATGTCGCCGGGCAGATCGGCGGCGGGCTTGTGAATATTTCCAGCATTTTGAACAACCCGAATGAAGATCCGCATTTGTTTTCGGCGAGCCCATCGGTCGCGCGCAATCTGGCGGGGGCGGATATCGTCATCGTCAATGGCGCGGATTACGACCCCTGGATGGGCGGGCTGCTCTCCGCAACCAATGCGCCGGGGCGGGTGGTGATTACCATCGCCGATCTGCTCGGGCGCAAGCCGGGGGATAATCCGCATTTATGGTATGACCCGATGGCAATACCCGACCTGACCGGCCAGCTGGTGGCGGCACTCTGCGCCAAGGACCCCGCCAATGCGGCGGTCTACAAACGGAACGGCGTGAAGTTGCTGGCATCGCTGGCGCCGATCCATGCCCGCATGGCGGCGATGCGGGAAGAATATGCGGGGATTAAAGTAACAGCGACCGAGCCGGTATTCGGGCTGATGGCGCAGGCGATCGGGCTGGACATGCTTAATCTTCGCTTCCAGATTGCGGTGATGAACGGAACGGAACCTTCCCCGCAGGATGTCGGCGCGTTTGAGGACGATTTGCGGAACAAGACGGTGCGAGCACTGTTCTACAACGCGCAGGTGACGGATGATCTGACGACCACGCTGCTGAACATCGCGCAGCAATCCGGCGTACCGGTGGTGGGCGTGACCGAAACCGAGCCGGCAGGGCTGGATTACCAGCAATGGATGACCCATGGACTGGACGGCGTGGATAAGGCACTGAGCCCGTAATGGGTGTGATCGACCTGCAAAACGTAACGGTGACCCGCGGCGCCCAGGTGGTGCTGCGGGATATCTCGCTGAACATTGCGGGGGGCGAATTCATCGGCGTACTGGGGCCGAATGGCGCGGGTAAAACAACGCTGTTCCGCACCATTCTCGGCTTGCAGCATTTGAGCGCGGGAAGGCTGACCGTGATGGGCGAGGCCGCCACGCGCTGCAATGGCGCGATCGGCTATATGCCGCAGACGCGCAGCACCCTGCCCGCCTCCAATATCAGCGCGTTCGATGTGCTGGTGAATGCGGCGCAGGGGCAGAAATTCGGGCTGCCTTTCGGCGGCAGGCGGCTGCGGGGCGAGGTGATGGCAGCACTCGAGGCCGTGCAGGGCACGGAGCTGGCGGGGCGGCCGCTGGCGCAGCTCTCCGGCGGGCAGCGCCAGCGGCTGCTGCTGGCCGCCGCCTTGCTGGGCAAGCCGAAGCTTTTACTGCTCGATGAGCCGCTGATCAGCCTGGACCCGGCGGCGCAGGCTGCGATGATCGGGCTGATTTCGGATTTGCAGAAGGCGCAGCAGCTCACCGTGCTGTTCGCGGCGCATGATATCAACCCGCTGCTGGGGGTGATGGACCGGGTGCTGTATCTCTCCGGCGGGAATGCGGCGCTAGGCAGCGTGGACAAGGTGATTACCTCGGCCAGCCTGTCCCGGCTGTATGGCTCGGAGATCGAAGTGATACGCGCGGGCGGCCGGATTTTCGTGATCTCGGATGTGACCGACCACCACCATGCCTGTGACCACTGCTGATGAAACCTGCTGATGCTTGAATACGACTTTATGCGGCACGCGTTTATCGCGGCGGGGATTGTCGGGCTGCTGGCGGGGCTGGTCGGGTATTTTCTCGTGCTGCGGGGCCAGGCTTTTGCAGGCCATGCGCTGAGCCATGTGGGGTTTGCGGGCGCGACGGGCGCGGTGCTGGTCGGCGCCTCGCCGCTGGCCGGGATGATCGGGGTGACGGTGCTAGGCGGCGTGCTGATGGGCGCGCTGGGGGAGCGGTTTGCGGAGCGGGATATCGCGATCGGGGTGATCCTCACCATGTCCCTCGGCCTCGGGCTGCTGTTCCTGCATTTTTTCACGGCCTATGCGACGGCGGCGACCTCGCTGCTGTTCGGCGATGTGCTGGGCGTGGATGTGCCGACGATTTATCTGCTCCTTGGCCTCGCGGTGCTATGCCTGGGCATATTGGGCGTAATCGCGCGGCCCTTGTTGTTTGCGAGCCTGAATCCGGAGCTGGCGGAGGCGAAGGGTGTTTCGCTCGGCGTGCTGGGGCTGGTGTTTCTGGGGCTGGTCGGGCTGACGACCTCGGCCTGCGCGCAGATTGTGGGCGTGTTGCTGGTATTTGCACTCATGGTGGGCCCGGCGGCAACGGCACAGCGACTGACGCATCGCGTGGTGCCGGGGCTGGTGCTGGCGGCGGGGATTGCACTCTGCGAGGCCTGGGCCGGGATTGCGCTGAGTTATTACACCGACTGGCCGGCGAGTTTCTGGATTTCGGCGTTGAGCGGCGGGGTTTATCTCGCGAGCCTGCTGGTTTGAGGCAGCGATAAAATCTACCCATAGGTAGTTTCCGAGGCTGAAAGGCCTCGCCGGGCCGCGCCATATCGGCTCCTCCAACCTATGGAGGATCAACGTGAAAAATATTCTGGTAACGGGCGGCTGCGCATTCCTGCTCATGGCGGGCGCCGCATTGGCACAGACCACATCTTCGGATTCGACGACATCGACATCCGTCACACCGCCTGCGATGGTCGTGGCCCCGCCGCCAGGCACGCTGAGCACGACCGAGACCCACAGCACGAATGATGGAATGGGCAATACGTCCAGCTCGAAGAAAACGACCTATGGCGATGCGAATGGCGCGGATAGCGACAGCATGTCCACCACCACGACCGCGCCGCCGCCCGCGACGACGACGATGAACAAATCTTCGACTTCAACCACCACGAATTGATAGGAGGCTGATATGACCTACGGAAAATCAATTCTGACCAGCGCTGCGATGCTGGGCGCGATGGCGACGCTGGCCGGATGCGGCGACCCGCCGCAGAGCGTCACGACGTCCTCCTATGAATCCACCACCGCACCGGCACCGCCGCCGGTGATGGCACCGGCCGCAACGACGACGACCACCACGACGAACGCGCAGACCACGCCTTAAAAAACACAAAATTCGGCAGGAAGCGCCCTGCCGGATTGTTAAAAAATACCGCCGGTGAGTTGCAGGCTGATGGCTGCGTATTGCAGCGAGGCGGCGATGAGGATGAGTACGTGCCAGATCGGGTTGTGGAATTTCAGCCGTGTACCCTGGACGACCGCGCCGATCGTATAGGCAACGCCGCCCGCGATGATAAGGGCCAGAACGCCTGGGCCCAGCAGCGAAAAACAGTAGCGGATTAGCACGACCAGCATCCAGCCCATGGCGAGATAGAGCGCCATGAGGGAACGCTCGAACCGTCTTGGATAACGCAATGTTAGAAAAATGCCGATGGCCGCAAGCGCCCATAGCAGCGCGCAGAGCACCAGACCAAAGCGGCCATAAAGCACCGTGACGCTGATCGGGGTATAGGTGCCTGCAATCATCACGAAAATCATCGCACGGTCGAGCCGGCGCAGACGCTCTTTCAACACGCCCGGCGGGCAGAGCTGGTAGGCGGCGGACGAGCCCAGCATGCCGATGAGGCCTGCGGCATAGATTGCAATCGCGGTGAGGGTGAATGCCCCCTCCCCGCTCGCCCGGTGCAGAATCAGGGCGGCGGCGATGAGGCCGAGCGGCACCCCGATGATATGCACGATCGCATCCGCAATGCGCTCCGCCTTGGAATAGCTCGGAAAGGCGAAAGCGAGGCTCAAGCTGGGTCCACCGGTGAGGCGGGCGTGCCGAAAGCTTCGATCGCTTCGGCGGCTTGCAGGCAGATATCCTCGCGGTAGCGCGACGCCACGAGCTGCACGCCGACGGGGGTGGCGCCTATGAGGCCGGTCGAGATGCTAAGCGCGGGCAAACCGGTCAAAGCGAGGCCAACCTGCGTGAGCTGCGCGTCCCAGACGCGGTTGGGGTCTTGCAGGTCGAGATTGTCCGCGAAGGGGAGTTCGCCGGAGACCGGGATGAGCAGGACGGGGTATTGCGTGAGCAAGGCCAGGTATTCGCGCAGGATGGCGGCCCGGCGCATCAAAGCGCGATCAGGATCGGCGGGGGAGAGCGTGATGCGGGATTTGATGGCGGCAATGACGGCGGCAGCGCCCGGGTCGCCATCCTGCGCCACGAGATCGTCCCATGGCGCGAAGCTGCTGCCGACCCAGAGCCGGGCCTGAAGATCGGCGGCTTCCTGGATGCAGGGAATATCCGGGAGTTCCTCAAACTGCCAGCCGGATTGGCTGAGGCGGTTTGCGCAATCGCGCAAGGCGGCCTCCACCTCCGGCGCGATGGTCATGCCGCCGGGGCGCAGGATGAGTGCCGCGCGGCGCGGATAGGGCGGCCCCTGAAGCGGCGCCGGAACATGCCAGGGGTCGCGCGGGTCCGGCCCGGAGAGTGCGGCCAGGCCAAGACGCAGATCCGCAATGCTGCGGGCGAGCGGGCCGGAGACGGCGGAGAGCTGTGGGCCGATGGCCCGCTCCGGACCCTGGTTATAAGCGGGCACGCGGCCGAGCGTGGGGCGCAGGCCATGCACGCCGCAGGCATAGGCGGGGTAGCGGATGGAGCCAGCGATATCCGTGCCATGGGCGATATGGCCGATGCCTGCGACGAGCGAGGCGGCGGCCCCGCCGGATGAGCCGCCGGGCGTGAGGGCGGGGTTGCGCGGGTTTTTGGTGGCGCCGTGGACGAGGTTCGACGTGAACCAGCGCAGCGAGAAAGCCGGGGTGTTGGTGCGGCCGAGAATGACCGCGCCGGATTTTCGGAAATTGTCGATGACCGGGCTGTTTTGCGTGGGGAAGTTCTGCGCCTGCAGCCGCGTGCCGTTGGTATTGGCAAAACCGATCTGGTCCACATTCACCTTCACGGTCACCGGTACGCCGGCCAGGATTCCAGGGTTTTCGCCGCGCCGGATGGCGGCATCCACCGCATCGGCCTGGGCCAGTACGTCCTCCGGGTGATGCGCGACGACGGCATTGATGGCGGGGTTGACCGCATCGAGGCGGGCAAGCGCCGCGGTGGCGGCGTCGCGCGCGGAAATCTCGCGAGCGCGGATGGCGGCGGCCAAGGCGGCGGCGGAGAGACGCCAGATTTCGGTCATCGGGAACTCCTTTGGGCGCAGATTTGGGCGGAGATGGTGCGGGTTGCCGTCATCGCCAGCCGGTCTCCCAGAACGCGGCTTCACATTCCGTGGCGCGGGTGAAGATTTCGAGCAGCCTGGGATATCGCGCTTCGGCGCCGCGGGACTGGCCGAGCCGCTCCAGCATGGCCAGCGCATTGGCGACGGAATCCCGATATTCCGGGCCGGTATAGGCTTCGATCCAGGCGGCGTAGGGATGATCCGGCCTACATGTTTCGGCCAGCATCGCGCCGATTTCGGCGTAGCCGGCGATGCATGGGGCAAGGGCTACTATCAGGTCCAGCGCGTCCCCGGCGAGGCCGAGTTCCAGCACGTAGCGCGTATAGGCGAGGAGTTCGATACTGTGGGGCGCGGCGGCCATTTGCGGCTCGGTGATGCCCCAGCCGGCGCAGAACGCGACATGCAGCGGCATTTCACCTTCCAGCAGCACGCGGGCGGTTTCCATGGCGGCGCGCATATCGGCTGGATCGTCCAGCTTATAGGCCAGCAGGAGATAGGCGCGGGCGTATTGGATGAGGAACAGATAATCCTGGATCAGGAAATTCTGGAATTTTTCGCGCGCCAGCGTGCCGTCGCCCAATGCCAGCACGAAAGGGTGGCGGATGTAGCGCGACCAGGGCTCGGCGGCGTCTGCGCGCAGGCGGGTGAAAAGGGCGCTGCTCATACGGGGATACGGCCAGGTGATGCGCGGAAAGCAAGTGCGGCGAAGGCGATAACGGCGAGGACCAGAATGCTGCCCTCCGGCCCGGTGAGGCCGCCGGAGAGGTAGATATTGCCGCGCGGGTTGAGGTTCATGATCGCGCCATAGCAGGTGATGCCGCTATCATGCGTGCCGAATAGGAAATTCTCGGCATAGTCCCAGGCGGCATGGAAGCCGATGGCCCAGTAGAGCGAGCCCGTGCGTCGGATGGTGAGGCAGAGAAACAGGCCGACCGCGAAAAGTGCGAAGATGCCGACCGGGGTTTCGCCGGGATTCTGCCCGTGCAGCGCGCCGAAGACGAGGCTGGTGAGGAGGGCGGCGGGCCAGAAGCCGGTGGCGCGAGAGAGCGTTTGCAGAATGTAGCCCCGGAACAGGAATTCCTCGGTAAAGCCGATGAGCAGGCAGGTCGCGGCCCATTCCATGGCGTAGCGGGCTTCGGCCAGCGGCGGGAGCGTGCCCGGGGTGAGGATGGCATGGCCGGTGGCGAGGAGCACGCCCACGAGCACGCTGAGCGCGATGAGGCCCGCCGCCGCGCCCTGGAGCAGCCGGCGCAAGCGGGCGCAGTCGGTGAGGCCGTAGGCGGTGACGGGTGCGGCTTCGAGATAGGCCAGGGCGGCGGTGGCGGTGAGTGCCGGGACCAGGAGAACCAGCTCGTTAAGCAGGAAGAAGGCCGGTGTGTAGCTGCCGGGCAGGGCTTTCATGGAAATGCCGAGCAGATGGGCGGCGAGCGAGACGGCAATGGCAACCAGCAGGAAGGATGCAAGCAGGACCAACAAGAAGAGCGCGGCGCGCCAGAACGCGCGCAGGCCCTTTGGCCCGGCAAATAGCGTTGCGGGGAAGCCGCGCGGTTCGACAAAGCGGTTCAAGCAGCCGCGCAGATGCATTTTTGAGCCTTAATCTGTTCCGGCCAGGGTAAATCGGCGGCCCACGCTTTGCCAAGGCCGGCGACGAGCCCTTATGTTCACGGCGCGCGGAGGAGGCGCGGAAACATGGCCGAGCCTGCGCTGAGCCCCGCCACGCATCGGCGCCGGAATATTGCGGTTGTGCTGCTGGTGGTGGCGGGCTGTGTGAACTATCTGGATCGTTCCGCCGTGGCGGTCGGGAATCCGGAAATCCGGGCCTCGCTGCATCTCTCGTTTTCACAAATGGGGCTGCTGCTCTCGGCCTTTGCCTGGGCCTACGGGCTGGCACAGATTCCGGCGGGCGCTATGGTGGACAGGTTTGGTCCGAGGCGGGCGCTGGGGGCGGGGCTGGTGTTGTGGTCACTGGCCCAGATCGGCGCGGGGTTCGTCGGCTCGCTGGCGCAGTTCGTGGCGGCGCGGGTGGCGCTGGGGCTCGGGGAATCGCCGATGTATATCGGCGGCACGCGGGTTTGCGCGGATTGGTTCACCTTGAAGGCGCGCGCCTGGCCGATTGCGATTTTCAACTCCTCCTCGGCGCTGGCCCCTGCCCTCGCCCCGCCTTTGCTCACGCTGCTGATGGTCGCCTTCGGCTGGCGGGCGATGTTCGTGGTGGCGGGGCTGGCCGGATTTGCGGTGGCCGTCGCGTGGATCGGCCTCTACCGGGACCCGGCCCGGGCCGGCGTGCCGGCGCAGGATATTGCGGCGATTCATGCGGGCGATGCAGGAAATATCGAACAGATGGGGCTGGCGCAGGTGCTGTGGCTGATGAAATTCCGGACCACTTGGGGGATGTTCCTAGGGTTTTTCGGCGTGGTGTATCTCTCCTGGCTGTATGCGACCTGGCTGCCCGGATATCTGGAGACGCAGCGGCACCTCTCGGTTGCGCGTGCCGGGGTCTGGTCTGCCGTGCCGCTGGCGGCGGGGTTTGTCGGCGCGGTAGCAGGCGGGTATTTCTCCGATATTTTGGGCAAGCGCGGCGTCGAGGCCGGGGCGGCGTGCCGCTGGCCGATCATCGCGGGGCTGCTGCTGGCGGCGGTCTGCACCGTGGCAGGGGCGCTGGCGGGCAGCACGGCTTTGGCCATCGCGTTCATGTCCGCCGGGCTGTTCGGGGCGAATGTCGCGTCCTCCTGCGGCTGGGCGCTGGCGGCGGTGGTCGCACCCGGCAATGCGGTGGCGACCTTGGAAGCGGTGCAGAATATCGGCGGCTCCGCCGGTGGCACGCTGGCGCCGCTGATTACCGGGGCGGTGGTGCAGGCGACAGGGTCATTCGTGCCCGCCTTTCTGCTGGCTGGGGCAATCGCCGTGGTGTGCGCGGTGATTTACGGCACGATGGCGCGGCGGCAGATCGGATACGAACTACGATAAGCTACGGGCTAGCCGGATGCCGGTGAATTGCCAGCTGGCATAAGCAGGGAAGAAGTTGCGGTAGGTGGAGCGGGAATGGCCTGGCGGCGTGGCTGAGGACGAGCCGCGCAACACATACTGATTGACCATGAATTTGCCGTTATACTCGCCGACGGCCCCCGCCTGCGCGGTGAAGCCGGGATACGGCGCATAGGCGCTGCTCGTCCATTGCCACGCCGTTCCAAACAGATTGGGCAGGCTGGGATGTTGCGTGGCGGCGTGTTCCCACTCGGCTTCCGTGGGAAGGCGGGCGCCCGCCCATTGGGCATAGGCGCTGGCCTCGAAATAGGACAGGCAGCACGCCGGTGCATCGGGTTCGAGTTCAATGAGGCCGGAGAGCGTGAATTCATGCCATCGCCCGTCGATACGGCGCCAGTAGAGCGGCTGGGTGCGTGCTTCGGCTTGCAGGGCTGACCAGCCCTCCGACAGCCAGAATGACGGCTCGTTATAACCGCCATCCTCGATGAAGGCGCGGTACTGCGCGTTGGTCACGAGGTCTGCCGCGAGTTCGTAAGGCTCCAGGAAATGACGGTGGCGCGGCGCTTCATTATCGAAATGAAATGCTTCGCCCGTATGGCCGAGGGTGGTGATCCCGCCCTCGAATGCTTGCCAGCCTCTCACGGGTTGATGCGGCGCCGGCTGCTTACGGCTATAGGCGGGACAAAGCGGGTTGATGCTGAGCAGATGCTGAACATCGGTGAGGATCAGCTCCTGATGCTGCTGTTCGTGCTGCAGGCCGAGTTCGACTAGGCTCAAGGCTTCGGCTTGCATATCGCCATGCAGCAGCGCCAGCATCCGCGCATCGACATTGGCGCGATATGCGAGGATTTCAGCGCGCGAGGGACGCGTGAGCAGGCCGCGCTGGGGGCGGGAAAATTTTTCGCCGATACCGTTGTAATAAGAGTTGAACAGCATCCGGAAGGCGGGGTGGAACGGGGTGAAGCCGGGCTCAAAGGCTTCCAGCAGGAAGGTTTCGAAAAACCAGCTGGTATGGGCGAGGTGCCATTTGACCGGGCTTGCATCGGGCATGGATTGCGCGGCGCAATCCTCATCGGAAAGCGGCGCGGATAACGCCAGCGAAGCGGCGCGGATTTCGGCGAAGCGCGCGGCAAGGCCTGCGGCGGATTGGATAGCGGATTCAGGCCGGGCGAGCATGGCAGACCAGGAAATGGCGCGCCGGATCGCTCCAGCACAAAATATCGCCGAAGCCGCTCTGGCGGAGCATTTCGCGGATGGCGGATTCGGAATATTTATAGCTGTTCTCTGTGTGAATCCGCTCACCTTTGGCGAAATGCCGCACTCCGCCGGGCCAGCGCAGGATGACATCCTCCCGCGCTTTCACATGCATTTCAATCCGGCTTTGCGGCGCGTTATAGAAGGCGACATGCGCCCATTGGCGAATATCAAAATCGCATTCCAGAATACGGTTTACATGGCGCAGCATGTTGAGGTTGAAGGCGGCAGTGACTCCGAGCGCGTCGTCATACGCTTCGCGCAGAATATCCGCGTTTTTCGCGAGGTCGATGCCGAGCAGCACGGCGCCTTCGTGGGCGCGAATTCGGGTGAGGAACTGGGCGGCTTCCAGCGGTGAAAAATTACCGAGCGAGGAGCCAGGATAAAAGAACAGCTTGTTGCCGCTGGCCTGCACGCTCTGGGGCAGGGTCAGGCGCTCGGAGAAATCCGCCGCGATCGGGTGCATCGGGATTTCGGGAAAGCGTTTGCGTAGACCGGCGACGGCGGTCTCCAGAAATTCGGTGGAGATATCGACCGGTATGTAGCGTTGCGGGCGCAGGCTGGGGAAAAGCCCGGCCGCTTTTTCGCAATTGCCCGCGCCGAGATCGATGAGGGTGGTCCCCTCCCCGGTCGCTTCGGAGATGGCCATGGCGTGACGGCACAGGATCGCGGCCTCGGTGCGGGTGAGGTAGTATTCGTCCAGCTCGCAGATGGCCTCGAACAGTTTCGAACCCAGCGCGTCGTAGAAATATTTGGGCGAGATGCGGGCCTGGCGCTGTTGCAGCCCGGCGGCGAGATCGGCCCGGGCCATGTCGATGTCCGCACCGAATTTCTGTTCGGGCGCCGTATTTGAGCGGTTAATCATGTTCGACATGGGCCCGCCTTATGATTTTTGCGTGAAAACAGGCGTTGAAGCCGGAAGCGGCAAGGCAAACCGTTGCCCAGGCTCGGCGATTGAGGGCGCGGCGTCAAGCCGCGCGGGGATTGAGGGCGCGGCGTCAAGCCGCGCGGGGCGGCGGGGGTGCGTATCCATGCATATCTCCTGGCATGGATAAGCCCGTGCCATAGGGCTTAGATTTGCGCGGGCGCGATAATGTCCAGCGCCGCCGGCTTATGTGGCGGAATTGTAAGCTTCCCGTTTGCAGGCAGGTTGAGGGGTTGCCCCCTCAACCCTAATATTCAGACCTGCGTTTTTGCCGCCATGGAGACGTTGCGCGCCTCCGGGCCAAAGATCATCAGTACGATGAGGATGACCGCGACGATGCCGGCCACGAGCATGAGCGCGTAGCCGTAATCCCCGCCATTATGGGCGGCGATGCCTGCCTGGATAGGCGCGTTGAACGAGGCGACGAAATTGCCGAGCTGGTAGACGAAGCCCGGAAACGTACCGCGGATCTCAGCAGGCGAAAGCTCGTTGAGATGCACGGGCACCACGCCCCATGCGCCCTGCACCGCAAACTGCATGAGGAAGGCGGCCACGGCGATTTCCACAGGGGTTGTACCGTGGGACCAGAAATATAGTACCAACAGCGAGAGCACACAGGCAGCGCCGATGGCGGCGCGCCGGCCGATTTTCTGACTGAGGAAGCCAAAGGCGATGCCGCCCAGCATGGCGCCGACATTGTAGATCAGCACGATATTGGTCAGCACGGAATGGCTGAAATGCAGCTGCTTGGCCAGGAACAGCTTGGGATAAATATCCTGCGTGCCATGTGAGAAGAAGTTGAACGCCGCCATCATCAGCACGCCGTAGACCACCAGCTTGCCGTTTTTGCGCAGGATATCCATCGTGGAAACCCTCGGGCCGGACTTGATCTTCTGGAAGGCGGGGCTTTCGTCGATCTGGCTGTTGATGAAGAAGATCAGCAAAGCGGGCGACGCGCCGACGAAGAACATGCCGCGCCAGCCGAGATAGTGAAAGCCGAAACCGAAGAGCAGCGTGGCGAGGAAATAGCCGCAAGGATAGCCCGCCTGCAGCAGGCCGGACACCCAACCGCGCCAGCGATCGGGAATGGTTTCCATGGCGAGCGAGCTGCCCACGCCCCATTCGCCGCCCATGGCCACGCCGAACAGCGTGCGGATCACCAGGAAGGAGACGAAGGACCAGGCGAAGCCGCTGGCGGCCTCAAAAATCGAATAGAGGAAGACCACGAGCATCAGGATCGGCTTGCGGCCATAGGTATCCGCGAGACGGCCGAAGATGAAGGCGCCGACGGCGCGTGTGGCAAGCGTGAGGGTGATGGCGAAGGTGATGGAGGTGACGGAAACGCCGAAGGTTTTGGCGACATCGTCGAAGGTGAAAATGAGAATGAAGAAATCGAACGCATCAAGCGTCCAGCTCAGAAATGCGGCAATGACGACATTGCGCGCGCGTTTAAGGTCCTCGACGACGGTGCCTGACATTATTTGTGCTCCCAATCCGGCTTTTAAATCAGCTTCACTGTCCCGTCTGGCGTATACGGGCCGGGAAAGCACTTACCGCGTGCAGGAATATAAGCAAGCGGGGGGAACCCGCGCGGCTCGCAGGATGGGGATAGGATGAGACCAGGGAAATGGTCGGAGTGAGAGGATTCGAACCTCCGGCCCCTGCGTTCCGAACACAGTACTCTAACCAGGCTGAGCTACACTCCGTTGCGGCACCCTATAGCGGAACGCGCAGGGCTGCTGCA
>Ga0116227_10010087_pt1 | contig 16698 bp, 17 predicted proteins | sample S1TSphgellanicum_FD_89693 | JGI IMG/M metagenome (GOLD analysis project Ga0116227, IMG submission 89693) | Host-associated microbial communities from peat moss isolated from Minnesota, USA - S1T2_Fb - Sphagnum magellanicum MG | ecosystem: Host-associated > Plants > Peat moss > Unclassified...
CGAATCGCTGAGTATCGGATTCAACGATACCGATCTTTGTCTGCGCATCGGTGCTGCCGGCTACAGCGTGCTCTATGATGGCAGCACGATCCTGTATCACTACGAGTCGGCCACGCGCAGCCAGACCAAGCAGGTGTTCCATCCCGAAGATACCAGGCGGATGATCGAACGCTGGGGGGACGCGTTGCGCTCAGGGGATCGGTTCTATAATCCGAATTTGAGCTTGCGGACCCAGGACCACGTGCCAGTGGAGAATGGGAGCTGCAGGATTGTCAATCCGCCGCGCGTGACGCAGCTGCGCCTTGGCAGGCTGGCACGAGACGGCGCCTAAACCCGCGGGCAGCGGGCCCGAAGGCATGACTTTTGCCACGGCGCGTGGCAGGAACCATTGATGCACCCCATCCATCCCCACCCTACAAATGTCTTCGCCGGCAGCCTGCTCGATCGGCTAGATGCGCGCCGGAAAGATACCGGCTGGGTGGCAGAGCAGCTGATCGGCGCCCAGACGCGATTCCTCCCGGTCTGGCGCTCAAAAAACCTGGTCTCGGGTCCATCGGGCGGCGTGCCGGGTATTGCCAGCCTGGCTGCTGGTGCGGTTGCCCATTTGCTGCCGGCCGTGCCCTGGGCGCTGCTCGGCGTGCGTGACGGCGAGACTTTCTTCGCGCTCGACCTGAGCAGTCTGGACGACCCGCTGCCCGGACTAACGGCTGGCGTCTTCGAGGACCTACGGCGTTTGGGCAGCCTGCTTCCGGCGGAAGACGCCGCCATTCTGGCGCATGCGCGCGGGCTGATGCATTGGCGGACTCGGCACCGGTATTGTGGCGTCTGCGGCGCCGCCTGCCAAGCCGAGCAGGCAGGCCATGTGATGGCCTGCACCGGTTGCGGCACCCATCATTTTCCCAGGACCGACCCGGCGGTGATCATGCTGGTCACCCATGGGGATCGAGCGCTGCTGGGCCAGCCGTCACGGTTCAGAGACATGCGGGTGTTCACAACTCTTGCCGGCTTCGTGGAGCCAGGCGAGACACTTGAGGAGGCGGTGGCGCGCGAGGTGCACGAGGAGGCCGGGATACGTGTTGCCAATGTGCGCTACCAGTCCAGCCAGCCATGGCCGTTTCCGGCCAGCATTATGCTCGGTTTTACCGCCGATGCGGTCACTGAGGATATTCGGATCGACGCCAATGAGCTGGTGGAGGCGCGCTGGTTCACGCGGGCTGAACTTGAGGCAAGAGACGGGTTTGTGCTGCCCCCGCCGATTTCGATTGCGCGGCGGTTGATCGATGACTGGCGGCTAAAACCCTTCTGAGATACGGTGAATACAGAATGGCGGCGTAGGGCAACGCCGCCATTCTCATCAGCACGTTCGGGCAGGCCGCAGGGCGAGGCACTACGTCACCCTACCAAACCATACTAAACCCGTATGATATGTTTTTGCAAGCGCTTTATTAACTTTTTCAGGTGGAGCGGAAGGCGGCCTTCGGGTAGACGCCGAGCACGCGAATCTCGCGCGAAAAGAAGGAGAGCTCTTCAAGCGCGAGGCGCAAATCCGGCTGTTCCGGGTGGCCTTCCACATCGCAAAGGAACTGGGTGGCGGTGAACTGGCCACCCACCATGTAGCTTTCCAACTTTGTCATGTTCACGCCATTCGTCGCGAAGCCGCCCAGTGCCTTATAGAGCGCGGCCGGCACGTTGCGCACGCGGAATACGAACGTCGTCATCAGGCCGGGCGCTTCGGGCGGCAATTTCACCGGCTTCAGCGCGGCGACATAGAAGCGGGTGGTGTTGTGCGAAGCGTCCTCAACGTTGGCGCGCAGAATGTTCAGCCCGTATATCTCGGCCGACAGGGCAGAGGCGATGGCTGCGTCCTCCAATTTCCCCCATTCCGCCACCAGCTGGGCAGCGCCGGCGGTATCGGCTTGCACCACCGGCGTCAGCCCTAGCTCGCGGATCACCAGTCTTACCTGGCCCAGGGCGACGGAATGTGAATGAACCCGCTTCAGCCCGGCCAGCGTCGCGCCGTGCGGCGCCATCAGGCAATGCTCCACCCGCTGGAAGTGCTCACCGACGATCGAGAGTCCGCTGCCTGGCAGCAGCGCGTGGATGTCTGGCACACGGCCGGCGAGCGAGTTCTCGCAGGGCAACATTGCGAGCGCGGCGGCACCGTTATGCACCGACTCGATCGCCTGCTCAAAACTGTTGCAGGGCAAAGTGGGGCGGCCAGGATAGGCGGTACGGCAGGCGAGATCGGAATAGGCGCCCGGAATGCCTTGGAATGCGATTGGATCTGCCATTGGCGCCTTCAGTCTCGCCCGGCGTGCCGGGGGCGGGCGCGGCTGGATACCTGGCTCGCCGATCGGGTGGGTTGTCGTGCCCCGAGCGCTTGTCTAGGGTGCCGCGCAACATAAGTGGGCAGCGTTGGTTGCGCAAACCGGTGGCTTTGCCCTAGTGCAAATGCGTTTACGATCAGGTTGGGGTTGGGTGCGGCATGGGCGGTATGGAGTTCACCAAGGTTTTCGCGGCCATTCTCACGGCCGGCATTGCATTCAGCGCACTTGGCATTATCGCCGATGATCTGTCGCATCCTACACGGCTGAAAGAGAGCGTTCTGAAGATTAAGGGCGCTGAAACCACCGCGGCGCCTGCGCCCGCCGCAGAACCGGCCTTGCCGCCGATCGCGCCTCTTCTGGCGAAGGCAAACCCGGCGGATGGCGAGGCGTATACCCATAAGATCTGCATCGCCTGCCATAATTTTAACGAGGGTGGCGCCAACAAGGTGGGTCCGCTGCTTTACGGTGTCGTTGGGCGGGACAAGGCGAGTGCCCCCGGTTACAGCTACTCCGCCGCGCTGAAGGGCAAGGGCGGCAAATGGACGTTCGAGGACTTGAATATCTGGCTGCACAAACCGAGCGCCTACGCACCTGGCACGAAGATGGCCTATGCCGGCATCAGCAACGACCAGACCCGGGCCGATGTGATCGATTATTTGCGCACGTTGTCGCCGTCGCCGGAAGCTCTGCCGAGCGCCACCGCGCCGGCTGCGCCATCTACGGCGCCCGCGTCGCCGCAAGCTTCACCGAATTTGGCGCCTGTGGCGGCGCCCGCCAAGCCGCATTAAGGGCTTGTTCGACAAGTAGCACTATGATTCGCGGTGTCGAACGGGCCCTTAGCCTTTGTTTTGACGGGCAGTTCTATCTGAGTGCTGACGCATTTATTTCGATTTCTGCGGTTAGCGCGCCGGCTCCAGGACGTTCGTGTTGAGCCCGGATCCGCGATTTTTGGCGGCTGCCAATCTTGCCGCCGATGCGGCGGGTGCCGCGATTCGTCCGTATTTCCGCGCCTCTTTGGCGGCCGAGCGCAAATCCGACGATAGCCCGGTGACGATCGCCGATCGTTCAGCGGAGCAGGCGATGCGGGCGGTGCTGGGCCGGCATTATCCTGGCCATGGGATATTGGGCGAGGAATTCGGGCTGGAAAATCCGGACTCGTCTTTCCGCTGGGTGCTGGACCCGATCGATGGAACCCGCGCTTTTATTACTGGGCGACCTGTCTTCGGCACGCTGATCGCTTTGCTGCAGGATGGTGTGCCGGTTCTGGGGATCATCGACCAGCCGATCACCGGCGAGCGTTGGGTGGGCGTTCGTGGTGAGGCTACACGGTTCTCCGGCCCTTATGGCGGCACACCCCGCACGCGTCCTTGCAAGACCCTGGCTTTGGCGGAGCTTTCCTGCACTTCCCCAGATATGCTTGGGGCCGATGCTCCGGCCTGGCGTGGCCTGGCCAATGCGGTGGCGCGCACGTCCTGGGGCGGCGATTGCTATGCCTATGGTTTGCTGGCGCTGGGCCAGATCGACGTCATCGCCGAATGCGACCTGAAAATCTGGGATTGGGCGGCGCTGCTGCCGGTGGTCGAAGGCGCCGGCGGCCGGATGGTCGGTTGGGGCGGCGCGCGGCTTGACGCCGCCAATGATGGCCGGGTGCTGGCGGTTGGAGATCCAAACCTGCTCGGCCCGGCACTCGACCGGCTTGCGCGCCCGGCCTAGGGCTGGCGCGGGAGGCCGAGCGAGGTTCTGTTATGCCGCCTCCGGGCAGCCCTTTGGTTTTACGGGATAATGGGCCGCAAGCGGTGACATCAGATTTTCGTTACGTATGTTGACATACAACCCTGGATTGCCGAAACTATTTGGCGACTAGGCTGTTAAGCATAAGATTGCAGATTACACGGACGCATACCCGTTACGGTCTCTCATTTTTTATCACGAGAACGTGCGGCAGTTACTCAACTTAAAGTTGTTTTTTATATCAAAATGGGATTTAAGTAGGTTATGCATTTCCTAACCAGACTGCCGTGTTTACGGCCCCGAACCGCCTTTGCAGCGAACCGGCGTGGCACAGTCGCTCTCGAATTCGCCCTTCTTGCCATTCCGTTCTTTGTCTTTGTCCTCGGCACGATGGAAGTTGGTTACGACTTCTATGTTCAGGCGGCCCTTACTGAAGCGGTGCATGTGGCGGCCCGCAGCGTGCAAGTTGGAACCTCCCAGGGCAGCGCAACCGGCGCGGCCGAGGTCAGCTGGGTAACCTCGGCCGTCTGTCCGGCGCTGGGCGGCCGGCTCGATTGCAGCCAGCTTTATGTCAGCGTCTCTAGCATCCCCAGCGGCTCCGGCCAGAATTATTACACCTACCTTACCGCCCATCCTGCCAGCCTGACCGCGATGACGTCTTCGAGCGATTCGGTCTGCACTGGCGGCGCCACCCAGATGATGCTGCTGCGCGCTTATTATTTGAGCCCAACTTTCCTAGGCATGCTGGTTCCCTCCTGGTCGCAGGTCTCGCCGACCAGCGGCGGGTCGCGCGTGCATGTCAGCTACGCAGCCACCGGTTTCGTGAACGAGTATTTCAGTGGCGGCGAAACCGGATGCTGATGCGCCGGACCCAAAGCCGGTCTGTGGAAAGGCGAGCTGTTGCCAGTCTGGAGTTCGCTCTGGTTGCACCGGTGCTGCTGATCCTCACGCTGAGTGTGATCGATGCCGCGCGCGCATATCTGATCTGGGCGCAAGTGCACAACGCGGCCAATGCGATCGCCGAGGCGGCGGAGAAAATGTCGGTGACCACCAATCCGACAACCGGCGCTGTCACCACCCAATTGACCGCCGATCAGATGCAGCAGGCGATGAGCGTGGTCTTTGCCGAAATTCCGGGGCTGAATTTGGGCAACGGCGGTGGCCTGTTTCCCGGTAACATTGCAGTGGTGCTAAGTTCGGTCAGCTATACGCCGCTCTGCACGGCCGCGACCAATTGCGGGTCGCAAACGCCATTCGTGGTGTGGTCGAGCTATCTGAATGTCGGCGGCCCAGCGGTGTATTTGGGATATATGCGGCCCTGCGGCACTCTCCAGTCGGTGCCGCGATTTAAGGATAATAACGGAAACATCAACGAAATGCCGAGTCCGGTTCTGGCCGGTGGCACGGCGATGACGCTGACGCCGCAGGTTGTCGCGGATGTCGTCTATTCGTTCCAGCCGTATTTTCCACTGTTCCTCGGCAACATCCAGATTGTCGCCTCTGCCACGATGCCAGCGCCGATCGGCGGCCTCAATCAGGTCGTTACATTCAACTCCACTGCGTCCAACGGCAATGTCCGCACATGCTGATCGCTCTCGGAGCCGGATCATGATGCCGAAACTGCCTGCCATGGCTTTTGCCAGAGGATCGCAACCCATGCGCACATCTTCCTTCCTGCGCAACTGCAGGGCCGCCGTGGCGCTGCTCTTTGCGGTGATGACCGTTCCAACTCTTGGTCTGGTCGGCCTGGCGGTCGATTATGGCATCTGGAACGAGGCCTATTCGTCGTTGTCACTGGCGGCAAGTGCGGCCGCCCTGAATGCCGCCAAGACGGCGGCCAGTGCCAAGGCGCTCAGCGACGCGAGTTATATCACTGAAGGCACAACCTCCGGGCAACAATGGTTCGCCGCCGAATTGGGTCAAGGCACCTATGCCGCCACAGTTACCTCGACCACGCCGACAGTCACCATCGCCACCAATGGCAGCTTCGTTACGGCCACCGTTACGTTCAGCAGTACGGTCAAATCGGTCTTCGGCAGGTTGTTCAAACAGGCCAGCTACAACATATCAACCTCGGCTGCGGCCACGATGTCGTCGGGAACATTTGTTGAGGTTGTGCTGATGCTGGATACCTCATCCTCGATGGGGATTGGCGCTACCACCACCGATATGCAGACGCTGATGCAGCAATCGCCTTGCGACCCATCGAATGAATTTATCCGTACGTCGTCAAACAGCACGTATACACAGGTTGTTGGCGAAAGTTACAGCCTCTATCAGTATCTCTGGCAGGGCCAGAGTTATAATGGTGCTCTGGCCACACCGGTAAAAACCGGCAGCCTGAGCTTTGTCCCGGCGATCGCAAACGCCACCATGCCCACGTATTGCAGCCAGACGCAGGTTTCGGCCGGTACGTGCAAGCAGGCCGAACAGTGCCCGACCGCGGTGAATGGCTACCCTGCCTATGCCGGACCGCCCTGCGCCTTCGCTTGCCACTCTGATGGCACCAAGGCGGCTGGGCTAGGCACAGACCTATGGGCGATGGCTCGCAAGAATGGCGTGACCCTACGTTTGGACACGCTGAAACTGGCGACGAATCAGGTGCTGACAGCGATGCAGAGCGACAACATCGCGACGATGAATAACCTCAGTGTTGGCATCTACACCTTCAACACCACGCTGAACCCGATTTATCCCGGCGCCAATTGCACCCCGAAAGCCGTCGGCTGTGAGGCAGGCAGCGCCTGGAGCACAGCGATCAGCGCGGTCGGTAGCCCGCCAAAGGCGGGCAGTGGCATCTATACCGATACGGGCATCCAGCCGGCCGTGGCAGGGACCAGCGGAAACAACGACGACACGGAAGTTGAGGAGGCGATGAGCAGCCTCGCCACAAACTACGTCACCGCGGCGGGGGACGGTACGGCGGCTACAAAGCCGAAAAAAGTGCTCATGCTGATCACCGATGGCTTCGAGGACGATCCTACCGGCGCGGGCTATAACGGCCTGCGCCAAGCCATGCCCTCCAGCGCCTGCACACCGTTCAAGACGATGGGGTATACCGTGTATGTGGTCTACACCCCGTATTATCCGCTGATGCACACCTGGTATCTGGCGAACGGGGTACCGATCGTTGAGGGCACAGGCTCAAACTCGATCACCGCTAACCTGGCGGCCTGTTCATCCGATCCTAATAACGACTTTATTACTGCCACCGACACGGCATCGCTCAGCAGTGCGCTGCTAACGTTCCTCACCGATGCTTTGGATACGCCCGCCACCTTCACGAAGTAGTGGCGGGGCGCTCCGGCTCAACCGGTATAGGTAAATCCGGGCATCTTATCCAACGCGTTCTTCGTGCCATCGGGCAGAACGACCTTTGCGCCCTCTACATGCACAGCGGAATAGGGCACGGCCACCAGCTTGCCGCCGACGCCCAGGAAGCCGCCGACCGAGATCACCGCAAGGCTGGCCTTGTTCTGCGTATCGAGGATCAGGTCGTCCATGGTGCCGATCTGCTGATTGGCGCTGTTGAACACGGCGGCGCCGATGAGTTTGCTGGCCCGCAGCCCCGCCTGCATCTTTACGGTTGCCACGGTCAGGTTCGGGGTGCCGATGATCGGCGAATTCGAAATCTGTGGGGCGGTGGCCGGCGCGGCTTTCGTATCTATGCTCGGCGTGTCCGGCGCGTTCTTGTCCGGTGCTGGCTTGGCGTTCGGCGGCGGCGGGTCCTGGGCGATGGCGAGTGTGGGCAAAGACACCGCCAGGGCGGCAAAGGCGGCCATCCGAAATCTGGTATTCATGGGGTTGGTCTCCGTAGCGCCCAGTGCGCGATGGCCCAGCAACGTGACCAGACCGGGCCCGGTTGCTTGCGCTTTGGCTTGGCGGCATAAGGCAGCATGAATCCTCGTCGGCCGGCCGCATGAATCTGGTCGATCTCCTGGTGCTCGGCATTGTGGGCATCTCTGCCCTTCTGGGCTTGTCGCGTGGCTTGGTGCGTGAACTTCTCGGTCTCGGGTCATGGGTGCTCGCTGGCTATGCCTCGTTCCGGCTGGGGCCTGGCGTGGTGCCAATGATGCGCTCGGCCATCGGCAATCCTGACATCGCCGATCCCGCCGCCTATATCGTCAGTTTCGTGCTGTTGCTGATCGTGTTGTCGCTGCTAGCGAATTTGGTTGGCCGGATGGTTCAGGTCTCGGCGCTCGGCGGACTCGACCGGACGCTCGGCCTGGTGTTCGGCATCGCCCGCGGCGTGGCCGTGCTTATCCTCGCCTATATCCCGTTAGCGCTGATGGTGCCGCCGGAAAAATGGCCACCTGCCGTGCAGCAGGCCCGCACCGTGCCCTGGCTTTACCAGGGCGCCGTCTGGGCCGCCGCGCAGATGCCGCAGGAATACCGGCCGCGTGTGCCGCCGCCGCCGGATGGGCCGCCGACCACGTCTGCTGAATTGCTGCATGCCACCCCAGAGGGTAGGGCGCTTGGACGTGAGCCTGTTCACACTAACTAGGCTAGAGTGGGAAGGCGCCCCATCTCGAGAGGGTCGTCCCGGAGAATTTCATGACCCGTATTGACGAGCTGCCCGAGCCCACGACGTGGGACGACGACACGCTGCATGAGGAATGCGGCGTTTTCGGCGTGTGGAACGTGGTGGATGCCGCCGCCCTGACTGCCCTTGGCCTGCACGCGCTCCAGCACCGTGGCCAGGAGGCGACGGGCATCGTCAGCTATGACGGCCAGCGATTCCATCAGCAGCGCGGGCTTGGCCTGGTGGGTGACAATTTTGGCGATGCGCGGGTGATCGCGGCTTTGCCCGGCACCAATGCCATCGGTCATAATCGCTACGCGACAACCGGCGAGACGATTTTACGCAACGTCCAGCCGCTTTATGCCGATTTCGAGTTCGGCGGTTTCGCGGTGGGGCATAACGGTAATTTGACCAATGCGGCGGGGCTGCGGAAGGCGCTGGTGCGTCGCGGCTGCCTGTTCCAGTCCACGACGGATAGCGAAGTGTTCGTTCATCTGATCGCCATCAGCCTGTATTCCACCGTGCTGGATCGGCTGATCGATGCGCTGAAACAGGTGGTGGGTGCTTATTCCCTGGTGGCGCTGAGCAACGAGGCGCTGATCGGCGTGCGTGATCCGCTTGGCGTGCGGCCGCTGATCCTGGGCCGGGTTGGGCCGCCGAACGGGGTTGGCGGCTGGGTGCTGGCGAGCGAGACCTGCGCGCTGGATATCGTCGGCGCCGAGTTCGTGCGCGATGTGGAACCGGGCGAAATCGTGGTGATCAATGACGAGGGGGTGCGCAGCATCCGGCCCTTCGCGCCCCAGAAGGCGCGGTTCTGCGTGTTCGAATATATTTACTTTGCCCGGCCGGATTCGGTGATGGAGGGCACGCCGGTCTATTCCGCGCGAAAGAATATCGGTGCGGAGCTGGCGCGCGAGAGCCATGTGGATGCCGATATCGTAGTGCCTGTGCCGGATTCTGGCGTGCCGGCGGCGATGGGGTATTCGGCGGAAAGTGGCGTGCCGTTCGAGCTGGGGATCATCCGCAACCATTATGTCGGCCGCACTTTTATCGAGCCCACCGATCACATCCGCAATCTTGGTGTAAAATTGAAGCATTCGGCGAACCGGGCGATGCTGGACGGCAAACGCGTAATCCTGGTGGATGACAGCATTGTTCGTGGTACCACAAGCAAGAAAATCGTTGAAATGGTGCGGGCTGCCGGTGCGCGCGAAGTGCATATGCGCATTTCGTCGCCGCCGACGACGCATTCCTGTTTTTACGGCATCGACACACCGGAACGCAGCAAGCTGCTGGCGGCCCGCCACAGCGTGGCGGCGATGGGTGAGTTGATCGGCGCCGACAGTCTGGCGTTCATCTCGATTGACGGCCTGTATCGCGCGCTTGGACGCGGCGGCAGGGATTCGGTCAGCCCGTATTATTGCGATGCCTGTTTCACCGGCGATTATCCGGTGGATCTGCCGGATGTGGATGCCAAGGACATGAACGCCAAAGCCGGACGCCAACTGAGTTTGCTTGCGGAAATGAGCTGATCATCATGGGCCTTCTTGATGGGCAGGTGGCGCTGGTGACCGGTGCCAGCCGCGGGATTGGGCGTGCGGCGGTATTGGAGCTGTCGCGGCTCGGGGCGCATGTGGTGCTGATTGCGCGCACCCAGGGCGCACTTGAAGAAGTGGATGACGAGATACGCGCCGCCGGCGGCACCGCGACCTTGCTGCCGCTTGATTTGAAGAATGCGGAGAGCCTCGATCCGCTCGGGCCGACCTTGCTGCAGCGATTCGGGCGCTTGGATATTCTGGTTCATAATGCAGGGGTGTTAGGTAAACTGACTCCCGCCGGGCACATCACACCGAGGGATTTTGCCGAGTGCATTGCGGTGAATTTGACCGCGAGTTACCGGCTGATCCGTACCTGTGCGCCGCTGCTGGTTGCGGCCCCGGCAGGGCGCGCGGTGTTCTTGACCAGTAGCGTGGCGCGCGCGCCACGGGCGTTCTGGGGTGCGTATGGGGCGACCAAGGCGGCGATGGAAAATCTGGTGCTGAGCTGGGCGCAGGAAGTGGAAGCCTCAGCGCTGCGGGTGAATTTGTTCGATCCGGGAGGTACGGCCACGCGCATGCGCGCACAGGCTTTTCCTGGTGAAGATCCGAATACCTTGCCGCAGCCTGGCGCGGTTGCGATGTCTTTGATGAAGCTGTGCCTGCCCGAGACCACCGTGCATGGCAGTATCAGCCGCCACCGGCAATAAAACCGTAATGCGCATTGCTGTTGTGACATCCGCTATCAGAGCAACGGAACCGCTGTGTTCCTTGGACCGAAGCAGATGCCTCGCTACGACAATCTGCCTTTACGGCGGGGGCAGTGGCGGATGGCGCAAGAGCTTACCCGCCCTACGAGTTAGATATGGGGCTCAGTAATAATGCCGATGGCCAAAAATCAGCCATAGAATAACCAGCAGCAGGATCAGGCCCAGGCCGCCGCCGCCGAAGCCGGCGGAAGGGGGGCGTTCGTAATAGGGGTCGCGGCCATACCAGCCGCGTTGGTAGCCGCTATGGCCGAAGCCGCCGAAGGCCAGGATAATAAGGATGATCAGAATCAGGGTCATCACGCGTGGTCTCCGATGGGCGGCAGCAGAATGCTATTCATCATCGGCCTATGAAGGCTGGTCTGCATAGGGGTTCGTGGTGCCGCGGCCCTGGATGCGGATCGGGGTGCCGGGCAGGTCGAAAGTGTCGCGCAGGCTGTTCACCAGATAACGATGGTAATCCTCTGGCATCTGCTCGGCGCGGGTGCCGAATACCAGGAAGGTGGGGGGGCGCGCTTTGGCCTGGGTGATGTAGCGCATTTTGAGGCGGCGCCCTTCCACCAGCGGCGGCGGGTGACGTTCGAGCGCGGTTTCGAACCAGCGATTCAGCGCGCCGGTGGCGATGCGGGTGTTCCATACGGCCGCCGCGGCGCGGATGGTCGGCAGGAATTTTTCCATGCCGGCGCCGGTGGCGGCACTCACGGTCACCACTGGCAGGCCGCGCATCTGGTGCATGCTGAATTCGATCCGGTCGCTGATCGCCTTGCGGGTTTTGTTGCGATCCTCCACTGCATCCCATTTGTTCAGCACCAGGATGCAGGCCCGACCCTCCCGCTCGACCAGCCGGGCAATTTGCAGATCCTGCTCATGCAGCCCCAGCGACGCATCCACCGTCAGTGCCACAACCTCGGCCATTTTCAGCGCCTCTATGCTGGCGGAGACCGACATCTTTTCCAGTGCCTCCTCGATCCGCGCGCGTTTGCGCAGGCCGGCTGTGTCCACCAGTTCGATGTCGCCGTCAGGGTCGTGGAGGATCACGCTCACCGCGTCGCGCGTCAGGCCTGGTTCCGGCCCGGTGATCATCCGGTCCTCGCCGACCAGGCGGTTGAGCAGCGTGGATTTTCCGGCGTTTGGCCGCCCGACAATGGCGAGTTTCAGCGGGCGCGTGCCTTCGCCTGACTCGCCTTCCTCCGGCTCTGGCGGCAGCATCTCGGCAATCTCGCGCATCAGGTCGGAGATGCCCTCATTATGCTCGGCGGAGATGGCCAGCGGGTCGCCGAGGCCAAGGCTGTAGGCCTCCAGCGCGTTGGCCAGCCCCATGCGGCCCTCTGCCTTGTTGGCCACTAGCAAAACTGGGCGGTTCTGGCGGCGCAGCCAGTTGGCGAAATGCTCATCGGCCGGGGTGATGCCGATCCGGGCATCGATGACGAACACGATCAGGTCGGCCTGGCTGACCGCTGCTTCCGAGGAAGCGCGCATGCGGCCATAGATGGCTTCCGGATCGCTCTCCTCCAGCCCGGCCGTATCCACCAGCCGTACATTGCGGCCGCGGAGCATGGCTTCGGCGTCCTTCCGATCGCGGGTAACCCCTGGCGTATCAGAGACGATGGCGGAACGGCGCCCGGCAAGGCGGTTGAACAAGGTGGATTTGCCGACATTCGGCCGCCCGGCAATCACGACTGTGGGAAGAGTTGCCAGTTTCTGGTTTCCAGGTTGCAGTTTCCAGGCGACGCAGATGCAGGTTCAGACGCGCATCGTCCGGAAACTGAAAACTGGCAACTGAAAACTATTTATAAGCCGTCAGCGTAGCATCATCGGTGAGAATAAACACGTATCCTTGCGCCACTACCGGCGCCAGCGAGGCCGTGGTCTCGATATTGGTGCTGGTGACGAGGGCGCCGCTGATCGGGTCCAGCAGGGCCATCTTGCCTTTGTCGCTTACCAGAACCAGCTTTCCACCCACCAAGGTCGGCCCATACCAGGTGATCAGGCCCTTAGTGCGCTTGGGGTTGGTAAAGCGGGGCAGGTCTTCCACCCAGTGCACCGTGCCGTCGGCCTTGTTGATGGCACCAACCTTCTGATCGGTGTCGACGATAAACATGAAGTTGCCGGCAAGCCAGGGCGTGTTGGCACCCGCAATATCGCGCTGCCAGACGCGGCGGCCGGAACGCAAATCCAGCGCAGCGAGCAGGCCGCCTAGGCCGACCGCGTAGACCAGTCCGTTGTCGATCACCGTAGCGGCGCGGACCGAGGCGAATTCAGAGAGCGAGGCCGAGCCTTTCACCCCGCCCATATTGTCGGTCCAGACCAGTGTACCACTATCGGCGCGCACAGCGGCCAGGTCGCCGGATTCGAAACCTGCAACGAGCACACCATCGGCGTAGGAGGGTGCCGCCTGACCGAGCGTGCCTGTATTGGCAATGGTCGCCTGGTAGGACCAGAGCAGCTTGCCATTATCGCGGGACAGCCCGATCAGTTCCTGGTTCATCGTGCACAGGAACACCCCCTCTGCCGTAACGGTGGGCGAGGAGCGGGCAGGGGCGGAGATATCCACCCGCCAGACGATGGAGCCGTCGGACAGGTTCAGCGCCAAGGCCTGGGCGAGGCCGGTGGCGGCGTAGATACGATCGCCGGCAATGGCGATGCCGCCGCCGACATTGCTGGTAGTGTCCTTCTTCGGCCGGGTTTTCGTGCGCCAGATATGGCGGCCGGTGGCGAGGTCGAAAGCGGCGACGAACCCGTCAGTGTCCATTGTATAGACACGGTCGCCATCGATGAGCGGCTGGGCGGTGAGGCGGGTGCGGTAATCTCCGCCCCGGCCGATCGAAGTGCTCCAGGCTTTGGTCAGCCCGCCAGCCAGGTTGCGGCCGACATGGCTGACATCCCCGCCATATTGCAGCCAGGACGGGTTTTCCACGGGCGGCGGCAGGCTGACCGGGTCGATGGAATCGATCCGCAGGCCGCGGGCAGGGGCCAGCACCGCCTCCCGCTTGCCGCCAATCGGTTTCTTCTGCTCGTCGGTGAGGGCATCCAGCCAACTGCAGCCGCCAGCGGCAAGGGGAAGAAGCAAAGGAAGCAGCAGGCTGGCGCGGCGGGTCAGGCGCGGTGGGGCTTTAGGGGTCACGCGTCGGTTATCCATGCGATGCCGGCTTTGCAGAAGCGGGGGTGGGTGGAGCGGGAGGTTTCGCGGCGGCCGGTGCGGTGTCCGGCGCCGGGGCAGGAGGCAAGGCCGAAAGCAGATCGGCGACCATCTGGCGGATGCCTTCGGGTGCCATTGGGTCGGTCGTCAGCCGGGTCATCAGCATTTCGGCGTCGTGGGTCTTGCCCATGCGCAAATCGATCAGCGCAATAACTTGCTCGGCCATTGGACGCCAGGGATTGTCCTGCGCCGTCAGGGCTTCGACTGTTTGCTTCAGGATGACGGGATTGGCGCTGTCCACCTGGTGCTGGGCGCTGACGAGGGTTGCGAGGTCACGCAGCAATTTTGGCGCGCCGGTGTCGTTGGCCACCGACTGCCAGGTGGCGATGGCGGCTGGTTCACGCCCGAGTTGCCATTGCAGAGCGGCCAGGCGGAGGCGGGCCAGCACCGCATAGCCGGGGGGGGCGTTGGTCGCGATGCTCTGGAAGCTTGCCGCTGCTTGATCGGCAAGGGATTTGTCGAGGCCGCCGAGGGGTAGCGCGGCCTTGTCGGCCTGTTTCGACGCATCGAGGAATGTCTGTGCCACCGCCTCGGCGCGAATTTGGGTTTTCTGAGACCACCAGACATAGGCGCCGGTGCCAACCAGCACGAGCACCAGGGCGGCCGCAAACAGGCCGGCAAAGCGCCGGCCGAACGAGCGTGCACGTTCAGCCCGGAGGTCTTCCTCCACTTCGTCAAAAATGTCAGGCAACGCGTTTCCAGTCCGTATCGTGGCGGTGGGTCTTGGGTGGGGGCTCGAATTGCGCCGGACCATAGCCGCGCCGGATGGTGAGTGAAACCCCGCCTTCATAGATGGCGTGCAGGCTACCCCAATGCGGTGGTCGATATGGGCAGTGACGATATGCGCGGGGTGCCAGGCGGCGTCGCCGATCACGGCGCGCATGACCGCGGTCCGGGCCACGCCCCTGAGCCCCATCGTCATCCAACCGACGCCCCCGTTCTGCACCCGCACCCTTGGGCTGGCGGCGTGTTTCGCCTACCCGGAGTCGCTGCCGGACCACCCGTCGGGCTGGGGGGATACGCCGGTGCGGCCATTTCAACCGAAATTGTCTTGGTGGGAGCAGGTAAAGAGGTATTGGGAGCCGGACATTTTCTGAACGCCTCGCAAGAGGCATTGCCCGCGAACCGCCTACGCCGCCGCGCGAAGCGCTGATCGAAAATCGGCCAGTTCAGCCTCGTTTATCGAGACAATGACATCGAATTTGCGCGAGGTGCGCAGATATAGCGCGCGGTCGGTGCGGGCAAAGACAAACACCCTGCGTCCGGTTCGAAGCCTGAACCAACCAAGGCGGAACCAGGGCATGAAGATGCCATTGACCCGCAGCGTGACGCCCATATCGCGGATACTGCGTGGCTTGTCGGTCTCCAGCTCTATCTCGCTGGTCAGGCACGTAATTTTGTAGAAGCCGGCGCCAAGTTTCAGCGCGTCACCGTCGATGGTGATCTTTGCTGCCAAAACATGGTAATCTACGACCGCAAGAACGACAGTCAGCACCATGGCCGCCACCAGGATCTTTCCGGGTGTATGGCCGGCGGGGTCGATTGCGAGGCCGCATGTGACGAGGGCCGTCAGAACCAGGCTGAAACAGGCCGCCAGGACGACCGCGTTGTGTCGGGTAGCTCCGGCCGAGAAGTGCTGCATCGCGTCGCTCTATGTGCGACGACGCTATCAGGCCTTCGTTCCGCCAGGAACCCAAAACACGTCACCCGCCGCGACATTCAGGTGCCGCCCGAGCACGAACAGGAAATCCGACAGGCGGTTCAGCGCACGGATCACCTCCGGATTGATAGGTTCGTCTTCCGCCAGTTCCACCACCCGCCGTTCGGCCCGCCTGACAACGGTCCGTGCCAGGTGTGCGTGCGACGCGGCTGGGGTACCTCCGGGGAGGATGAAGCTGGACAGGGGCGTGAGGGCTTGGTTCAGGGCTTGGGTTTCAGCCTCCAGCCGGTCGGCCATCATAGCACCGATACGCAGCCGTTCGCCTGCTTCCCCTGGCACGCAAAGATCGGCGCCAATATCGAACAGATCGTTTTGCACCCGCGCAAGCATGGCATCGGCTTGCACGTCGCCGCTGGTGCAAAGCCGCAGGATGCCGATCGCGGCGTTGGCTTCATCCACGGTGCCGTATGCTTCCACGCGCGCATCGTTCTTGCGCACGCGCGTGCCATCGCCGAGCGAGGTTTCCCCCAAATCGCCGCCTTTGGTGACCACGCGATCGATCCGAACCATTAATGCTCTCCCAAATGCCTGGGGTAGAGAAGACGGGGTGACCTGTCCTCGCCCAACTCCAGGCCGAAACACTTGGCTGCCGCCGGCAGCGCCGCAAGCGGTGCGTCGTCCGCCATGATCCGGCCTTCCGCCATGACCACCATGCGTGTGGCATAGGCAGCGGCCAGATCGACTGCGTGCAGCACGGCGATTACGAGCCCACCCGCTTTGGCGAAGCTGGCGAGAAGGCGCAAAATCTCGTGGGCAGCGTGCGGATCGAGGTCGGCGACAGGCTCGTCCAGCAGGAGGGCTTTGGGGCTGGTCGCGAATGCGCGCGCCAGCATCGCCCGCCTGGCCTGGCCGCCGGAGACCTCGCCGATACGCCGTTCGGCCAAGTGGCGCACACCG
>Ga0116227_10010088_pt1 | contig 16693 bp, 11 predicted proteins | sample S1TSphgellanicum_FD_89693 | JGI IMG/M metagenome (GOLD analysis project Ga0116227, IMG submission 89693) | Host-associated microbial communities from peat moss isolated from Minnesota, USA - S1T2_Fb - Sphagnum magellanicum MG | ecosystem: Host-associated > Plants > Peat moss > Unclassified...
ACTGCACCCTTAACCAACACCACCTTTCAGTTCGCTATTCACGAAGAGCATTTTACTGATGAGATAGGTAAGTTTTTTAATATGCAGGATATAACCATAGGTTACCCCGATTTGGATGAACACCTGATTGTTAAAACAAATGATAGCGAAAAGGTTAAAACCCTATTTACCGACGAGCAAACCCGTAAAACTTTTACTGAACTGGAAAACTTTGATTTAGGCATCAGCCTGCACAGTGTTGAAGACAGCGACAAAAAAGAAGCTTTTTTAGAACTCAATATTGAAGATGGCATTACCGACATTACTACCCTGCGCCAAATATATCATGCGTTTTATATGGTGCTAACGGCTATTTAATTAAAAGGTCAAAAATCAAAACAGCATACGTACATTTTGATTTTGACTTTTAATTTCTATAGCCATCCATTCTCTTTCAGCCATTCGTAGTAGCGGTCTATCCAGTGGCCTGCATTATTGTTTCTTCCGGCAAAGCCATGACCGCCTTTAGGGTAAACATGAAGTTCGGCTGATACGCCTTTGCTTTGTAAGGCGGTGTACATTTCAATACTGTTGGCCACTTTAACTGTACGGTCGTCGCCGGTATGAGCTAAAAAAGTTGGTGATGTATTTTTGGTTATCTGCTTCTCTGGCGAATATAGATCAGCCAGCTCTGCCGATGGCGCTCTGCCCAGCAAATTATCGCGCGATCCTTTATGCATTATGGTATCGCTCAAAGTAATAACCGGGTAAATGAGCGCCATAAAAGTTGGACGCAAGTTGGTATTTTCCGTATTTTCAATTACAGGTTTAGTAAAAAGCGTACCCGCAGTAGCAGCCAAATGTCCGCCTGCCGAAAACCCAATAATACCAACTTTAGATGTATCAACACCCCAGTCTTTGGCACGCATGCGTACTATTTTAATGGCTTGTTGGGCATCCTGCAAAGGGCCTATGTTTTTATCTTTCATCCATCCATCACTGGGTAAGCGGTATTTTAATACAAATGTTGCTATACCCTGTTTCAAAAACTCATTGGCAATAGCTGTACCTTCGTGAGTGTATTGCACACTGGAGTAGCCACCGCCGGGGCATATTACCACGGCCGTACCATTCCCTTTTTCGGGAATGCGAACCTCGAGCGTTGGTATGGATACTTTGGTATATACTATAGAGCCTCCTTTACTAACCGATTTGGCCTCTGCATCGGCAACAGATATGGAGTTAGGGATCTTCCCTTCGGGATACAATGGAATAATGGTTTGGGCCTTTAAATCTATTGTTGTTAGTGTGATGAGTGCTGCAAAAATGATGGTTTTCATTGAGGATGATGTTTGCTCAAATATATAAAATTGTACTTCGGAAGAACGACGGTGCCGGGGTTACAAAGTAAATTATGATTAACCTGATCCATAACATTTCGATTAAAAATTACCAATCATGACTTATAAGTCATTTTTTAAATAACCAGATTTGACTTTTGGGAACAGTTATTGTTTAACTAATTACAAAGGAGGACGATACGATGGAAAAGTTAAATTTGAAATACAACGTTATAAAAAGAAACCCGGGAGCTGTATTAGCTTTTATGTTTTTACTTACTGCTTTAGTTTGGTCAGCATTAACCAGTATTGTTTAAATTTTGGTTAACAGTCATCAAAACCCGCTATTTTAAGTAAAATTAAGGTTTTTTTAGTGCTTATTTATTAAGCTCTTGGTCTATTTTGCTCTGCATTTGTTTTTTATAAGTATCAGGTAGGTGATATTCTTTCTCACTATTTCCCCCGCCATTATATAATTGCAGTATTCTGTCGTTTATCAATTTGCTCTGTTTTTTATACAATACGCACACACTGCAACCCAGTAAATGGATGCGTAATTCAATCTCTTCGCGGAAAGTAATTTTAGTGAATGATTTCTTTTCGATCAGCAGTGTAGCCTTTTTGCAATTGTATTGTATCTTTTTCAGCTCGTTCATATCATCTCCCTCCTGTTAAATCCAGTTTTTTTGTAAGCAAGCGCGTAAGTTAAGCTTGGCGCGATGGATAATTACCCAAAAATTTGATGAACTAACCTTTAACTCCGCACAAATCGTTTCTGATGATTCATCATCAATATGTTTCATGGTGAAAACCGAGAGCCAAAGTGGCGGCAGCTTTTGCATGCAAGCTTTGAGTATCTGGTTAAACTCTTTGCTTTCCAACGGATTAGTATCATCTGTACGGAAAGGGCGAGGATAATGTTCAGCAGTCCAATGCCCGCCTTCTGTTTCATCAAAAAAATTCTGATCATTCGCTGCGTCGGTAATCTCTGAGGATACAAATACCGCCGACTTCTTTCGGTACACATCGATGATCTTGTTCTTCAGTATCGCGGTAAGCCATGTACGTTCGCTGCTTTTGCCTTCAAACTTATCAACCCGCTGCAGAGCGGCTAAAAAGGTTTCCTGCACCAAATCCCGGGCCTGCTCTTCGTCGGCAATGCGTACACGTGCAAAAGCGTATAAATAGTCGGCATGAGCGCTAACCCATTGTTGTGGTTTAAGTAAAGATGGATCTGGCGGCATGGTGCGTTTTTAACTTATCTAAGTTAGTCGGGATTGTTGGGAATACCTTACAAGGGAAATGAAAAAAAGTATCATGCCATCAAATAAGTGTTATTGCGAGGAACGAAGCAACCGCACGGAAGCAGAGCGGCCTTGCATATTCACCCTGTATAGTTCGCAATTGCTTCGTACCTCGCAATAACTCAGTTTACTTTTTATCTTGATACTTGATACTACCCCTACTCTATCACCATCCTGCTCCCTTCCGAATGCGCATTAAACTCTGGCGCGTACATACACTGCACCGTACTTATACCTGTTGAAAAATTGCCGGGTTGCGCCACGCGTAAACTATACTCAAACACATGCGTGCCTTTGGTTAGGTAACTGATAAAAAAATTGGTAGCAACATCTTTAGTTACCTGATAATAAGATAATCCATCCTGGTATTTATAGCTCGATAGCACATCAATGGGCTCGGTACCTACGGGGCGCATATCTTTAAGCTGCACATATTCGTAATCACGACCGGCCTTTAAATACACTACCACCTTGAGCAGATCGCCGGTTTTGGGTTTGTGTTTGGCATCAACAGCTACCAGTACCGCGCCGTTGGGGCTTTGCTTTTGGATAAAATATTGGCGTTCCAAATGTATATCGGTTGATGATGGTGTTATCTTATCCAAATTTTCCAGATACTGCCAGTGCAGCGCACCCCAACTTATTGTTTTGCCATTGTTGGTGATGCTCACCTTGCCCATGGCGGGTTTAACCTGCTCATCAACCCAATTGGTTTTGATGTAGCCGGTGCCTGCTTCGGCTTTCAAACCGGGTTTTAAATCGTTCAGGTTTTTACCGTCGAGCTTAATTTCTGATGTCCCCATATCGGCCAGCCAATTATCACCTTTGAGTAGCAGAGCGTAACAGGCGGCGGCGGTTGCTTTGGTAGTTTTCCAGTTGCTGGTTTGCTTGCTGCGTAACAGCCAGATCTTCATTTCTTCCACATCTTTGGCATCGCCGGCCTCGGCAAACAACTCTATCATCAAACACTGGGTTTCTATAGGTGCCTGGTACCAAAAATATCCCGACTGGTTTTTGGCCCAATACATACCCAACTCATCTGTTTGCTGCGAGCGCTCTATTAACGATGCAATGATTTTTTTTGCCACATCGGGCTTGTTGAAGCGCAGAATAGTTAAGGCTATCATACCCTGCTCATACAAACCCTTATTACCCCACTGGGCTTCGGCTTTTTGCAGATAATCATCAAGCAGGTTTTGTATAGCAGCCGGCATTTTACGTTGTATAAAATAACTTTGGGTGTAATAAGCATGGATCTCGTTATTACCTAAAATACGGTCATCGTATTGGTTATGGGCCTTTGCCCACGCAGCATCAGCTATTAAAGTATTATCCAGATAGTTCATGGCCTTATCGGCGATATTTTTTAGCGTGCTGTTTTTAATATCGGCAACGCCTAAATGATAAAGTTCGCCAATACCCGCCAAAATGTGACGGGTAATATATGGGTCGGCATGATAACCGCCAAACCAGGGGAAACCGCCATCGGTCAATTGCCTGTCTTTCAGTTTATCCAGGTTGATTTGCAGCTCGTAGCTCATTTTATTCAGATCAAACAACAAGGCTACCCGCTTTTTTTGTTCGGTTTCGCTGGTGGCATCGCGCAGCCAAGGGGTTTCTTCTATCAGGATCGATTTGAGCTCCTGGTTTTTTTCGAGATTAGATAACAATTCGCTGCTGTTTGTTGCTTTCCATTGGTCGAATACCTGCTTAATTACCGGCATTTTGTTCACCAGGTTTGTGCCCAGGCTATTGGCATAATAACGGCTGAATACCTGTTCAGAGCATTCGTACGGAAACTCCATCATATAAGGCAAGGCCTGTACCGCATACCAGGCAGGGTTTTGGGTGTACTCCAGCGTTAAGGTTTTATTTTTTAAGGTGGTGCTGCTTTGGTTGATCAGCTTATCAAAATTAAAATTTTTTGTTTGCCCGCTGCGCACCATCATAGGCATAGATTCGGTTACCAGCATCCGGTTTTGTAACACAGGCAGGGTATTCTCTTCACCATCGGTAAAGGTCCCCGCGTCTGCAGTAAGGCGATAAGTTAAAGCATCTATCCCCGAAGGTATCACCAAACGGAACGATATCGTTTTGGTGCTATTGGCTGCAATATCAAAGCTTTGTTCGGCATCCTTCGTATTAACCAGTAAGTTAACCGGTTTCAGATTTATCGCGTTAAGCAGCATCAGGTTTACTTTACCTTTTAATGCCGTAGCTGTTAAATTAGCCAATCTTGCCGAAACGGTAATTGTATCTCCCTCGCGCAAAAAACGGGGCATATTGGCGCTAATACTTAGCTGTTTTTGAGTAACTACGGTGCTTTCGATGTAGCCGCTGTTCAGATCCCGCGTGTGCGCCAAAGCCCTGAATTTCCATTTGGTTAGCGATTGCGGAATGGTAAATTCTACCAGTACCTCGCCTTTTTCGTTGGTACGCAGTTGTGGGTAAAAAAAGGCAGTTTCGTTAAAATTACTGCGCAGGGTAATGGGGTAAGAAATAGGCATGGTATTCATCATTTTGGAAGGACTACCATCCTTTATACCTACTTTACTGGCCTGATCACCATAATCATCAACAGTTTGCACGCTGGCTAACACATCGGCAGGCAAAGCTTTAGCTGCCGCGGCAACACCATAGCCTATGGCTTTGTATTCTACAGTATCTGCAGCGTAAAATTCTTTACCATTTAATCTAACTTCGCGTAATACGGCCCGCCCCTGGTGAGTTACATTACCATCCTTATCAACCTCAAAGCCCTGCATTTTTCTCAACAACTCATCAATACTGCCCCTGCTACCATAATAGCTGTAGCCAAACATATTAAGCGATTCATAATAATGAGGATTGGGACCATACCAATGCTCATACAGCGGATATTTTAATGCCTGGGTTGTACTTAGCATCGTTACTCCATTATTTTGCCAGGTATAATAATTTTGTTGGTATTCCGAGCCTTTTAACCAGGTTTGCCATACATCGGCACTGCCCAGATCATCTAAGGATGCATCGTACATGTTGGCCAGCATTTCGGCTTGTATGTCTTCGGTTTTGCCTGTTACCTGTAGCTTCCAGGTTTCTTTTTCACCTGGCTGTAGTTTATCGCGATGGGTTATAAATTTGATTTTCAAGCGCTCATCCGTGGTATTGATCTTGATCTGCTCGTAATTGCTGTATGAGCGATTTTGCGATACCGTTAAAAACTGGATGTTAACATTCCTTTCTTCCGCTCCTATTTCAACATCTACTTTTTGCTGCCTGCCTTCGGGAATGTTGATCCATTGCGATGCCGCTATTTTGTTGCCGATGTACTTTTCCATCAGCACAGTATTTGCCCGGCCTGTCCCTACCCAAAATGTTGCTGTTCCGCCCCCTTTAACTTTAGTGTTGATGGGGTTTACCCACTCTTCCATTTCGCGGGGGATACCAGGCTGGTTCATCAAATAAACATAGCGAGTTTCTGATATGGTATCTCCTGTTGAGTTGGTAGCATGAAAAACTATTTTGTAGGTTCCTGTTGGCTTACCTGTTAATGCATTCAGCTTAAACACGGTGGAGAATTTATCATTAGCCGGCAAGCTAACATCTGCCAGCTGACTGAGCACTTTACTTTTGGTAACGTTACGCTCATTGTTATACTCATAGCCCGGAAAATCTTTTTTATACTCGCTCTCACTGATAATAAAGCGGTCGCTCTGTGGCCACAATTTAGTTTTAAATGCTTGCCCGGGCTGTTCAATTGCATATATCTGCATTCGTATTTTGCCGCTTTGCATTACGGCGTTCAGGTTGTTGATGCTGATGAATGCCGAATCGGTAGCTTGTACCGTTGATGACAGATCGGCCGCTATTTGAATATTCTTCATTGCCACAATCATATCGGCATTTGCTGATCGGGTTTCGGCGCTACCATCTGTAACGGTGGCATTTATGTTAAACCGGTAATTAAAATCGTTCAAACTTAAACCGGCTTCGGCAAGGGCTTTAAATCTGATCTCGAATTTACCCTGCTCGTCTGTTTTAATGGTATCAACTACAATTTCGTTATTGGTCCACAATTTGAGCCGACTGTACTTATTGTAGTTTTTATAGTTGGCGAGCATTGTTTGCCGGGTAATGTGACAAACCACCCGCGCTTTTGATAAGCCGAAACCTGAGTAGGCCATTACCTTCCCGATCAGGGTAACCATATCGTTAGGTTTGTAGTTACCTTTTACGGGCAGAAACGATACGGTAAAGCTTGGACGCTTATATTCTTCGACCTGGATCCATTTATTGCCATGCGGTGTGCTAATAGTTACATAGCCATTCAAAATATTCTGCGGAATGGTAAACTGCCCTGCAAAGGTTCCAAAATCATTAGTTACCTGTGGCATAGTAGTTATTTGTTTACCGTTATTATCGTTAATAGTTAGGGTAACACTTTCTTTAGGTACAATTCTGTTTTTGCCGTTAGTAGTTAACAACTGTAAGCCTTTAAAATATACAATCTGACCCGGGCGATATATCTGTCTATCAGTAAATAACACCGTATTGTATCGGGGCTCATCATTTTCAACCAGCTGGGGTACATATTTATTGGGCGTGTATAAAGTATCGGCACCCTTTATCAGCTTTACTGCGAAGCTGTTGCCATAACCCGCGTTAAAAGTGCAAGCCCCGTTGGTATCGGTAATAAGTGGGGTTACATCGGCAATGGTAACCTGTACATTAGATACAGGTGCACCGGTTTCGCGGTTTAGTACGCGTATTTCAACTTTATTATCGGCATTACGACGTGAAACATAAGCCAAATTACACACTTTAAAAGTAGCCAGTTGTTTTAAAACCGGGTTATCTGATGCTTCATCTTTAACAACCAGCACGTAATGACCCGATGGCAGCGGATCAATTTTAAACTCGGCACTGTGCGTGCGATAATCATCAATACCAGGTAAGTTCAACACTTTGTTGTTAACCGGTTTTAGCTGTTTAAGATAGTTAAATACCGAATCGGATGGATAAATGGTAATACCGTCCGGGTAACGCACTATCTCCGATTTAATTTTGGCCAGCATATTAACCTGACTGGTTGATAACTGGTAAATCAGTACCTGCGCTGCCTTAACCGATTTATAGCTAATATGACCTAACAGCGGTTTATCAGGCACATTCACATCCTCAACATTGGCGCTGAGTGTCGGCAACTCTAATATTCTGATCGCTTCGGCGGCGTTACGCCCGCCATAACTTTTAGGGAAGTTATTGTATGCTTTGGCAAAATAGGTATGCGCCAGTTTAAGGCTATCCAGATCCTGATAATACTTGCCTATCAGCACCAAAGCATCGGCGCTAACGGGTTTAGCTGCAAATTGTGTTGCTATGTTATTAAGCGAACCTAAATACAAGTTACCCTTATTATCCTGTTGCGATGCACGGTTGATAAACTCCAAACGATGAAGATCCAAGTCGGCCAGAGCTTCGGAATAGGGTTGTTTTAAATGGAACAAGGTAGCCTGCTGATAATACAGGATAGCTTTATAAAACGTTGAACCCGTATCGGTAGTTTTTATTTTAAGATGCGCAAACGTTCGGCTATCCCCAAAAAAACGTGGGTCGTTCAGATTGAAAGGCAGTTTGGGGCGGGTTAGTTCAGGATCTTCCTGCGTAAAAAAATCGAGGGCACGTTGTACCAGTAAATCGTAAAGGGTTGGATGCAGGTAGCGCAAGCTATGATCGCCCGCTAAGGCGGCATCTAATACCTCGATAGGTGTTTGCTGCTCACGCTGATAATCCCGCAAGGAAGCAGTGAACAAGTTAGACATTTGGGTGCTGATGGTACGGAGATCCCATTTTGTAATGTCGTTTCCCGGTTTTTCCAGATGAGTGCGTTGTGCAAAGGCCCAGCGGTTTTGATTGTGGTAAGTCCAATAAATGCCACCCAGTAATGATTGCAGCACCGGTTTAACCGGATAATCTGCTTTGGCAATATCCTGCTTTAAGTGTGCGATGATAACCGGCATGGTATTCTCTTCTATCGCCGATTCAAACTTCATCCGGTAAATAATGGCCCGTATTTGCTGAGCGGTATTTTTATCCTTACGGGATAGCAACTCTAATTTATTTACTTCCACCAATGCCGATTTGGGCAGATTGAATTTCACCAGCGAATCGATGCGTTTATTGAGCACATCGTAGCTTTGTCCAAAGGCTATTGAACTGCAAAACAGCATCACTGCCAACAGGAAAACTTTTTTAAAGCTATTGAATTGGTAAGTGCCATCAGAGATAGATACAGGCTCCATAATAATCGTTTTTTGATTAGGGATGCGGCATGCATACTTATTCCATAAAGCAATCAAAAATAATTTGAACACAGGCTTTTGATGTTCCATAACAAATTGGTTATTAGGTTTATGGAATTGAAGGTAGAACTTTTACAAAAGCCTATATGTAACTTTTATGTTTTTAGCAGGTTTGTTACCGGGTAGTGTTTTTGTTACGAAATGGAAATAGTATTTCCATTTGTCATTGCGAGGAACGAAGCAATCGCGAAATATACAGGGCGAACATGCATGGCCGCTCTGCCTCTGTGCGATTGCTTCGTTCCTCGCAATGACACTTTAGTAGCCTTCTCTTAAAACTCCAGCAATTTCCCCTGCTCAGGATAAATCAACTTCAATCCCAAACTATTACCGGCAGCCAACTGTTTTTTAATATCAGGGATATGCCCGCCTGCGGGTTTTAAATGCGTAATCACTATCGGGAAGTTTTTCATCGTTTCGGCACCAACCAGTTTGCTTAAACCATTCATCTCGTTCATGAGTAAGCGCGGTGTTAAATGGCCAAAAAGTGATTTATCCGGCTGCTCATTAGGAAACGATACTTCGATCATGATGGTTTTGAGTTGTTTTGATTTGATCAATGGTGCTACAGCTTCCCAAAGCTGATGGAGCTTGTCGCTTTTCTCAATTTCATCGGCCCCGGTATCGCCCAGGTATAAAATGTAGCTATTATTACTGCGCACTAAAAAGGCCGTGCTCTCGTAAGGATTACCATGACTTAGTACAAAGGCCTGCACTTCCATTGTGGTGTTGGTAATGGGCATTTTAGCTCCCGGAACCATGGGCGTGTAAGTATATTTATTAAGTGCGGGTTTATCACCTTCGCTGCCAAAATTGGCCCAGTTTTTCCAGGTGAAATAGTTATCGCGGATTATGTTCAAAGTATAAGGCAAGCCGTAAAGTTTTTTAGCTGCATCATCGGGCGAGTTGATCAGCATCCCGGCAAGGTGATCAAAGTGCGCGTGCGAAATGAAATACCCTTTAATATAACGCTTTAAAACGGTATCGGCAGGCACGGTAAAAATGTGATTGGCTACTGCTTTTTCGATTCCCGCGTGAAGCGTACCAGCATCCAAACAGGCATATTCGTTTGAGCCAACGGGCGCTACCATATAGGCCGATAAGTTATCCTCATCGCTGCCGCCATGTACGCCAAGTGGTACTACTTTAAACGCCGGTTTGGTTTGGGAAAAAACCGTTGATGCAAAGAGCAGAAATATGAGTGTATATTTAGTCATGATGGGTCAGTAAAAATACCAGTTGTAGTAGTTAATCAGCTTATCGTTTTTATAAGTTTCCTTTTTTGTACAGAAACCGTATCGATCATATTTATAAACCTCGGTAATAGTTTCGCGTTTTGCTTTAGCGCGATCGGTATCAAAATGATAATGATCGGTAAATTTCAGCAAATCTCCGTTACGGTTTAAAACACTCTCGGCAGCAAAGGTACTCTTGCCGTTATCAATGCTGTAATCTTTAACCGTTCCGTTTTTGAAATATTTTTTGGTGAAGGTTAGTTGATCCTTCTCATCATAAAAGTTTACCACTTTTTTAAACTCTGTTTCCAGACCTTTGTAAACGTATTCGTAGCGTTGCTTTTGTATGGATTGGCCTTTAAAGGTAGTCCAGTACTCACGCAAAAGCTCATTTTTTAAACCATATTCAAACCTATGCTGTGTAAAATCGGGATATGGAGTATGGATGTGCTGCCATCTTTTCACTGTTTCGGCCAAAATCATATTTCCACGCGCATCATAGGTAAACATGGTGATGGTTTGGTCCGATTTTTCTTTAGTTGTCACCGTTTGTTTAACCAGGCGATTTTTGGCACCATACTCGTTGCAGTAGCGGTAAATATTGCTTTGCTTTAAACATATGCCCGTTTTATAAAAGCCAAGGCTATCTACCAAAACACTATCAGTAGGTTTGGCGGCATTGGCAAAATAATAACAGGTAATTTGTTTGATATGCCTTTTGGCAATGATGCGTTGCTCGCGGGCCGAAGTAAAATCGCCCTGGGCGAAAGCCATACGCCCAACACAAAGAAATAAAAGCAGCAATAAATTTCTTTTCATGGAGCCAACGCAATTATTGCCGTAAGATAGCAAGGCATTAATCAATAGCAAAATCATTTCAATATTATTATCTTTGCACCCTCGTAACGGGCAGGTACATACACGCTTCGTCCGGTCGTTATACTACAATACAATATGCTTCATCCCGAAATAGAACGCCGCAAAACATTTGCCATTATCAGTCACCCCGATGCCGGTAAAACTACCCTTACCGAAAAGTTTTTGCTTTTTGGTGGCGCCATAAACACCGCGGGTGCCGTAAAACGTAACAAGGCAAACCAAAGCAACACTTCGGATTTTATGGAGATCGAAAAGCAGCGCGGGATCTCGGTGGCTACATCGGTAATGGGTTTTGAGTATAAGGATAAGCGCATTAACATATTAGACACCCCTGGTCACAAGGATTTTGCCGAGGATACTTACCGTACCTTGAGCGCCGTAGATAGCGTTATTTTGGTGGTTGATAGTGTTAAAGGAGTTGAGGAGCAAACTAAAAAACTGATGGGCGTTTGCCGGATGCGTAATACGCCGGTTATCATCTTCATCAATAAAATGGACCGTGAAGGTAAAGATACCTTCGACTTATTAGACGAGATAGAAAAAGAACTCAGTCTTAGCCTTTGCCCATTATCATGGCCAATTGGCCAGGGTTATTTATTTAAAGGCGTTTATAATATTTATGAGCAGCAGTTAAATCTGTTCAATCCCGACAAAAATAAGGTTACCGAGGCTTTGGTTAAGGTGAAAGATCTAGATGATGAGGAATTAACTAAACACCTTACCCCAAAAGAAGTATCCGGATTAAAAGACGACCTGGAACTGATAGGTGGTGTTTACGGTGAATTAGATAAAGAAATGTATCTGGAAGGTTTACTGGCACCTGTATTTTTTGGTAGCGCCATTAACAATTTTGGCATCCGCGAATTGCTGGATACTTTCGTCAATATAGCTCCAAGCCCAAAGAGCCGAGAAGCTGAAACCCGTGAAGTTTTAGCTACCGAAAAGCCTTTTTCAGGATTTGTATTTAAGATCCACGCCAACTTAGACCCTAATCACCGCGATCGCATCGCCTTTTTGCGCATTAGCTCGGGCAAGTTTGAGCGTAACAAGTTTTATTTCCATACCCGCTTGCAAAAGAAGTTAAAATTCAGCAACCCGATGGACTTTATGGCTAACGAAAAGAGTTTGGTTGAAGAAGCCTATCCGGGTGATGTTGTTGGTTTGTACGATAGCGGTAACTTTAAAATTGGCGATACCTTAACCGAAGGTGAGCAATTGCAATTTAAAGGTATCCCAAGCTTTTCGCCCGAGATATTTAAAGAGGTTGAGAACCGCGATCCGCTGAAAAGCAAGCAGTTGGAAAAAGGCATTCAGCAATTAACCGAAGAAGGTGTTGCCCAGTTATTTATACAACAACCCGGTAACCGAAAGATTATCGGCACCGTTGGCGAGCTGCAATTCGAGGTGATAAGCTTTAGGTTAGAGCACGAATATGGCGCCAAAGCGGCCTTCCGGATGTTAACGTTTAAACGTTCAAGCTGGATCACATCAACAGATAAAAAGAAGCTGGTCGAGATCATTCAACGCCGTGCCCACAATATAGCTACCGATAAAGAAGGTAACCCCGTATTTTTGGCTGATAATGATTTTATGATCAATTTGGCAAAGCGTGACTTCCCGGAGGTTGAGTTCCATACTACATCGGAGTTTAAGAAGTAATTACAAGCAGGTTTTGCTATTGAGCAAACTAACAGTCACAATTCCGAAATCGTAATTCGTAAATTCAAATGACACGTCATCTCTAAAAAGCCCCTATATTTGCGGCTTGTTAATTTGTTATGGCTAAAATTTCTATCAACCTGGCAACAGGCTCACTGCAAAAAGAAGAGATCATTGTAGGTATCGACTTAGGTACCACCAATTCGCTGGTTGCATTTATCGATCCAGATAAAAACCCGAAGGTAATTAACGATATTGGCAAGGGCGTTTTGGTACCCTCGATAGTTCACTTTGGCCCTGCCGGGGAAATTACCGTTGGTAACGAAGCAAAAAATTACTTACTGAGCGATCCGCAGAATACCATCTTCTCAGTAAAGCGACTGCTGGGCAGATCATACCACGATATAGAGAACCATAAGGATTTTTTTAGCTACAAGGTTATTGACGATAACAGCGAGAGCTTAGTAAAGATCAAAGTTGGCGATAAGTTTTATACTCCTATCGAGCTTTCGGGTTTGATATTAAAGGAGTTGAAAGAGCGTGCCGAACACGCCTTGAAAACCCCGGTTAACCGTGCAGTGGTTACCGTTCCGGCTTACTTTAACGATTCGCAACGCCAGGCTACACGCGATGCCGGTAAACTGGCCGGGTTGGATGTACTCCGCATTGTGAACGAACCAACCGCCGCCAGCTTAGCCTACGGCATCGGGCTTGACCCAACTGAAACCAAAACTATTGCTGTTTACGATTTAGGTGGTGGCACTTTTGATGTATCTATTTTACAAATACAGAACGGAATTTTTGAGGTACTGGCTACCAATGGCGATACATTTTTAGGTGGCGATGATTTTGACCGCGCCATTTTGGATTACTGGATTGAGCAAAATAAGCTTGATCGCACGGCTTTATTAGAGAACCGCGAATTAGCACAAGAGTTACGTTTAAAGGCCGAGGAAGCTAAGATATCCTTTAGTAACCAGAATATATTTAACGAAAAGGTTGGCGACATTTGGTGCACTATTGATAAACAAACCTTCGAGGGGCTCATCCTGCCAAAGGTTGAACTGACTATTACCAGCTGTAAAAACGCGTTAAAAGATGCCAACATCAGCATCGGCGAAATTGATGAGGTGGTGATGGTAGGCGGATCAACCCGTACCGATTTGGTTAAAAAAATGGTTTCCGAATTTTTTGGCCGGAAATTGCATGACGAGGTTAACCCTGACGAGGTAGTTGCCTTAGGTGCCGCCATACAGGCTGATGTTTTGGCCGGTAACCGTAGCGATATTTTATTGCTGGATGTTACTCCCCTATCCCTAGGTATCGAAACGATGGGTGGTTTAATGGATGTGATCATCCCGAGAAATTCCAAGATTCCGACCAAGGCTGGCAGACAATATACCACATCGATAGACGGACAGGTGAACATGAAAATTGCCGTTTACCAGGGCGAACGCGACTTAATTAAAGAGAACCGCAAACTGGCTGAATTTGATTTGAAAGGCATCCCGGCTATGCCCGCGGGTTTCCCTAAAGTGGATATTAACTTTTTGCTTAACGCGGATGGTATTTTGAAGATCCAGGCTATTGAGTTGCGCAGCGGCGTAAAACAAGAAGTTGAGGTTAAACCTGCTTATGGCATTACTGATGATTTGGTTGAGCAGATGTTATTAGACAGCATCACCCACGCTAAAGACGATATTGACCAACGCATGCTGATTGAGGCCCGCACCGAAGGCGAGCAAATTATATATCATGTTGAACGCTTTATTGAAAAAAACAGCGCATTTTTAACTGTAACCGAAATTAGCGAAACCGCTAAACTGACGGCTATCCTAAAAGAAAACCTAACCAGCGGCGATAAAGACAGCATACACAAAGCCATTGACGAACTTAACGAGTTTACCCGCCCCTTTGCCGAACGCCTGATGGACCATGCTATTGGTACCGCCATGCGTGGGAAAAGTGTGGAGTAAGGCTCAACCCACATATTACTCATCATCACGTCATTGCGAGCTCTTGCGTGGCAATCTCTATGCTGTACAGAGCAGATTGCCCGGTGTATAACTTGCATGGCCGACCTGCCTACGTAGAGATTGCCACGCAAGAGCTCGCAATGACGCTCGGAAAAAGACTATATATTACATCCCCAGCATCTTACAAGCTATTTCCTTTTTAATGGTAACCTCTGCCGTATCGGCTAAGGGTCGTAAAATAGTGTAGGGGTAATTATAATCCAGCACCTCGATGGTGTAATGTTTTCCGTTACATTTTAAGGTGTCGATGCCATAGCCTATATACTTGCCGGGCTCGAAGGCGCGTTTGTGCAGGCTATCGATTACCAGCAGGTTATTCAGGTATTTTTCGGCAAATTTATTGGAGATGAGTACGATACCCGATTGCGGTACCCTGATCTGAATATTGCGCTCAAAAAAGCCTGCGGGTTTAAGTTTTGGGCTATTGCGAACGCCATAGATGAGCACAATATTACCCCTGAAACCTGCGGGAATATACAGCACTACTTTGCGGCTCATTTTATAACTTGAAAACGAGACAAAGATGATCAATATAATTTCACAGAGGAGTTGCAGCCAAATCCGGGGCCTGAAAACTATCCTCAAAATAAAATAAACACCCAGGCACAAAAAGCCACAGCACATCAGCAGCAAGCCTGCCAGCGGTCCCAAACTTGAATTCCATTTGTAAAAAATGTAAAAAAATCCGAAGATGATAACGCCGATAGACGAGATAAACAAGGGTGTTATCTTCAGTCTCATAACTAATTGGTTAAAATAAAGTTACAAAACTTTTTAGATTAGCAAACTTATAGGGCTTTGTTTAGCGTTTTAATACAAAAGCGAGCAGAGTATCTTCATCATCGGCAATGGAGGCTTGCAATTCTTCGTCGATGGTAAAGCCAAATTTATTCAATAAAGCTATTGATCTTTCATTATCTGCGGATGGAAAGGCGGTAATTGCATCGGCATTCATTTGCTTAAAACCGTATTCAATAACCCTGATAATGGCTTCGGTCATTAATCCTTGTCCCTGATAAGTGGTCATCAATTCATAACCTAACTCTATAGTGTTGTTTGCTTTATCAAAATTATAAAAGCAAATGGTGCCAATTAGAGAGTTATTATCGGAAAGGGTAAGTACCCAATACATTCCTTCAGTAGCATCTATGGTGCTTTTTATTTTATCAATGAATGTGATAGCATCGGCAATTCCGGTTGAAGCAGACCTGCCTAAATAACGGTTAACTTCGGGATCGGACCGTAGTTGGTGCAGTTGAACAGCATATTCCGGAACAAGCTGCCTTAGAACAAGGCGCTCGGTATTTAACACCGGGAAGGTTGAGGTTTCCAAATTCAACATAACATATCGGCTAATATAAATATAAAGGCTCCCTTGCGGGAGCCTTTTACTAAATTATTTTAAAGCTTCGATAGCTTCCTGATCCTTCAATTGAGCAATGTTATTGCTGCTTTCGTACTCGGTAGTTTTACCTGCAAAATACTCTAATATACCGGCAATGGTATCCATATTGTCGGATACGCGCTGGTGCATATCGGGCAGATCTTTATCTAAGCGTTTATCGCCCAGGTCAATATTATCAACTTCAATTTTACCTAATTTTTGTATCAGCGCTTGTTGACTTAATTTCAAATCGTTCAATTCATGAACGATTTTTTCCATCAGTTCAAACTTCCTTATCTTATCCATGGTATTCAGTTTTAATTTATAAGCAGGCTTATTAGCAGCCGGCTGTTGTTATAAAGCAACAACAGGGCCAAATGTTTCAAAAAACATCTGTGTGCAGCTTCTTCAGTATAAAAAACACCGCAGGTATGTGCCTGCGGTGTTTATAAGTCTCAAATAAAAAATTAATTTTTATTGATTTACAGTTGTAGTGGTTTTAACAATCGGCTTTTTACCCGTTGTTTTATGCA
>Ga0116227_10010090_pt1 | contig 16692 bp, 8 predicted proteins | sample S1TSphgellanicum_FD_89693 | JGI IMG/M metagenome (GOLD analysis project Ga0116227, IMG submission 89693) | Host-associated microbial communities from peat moss isolated from Minnesota, USA - S1T2_Fb - Sphagnum magellanicum MG | ecosystem: Host-associated > Plants > Peat moss > Unclassified...
AAAAAACAAGGTCCATGCCATAATATAACATTCATTTTATTTCATTAAAAATATATATTTCAATTTTTATTACTTCATTTATTATACAAAAACATTAAATTCCTTAACATTTGATTAAAATTATAACTAAACCAAAATTGCATTATAGCAAAATAAAATGAGATGAATAGCAATTGGAATACACATTTGAAATAAGCGGAACATAAAATATCTTTGGCTGGTTCCCATCCAAGTTTTAGAATATTTGGATAGGAGATTCAAAATTTGGTTGGAATTCAAGTTGGCTCCAAATCGTGCAATTGATATTTTGCTGAAGCTGAAACCAAAGGCTAGATCAAGATCTTGTCCCTTTTTTAATAGGTCGAAGTTCTTTAGCTATATGCTATATAAGAAGAAGTTTTGAAAAAAGAGCAACAACCAAACCTTGCTTTGTAAGCAAGTTATTAATTTTAATTGGCTGTAAATAATATTTAATACACTATCTTTTGTCTTCAGTGTTGTGCACACTAGTTAAGAAAAAAATTAATTTAATTTTAATTGAGTGACATATAGATGGAATTGAATGCAATCTGTAACCAGACTAGGCTTCAAATTATTTGAGAAGTCTTCGGAGCTGGAGGTTGAGTAAATCCAAAAGAAAACAGTTATTGTGAAAACCTTACACGAAGTTCTAACAAGCCTCCAAAATAAAAACTAAAAAGTTAAAAACCAAAACCAAAGGTTCCTTTCAAAATCGTGAACCGGACAATGCTGGTTTGTTAGTACATCAGACAGGTGCTCATTTGCTGGTTCCACTTTTGATTATGCCAGTTACACTTCTAATGTGAGTCAGCCACAGTGAACCAGCACCCACCAGTGCAGCATCTACTGGATGCCCATTATCACTCAGTTGTGGATGAACTTCAACTGAGTTAATATTTGGTTTCACCTTGGTAACCAATTCTGTAAGAAATACGTCTCAAACATAGGCACATAGGTAGGAAAATAGGTAACTACTAAGTACTAGATGGTTTATACATACGTAAGGGCTGTTTTTACTACTTACCTAATAACAACCTGCTTGTGGGTTGTTAGTGAGTAGGTAGAAAAACAAAAAAAAGCAACTGAGCTAATCACCATGGTTAGCTAATGAACTGGAACCCAACAGAAAACTGTTTCATGACCACTTACCATTCATCCTTCATGGTGCGCTGGTGGGTGCTGGTTCACTGTGGATGAATATGTGAATCAACAATAGGGAACACTGCAATGATGTGAATCAACGGTGGGGGACTACCGTTTAGAAACCTGGTAGAACCAGTGACCTCCTGACGGAACGGTATCACGTTTACTGTGCTCACTGCGTTCCTAAGTGGAACAGGCCTGTTCCAGAGTACTTATACAATCATCCTACTAAGTTACTCTGATGCATGCAGGGCTCTGGATCGCTGCTCTGTCTTAACTGCTCCTTTAGATTATTATAGAATTGGTGTGATCCTATGAACTGAAAAGGAAGTCTGCCTCTGTCAACCCTACTTCCCATGTATAGACTATAGATGTATACTACTGCTCACCGGTTACTTTTTAACTCTCTCCTGGGCTATAGTATTAGTGTACGAGGAGAGAAAACCCTGTATATATATATATAAACAAGGATGGAAATCCATCCACAATAAGTACAAGGTATGTGGAAGCAAAAGTAAACACACAAGAGGAAAATCAAAACAATCCAAACAGTAGTAATGAAGTAGAAGACCTAAGAGGGTGTTGAACAGGCGTGTATTTAGGTGTGAAGAAAACATGTTATTGTCAACAAAAAGTGCTGGATTTGGTAGTTTGATTTTGGTTTTTTAGATATCTTGAGTGAATGAAGAGTTAGATGTGTATTAGGGTTTGTTAGGTTTGTGAAAATTTCAGAGGACCAATGGAAATGGTAGAAAGGGATCATTAGAATAGGCTTGTGCATACATCAAAAGAATTTTTTTTTCTCAGGCCAATGCGTTTGCTGGATTTGATGGTTTGAATTTGTTATCTTAGTTATTTTGAGTGAAGTAAGAGTTCCATTTGTAAGAGCTATTTGCAGACAGTGTTCTTGCACATTACTTGTGTGCTTCTTTTTCTTTTTTTGGTCTTTCTTACACAGCCAATGACCATTTGTTGTCTTCATTTTTAAAAATAATCATGCTTCAGCCTTCTGTCGCAAGATCTATTTTAATAAATAAATAAAGATTTCTCACTTATTTTTTCTCATGGAAACTTAACTAGATTTTTGTCTGAGACTGCAAATTAATTAGCTATGGATCACAGTGACAACAGTTAATAGTTATTATTATACATGGAAACATGTCACTACTATATACAAGTAGGACATCTATGTAGGTACTCTCAATGTTTTTCAGCATCGAGCTAGGGTCTCAGCATCCGTCACTCGTGTCAAAAGCAATAGCCTTGTACACAAGGGGTGTTGGCTTATTGATATAGCCCTGTCTGGGACCTCAAAAAAGGTTCTGGGTTCAAACCCCATGGCGAGCAGGTGAAAAACATGCCGGGCCACTGCAGCTAAGCTTGACTTGGGGTTGCCAACGGCTTGGCTTGTCTGGTCTGGTCTGCTGCTGTTGTGCTTTCAAAAAAACAGAATTGCGTGGTATTTATGGATTTGTACTTACACTCTAGATACATTTGACCGGCAGACAACCCTTATGTTTGACGGAAGAACACGTATACTTAAATTAGAGTGGCGCTTGAACTCAGTAATTAGATTCTGAAGATTTTTGTATCTGCGAGTGTTCTAAAGAGTTCAAGTTGTCTGCCACAATTTATATCATATATGAGATCCCCCTGCGATAAAGTGAAGGAAGTAGCTCATAATAACACGACGAACGTTCCCCTAGAGTAAATTAATTGCATATTGAAGACTTCTAAAGATCACATTCTTTATCACCAGCCCCTTTCGATCCTTCAAATTTGTACTTTACCCAGATACAAAATTAGCAACATGTATTTATTGGAGGCTGTACAATAGTATTGCTTGCTTCTTTTTATCCTTTTCTGCCCTTGGTCTGATCCATTTTTTTTCAAAAAAGATAGATGCTCTCTACACTCACTTTTGGGGTCCTTTTATGCACGTTTTTGAGTTTATGATGCAATTTGAAAATGGTAGGTCCAATATAAGATTCTAAGTAAGATTGGAAAGTGACTATTATGATGGTAAAACACTCCTCTAGATGCAGAATCACATAAAAAGGGAAGATGCTTAATACTTATTAACAAGCACTATGTCAGCATTAGTGTAAATGGTTGGAAATAGGGTTTGAAAACAAGTTCTTACCTCCCTGAAATTGTGGGTTTAAATTAGACGAAGCAAAAAGTGGAACGTTTAAATTCTTTTGGGTCCTTTTCAGGAGGACAAATGCTGATTGTGAAGGACACGAAAATACACCTTGTATTTTACACAAGGCTTCATAGATAGGCTACGAATACAGTTCATTAGGGACTGCTAGTGTCTCTCCTTACAAGAGTAGGTCAGTGCCTCTGTACATAGAGGAACGGTTACCTTATCATCTATGCATCAATTGTCCCCTTGTGATCTATAAATGATTAATTCATGATTCACCTTGTGCTTTACATTGTGTCATTGCCAACAAGTGAAGTTATCCTTGAAATGTAACACTAGGTTCAACTATGCCTTGCCTAGGGCCCTTATTTGAGGAATACCCCCACCGTGTGGCATTAATTTACACTTTTCATTATTACAAAAGAGTTGTGTCTATCTCATTGTTATCAACCTCAATATGTTTAATCATTGTAAATATTTATAATTTTTTTTCATATCCTTCAAATGGGTTTAATTTCTTCTAGAGTTTAAAAACAAAATTTACATGTATGCTAACATGTTTCCCCTCAAAATTGTTAGGCTTTGTATTAAGTCAATTAAAAGAATATGTTGGTAGCATTTCACCTTTAAAAAAGGCTTGTTCCCAAACCAAAAAAAATCATTAGTTATAACTAGTTTTATCCAATCTCAAGAGGCATGCCAATTGTTAAATATTATTGATATATGGGAAAACAAAACATGGATAATGAATGATTTTCATTGATTTAACATTGATTATGGATTTTATCATCCCAATTTGAAAATTGTCAAGGACACACGCTCAATTTTACCATGCAATTAAAACATGAAACATAATTCCATCTTGATTTAGTAAATCCTAACATGGAACTCCTTCAAGGGACACATAACCTTTTTCTTTCTTTTTTCTTTGGAACAAATGGAAAAATCCATAACAAAGAGGAAACAAACAAACACATAGGTTGAAGAAAACCCTTTGACATGCCGAAAAGTCCCCAAAGCTAGTCCATCACATTAACCAAACTATGTGATTGAAAATTTCACTTAATTTTTTTATGGTCTTTGGCACAAATTGAAAAGTGGGAACCCCACCTTTTGTTAAAGTTTTCCATAAGCTCCTTTTTAAAACATGCACAACAATTGTCTATCTAAGAATCTTCTCCCATTTTAATTTGATGCAAGCAATAAGGCTATCCTAATCATTTACCCCAACTTATGACTTGAGAAAACTTCTTGTTGAATATTCTTTCATTCATGTGGATCCAAATGCACCAAATAACCACTACTTTAAAAAGTGATCAAATAAGTGTTAAAGCCCTAAAGGATTAAGGAAGAGTTATTTGTTAAATAGACATTATAGAATGTCAAACCTTTTCATGCTTCCTTGAACTATTAGTGGGTGCTTGAGCTAGTAAAGAATAAGAATTAACCACTCTCACACTAACTACGTTGTAAAGCATTCATAGAATCTATGCGTTAGGGTTTTAAGTACCATTAGTTACACATGGGGTAGTTGATTTTGATGTTCTAGCACACCTAAGCTTTCCAATAATTAACAACTATCATTATATGGTATATGGCCCAAAGAAAACTTAAATTTATGTCTTTCTTATTTATGGTTTTTCTCCAAACTTCCTTCCATTTTATATTACAAGTTGTAGGTAATATGGGGCTATTTCTCTAGGATTTTGCAATGTTGTGAAATTTTTGTTGTTTAACAACTTATAAGCTTTTTAACTACATGCACCATCAATGAAGATCCATCTACCTAGGTCCACTAATCACACATGGTCAAAGTCCAAAGTTTTTGCCCTTCCAAAAAAAGGTGAAATGGAATTTGTTCAAGTTTTTGTTAACTATGACAATACAAACTTTTTACCACTTCCCCTTTAACATCAATAAGTTTTTCCTTCAATCATTTTCACAAGAATGAAAGTGCTTGAATTTATCTTTAGGTTGAAAACTTGTACCTCCTTGAGGATGATATAGTCTTTGTCTATGTCATCACACTTAAATAAAGACTTCTTCAAGATGTAGAGCACTAGTTTGGGGATTTCATTGAAGTTTTCATTGCATGAACAACCCATTTGTTGACCATTGTTTGGCATGTGGGCATATGGAGTTTGGACTTCCAATTGTGGAGTCGCTTATGAAACATCATTTCCCAAATGTGTGACTCAGTTTCTTCAGGTTGGTAAGCATCCTTAATCTCTACCCAAATTTTTAATTGTCATATTTGATTGTTTTAAAGGTTTCCAATAACATGCATATTTTTTTGATGGAGTTGTTTGACGTCCACCACCAACATTCCAAACTTCATCCTTCAAAAGTTGGTCACCCACCATATATTCACCTTCCTAATGGTGTTAGCTAACTTGGGTGGGTTAGGTCATATGAACTTGCACATGCACTTCCATGTTTTAGTTATCCAACTCCATGTGTTTTAACTTTTAGAAGCTTAATGTCAATGCCAAACATCCAATGTACATTAGATGCCTATTATTTATGCTTTGATAGGTGCATTTTATTCATGTAATTTTAAAGAAGAAATTTAAAGTTTGAGTTTATGGGTTGGAGTGCCAAAAAAACCCACTTATTCAACATAACATATATTACTTCTTAGGGGTTTGTAGTGTTTATTAAACCACACACCTTCCTATTTATTCAACACTTAATTTTTGTGTTGTGTTCCCAACCACACCATAAGTACTTTTTGTGAAAAAAATTTCATTTGAATTTGCATATTGCTTGTATTGCCTTTACCCATATTGTCATGCAAAACCATAAAATCAAGCTTAGTACAATGGGACTATTGTGAATTTCTTTTTGTGATTTTGGCACATCATAAGAATTGATTACTAAATTAATATGATTGTGAACTCCATCAAAGAAGGAAGGTTCCCAAAAAGAGTTAATCGTTGATTGATAATTTTGTTGTTCAAAGTTGGTGACAAAAAAACTTGGTCCAAACTAATAGCCCATATCTCTATTGAATGTGGTGTATAAAATCTAAACAAAAGCTTTCCAACTTCTAATGTTATAATTAGTTTTCATGCTTGTCATAAACAATAATTAAATTCCCTTTCTATCTCTAAAGTGCATCCTAAACAACATATTAACTCACAAAATAATCAATTGGGAAAAACATTCTAAGCAAGATTTGATCTTGCTTAAATTGGACTTTTCAAAACCAGAATATATTGAGATTTTTTATTCCTTGTCATGAAAAGGTTAAGTATGGCTAAAACATTCATTAAAATGCTCAATTTTTTTTTTTTTTTTCAAGTGTTTGAATTTGCCACTTGCTTTAATGACAAAATCTTACCATCATTTCATGTAAGTAAGGGAGTGAAGCAAGGATGCCCACTTGCCCCCTACCTTTTTTTGATAATGGGAGAAATTCTTAATTTCATGTTTAAGCAAGCCATGGTCAATGGAAAGATAAAAAGGATCACAATGTCAAGGGGAGGAAAACAATATATTATATATTAGTGTGTTGATGATAAGTATCACATTGATGTTGGTAGGAAATGAGGTCAATGTCAATAGAAAAGTGGACTTGAAAAATTGTTTTTTGTAGATTCCATAACTAAAATTCAATTGGAGAAAACAAAATGGGATATTAGTAAGGAAACAAAGCATATGGAAATGAGCATTAGAAGGAGAATTGACAAAGCTACTAGGCATAACATTTTGATATAATTTGGTCATCAAGGAAGCAATTTTTTTTTTATTAACAAAATTAAAGAAAGGTTGAAATTCTAGAGCATTAGGACAAACTTGTCCTTGGGTGGTACCACTAGAAATGTCACACCTTAAATTTTTTAGACCCATCAACTTCAAGACAACATAGAACTCACATTAAAAAAAATAATAATTTCAAATTATTTATCAAAAGGTTATCCAAATCATGTAGAATTCAAAAATTTAATTAAATTTACCAAAAACTGGGTTTTGATGTGAAAAATGAATGCATAAGGAAAAAGTCTCAAGTATGTAACACAACGGATTTTTTTGATTAGGAACACAAAGGAATCTATTTTTTGAGAAAATTTTTTAATGTTAATTTTTAATAATACTTCAAATGCCAACTTACTTGATGTTTCTTTATAGATAATTGATTGAATCAATTTTCATTTAGTTATGAATTTTTGAAGTCAAGATCTTGAAGTCTCAAAGGGCCATTGATGTTAAGAACACGAATGATAACTATTTTCATCTTTTGTTATTTTAATGACTAATTTGGATCATTCCCTTGCGCATGTACTAGATAAACAAGAAAAAATATCTAATGTGTAAATGTAAGGACATTTTTTTTAAAAGTCAAAAATTGGGTTTGAAATGGTTTTGAAATCATAATGTCAATGCATATTATAAGTTTTTCGGTGTTCATCAATTTTCATAAGTGTGTACATAGGTAGGAAAAACATAGCCCACCTAGTCCAATCAAATAAAGTGATGTATAAATGGATGAAATTTTATTTTTTAAAATTGAATTCAACTTTCATGTGATTTTGGCAAGGTGGTTCCTAGTGGTACCACCAAAGGATATTTTCACACATTATTCATATATTATTAATTGACAAAAGGTCATTGTTAACTTAATATTAAATTTGAAAACCTCCTTTTCTTATTTCTTGTCTTTGAAAAAAACTCACTTGCACAACCCCACTATAAGTCACAACAACACCTTCCCATGAATAAATTAAAACATTCACCCTAATCCACAAAGGTGGTTACATTCACAATATATTGGCTACCCATGGATGACCATAATGAACCAACACCCAACAATGCACCACGAAGGATGGATGTCAATTGGTTAAGAAATAATAATTATTGGGCAACATTGGGATTGACACAACACAATTTATAATAAGAAAACTATTTTTGATTTTTTTTCCTATATTAAAAGTATCATGAAAATTTAACTACCTTTCTTGCATTGCCATTTTTTCAAAAAAACATTGTGGTGCAATGGTTAGAATCAGCCCTTCAACCCAAAGGTCCAAAGTTTGATCCTATTGAAATAAATGAGAAAGAGGATGTAATTCCTATGCAATTTCCGTAAGCAAGTTTTCCTAATGAGAATGGGAGTTGCAATTTACATGGGGAAAGGGACTTAACCAAGTTTCCCCAACTTCCCCTGGGAGAAAGGACTTGCAACTTCCCTAGGGCAAATGGGTTTAAATTCCTTAGAGAAATATGGTTCCCCGACACAAATGGGTTGAAGTTCCTTGGGAAAACATGTTCCTTGGGGCTCATGTTCCCAACATGTTTCCCCAAGGAACTTGGGCCCATTTGCCCCATGCAACCACATTTCCTTCTGAAACTTTGGTGCATTTGCCCAAGCAAGCATGTTTCCACAAGAAACTTGAGCCCATTTGCCCTAGGGAACTTAAGCCCATTTTCCTTGGGGAAAAGGGAACTTACAATTCCTTGCAATAAATGGGCCCATTTGCTTTGGGGAACCATGTTTCCATAGGGATACATGAGTTTTTCAAAGAACTTGAACCCATTTGTCCTAGGGAAATTACAAATCCCCTTTTCCTCAAGGAAGTTGAGGACACTTGATTAAGTCCCCCTCTCCAAACAAAATTTGCTTAAAGATTACATCATCTTTCTCATTTGTCCATAGAAAGAAATGAATTTTTAACATAAAATAAAATAAAACCCTAAACCTTTGGACCAAAGGGGCCAATCTAACCATTGTATCACCATTTTTTTGAAAAAAATGGCAATGCCAGAAAGATAGTTAAAATGTTCATCACCACTTGAACTTAATAAAAATAATGAAAATAATTTTCTTGAAGACCACTCTCATTTGACAAGTATTAAAATAGACATCCCTTACCTATGTATAAACCATCAACTTATCTAGAAATCACCTATTTTCTTACCCATCTACATGTACATTTAGGAGGTACTTCTTTTAGATTGGGTTACCGAGGTGAAACCGGATAGTAAATTAGTTGAGGTTCATCACAACTGACCCATGAGGGGCTTCCAGTGGATGATGCATTTGTGGATGTTGGCTCACTTTGGGGGCCCCATATTGGACATGCCCTAGCCTATAGGCACTAAGCCTTCCTTCCATGATGATCTAAAGTTGCAAAACATTACAAATAAACAAGCTCCATATGTTTCATGGTAAATAATACCCCAAAATTGTTGTTTTTAATTCTTCTATCTTCCAATCTAAGCTTATGCATTGTGGTCATTTTGGTACTTGGTTTGGGGAGGAGCTCAACAAGGGTAAGTAATCACGAATCAAATGGATCGAATTTTAGTTGAGGTCATGTTGCATATTTGTGTAATATGAAGGCCAAGGGAAGAAATTTTACACATTGACATGACTTCATATTATCTTAGATACTAACTTTACTTTCACCATTCCCAATCAATGGTTTTTGGTGGCAAATTTTCACCATTTTGAAAAAAGAAAAAGAAAAAGGAATATTTTGTTATAGAATCCTTTTATTTATTATTATTTTTTATTTATTGATTTTTTTGCCATAGTTGTCAATAAGAAATAGCGATTAAGATTTTCTACTTTCATATCATATTTTGAATATTACCAAATTTGGTTTAATTTTATTTATGGATGATCACCACTTGAACAACATCACAAAATTGAAAAAAAAAAAAAACATTACCCTAGCAAGAGGAATCTATGGAACTTTTTTATTATTTGGCATCTCTTATGGGGAAAAAAATGTGTTGCAAGCAAAGGGATCAGCTTCATCGACTAATGATAGAGGCCCATATTGAAGTTTGAAATAGATTTGAGAAGTTCTTAGGTTGTGTCAAACAAATTTTAAAAATCAAAAACCATGATCAAAGGGTTCCTTTTGAAATCAAGAATTAGACCACAATGGTTTGATCCAACACTCACTGGTTCTCTAATTTGTAGTGTTAAACTTTTTGTGGAATTAGCACAAGAGCCAAATCTTGGAAATAGCCTTTTGTAAGAACTTTGTATAAACGATCAATTTTAGTTAATGATAAACCTTTGTATCTATATAAATTTTAGTTTTAATTGATTATATAACTTCATACCTATGCAATCTCAAGTCTTGACAAATGTGTACTTTACACATGGAACTAGAGACCCAATTTTTGAACTGAGCCCTAAGATTCTTAAATTTGAAAAAAAATGTGCCAAAATCAAAATTGTAGAGTCTAGAGATTAAAAAATCAAGCTCAAACCCACCCTAAGAACTTCAATTATAATCATTAAAGTGATGAAACACCAGAGGTTCTCATAAAAAGGAAAAACCGGACAACACTGGTTTGAACCAAAAGTCACTGATGCACATGAGGGATGGATGGTGGATGGACAGGAAACACTTTTCTGTTGAGATGGAGTTCCCTAGCTAACCAGGGTGATTAGCTCAATGATTTTTACTACATTCCTACTAACAACTATTAGTCAAGTTTCAGTTTTATGGGTTGGAAAAGAGTTAGGAACTAAATTTGGATGTGAGAAATATGCAGCGTTGGTGGAGATGCTCTCATACTGATATCTGCATTGTATGGACATGAGCTAATCCTAGCCTAATACCAATATCTACCTGGTAGGGACTTGAGGTACTACTAACTTCATTCAACTGTACCAATCTCAATACCAAGTAGGTATACAGCTGCCACATACCAACCAAAAAACAACCTTGACCCTTAATACCAGGGCCAAGGTGCTACAAAAGTCGGAAAAAAATCCAATAGGCTACCAATACAAGGTTGGAATTAATTTTTCGAAAAGACTCATTATCAGCTAGTATGTTCAAAGGGGAATACAACGGTGACATTGGTTGGGACTTGCTCAATGTTCAAGTTGCTACCTGTTAAGTTGACTTCCCTCCTGTCTCCTAGCAACAGAAAGCACTTGAAGAAATTTCCTTATGTATTTTGGAAGGAACCCCTTATCCATGACTACCCCTCTTTGAAATGAGGACGGATCTTATACCTACTCCTTACGAGTGGTGAGCATTATGTGCCTAAGGGGTGAGCATTTTGTGCCTAAGGGAGTTGAGGTGTAAAATCCCTTCTACTGTTAAGGAGTAGGCATACCACTCCTACACCTAACAATATATCTTGGTTTAGGTTCATGATAACCTAGGCCTCATGCTTTATATTGGGTAAAGCCCACATGTGGGGGCACCCCCGTTAAAAATCTGGGGTGGAACTCCACAACCGTTGTATGCCTGTTATTTTGGGAATGCCCCCACCCTGGGGTCTTTAGCCTACAGATGATTCTTTCATTCAGTTTGGAAACTTAGCCCTTCATAGGAAAGTCTGAGAATGGCGACCATCCTCTTCAAACGGACACAAATGCTTGAGAACCACTAACTGGCAGTGTGACCAGTAGTACATGAAAGATGTAAACATAGTGAGAGCATTTGGGCAACCATGGGTACTGACCAGACTGGTACATACTAGTATATATTACATACTGGTAGGGACATGAGCTAATACCAGCCTTATACCCATTCTACCTGGTAGGGACCTGAGGTAATACCAGCTTCATACCAGGGCTGTACCAGATTCAGTACCAGGTATATACCCCAAAAAAATCAGCCTTCAACCCTAATACAAGGACCAGGTTGGTATGAATTTCTAAAACCTGGTTATTAAAAAAGTTGGTACCTATCCAACACGCATTTTGCATGTAGGTCCTTCACCACGGAAGAGAGAGAGAGGAGTTCTTGGAGCCAAATCTTAAATGTGATTTGATTTTAGATACAATGAAAACGGCATAAGATGGAAACTAAACTTCAGTTGATTGTGGGGACTCTGCCAGAGACTCAATTAGAGGTCAAGAGTGTACTAGGGACACAGATTAAAGTGGGGCCCCAAATTTGAGTCCTTGCTGATGGTTGAATGAGGCTGGTCGAGTGACTGTTGTTCTATCCTCTAAATTCCGCCATTCACTATATAAAGCCCTTCACCATCCAGGCGGGTCCCCACACGGAGGCCCGCATTGTCAGAGAGTGGCACCGGTTGACCCGATCAAAAGTCTGACAAGTCCAAAGCCAAAAGACTTGGTGCGGTCAGGCCCAAGATTTTGTTACCACCTCAATTTTCGTTTGGTTGTGCTTGTTGATTTCCATTAATTCCCATTAGCTTTACTTTTTAAGCTTCAATATAAACTCCTTCACTCCACATTATAGATTTAGTGAAGAAGTTTATTGGCCTTGCCTACCAAGGCAAGGATATTGTGTTTAGATTTGTTATAGAGTTTAGTAGCTTAAGGGATTTTGGCCCCTAGGTAATAATAGGTCTATTGTTTTATGAGGATTTTTGAAAGATGATACTTGTGCTTGTGTTGAAACTTGAGATTAGTTATAGAGTTATAATATCTTGAAGGATTTTGGTTTCTTTTAGAGGATTTTTTGAAGATTATATTTTTGCATGGTGAATTATTAGAGTTTCCATAATTCTTCTTTTGCCTTAAGATACTTTTTAATGTAGATGGCAAGGCCACAGTGTGACACACCCCTTGTTTAACATGTCGTGTGTTGTGTTCAACTTGTTCATAATCCACCAAAGCATCCATCCAGAACTTCAGGGTGAATTTTTTTCATATTTGTGATGTAGCTGAATGGGCGACAATCGACCATCAACCATACTATTGCTTTGTAGACTTTCAATTTAGATCCATCACGTCTACTACTAGGCTATATCAAGGTAATTAATTTTCTGTGGAGAATGGGGGATTATTATTACTCTGAGTATGATATTGCTTTGGCTGTTTGCTTGTAGTTTAGCGTAATCATGAACGGTTGGTTAGCATCTGACAAGCCAGAATAGCTTGGCTTTTGGCCTACCCCACTTCTTCTGGATTAAACAAGCGCCTCTCCTCTGGATGGCACAAGTGCTAAACATGCTTTGACAGAAGCACTTAGCACACATGAGCTGTCATGAATCTGATTGGTAAATCTGTGTTTTGCAACATGGTTGGTGGCTCTGAAAGATCATGATGAAGAATTCACTAATTCGCATTGCTTCGCCATTTATCAGACTTTGTTTTACAGCCTTTTGGAAACACCAGTTATGATTAAAGATGCTACTAATAACCTCTCATAAAGATGCTACAATGTAATAGTAACCTGTTGGTTTTTGTGGGTAGTCTGGGACAAAACTAAGTTTTTGCACCAAAATCAACCAATGGCACCAGTGACCTACATTAGGCCACTCACCCAGATGTAGGGATCTACTTCCACAACTGGTTATTGGAGAGGCTTAACTCATGACTGTTGGGAGGTTATCTCTTTTCAGAACCGAGAATCAGTGAGTAAAGGTGGGTTATATGAACACCCTTGATCGATGGTTCTCAAAAATCATAGAACCGGTTCTGACCCTTAACTGGGGTTCTAAAAAAGTCAAAGGACTGGGTCACAGAACCTACCCTGAACCACCAGTTCTGTGCCTGTACTTTCATGAATTTGTCTCTTTGAAAATTTTCAAATACCCAGAATCAGAGGTTCTTTGATTCTGAACTATTTCAAATACCCTAAACCAAAGGTTCTTAGATTCCGAAAAAATTCTCAACAACCTGAAACCAGAGGTTCTTTTGATTATGAAGTTTTGAAAAAACCAGTAAGTTACCAGAGGTTATTATGGAAACTACAGAACTGTGAAACACCGGTTTAACCTCATGAGCAACATGTGACCCATGCATGCAGGCTAAACACTATTATGGATTTGGTTGTGGCCCATGGACAGGGTGAATGGTGGATATGTCCAGCTTGAAGCATTGGATTGCCGTACCCAGTTTAGCAGTCAATCCTTACACCACACTCTTAGGTAGGATGTGATTTTTCATCCAGATTCTGATTGAAATTGTCAAAGGACCTCAACTTTAGGTGAGCTGCTTGAACATATGCACATTGGAGATTCCAAAAGCATTAGTCAGCCGATGTGCTAAAACTGCGTTTGGTGCCATGTTGATGGTATTCCAGTAGTATTTTGTTCAAAACAAAACAGGATGGTGGGTTCTGTTAGCAAAGTTTCCAGAATGCAGAGTTGTTCCTTTGGTTGATTGCTCATACAGGTTCTTGGGCAATACCAGCCTCTGGAGAAGATTAAACTTTATGGACAGCCAGAACTCAACAACTGCACATTTAGTGTGGATTCTTTTCCTACTGGGACAGTCTACTTTTGTTGTTCAAGTAGTTTCTCATCAGTAAGTATGTGAATCAACGTACTCAACTTCCATGTTGTGCATCATATCTTCTGGCCTGAGAGATGCTGAAGACCCAAACTTTGATGACAACTCTCTTGCTACTGCAAGGTATGGAATCCACAGATGGAGGCTATGACACCCTCCATCTATGCAGTGGGTCAATCCAAAAGCCCTAGAAAATTGGATGGTGGGGGGGGTGGAAGATCTGAAGATTATTAATAAAGCTTAGCAGGTTGGCTAGGGTCCACGCCACAACCCTTGCCAAATAAAGTTACATGCACCAGGCGTCAGCATCCCTTCTTATTTCACCCATGACCATCATCCACCTCGCATGTGTAGAATAGTTAACGAAAATCCCCACCATTGACAACTTCTGGTTCCGCATGTTAATGGCAATTCCTAATCTATATTGTGCACGTACCCAAGCAAGTAGTTGGGACCTTGATCAAAACTTTTCTTGGTACCCTAGCAAGTGGTTGGGATCTTGATCAAAACTTTTCTGGGTGCGTGCTATGCTCATAACATCCAGTTCCCATTACTATATACCCAGAGAGGGGAGTACCTAAATTAACCCTCAAAGGTCCGAACTCATTTTGGATTGATGGATGATTTCATGTGGGACCTATAGGTGGCTATTGAGTCCAATCAGGATCATCTAACTCAATAAAGGTGTAGTAGGGGTTCTCTTCATAATGGGCAATGTGGCTAGAGGACTGAGACCTCTATATTTCCTTACAAAACAAAATGTGGCCACATTTGAAGGTTTTAGTTTGTTTTGGGCTTGCCTGATATTTGTTGGGTGCATGGGCAGCTATTTTGAAATGGAGTAGGAGACATTTTTTGCCTACATGGGGGAATTTTTTCTGTCTGCTCAGTGGATCTCTATGTAAACCTCCTCTTTGCATAGTGTCTTTACTTGATTTTTGTTAATTGTTTGCTTTTGTTTTTTCTTTGGGTTGTGTTTACTTGTGTTCTCATTTGCCTTGTACTTTTGATGGATGGGTTCCCATCCTTGATTATTATTTATAGGGTTTTTCTTCTCTCAGACCAATTTTTATACACCTTGTTTCTAGCTCATGTGTGGCCCATATGGCAATTCAACCATCAGATCTGGACGGTGCTACCACCTTTTGAAGTTCTTGTTGTGGCATGAAATAGGTGAATTCCAGCTCTTTCAAAGTAGGCAGTCTTTCAAATTATCTGTTACTACTATCATATGGAAAACTGTGTCAAATTTGGGATTTTCAGTCTTGCCCATTGTTTCAACCTTGGATGTACCTTGGTCAAAGCTGAATCTCTTCATGTTGAACCATTAGATTGCATTCAATCTTTGTGTGAGGTGTGCACACATTGCTTGCTACAAGATCCTAGGTTCATTGAAACCATGGATTCGGAAGAGTTGTGTGGCCTGAAGTGAATTCTGCGCATTGAGCCTTTTCTGGAAGTTGGGGAAGGCTGAACCTCTAGGGGTTATTGTGTAATATGAGTATTACAAAGTGTGAAAATTTAGGGCCATTTAAGGGGGTGGTTTACACTAGATGGCTTGGGCTTGGGACCACACAAACCTAAAATCCCTCATTGGTCCAAACTATGAAGGGTGGTCAGTTTGGGTTTACACTATGATAGTTTAAGGCCCAAGCAAATGATTTTGGATGAAAAAATTTGTTGAAATTTTGCATGGATAGTTGTGGATAATGTTGCTTGGGCCCTTGGCGTATTTTTTCAGGCCTACCTCAAAGAGGTGGGCCTAATAAAAATAGCAATGGCCCATGGGTTCCAAAATAATCTTAGCTCTTGAGTTAAGATGTTTTATTAATATTTTTATTTTTTTGAAAGATAAAATTGAAGGGAATTTTTGGTGGCTCTTCAATAAAATTATTTCCTTTTAAAGCCTAAACACAACAATTATATTTTTTTTCTTTTTTCTCTAAAAAATAAAGTTGGACAAAACTTATAATGATACCCTCACAAAATTGCTTCCCTTTAAACCTAAAACAACAATAAAACGGGATCATTTTATTTTGAAAAGTAAGATGGGATGGACTATCCCCCCCCCCCCCCCCCCCCCCCCCCCCATTTTTTTTCTTTTTTTTTAACAAAAAAATATAAAAAAAAAAAAAAAATTTTTTAAAAAAAAAAAAAAAAGAGGTGTGTGAAAGACACCTAAACAAAAAAC
>Ga0116227_10010091_pt1 | contig 16692 bp, 15 predicted proteins | sample S1TSphgellanicum_FD_89693 | JGI IMG/M metagenome (GOLD analysis project Ga0116227, IMG submission 89693) | Host-associated microbial communities from peat moss isolated from Minnesota, USA - S1T2_Fb - Sphagnum magellanicum MG | ecosystem: Host-associated > Plants > Peat moss > Unclassified...
AATTATATTTAGTTTTTTTTTTTTTTTTTTCTTTTATTTTGGGGGGGGGGTTAAAATCCCCAAAAAAATGGAAGAATTTTTGTCCACCCCCGGGGTTCGAGGAGGGGGGGGGGGGGGGGGGGGAGGGGGTGGGGGGGGGGGGGGTGGGGAGGGGGGGGGGGGGGGGGGGGGGGGCTCCAGCCAATCACGAATTACCGAATGAAGCATGTGCAGACACCGATTATTTTATATAAGTAAGATGAAAATATATATAATTTCAAAATCTAAAAACGAATTCCACTTATTGAAAAGAAAAAACTATTCGTTTTGTCAATGTGGAAACTGACCCTAGGCTACGGTATATATTTATTGACCGCTCCCTGTTTCTGATTGACTAGATAGTGTGATTGGTCGAGCTGGGCTGCTATTACCTAGGAGTCTCCCACCTATTTGCAGTCCCGGTTTCAGTTTAATGGGTGTGGTTGGAAAAAGGTACTTATTAAATAACTGAAACTTGGATGTGAGATATACTTTTCCAGAGTCACAGCACTGGAAATGCTCTTACAGTGCCAGACTCATCAGGATCTCTTTTCTTCTTCATGCGGCTGTCGCATCCATCTACACAGCCAACAGTCGAGAATTTCTTCTTCCAACGAAAATTTCACGGGAAGCTGCCGCACCTTGCGCACCAAGCAATTTCAAGCAGGTCCCACCAAACTCTCTCACTCACAGCAGCGCCGGCAAGAGGAGCAGCAGCTCCTTCCTCCTGTTGTAGCGAGAGACATGCAGAGGAAGATAAAAAGCTATGTCATGTACAAGGACAAGGGAGGTACAAGAGGAGGAGGGACCAGCCGGGGCCCACCCACCCATCGGTTCATTCTCCTGCACACAGTCCAAAAGCTGAACTCCTGCCCCTTTCGCAGGACATCGTCTGCTTCTTCTTCTTCTCCTTCTTTGTTGTTTGTCTTTCTCCTGCTGCTGGGAAGGGAAAGGAAGGAGAATTGGAGCTGTTGGGTGAAGAAGAAGAAGAAGAAGAAGAAGAAGACGGAAGGGAGCAACCAAAGATGGGACCTTACAGTGTGGCGGAGGTGATAGTGTATCCCGTGAAGGCATGTCGAGGTATATCTGTCTCTAGTGCAGCCATCTCTACAACAGGTAACAACAACAACTACAGATGTTTCCATAGCCCAAAAAAACAATCCTTTTTTCAACCATACTGCAAACTGTTCTCGACCATCCTCGACCACCATTGACCGCAAGCAATTGTTTGTTGTTGTTGGAGAATGATTTTGCGTTGGCTTTTGTTGTGGGTGGTGTTTTTGTTTTTGGGGGTCAGGTTTCTTGTATGATCGAGAATGGATGGTAGTCAATGCTGACAATGGTCGTCTGATTGCCATGGCAAGAGCTCCAAAGCTTGCATTAGTGCAACCATCTCTTCCTGCAGCTGCATTCAAAGGAGATCTGTTGCCAGATGATGCTGTATTGGGTATGTCATCAAACTCTTCTACCACACTGTTATGGCCAGCAGCAGCGACCTCTCAAGTACCCCAGAGACACAGAGACAGAGACAGAAACAGAGAAGTTTGTGTGTGATTTTGTGGGTCCCTCCAACATCCATTTGCTTTGGTTTTCTGCAATGATTTTGTAGAAGCCTCTTTGTTGCACACTCTGATTGATACATCAATCTTTGTGTGGGGTTTTTTTTTGTTCTGTTTTGTTTTTTGAGAATCCTAATTTGCTTGAAACTTTGTGTTCTGGCAGAGATCAATGCTCCAGGTATGCTTCCATTGAAGGTGCCATTGAAGCGGAGTTCCATGACAGGGAAAGCAAAGGAGGGAAATCGTGGAAGCATAGTGGATGTGGTGGTATTTTCTTGGTCAGGACAAGGAGTTGATGAAGGCCCAGATGCAGCAACTTGGTGGTCCACTTACTTGGGTTGCAATGCACGTCTTGTTCGTTTTGATTCTGGTACCAAAACATGCCCTCTTTTTTTCTTTTTTTCTATCTTTTTCTCTATGAAAACAAAGCAAAATGTCCACTGTCTGTAATGACTTTGTGGGCAGCAGCCTAACATGGTCTTCATCATTCTGAGATGTGATCTAGTAATGAATTGTTTGTTGTTGTTTCTACGACTAAATTTGAGCATTTCATGCATGTATCTGTGATGCCTCTTCTTCAGTCATGCACAATCAAAGCCTTTTGAAGCTGGTGTTTTTCTTGTTTGCATACTCCTCAAAGGAATTTTTTTTGGAAACAATTTACACCAAGGAGAGAGTGCCTTTTGCTTTGTGGGTATGTAATGTGTGCAGCGGCTTTGAGGGAAGATCGGCAAGCTGAACTTGCACCTAATGGTTACACCACCGGATTTGCAAATACAGGCCAGTTTTTGTGTATATCTGAGGTTGGTTCACATCCACATTCTTTTGAGTGTGAATACCTACCTCATAGGTAGGAAATTGAATTGAATCTGCAGATAATAACACTATCAAGTCTGGACTCTCTTTGGCTACTCAGGTGGGGCTACCACTACTACCTACGTACATTAAGGTCTCGAAGATTGGTTGAAGATGAAGAAATTCTGTAAATTATTGGCTTCTAATTAGGGAAGATTGGTTGCAGCAGAATTTGCAATTTATAATACCTCCTAATTAGGGGAAGATCATGGGTTGCAGAAATTCTTACCTCACAAATTGCATCCTTGTGGCAGGCATCACTGGAAGAAGTGAACACACATTTTCCCAATGCACCACTGGCAATGAACCGCTTTCGTCCCAAGTGAGTCCACCTCTTATCCATTGGTCTATGTGAAGTTGCTGATGCATTCCATTTGTTCTGTCAAAAAACTTTTTGCGTTCAGATAGAGGTGGGGGATTAGAGAAACTGATCATTCTGCTATAACCCATTTAGCAACGTGATCAAATCCTCAGTTGATGATTTTTTGGGTGTTATGACTCAGAATGGGTATTGAATTATTTCTTTGAAAAATGGTGTGTGTGTGTGTGTGTGTGTGTGTGTGCACATGCGCATTTTAGCATTATCGTGCATGGGCCTAGTGCATTTGAAGAAGACAAGTGGCACACTTTCACAATAACACACAATTATGGCACAACATTGAAGTTCCATTATGTTATGCCACGAGCACTCTGTAAGGTGAAGTTCCATTCAAACTGTTCTGCACTTCGTTCACTATTTCCTCAGATTTTTAAAAAAAAAAAAAAAAGCAAAGAAATTTTGTTTTGTTCAAGGTTTCTGCATCACAACAAAAAATCTTTTATGCCTCAAAACTGATGGTAGAACCAAGCTTTCAGTGCAACCTCTTTTTGTTTGGGAACTGAATGAGTAGCAACAAACAACATAGTAGTTGGGGGCTCATGATTGATGACCATGCAAGTGGTATTTTTTTGGATCATCTTATAGTAGGTTACCATAGTAGTTAACCCAGCTGCACCAAAACAAATGTATAATATTTTTTATAAAAAACTAAGAATTGGTTTGTTCTGAAGGTGCCCACTATTAATATGGAACAACCTGATGGCACGGGTGAAGAGCCTCTGAAGGTAAGAGTTGTGCTCACAATGTTGTATCACTAGGTTTTCTTACAGGGCAAACAAGCTCAAGCAATGTGGTGAGGAAAAGAATAGGAACAAACTAAAGAGGGTTTACTAACTGACACTACATGTCTGAAAGGTTCTCTTAGGCAGAGGGGAAGGCGGCAGAGTTCTATGAAAACTCTATAAATTGATGATGAGGAGCATGTATATTGGGAGTAATTCTGAGACTTATGTTTTGGTCCAATTGGCTCTCATTCAATTGATTTGATGAGCATCTATTGAGGACCTGTAGTAAATGGGCAAACAGATACATATTCGTTTCTAATTTTAATATGAATAATAAGAAGCAGCTACATTATATATATGTATATGAAGTCAGTGCATCAAAGTCATCATTTTACAAGACAAAAGATAGGCATCTGCATGTTCTATTGTATTGAATCCATGTGTGAATTGGAAGCTGTCTTCATGTCTTACTCCATGGCAATCAGCACTTATGTGGAAATCTTTTAATCCAATAGGGTTGTTGAAATGGCAGACAATTGGAACATTTCGCTCCGGAAAACATTTGGGTTTGAACATAGGGAATGGAAAGCAGGTGCGTGCATGATGATGGTTATTGAACCTTTTGATGGGCATCCCAAAAGTTGTTCAGTTTTTACTAAACATGTGTGTTGCAACAGCTAGCTAGCATTTCATCATGGTCTAAATGCAACACATTACTATTCATTTCAGAAGTAAAAATTGCAAAGGTATTGTGGGTTTTCCTTCATGCCAATCCTGAGGCAGCCAAGTTGTCTTTTGGGGAAGGATGCAGTTGGGTTGTATGCTTGCTCTTCGTGTCGAGGGTGGAAGAAACTCTGGTATATCTGACATGAATTATTGTTAACTTGGGCTTTGTCACAAATGTTATAACATGTGCAATTTTGTGTGCAGACATACTTTGGATCCTATTTTGTGTGTAGCTCTACTCTCAACAAAAAAAGCATGTTCCACCGAGCCCTTTGTGTGGCACCTGGAGACACTTTGGATGTTTTAGAGATGGCATGATTGGATTCAAGGAGAGTCATCTATTCGCTCACATTATGTTCATTTGTTTGCCAAACTAAATGCTTCAATGCACAGGAAGTTGGGATTATTATTCAGTGGGCATTGAAGTTGGAAACTCTGTATTGAGTTAGCTACTATTACTTTTGAGCTTCCAAAAGGGTTTGATGTTGCTCACTATCTTTATTGGGCCTGGAACTCCTAGATGCTGTATGGCTGATGCTCATTCTACTGCCTTACATGGGCAAGTCTAGGATATACAATGCTTAACCAAATCCAATGATCCAGGGTGAAATTTGAACTTGTGATTTAAGACATTTTACAGCTTGAGGTTCATCACTATAGAGTGACTATCCATGTTTATTATGGACGATAATTTGTTGTATGTATTTGCAATTGTGGGAGTTGTGGTGTCTTTAGTGAACTTTGATGGTAAGTTCACTTCCCATTCACCATGATTTCTTCTTACATGTCAAAGCATTACTTAAAAGATATATAGATTTGCAACCCTTTTACACAATGGCAAATTGTTAAATGAGCATAACAAAGTCAATGAAGAATTGGTCTCAAATTGAGTGCATGATGGAAAAAAGTTTTGCACAAAGCCCCATATCATTAAGGATGACAAATTGATGTTTCTTACAATGAAGGAGAGTAGTACTTCATGTAATGGTCAAGGCTATGTTGAATTATGTGTGGATCTGTGATGAGTTTGTGACCCAATTGTGTGCATCCAATAACCTTTAAGGTACAATTATCAAAAGCATGTTCTTTTCCTTGACAAGGATTGATTGAGCATTTTGTAAATATGAGCGCCTGATGCATGGGTCCATTCCATCAAAACCACAATACTCCTTTGACTAGTTTGACATCCAATAATTTTATAAACTTGACTAGCGAGTTTATGATTCTTCCAACAAATTTCATTAGTATGCTGTGCCAATCCCAGAATGTGTACTAGATAATTAGTGAATTTTCCCATATTTACTGAGTTTCTATCAAGCTCATGATATAGGACATTTCACCTTGATAATTTCATGTATCTTCTCAACAAATTTCTATATAAATGTACCATGTTCATGATACTTCCACCTTCCACTTTGCATTCATAAGTCCATTATCAATGGCATGGCAACCTCATAGATATGATTGCATAGATGATGTCCTTCATTCAAAATTCAAATGTTATATCTTCAATGAGGGCCAAATCTGACATCGACACAAGTAACCTACATGATCCATTAAAGGGGAGGTCGCTCGAGGATGAATAGAAAAGGTTAATGGAAATTTTGAGCTATCCACGGGAGATGATTAGGCTAGGGGAAACTATTAAAATAGAAAAATCAAAAGTGACTACAATTATTGTAGCAGTAGGGTAAGTAGGAAAATTACCTAGGCTAAAGTTAATAGACCACTTGATCTGCACCAGTGTTGAAACCATTTTTATATGACGCCTTCTACTTCCCAGTAGAGAGTCACAATGTAGTCACAACAAGACTACAACACTATTGGGTCACGGAAAAGAGGACTTCTTTTCAGAAACATATATATGATGTACTTTATAATGAAATAAAAATGATTAGTTTCACTTTATTTTGGATCTTTTAGGCTTGCAAAAAACATGAAGAAATCATGTCTTGGGTTGAAACTTGTAGTAAAACTAGTTCAAGGTTTGTGCTAAAATGGTTGCTTACATCATGAAATCAGTAAAACTTGTAGTGATTTGGGTTGAAGGATTTGCCAAATTGGTTGATCAAACCTACACAAAAATGGTGGACCAGTCTCATGAATTTATTTTACCACAAGGAACATAATTAACAAGAAAACAATCAAGAAGATCAAGTTATTGCAACCACATTCACTTCTTGTTGATGTAATGCATACATAAAAACAAATTGGCATCACATAGAAAACAAATTGGTGTTGTGGTATTAGACAACAATTCTTTGTCCATTCAACGTAGCTTATTTTTCATCATTCTTGACCAAGATCCTTGGACTTGTGTTAGCTTGATAAAGATCTTGGGGTATTGTGATCTTGATGCTTATTGGCATACATTTGTAGTATTTAGCCTTTATTGTGGATAGGTTTTGGAAGTTGTATGGCTAGGGCAACTTCTTCCCTTTTGGAGTTTATCAACAATGAGGTGATAGGAACCAAATTGGTTGGTGGTGAGATTCATGTAAGCTAGAATTGAAGGCAGATGTAAATTTAAAAATTTCTTGATGTCAAAAACTTGCATCATCCTAGGTTTGTTAAATAATATTGTTGATTAAAAAAAAAATTGTTAACTTAACAACATTATGCAAACTGGAGGTAGATTCCTTCATTTTGAACAAAAAGAGGTTGGGAAAGCTCCTAGATAGCACTAGGACAAGTTTATCAATTTAAACTTTCAATTATATAAAATTGCACAAACCAACTAAAGAGAATAGTTGATGCATTTGGTGCATGTATGAGCCATGAGCTAACATAAATTCACAAAATGATCATCATTGGTCACCATTGATCGGACATGGGAGAAGACATCACCCTCTTCCCTATATTATATTATGTAGCTCTCCATGGACCTACATCCAAATTGCCAAAATTGTGGGGGATCCTAAAATGGGACTTTTGATTTTTTTTCCAAATTATGAATCCCAAATGTTCAAAAGTTCATAATGTCCCCAAAGGAATCAAAATTCAACAATATATAAATATTATAGCCTTGAAAAGGCCTTTTCAAAGTTATATCAAGCTCTTTAAGCATAGTTTTTTGAAGTGGTTGAAAGTCAAAGGTTTTGACAATTTGATTTTCGACCTTTCAAATGGCCATAACTTATGCTACATGTCTTTTTTTTTTGAAAATGTGACTTGATTTTATTTATTACTTTTCAAAAAAAATCCAATCATCTAAAGAAGACCAAATTTGGACAAGGTTTGATCCCCCAAACCTTGATACAAAGATTTGGGATGCTTAAAGATCCAAGTATCAAAGTGAGAGTTCAACTTGGGAGTCAAGGGATTGCTTCCCTTTTATTCTCACAAAGTCTCATGCTTCATGTGGGAATGTGTTTGAACATTCTTGCATGTCAATTTAGTCCCTTGTTCAACATGATTCCAATTGAAAGGGTTTCAACTCTTTTTTGTTTCAAGAAGGACACTTTGTTGTTTAACTTAGGAGTTAATTGTGTAATCACGTTGGTTCATGACAAAAAGGCAATTTCAAAAGACAAAGGTTCTCCCACTACACACTTCATTTGCATGCTACATGTAGGTTGAAGGTTCATGAATTGGTGCAGGCAATAATGGGATTGCTTGGGATGGTGAATTGACTCTGTGGATGTTGCATGAGATGGATACACCCAAGAAACAATCTAAAGTAGGTGGCTCAGGCATGTTGGGTATAATCAGACCAGTAAATTCATAGGCTTAGAATTCCTATCTAAAAATGTGGATGATAGTGGAGGCAAGTGTGAAGATTGAAGAATACAAATGCCTATCTTTGCATGCCCAGCAAGTGGACATTAGTGCTCGCCTGGATTTGCAATGCAAGTTTTCATGAGTTTACATGATTTTGGTCACCCTAAAATCTTGCTCTAGAACTTTAGTGCCTAGTCTCTACTGGAAGCTCAATTTTGTTATTGACATTATTTTGCCTCTTCCTTGCTTGAACATGGAGCATCTAAGCTTATAGATGAACATCACAAAGCATGCAACAGAGCTTAGCATGAGGTGGGCACTTGCATGAGCTTTTCAGAAATTTGCAAACTACCTGAACACAGCTGGAGAAAGAGCAGGATAATTTGCACCAGGCTACTCAATGTACTCAGAATTGTCCCCTCCATTATATTTACATGATCTGGGACATTGTGTACCAATCAACTTCTCTGAAAACCATTTTGAATAGGCCAGTTCATGGGCCATTGTGCTAATTTACATATCTGATTTCGTAAGTCTTGCCAAATTTCAACGTTATGGTTTCCATGTCTCTGGCCTACTGGGTAGGTTACTTACAAGTCCAAGCAGTTTTCAGACTTTACATTCTGGAGAGCTGAATCTAGGCTTATAGAGTTCATGACTTACAAGCAAGCTTGTCATGTTTTCATGTTGGCATACTGATTCCATTTGTATGAACAGAGCTTGCCAATGCCTATCATGGGGTTAATAGCCAATGAGATTGTTGGAAAAACATTTAAGCCTCCATCCACATCACCTGCACCAAACCATGCTAAGATGTGAGCTGAAAGGGTGAATGGGAAGTTTGCAACCTTTCTACAGGAAAACCATCGGAAGTGACCTTTCATACGTGAGAACATAACTACCTTGTTCTCAGAGCAGCTACAATTCTACTAGATGAGTCTGATACCCCCCCAATTTGCTGAAGAAATAAGACAACCTCAGAACCCTAAAGTGAGGAATCTGCCCATCTTGCATCAGCTTCTTTTGGAATTCATCTCCATGCAATTCAGGGGGCTCAAGACAGAAAGTACAGAAGGTTCACTGTACCTTAGAAGGGGTGTCTCCAAGGCCCGGGATATTGGTATGGTTGGTCCTACCGAGAGAGCTTTCAGCCTTCTCTCCACACTTTGGCCCCATGTTACTAAGAAGAGGCCAGAAAGAATCAAAGTTGTGCCAATCACACTGCCCAACAACCCCCAACAACAGTGGACATGGTCCATAAAAGACTGAAACATCAGAGCAAAGAGATTTTTGTAAGGGGTCAAAGGCATGTATAAATCTTCTCAAATTTGAAGACCTGCTGGTCACCCACCTGTTCACTGACTTGAAAAAACATGGAAGCTCCCTTGTATGCATGATTGCCTACCACAAGTATTATCAAGAGATAAATTATCACATATCAAAGTTGAGGGAAAGTACCAGCCTAGAAAAAGAGATTCACCAAGAATGAAAGTCCCGAATATTGATGATAGCATAGGCATCACCGGGGCATATGATGCCACAAAAATTGGTCCCCGATTATGAACAGACCAACATTTCAGCACATTGTTTATGCCTGTCATTATCAGGCCCTGCAATTCACTTCCAGACTTTCATTTAGGAAAATTCCACCAAATGGTGTACATGAAAGAACTGTGTAGTTAGAACATTTCAATGACATATGGTCTCATATCAGCTTTATTCCACCCATTTGTTACTGAAGAATTCTATTAGTTTCCACTACCCCAACAATCCTGCTAGTCTAATCAAAGTGCTGGAACTATGAAACAAGAAGCAAATTGGCTGGATCATTCTATCAGCCAAAATGGAAACATGGTAATGAACTCTACATTTGTGAAACACAAAGTAGCAAACATTGGATAATGGTTTGGAAAAGGAGATACCCCATAAGCAGCAGCCAGAAACTCTGATACATGATGGAAACCCCATTCTGATTGTTCTTGGACTGTGTAATAACATATAATAACCATCAATAGGAACCCTGTAAGTGTCATCCCTGCTATAACAGTTATTGGTGCTGGAAATCTAGCCATAATTGCACCCTGGCATGATCACAATTTCTCATCAGAGGGAACAATTTTGCCTGTGTGCATTAGAAGAAAACCAACAATCCTTGGCCATGAAACACAATGTACACTAATTAAGCAACTTTCTTAAGACCAAGGAGGACACTTACAACTTTCTGCACATTACTAATAGTTTGCTTATGTAGTGCTCACTTTCATGCTCAAAAATCACAGGCCATATGAGTTTACTGTCAGAATTTGAGTCCCAACTTTAGACCTAATATGACCACTTTGGTATGCAGAAAATCACAATATAATCAGTTGCTCATTTGAGTTAAAACCTTAATCTGTCAAAATCATTAAATTTCTTTACTCAAACCCCTTAGAACAGTGGTGTCCTTCCTAGTTTAGATAATTCTTCATCCCATAATGAGGAAAAACATTTACCTTTAAGTTAGTCTCAATGCCAACAGAGAGAGTCTGAAGGATGAAGCAAAGACCTCCAAGGGTCCATTTATCAATACCCCAGCCTTCAAACCCCATAATGAGGTCTCCCATAAGAAGGTTATTTCTTGGCAACATAGAGCTTGGAGGATTTGTTTTTGATATTAAACGTTTAAAGATGATGGGCCCCTTGTATATAGACATGAGGAGTGCCCCCAACACACAAAATATTATGCCCAAAATTTTGGCCTGCCCATCCCGCTGCCTATATCTAACCTCCTCTGTCCTGAAAAATGTACACTGATCCTGTAAATCCCATGCACTTTGTGGGTTCTTGTAGTAAATTCATTGGGACAACAAAACTCCATGTCAAATATGAAATCTAACATTTGTAGAAAAGAACAATTGCACATCTCTCTGCACAAGATAATTTAACAAGATCCTGGAACAAGAACAATGCCTACAATATTGGTTATCTCACAATCCAGAACTTCAAGGAAATTTATAAGTTCTATTTGGATATGAGAAACATATGTCTGGAACTTGCAAACAACAAGCCTTACAAAAGGGAGCTGTTGAAGTTACCTGAATGTGGCAGCGATTAGTAGCACAAAAACTGGAGTGCAGTTTTGCATGGCTGATGCGAAGAAAGTGTTTGTGTTTTCTATACCAACCAAAAACAAAACTTGCTCCAAAAAACCCCTGACCCCCAAAATTCGTTCCAACAAGATTCACAGCCCACGTATTAGGGTGTAGCCTGTATTCAAGGACCAGACTGTCCAGAGGGCAGAATTAGATTCACATTCAGAAGAGCAGGAAAATTTGGAGTCTCTTATGCTGTGCACCTAAAACCTTCTTGAATTTATGCTCAAAATATTTCATATAGGGTATACAATAGTGACCCAGAATGATGTAACACAAAAAAACCACTAATGCTCACACTCTGAGTTTCAGCTGGGCGTTAGGGATACACAACCCCAACTATACTAGCTCCTTACGACTCAGAAAATTTAGCAGTAACAAAGAACCAGTGTGTGGCAATTTTCACTTGTAATCAAAAACCAAAAACCAGATAATCAGCTACAATGATAATTGTCCAATTTTCTTTGGTACGATATTATGCAATGAGGTAGATGCTGAGCACTTCATGTGGTGCTTGGAATCTGCAATTCATATTTAACTTAAGACCATGTAGAAGAGACACTTGCACAAGATTGGCTGTGCTAGGAAGAAGAATAAATATTGCTCCGAAATAATCCCAATGTGAAAGCACAAGACCTGAGAGGAGGACCGGGATTCTAACATGTTGAGCACACTTACCCAAAAACTCCTATGATAAGGATTAAGCCCAGGACAAGGACTGAACATCTCGACCGGAATTTCCTGCACACAGAACCCCATCAGAGACAAGGATTTCCAAGAAAGCTCATTATCAAGTGCTCAAAATGTAGTTTCCTCAAAGAATTGGTAAAGGGGCCATGGTTTCATCGATGCATAGACGACTGATTTGTCAGCTCAGGCATGACACACATAGACTTTTCCCGAAGCTGAGAACTAGAATGGTTATTGATAATTGCAGCAGCTTTGCCAGAAGGTGAATTGCGTGCTGCTCTGGGCATCGCTTGCTTACATCTCAGCGAAGAACGCCAAGGGCGCGAGAATGCAAAACGCAATTCCGTCCCTGTAGGCGCAGAACACGAGGACGTTGACGCCCGCATTGAGTGCTGCCTTGGAGAGCACAAAGTAACCGACGGCACCGAACGACACGGCTAACATAACGGCGTGTGCCTTGGCTGTGGGAACCCGCTGCTGCTCTTCTGAAATTGCCATCTCGACTCTCTAGAGAAAGCCCTAGTGTGTTAAAAACTTGGGATTAATGAAGTGCAAGCGCTAAAGAAACGTGCAGCCAGCTCTTGCACTTCAACGAGTTCATATTCATATCCGGTCTAACACAAATTCCCAAATCTCTTTGTCAAGATTATAATGGACGCACGATTATGGGAAAAGAGAGAGAACTGTCGCCTATTCCCCGTAAAAAGGAGTAAAATAAGGCACTATGGAAGGAACGACGCCATAGGGTTCTCTCCATTTGGTCCCACGTAAAATGATGAAAACCTTCGGAACTTTATTCCAAGGAAACATGAATGAAAGGCAAGACCAATTTTGGTGAGAAAAGGAGTTTCATCCCCCAACATTTGTTATCCTCACTTTTAGCTTATCATCCCAAATTTCCACAAATTTGCAGCTTCTCATCCCTTCTTTCATGAAGTTGACAAATAAATTTATTGTCATTCAAGAACCTTTTTTTCTTTTTTTGCATTCAATGTCCAAAATGTATATAAGTGAATGGTTTTGCCCTTAAGAAAAGAAGAATAATAGTTATAGGGTTATACTGTGTGGGAGCCCTTCTAATGCTCGTACTTGGGCTTTGCAAATGTTGCAAACTGCCAATGATAATCAACCTTTTTTTTTCCTTTTCTTATGTTCCCACATGTTTTCCAATAGTTCATCATTCTTTATGGCAATGTTAAATTTAATTTGGATCATATAAATATCATGCACATGAAAAGGCACATGTTAATTTGCATTTCAGGAAAAGGAGTGAGGTAGTTATTAAGACAAAAGTGAGATAATTAGGTTTGGAGATGAGGAAGTTATCTTAGGAATTGTCTTTAGAATTGTTCAAGGATGACCCTACAAAAGATTGTGCAAAATCTCTCACATACGAATTCACTCTATGATGATAGTTGAAAGTACTTGCAATAATTATGAGTTTAAGGTGCGTACTTATTTTGAGGTACTTATTCACAAGTCCTTTTTGCAATGAGCCAATTTGAATGTTAACCTAATGATTGTAATTTTTGAACATACAATATTTGCATTATGGTTGCTAAATGTTGGTCTCTTAACCATCCATTTGGATGGAGAAAAATGTTTTCATCATTTTTAATTAATTGGAATTGATCATACTAATAATCGATGACATTGTTGTCAATATTGTTATTATATGAATCATTGATCATAATTAAATGTTTGTCTTTTTTTTTATAGGATTTCAATGGATGGTTATTCTAAATATTTTTTGTTATATTATGACTCGAAATAGGTTTCAATATTTCTAGAGATCCTTTTTTGAAGTTAGTTCTGCATATGTATTAAATAGTAATATTGTAGGATTATGAATCTATCTATGGATCGTAGACGTGATAAGGTTACATATATGTTGTGCATATTTAAACACACATTGTTAGGTGATTACCAAAGGTCTATAATTAATTTGTCAAACATTTGTCCTTGTGTTTTGAAATCTATAAGACAAAAAGCTGACATCTTTTTGTATCCATTCAAAATTTGTGAAGGATATATTTTCGATGTATTCGATGTTTCCGTTTACAATTCTTAGTTTAGGATATAAAATTTTTATTATAATGACTTTCATTCTTTTATAGATTTTAAAGAAAGGTGTTAAGCATTGAGTTTTACTTATGGACACCGTTTGTCTTATCATGTATTTGATATCATTATGTATTGGCCTTTTTTTGTACGTGTCAGTTGCAACAATAATGTAACATTTTTGTTTTGATGTTTTTGAATGGATATCTATCATGTAATGGTTTATGGCATTTTGTAATTCGTTACGAGGAACTATGAAGGTTGTTTTATTCCATGGATCATCGAATAAGTTAACATTTAAATTAAATGAAAAATGGGTCTTTAATAATTGGGTATATTCATGGTTGGGGTACCATAGCAAAAACCATGACTCCCCCAAGTCTGTCCTAAAAAAATTTAGAACTCCTATGGCCATGGGCCTACTTTTAGGTATTAATTTGAATTTGTCATAAGGTGTCCCCATTTCTAAGTTCACATGTGTGACTAGATGAACAAACACATGCCAACATGTTGGAGCAACTAGGTATGTTGTTTTAAGGTTTTTGTTGTCTTCCACCAAAGTGCGTTTGTTTTGATGCATCATTCCCCCCTATTGAACATACACTATGCTTGTGCATTTGCCTCCAACTTTCCCTCTAGTGCGCAAGTTTGATTAACACATTAAAACACACATGTTTGAAGATTCGCTTCCCATGCAAAATTCCCACACAATCTTGAAGCCTGACACCATTGCCACTTCAATGATATATCCATGGATTTTTCAAAATATGTTTACCTTCGTCCTTTGTTTCATGCATGTAAAGGTGTACATGCACATGAAGCATTTTCAACTTCAGATCTTACATTGTCATACATGAGTCAAAGTTCATTTTGAGGTCTATGGTATGTAATTGTCATAGTAGTTTCACATGGATATTAAATTATTACATGGAATTTGTACTATTATAATTAATTAAGGTTTCAAAGTTTATAGATTTTACATTTTACTTGACAAGGATTTTTGTTGCCATGGGTTTGGATAGGGATGGCACAAGTTCCTCCTACATTTGATGTTGCCCAGTTTGCAAAACATCAAGGTTTTTGTAATGATGATGAAAATGTGTTGTCACTAACAAATGTTAACGTGAACATTGAAGATATCAACAATTTTTTTGGGCCTAGATTGAACGAGAATGGCTGGAAGTATGATGACCGCCTAAATGTAAAAATGATAAATTGATAGAGAAGATTTATTGTTTGGTCACTAGGAAAAACAAAGTTTGCAACAAGCAATTCATAGTGTCATTTGCTATAACCATTGTTGCCAAATCAAAAGGCAAGCATGTGAATTGAGTAACTTTTGGTGCTCACTTCATGAAGCAAAAATTAATTGTGAAGAATGTGAAATAAGTGGCAACAAGGATCAGGGCAAGTAAAATTGGTGCAACGTGTTCCAAAAAGCAGTTGTAAATGAACCAATAGCAAAGTTTGGCCACACCATTTTTCAAACAGAAGACCAGATGAGTCCTTTGTTGAACAAGGTAGTCCCATGGACCCTATTTTGGAAGAAACGAAGGGTCCAATCAAAGTTGAAAGGAAGAAAACTACACCACCCAACTTTTCAACCCCAACATCAAAGAGTAAAATCCTAAATCTCAAAGCATTATGCCTTTCACCTTGGTTTGTATTAGAAATAGATGCAATTAGGGAGCTTTTGCAATCCAAGGAGTTTTTTGAGCATATGAAAACCAAGATAGAAAATTTGAGTGCAAAAAGGAGTGATCTTGAAGGTCAACATAGTCAAGTTGAGTATGCGACAAAGGACATGCGATTGATGCACTAATAGGTTCATCAAAACTTTGAAGAGTGCGAACCCTGGATCTAGTCCTTACAGTCCACCTTAAAGGTTAATGAGGACAACGAATTAGGTTTGAAGCTCAAGTTACAAGATTTGTCAAGATCTAAAGAAGATGAGTTGGAGAGAGAAAATGTCGCAACCCTAGCTTTGGGCTCGCGACCAAGGCAAAGGGATTGCAAGGTTGCGGGCCAAGAGGAAAGAAGCCCGGGAGTCAAAGCAAAGGCATTGCAAGGTTGCGGGCCAAGAGGAAGCCGGCGAGTCACATCACATTACTCCCGGGAGTGTAAGAAAGTGTGAGGGAGTGTGAGGGAGTGAACACTCACACTCCCAAGGCAACTCCCACTTTGGGAGATGGACTCCCGGTGGACTCCCGAAATTTCAAAGAACGATTGCAAGGGTCAAAACTCAATGGCTTGTGACGTTCTTTATATCATTGGAAATCTCTTGGAACGTAGATGTCTAAAGTGGGCTCGCATTGCTCATTTGGACATCTGAAATGTAAGTTATGGCCAAAAGAAGGGCCGGGAGTCAAATTGCCAGTTTGACTCCCGACCACAAAAAGTCGGGAATCGACCCAATTCACTTAGATGCAAGGGGCGTGCCACATATTGTTGGAAAGCTCTCGACGAGAGATACAACTTTGCTTCAGACCGCACCTTAATCGAGGTCTGCTCGCAAAATTATGGGGCTCCAAAGTTGCAGGAGTCCTAGCTAGCGAGATTTCGGGACTCCCACTCAGGAGTCCTGGGAGAGAAAAGCCATTTGGATGTAGGCTCCGTGGCCAGCCACAGAGTATACTATAAGGGGGAAGGTGGTGGCTTCCCCCCAAGTCCGGGCCATGGTGAATCTTGTGTGTCTGTGTTGCCCGTGGCTTGTCCTAGCACCAAGGGTGCTCCAACTATGCACTAACCACTTTGTGTGGGTTGTGTGCAGGCCCGTGTGAGTGAGTGAAGCTTGTCAACTCTTCCTAGTCCCATCTTGGAGCTCCAAC
>Ga0116227_10010092_pt1 | contig 16691 bp, 13 predicted proteins | sample S1TSphgellanicum_FD_89693 | JGI IMG/M metagenome (GOLD analysis project Ga0116227, IMG submission 89693) | Host-associated microbial communities from peat moss isolated from Minnesota, USA - S1T2_Fb - Sphagnum magellanicum MG | ecosystem: Host-associated > Plants > Peat moss > Unclassified...
ATATTTTCAATTGTTACACCAATTTTGGAGCCATTGAATTAATAGGAAGTTGTATACAAAGTTTGCAAAACATTAATATAATTAAAGTAGTTAACAAGTATATTTGAAAATGGTTGGTGAATATGATGTTCAAACATATTTTTACATTAGAAGTAGAAAGTAAATAAGTACATTTTATGCACACATTAATCAAGAAAGTAAAATATTTCAATATTTCATCTACTTGAAACCAATCTTATAACAAATTGACTTTTGTTTGCCTTTTGTTTCATTTGTAAAAATCTATCTAAATGCACATTTTATATGTTATCATTCAATATCATTGTTATAAAGTCAAAAAAATATTCATATTGATCATTGTAATAAATATTATTGGAAATTTAATACATTATTTTTCATTTATGTTGAAGAGGATGATGAAATGTTTATTGAATTGTTTTTTCACCCCTCACAATGATTTGTTGGTTCCTTATCAAAAATGCCACATGGAAGAAAAAACTTCAACCTAATTGCCACATGGAGGATAATCCTATCGAAGGAAACATGAACATATGATGTCTCATAATTGGATAAAATTAATTTGTAATTTTGAAACAATTCATTTGTCCCTAAAATGAAATGTTGTGACAAGATTTGGTTGAAGTCTTATAATTGTTCCTAACATGTAGACCCAATCTAAATTAATTTGGTTAAGGTAGGTGGGAAGTGTAAGTGGGTAGCTAGGTTCTACGTAGCTATGTTAAATAAGCTACGTACATAGGTTAGATAGGGTAACTATGTCAAGCTACCTACGTAGGTTAGAAAAAAAATTGATTGAAATAATATGATGGCACAAAATATTGTTTTTGAAGTTTTGGTGTAATGGTTAAGGACTTGGTCCCCCAACATGGAAGTGAATTGATCAATTCACGTCTTCAAGATCAACCTTACAACTTGACTCTATGTTTAGCCTAGGCCCAAGTTGCTAATTAGGTTATAACCTAGTCAAGGCATAGGCCTAGGTTGCTAATGTAGGTTAAACTTAGGTTAGCTAGGCTACTTACACTAGGCTTAAGTACACCCCAACTCATATGGTTTCAAGGCAAGTGAACATGAATAACATGAGAGAAGCTTATGGAGTTTGGAAATCACCACCACACATGCTTCTTACAACTACAGGTGTTTAAAAATTCTTTTCCTTTTTTTTTGTTTATTTTCCCTTTACCAAGATATTTCTTCCTTTATTTCTCCACCATGTTACCTTTAGTTAAATTATTTTTTAGCTAGGTTTTGTTTGAACTGTTGCTAGTTTTTTTTTCAACTAGGTTTTTCTTTAAACTTTCATTAAAATAACTAGGCTAGTTTCAGTACACTTAAGCGCTTAGGGCAATCTAGATCCAAAGGGAGGGCTTTTTTAGTTTTGGTGTCCAAGCAGATGATGGATTCCTCCTTTTGGCACATCTAAAGCACTAAAAATTGTCAAAAACATATTAGAAATGAGAAAGTTATGGCCCCCCAAAGTAGGGGGGCAAGAACTCAAAACAACAAACCACAACCAGTTCTTGAACACCCAAAAAATTTCTTGTATGTTGTTCTATTGTTATTATAGTTCCAAGATTATTTGTAGAACTTGAAGTGGTGTTCCTGTAGCACTTTAAATCATTTAAAATGAAGAAGACATGATAAAATTATGAGCTTTCAAAGTAGGAGGGGTCCAAATAGAAGGAAAAAAAAACCGTGTTTTATAAATATGAAAGTTTTTTCTTCAACTCTCATTGGTTTTTCTTTTTTCCAACTTTAAAACAAACACTCAAGCAATGAGAGCTAAACTTATGAACATTTATCAACCATCAATGCAAGTAAGGTTTTGATTATGTTTGTTTTAGTGAATTACTTTCAACTAAGTTTCAACTATATCATTTTTATTATATTTTGATTGGGTTCAACTAGATTTCAATTAGGTTTCAACTATGTTTGTTGCCTATGTATAAGGTAAACTCATGATGTGTGCCATTTCTATTCGCTATTTAATTATAATTTTTCTAGATTTCAAAATGTTTTATTCTTTGTCAAACTTTCTTATTCTTGAATAGTAAATGATGATGTTTTTATTGATTTTTAATGTGTGCAACTAATGAAAAATCTTTTTCTTGATGCATTATATTCCTATTAAGTTTTCTCATTTCTAAGAACTTTCATTTCTTTAATTAAAAAATGCAAGGTGTAGTTATGAACAAATCAAAAGATGTGGTCCAACAAGGTAACAATCCAATTAAGCATACCAACAACGAGTTCACACCATTAGTGCATAAACATAAAACAACCACCTTATAGGAGAGCCATTTCATTGTTCCAATAAATGTTTGATTAATAACATTAGCATCTTTGGGATGTAGATGGGACCATTTCCTACATGAGAACAATGTTTCTTTGCATAATTTTTAGATTATAATAGGTTTTGCATTTTTTGTTGATAATGTATAGGTAGACTATGCTTTTATTATGATTTGATTTTCTTTAATTAATTTTAGCTAGATGTATTATCCCCATAGTCTAGGTTTAATAGTCTTATAATTGTGACTATAATTTGTGTAGACCGGTAATCTCAACAACATTTCAACTAATTTACACAAATTTTGACTTATTTTCAATATATTTTCAATTTCTTTTCAACTTGCTTTCAACTACCTTGTAGTTGATTTCTTTACTTTGGCTTGACTTCACATATGTTCGATGACCTACAAACAACAAGATGCCATGTGTCATGCAAGTGTGTAACATAAGTGTCCACATGGCACAATATCATATGCTAACATTTTCAATAAATCAATAATTTCAAGATTTTGAAACCATACACATGGCACATGTCAAATAATTTAGTTTGATGGTGGACCACAAATGCCCATGTGACATGTGTCAATGTTTCATTGGTTATAATATAATTGGATAATAATCAAAATTTTAAATTTTCATGCCTTTCCTCATTGACATGACATGTGCCAATGCTACAATGGTTGTAATATAGTTGAAAGATAGTCATAATTTCAATTCCACACCCCCAAATACATGACATGTAGGTGGATGAAGTTCATCCATTAACTTGCTAGCGTGGAATCAACTAAATATAGTCAGCACTTTATAGTTGAAATGTTGCGTCAATTGAAATGTATGTCGTTTTCAACTAAAATGTTATCACTTCAACATTAACCCACAAATTGACATGTGTATGTTGTTCTCAACTATGTTGCAAAGTCGATTCAACATTGTCAACTATTTTGGAAAGTAGTTGACAATGTCATTTTTTAGTTGTAAAAAACATTTTGTAGTTGAAAGTGATGTTTTCAACTATAAATGAAAATTGAGAAGTAATTGAAAACATAATTGTAAAATGGGTTTTTTCTCCTAATGTAGGTAAAGTAGGCTATGTAGGATATACTAGGTTAAGTTAAGGTAGGTTAAATAGGATAGGATAGGCTAGGCTACCACCTACCTACTTGCCTTTTTATGACCTACCTACCTACCTACCTACCACAAATTTTTTTTTTACAGGCATAAATTTGACTTGTCAAAATGACTAGTCAAATGGTCCATACTCTACTAATAAAAAAAACCACCCTAGTCACAATAAACATGTCGAAATTGACTTGTCCAAAATGACTGAATGGTTTTTTAATGCATGTTCAAATTGGGTATTTTTTGACTAGATTTGCTAGTAAAAAAATACCAAGTTTTCTAATAGTGTTCCCTTGGCTCCTCCTTTTCCTTCTCTTTAAAGGCACAAATTTAGATCATTTGTCTCTCTCTTTTGAAACATGATTTCTGATTTGAAAACTTGTTCCTACAACTTTCCTTAGGAAGAAAATAATGATTAATCTTAGTAGATGGTGAAAAGGAGAATAGATGAGATGATAGTAATACCTTTGAAAGAATGGAAATGAATAGGGGTACATTTAGAGCTTGAAATCTTAAAGAAATTTCATAAGACCTTTCGGGTTTTGTAGCATAATTTTTTTTTATTTAGGTGCAGGGTTTGAAATTTAACAGGCAAGTGCACCTTGTAGCTAGTTTTCGAATGACTTAATGCAAGCTAGATTTGGATAACGTATGTGATAGTAACAATGTTTTAAGTGATTAGAAATCTACTGTCAAATTGAGCTTTCTACTTTCATAAAACCCTCTTAGGTTCTATGGCACAACTTTTTACTAATTTAAATGTAAGGCTTGAAATTTGGTAGGCAAGTGTGTTTCGTAACTAACTTTCCAATGAATTAATGCAAGCTAGATTTGAATAATGTATGTGATGGCAAAAATGTTTTGAGTGACTGGAGGTTTATTGTCAAGTTGAGTATTATGTCAACTCCTTAGAAGTTAGTTTAGGTGGGTGATAATTTAACATAAAATTCTAGGATTTGAAGAGTTTGAATTTTGAAAATATATCTATCAATTCCAAGTCATAAATGATGCATAAGAAGCAAATTATTTATTTTCAACTACAAACACAATTCAATATCTAGATATACATTTTACATTTTTCCTTCACCAATAACATATGTACCTTCAAGTATAATCACCTCATAACTAAGAATAAAAGGGCAGAAAACCACCTCATAGTTTTCATTATCTCCATAGTTGGAGCTCCCTACACTTGAGCTAATATATCAAAGCACTAAAGGAGTTGAGTGTTAAGAATTAAGTTAAAAGTCTAAATCATGCTTTAAACTCTTGGACCTATTGATTTTTACAACATTTTTTATGAGGGAATTTATTTTTGATGGATAGATTGAATGGGTTTAAAGCATTACAAGTAGTATTGTTATGAATCCATGTTGAAAAATGGTTTGATGGTCCTACCAAACTCTATGTTCAAGGCATTATGGAATGTTGAAAGATGTTTTATGACTACCAAGATCAATGTTCACAATGCAGGTAGCTATTGTATCAAAAATGGGCCAACCTTGTGGATGTTGCTTTTGTACCATTCTTGGATTTATGTCTTCATTAATATTAGAGAATTCATTGAACTTTTTATTGGTAGGACATATTTAAACCATCAAGTTAAATAATTATAGGCCCCATGTATCAAAGCCTATTTGAAAACACTTGAAACTTGTTCAAGAATTGGTTGTTACATTATTATATGTTGCCAACAATAATTGAAATGATTAACATGTGTCTGCAACAACCTTTCTTCTAAAAGGAAAACCTCAAATCCATCTTAAATTTCATTTGCAATTTGCCTTCCTCCTAGCTACAGAACTTGGTCTATTTAATGGAGTCTACACACCAAGTTTCTAATGTGTAAAACCTGCCACACAAAAGCCCAACTTGCCACAATAGTTCATTGCATCCCAATATCCATTATGTTGATGTAATGTTAACCATGTAGTATTAAGAGACTTGAAATCCATGCAATATTCACACTTTGGTAATGGAGTTTACACACCAAGTCTTTGGTGTCCAAAGCCTACCACATAGAAGCCCAACTTATCACAATAGTTCATTGCATCCCAATATCCATTATATCGATGTAATGTTATCCATGCAATACGAAGACACTTGAAATCTATGCAATACTCACTCTTTGGTAATGGAGTCTACACACCAAGTTTCTAGTGTGCAAAGCATGCCAAACACAAGCCCAACTTGCCACATTGTTCATTGCATCCCAATATCCATTATATTGATGTAATGTTATCCATGCAATACTAGGACATTTGAAATCCATGTAATACTCACATTTGAAATCCATGCAATACTTAAACACTTGAAACCCATGCAGTACTCAGACATTTGAAATCTATACAGTATCAAACATAGAATGTATTAATATCCAAAATCACATAGAATGCAAGCTAATTTATATTTGCAAATGAGAATTGTTTGAAAGCAACATCAAAATGAAAAACTTGGAAACCAAAATATTACAATAGGTTCAAAACCTACCCATGGAAAAAACAAAAACTAAGGCTTACAAAACAAAAAAATAACAATCCAAGCATATTGAGATATGACATGCTTTATATGTTGTAGAGATAATCAAAAACCACTTGAAGTAGCTCAACTACTCCTTTAAGTCCAAAAATTCAATTTCTTTAGGTTCATCTTAGGCTAACCTCCATACACCTTGCTTCATGGAAACTGACAAGACATGCACTATAAAAAGAACTAGAAGTTAATTAGACATGAATGACATACTAATATGTAATTGGTGAATGGCGTTTTAGTTCCAATTTTTACTCTTATTACAGGTTGTAGAAGCTGGTGGTGCTGCTTCTTTCTCACCTTGTTTTTGAGTGCAAACTATCCTAAATGAACTAATAGTGGGTTGTCTCTTAGATGGTGGCTTGGGTTTGGAATTGCCAACTATTAATCCCTTTTATATGCCTTTTTCCGTGGATTATGAACTGCATGTTGGTCTTCTGGTGTGTCAGCCCTTCTCAAAATACTGGCCGCATATGATAATCACATAGAGAGATAACAAATTATGTTAATATGCATCATGTGATTAAAAGTTTGGAATTTTTATAAAAAAATTTAACACAACAACGGATTAACTCAAAGACCAAATTCTCCCTTGGAATTGATGCTTACAAACTTGATAAGTTGGATTTAGATGTCAGTCTCCTAGCTAGAATGTCATCAAGAGCTTTACACTTAGACTAAAAAGAATATATGGCTCTAGGTTGCAAAGCTTTAGCATTTATTGTGCAAGTTGGATTATCTAAATTTGTTGGTTGTTGATTAACTTCTTCAAGGTCTTATTGCATATGTGCATTATGATCAAGTGGTTCTACATTGAACATGAAATCAGTGAATATATTAGAGAATTGGCCATTTGATGCCAAAAAAATTATTAGCATTGAAAAATGACAACATGATTTTAAAACAACAAAGTCTCATACCTACACTTTTATTCACTAGTTTTGTGGGTGCAACAACCATGAAATCCATTTGTGGTTTTTGATCATCCTGTTGGAACTCAATCAAGACATCATTAGAAGCGGGCAATTCACTTGAAAACAAATTAAGCCTCCTATGCTCTAAGGAGTCCACATTTGGCTTTTTGGTTACATTTGTTTGTATTCACCTTCATTGGTAGCTGCTACTTCTGGTGATGGTAAATGTGTTGTAACTACACTTCTTGTACAAGACACCATCTCAAGAGGGCTACCACTTGCAATTGGAAAACTATCTTTTTAGTTTTACAGGATCAAGTGCACATGTAGAACCATGTTCAGTTGGCTTTAGCCCAGATAATTCACCTATAACATTAAAAAATGCACATTTGAATAATCTTGTGAAAGCTCTTCAGATTCCCCAATTCTGTCTTCCTTAAAACCAACAATATAAACAGAAGTCTTATTAAACTACATTTATAAACCACAAACCATAAGTAGAAAATATCTTCACTAGACTGTTTTATATAAGCCACAAACCACACTGACCACCAAACTAACACTTACTAGAACTATTTTCAATACACCTTAAACCACAAACCACCATATTACTTCCTTAATTAATCACTTTAGGATTGAAATACTTTTGGTAATCACTTCAACTCTATTTTTATGTCCATATCACTACATTAACCACAACCACCTAAAGACTCCTAAGTAAATGACAACCACTTCAAGACTCCTAAATCAACCACTATGACAACCACATCATGAGACATCATTGCAGCACTATAACAAAGTAACAAGCATTTTTTACTGCTATTTCTAGCCACCCTAAACATGTAAGAACCAAACTAATGAGTGTACCACTAGGTGTAATGAGAAGACCACTCCAACAACCACACATACTACTAGAGGAGGTATTCCAAACCAACAAAGTGGGTTTATGGATTGAAAACCACAACATCAAATTAAATGTGGTTTTGCCCAACCTTAATCACCCCATCCACCAAGTGCTACCTACTCCTAATGCATCCAATCTTTCTAAAACTTAGTGGTGTACTAGAGACAACCATTGAAACAATCTTGATTGGAATCAAAATCTACAAAGTTTAACTAGGATCTAATGTTCAATTTCAGAAAAAATTCAAATAGAAAACAAGGTTTATGTGTGTACCTAAAGGTAATAGTGACCAAGAGGTTGCTTCTTGAAAGGATGCTTTCATAGTTTCCCATTGATTTTCAAGACCTATGTCATCTGCTCGTTTTCTCATATCATCGTCCCCATCATAAAATCCAAAACCATGCCACCAGTTAGGATGCAACATTTTCCCACATATACAGCATTAATTGTTGTCCCTCAACATCTCAAATAAACAAAAAAGGTGAAAGGTATGTCTACAAGATGTTATTACTATATCATTGCAATGAAAACCCCGAACACAAAACCCGCAAGGTTTGATCTATATGTATCCTAGTCTATTAGAATTTTCCTCTACACTTGGATGAAGGATGGGTTTAGACCAAAATGAATTACCCCCCATCTTTCTCATGGCCTCAAATTGTCTTTCAATAACTTTTTTTTCAACCTCTAATAGCTAGATTTCTTGCTTGGCTACAACTATTAAGTTCTCAATCTTTAAGCACTCCATTCCAATTTTTGCAAATGCAACTTCACCCATTAGAGCTTATTTTCACACACCCTCTAATGTCATAAATTTATTGTATTCCATTGTTTTTTACAAGGCGGTGCATTGATCACAGGTTGCCTGCAATTTTGATTGTTTTTCCTTGAGATAGTTTTTTGCTTGAAATCAATTTTCTTCACTCGACGTAGTTTGAAGTTCAAGCTTTAGGGTTTGGATCCATATTTATAAAAATGACAACAACTTCATCAATGAAAACAAACCCCCAAATAAACATTCTTGAAAGTTCCTTTATAGCAATAAGAATAAAAGCAAATGTTTTGCAAAGCTAGGATGTTAAAATACATGGATACTTTTTTTTCGAGCAAGAGAATGTTACATACCAACCTCTGCAAGTCACATTCACTTGTAGTGATGGCATCTTGTGTTTCTAATGCTACAACCTGTTGATCTTCCATGTTGAATCAAAGCCTTATGAGCTTCTTGGATAGCCTAGTTTTTTTGGTTTCCATATGCAAAACCTTTGTGTTTGACCATTTCAGTAAATCAACCAAAAAAACATGAATTTCACAAACCTTCGTGAACTCCACATGCAAAATACCATTCGGGCATTTGCCTATTGGTTCAAGTTCTCCAAGTTTGAGTGCAGGTAGACTACTAGGTAGCTTGTGTGAAACCTCCCTAACTCCACTAAGTTCAAAGAACTCCACTGATGCACCATTCTTTAAGATGTCCATTTCTTCTTTTCAAGCTTTCTCTCTTGCTATTAAGGTAGCCACCCTAGCCCAATTGATATTCTCACCCTTTTCCTATGCAATGTAGCCCTTCACAAACCACACAGTAAATTCATTGTTAGTGACATGTGGTGTACCAAACACTTGCCAATATAACCTCAACAATTCTTGCTTGGTTTCTACATGGAGGCATGGACATGTGACTTTCAAGCTTGAACAAGAAGGTCCAAAAACTTTTTCAATGTAAGACTCAATCACAATGTTGCAAGGAAAATTTGTTTTAGGGTTTGGTCCATAATCATTGAGTTACCCCACAGTTTTGAATTAATGTTCAATTTGGTCCTTGAAGTCTACATGCACTCAAGGAGGAAATTCAAGATTTAGTTTGCTTCTCAATTTTCTTTCTTCCTTCACCATTTTTGCAAAGGAAAAACTTGAAGACAAAAGCTCTATAGTGATTCATGCTAAAGAAACAAAAATAGAAAGATAGAACCATGCTCAAGTGCACCTTTGCAAATTTTCTTTGTTGGAAGCTATGATGTTCAAGTGCAATCAAATGTTCCAACTACAAGCTAGTCAAATTTGTGCTAGTCACATAGCAACAAACCCTAAACCTTCATTGACAACGATTGACCTTTCGCGCAAATTCAAAATTCCCACCCTGCCCACATTTTTCAAGATTGGCCAAGCCCTATGTGACAAGTCACTATAAAATTTCCAAAAAACTTCCCTAAGTCCTTGCCCACCACCCCCCAAACTAAAGTAGGTGTGGGTCATTTTATTATATTTGGACCTTAGAAGCTCTTAGTTTGGTTGATCTAACAATAATTGATCAAACTACTTATCTACTTATTGACATTGTAACACCTAACTTTGATCTATTAAACATCATGTGGTAGCAAGTAGAAATGCTTCCAAATTTTGATGCACAAGCTTTATTTGAAGTTGATGAGTTGGAGGTAAATCAATGGGGATTAGTCAGCTATGATTGTCATTGTATGTGTTGTCATGGTGCAAAAAACTTCATAGCATAATCAAAAAACATCTCAAGAAATATGGTCATGATTCATATTTTCAAATGCAAATGGTGGTATGTGTTTTTTTTTCTCACACCTAATGTGATGGTTAGGTAATTGGATTTGATATACAAATAACTTTAATGTTAGAAAGTTGGACCAACCCATTATGTTTTACTTTTGGTGGACAAACATATACTGAAAGATTTTTGCAAATATCAAGGAGGACTAGCAGGTGTCCTTATCCCCCTTTTTTCCATTTTAGAGAATCAACCAGAGTTTCAAAATTTTAAAAATATAAATAAATAAATCTGATTCTCACAAAAATGGTTTTCACAAATGTGAGATTCCGAGGGAAGCCCTTTTACTGAAATTAGTGTATTTGTCAACAAAAATAAAGTATCCCCATTTTGGGGGAAGTGTAAAGTTGATCAAACTCACACAACCTGAGCCTACCATAATACTTTGGAAAGAAGAGAAAAGAACTGAAGTCACATGTTGGTTATGACTCAAAATGAATACAAGATCATCATCACTCACTTGCAGACACTATCACATTAAAAGGAGTTGGTACACTGATTCCTTTGCTTAAAACTCACTTGGCTTTCAACTCAAATCGAGAGCATTTGAGGATTTGTTATTGGCTGACTTTGGAAGCTTGTTCAGCTGCTTGCAAATCAGTTGTTGCTGCTTTCATTCCTGAAGTTGGCTCTGCAATTGACTGGGCAACACCAGACCCTGCATCTGAAACCCACGTTGCCTCCTGTGCAAGTCCTAGAAGCACAAGTGATGACCTGATGAAAACACAGGTGGGTGTTTGTTGTTAGATCTGGATAATACATGAGCATCTGAGAAGAGACAGGATCCTGGTATATATCAACCATGTGACCACTCGTACTGAAACACATCAAGGTCTCATCAAACACTAGGGACTAAAGAAGGTGGACACCCCACTTTTCCTGAGTGAGAGATATTATGTCTCCTGCAGATGCCTGCATTTGCTACCTGCTACACGAACAGAGTTTCTGGGAATATGGGAAAATTGAGTAACCTGGGTACAGTGGGTCGGACAACAGTTTGATTAGCATGAGTGGCAAGAGGTCCTCGCAATGTTGGGTACTCCTTCAGTGCATCTTCCAGTTGCACAGTTGGTAGCTGCAAGACTCCAAAAAGGCTTGTAAGTGTTCAAGAATCCTTAGCTAAGAACAACCCAAAAACCTCTTCCAGTTGGCAGGTCCATCATTCCTTCCAGTTGTTCTCACCTGTCAACCAGACATTTCCCTGTTATTTAAACACTGTTTCCTGTTCCTTCTTCATCCATTCTTCTTGGTCATGAGGACCAGCTTGAAGATCCATGCATTTTTAGTTATCTTTTTCATCAGAAGTCATGCTCGTTTTGCCATTCCTAGTTGGTCTTCAGTGGCTTTTCTGTTCATAAGACCGTATCTTCTGCTCATTGGTCCATCTTCAATTCTCCCAAGTGTGTCCATTTGTCATTTCACCCATTCCATCTGTGTGAACTTGCCTTGTAAATTCTGTAACTTCTTTGTGTGTTAAGATCTTGAAATCACTTGCCACTTATTGTGCACTGTCAAGTTATATTGGCATCTCTCTGTTTATGTATGAACTCTGTGTGAAAACATATTACACAGCTGAAAAAGGGTCACCTCAATATCACATTGAGAACACATCAAACCAGTATGCCAGAATGCCACTGCACCTGCAATAAGACGTGGAAAGAATGGGGAACTGTTTGATGTGCACATTTGAGAAAGCCCATCCACAGCTTCGGTAGTTTCCAAATCTACACATCCAGGAACAGAAACAGAAATGTCTTTCCATACTTCAGAAACCTTTCTTGCAAGAGAATTCCTGACACCCAAACCCCAGACATTAGATTGTTCTCAGGTCAGGAAACATGTCTTCTGAAATCTATTGCTAACTAGGTTCCATCATACTAGGTTCAGAATTTACAGTGCCCACAATATATTCCAAGGGAAGCTCAAAAAAGGATAAATCACACTAAAGAATAGCACTGTCCAACCACGTGTTGAAGCTGTGAAACCAACTACAGGGGATACTGTGAGACCTTATCCTGTACCTGCTTATTCACAAGACGAGAGAGAATCTCCATCACAAAGCTCACCTGCATACAAAGAGAAACCCTTAGCATTGCCCCCTTCTGTATGCTGAAGAGGAGCATAAAACTTGTTTCCTGATTTGCCCAGAATTCTGTATCTGGATTGGACACTGTTGGGAGCACAACCTTCCACAAAGTCTTTCTTCCAAAGAACCCAGCTGAAATCTCTTTTGCTTCTAACTAACAGAAACAAACTCTCTATGAACACGTACAAACATGCAGCTGCTGCACAAACTTCAACTATACCATGCCATCAGTAGGAAAAGGGAGAGAGAAAGACCAATGTAGGAAAAGCACCAACAGCTTGGATAACCGTTCGCATAAAGAGAAGCGGAAGAGGAGTCTGTTCTACCTGTTTAACCCATCACACCACATTAACCCAATTTCTCACTTAGAATGCATTGACCTCTTCTCAGAGTCTTTCTCTCAAAAGCTCATCAATTGCCATCCATTTGTCAAGGACAACAATGAGCTGTCACATTAAACAGGAATCAAGACAATACTGGGATCAGCCTAGACAAGTATGTGATGAATTATCAGTCCTGTGTCAGTAATCCTAAGTATAACAGGAATACTGGGCACAAAAGATCATGACACTCATCAATGCACAGTTGATGTAGACCAGAGCTCCTAAGAGATTTCTTCACTACTCAGATATTAGAAACAGGTGACCTTACCAGTTGATTCAACACCTTGGCCAAGACCTGCTGTGTAAAGACACTCTGCTGCTGAAGACAAGCTGAACATGCATCCATCACCTGCTCCACCATCCCCCACCAAAGTATTCTCAATCTTCATTCCAATTTCCACACTATGCTATAAGCCTACCACAAATTGGCAAATAAGGACACAATGTGTAGCTGTATCAACCTTCTTGAGCAGAACAGAGTCACGGTGTGGGTCAATGCCATGCAGGGCAATTAAAACTTCAGCTGGTGTTAGGGCAGGACCTGTGTGTGCTGAGCCCTTCACAAATTGAACCAATCCCACATCAAATTCTTAGATCTCATCTCTGTTTGGTTCTATATGTAAACCTCCACCATCAAGATGTTTTTCAATTGACAAGTTGACAGGCTACAGGGCTTACAGTAATCGACAATCTCCAAGGTAATCTACTAGTCTCTGCAGGCCATAAGGAGATTGGGTGAAAATCTCAACTCAAATATCATAGACTAGATAACCCATTCAGAATCCATGCTCAATAACACATTCCTGTTGTTTGATGTATACATTTGTCATGAGTCACCCAGATGGATCCAACATTTCAGGCAAGCCTCTGCTAATTCTTCCTCACCCTGCATGCAACATTTTGGGTGCTGTTAGACCTAAATGAGAAGGTTGTGGCTACCTGTAAAATACGGGCAAGGGCTGCCTGGAATTTGTCAGGAGGAAGGTCAACCAGCTGTGGAAAAACAGGCAACACCTGTACAAAACAGCACCCTTGCAATTCTGAAGTCCACCTAAGAAAAAGATGCATCTTGAACAAAGAGAATAAGCCTTCAGTGCCTTCATTGAGGAGCTGGGTTCAGAACAGCAACCTCTTCTTTAGACAATGAGGAAAGCACAGGTATAAGAAAGGCAGCATCCTGTTCCGACATCATCACAACAAGGACCCTGGGTTAACAGAAAGCAGTTCAATGCATTGGCACTTTGCCTTCAGGTTCATAACTGAGCTGTTTCGAACTGAAGCCTTTGTCCCTTGAAATCTGAGTATTTTCAGGGAAAACATGAGAACTGAAGTGAATGCAGAACCATCAAGTATCTACATGGTTGCAATGAACATGCACACTACTCATGCCCAGCAAGTAGTGATTGAAAAACCTGGAGTTTAGTCTCATAGAGCTTCTTTACAGTGGCAATCAGTTCTGCTGAGGGCTCAGTCCCCTCTGTCAAACTATGAAGAACCTGCAAAAATTCACTTCAAAACTAAGTTCATGTATCCACCACTAGAACACAACTGGGCCCTGAACCTACACTACAAGAATATCAACAGCTTGCATGATAGTTTGTGTTGGAGCACAGAAGTGATTCAATCTGTTGAAAGAAAACCATATATTCACAGACATTTCTCAAAAATATCATACAGAGACAGATTTATGCAAAAGAAACAGTCAGCAAACCATCTCTAGACCTTTCATACCTAACCAATCTGCATACAGCTTTAAGACTCAGGTTTGCAATCATGCAAAAAGACATAACTTGGTTATATTGTATGTCCCAGCAGAGTAAGAAAGGATATCAAAGCTTACCAGCAAGAGCAGGTTCTCACTGCCAGCAGGTGGGTCAGCAATGAGCTGCAGGAGCTCTGGTGATGATGACCCAATGGTGCGAAAGAGTTTGGGAATGTGCCGATGAACTGCCTGTTGCAAAATAGTTCTCCATATTTCAGCACAGAAAGTAGAGGTTGAAATAACAAAGAAAAAACTCTCAGTTAAGAGCCCCACAGATGCATGAAGCAGAAAAGAAGATTGGAAAGGTTATGACAGAGTCATGTAAAAGATATACCTGCTTGACGGCCTTAGAAGCACGGCCATATACTGTAAATAGTTGTTGTGAAAGTGTATGCTTCTGCAAAGAACCACATACAGTGCTTTTTGTCAAGAGCCCCCAAAAGTCAACTTGCTATCAAACTGAAGGTACACAGACAATTCATTATATTCAAAAGGAAATGAAGTTGCTTTGTAGAAAACACACCTTTGTACAAAGGGCAAAAAAGAGAGACATGTGGCGCTGAGCATCAGAAATCAATACAACTGGACTGCTTTTAACAGAGTTCTGTTGGTTCTCATCTTCAACAACTGCCATATCCATCAGTGTGAGTCCATCCCCTAAGAGTTGGTCACCATTAGCCCCTTGTGTGGTCCTAATACTATCTATTTCCATTGGATCCCTTTGTCCTGCATCTGTTGGTTTAATGTCCACCACTGCAAGGAGACTTTGGGTTGCAAATTCTTCAATCGTTTCAGCTACATAGGTAAGTGGGTACAGCTTGTTTGCAACCTACAAAGAACCAACAGAAATAGACCAGAAACTACCCAAGTCATAGACTGCACTCAATCAACTGATCTCAAACAAAATGAAAGTTTCCTGAATAGTCATGGAGAACACCAGATACTGTTAAATGCATGATGTCACTGAGGACTGTGCATTTGATCAATTGGATGAATGCATCTTCAGAACTTGTTGTGTAAACCAAGTTCCAGAGTGAATTCTGAAGAAAAGAAAGTTCCTCTGCAAGATTTGATCCAAAGTTGTCACATTTTGACAGAAATGAATAGCGACATTTTTTGTAAGAGCATGAAGATACAGTACCAAGCGAATGGCCTTCACTCGTACATCATCAGACTCATGAACTGTACACTGCAAAACACAACTATATATGATCAGTACAATCTCTCTCCAACCCACCAGCCACACCTGATTGTCCTATTTGCCAAACTTCGTGCACCTGCCTTTTGAACTGTTTTGAGGGATAGATACTCTTTCCTGCAGCACCTTCGTGGGAATATCCAAAAAAAACATGAACAATGTGCCACAAAGAACAGCTCACATAAAGGAAAGTTCGAACTAGAAGGTTGTGCATGTTAGACAAGTGATGTGCGATACAAAATAGCTGGCATATATGCAAAGAGTTGGGGGTGGCAGGGGGCTTGCCTTGAGAGCCATCTTTAGACAGATGTCACGTGTGGGAGGCCGCTGCAAGATGAGACTCCAAAGAACACTAAGTCCTTGTGTAATGTGGTCACTGGTTGCTACTTCTCCCACAGCTCCTGGATTGCAAAGATCCTCCAGCAGCTTCAATGATGTCAATGGCAGTAGAGGAGCTTCTGCCAAAAGTCGACTAAGAGACTTATCTGAAGCAGGTAGTGTATCTATCAACCCTCTTGCCTGCAATATTTAGTGAGTGATCAGATTTATTGATCGGAAAAGCTCAAATGCACTGAAAATCCCGCAGGTGTTAGGTTGATGTCATTGTTCACACCACAAACATGCACTAACAGTCATTCAGTATTATGGACATACCAGTGACAAAAGAAGATCCATGAAGTTGCAGAGAAATCTCCACAACAACAATTAAAGGTAACACGACAATGAGTGCAGTCATAACCTCATCAGAGTCGCTCACAAAGTGACAGACCATCACCTTCAGCATGAATGGCAGTGATGAGCTGCCATGACTACCCACTGAGTTCATCAGCTCCCAACAGTGGGTGTAGATAAGCATATAATAATCTTCCCAAAAACTTGGGCAAACCATTATACACAATCTGCGTCCTGAG
>Ga0116227_10010093_pt1 | contig 16689 bp, 14 predicted proteins | sample S1TSphgellanicum_FD_89693 | JGI IMG/M metagenome (GOLD analysis project Ga0116227, IMG submission 89693) | Host-associated microbial communities from peat moss isolated from Minnesota, USA - S1T2_Fb - Sphagnum magellanicum MG | ecosystem: Host-associated > Plants > Peat moss > Unclassified...
TCCACACTCACTTCTGGTAATGCCATCAACCAAGGGCCTCAACATTTTATTTCACAAAGAATTTGGAGCCTCTTCAATTTAAGACAAGGTTCGGTTTCATCTTCATTACACACAACTAAACCACTCAAAAAGAAAAAAACGTGTAATTAATTTCTTCAACTAGTAACACACACTCTAAAATAAAAATTATGTAATATTAATTATGTACAACCATCGAGTGCAATATTAACTTGTTTAAAATATAGAGCCAAGTTTATAGTTATTTTCAATAAAATCATATTTATGTTCACCTTAATTTATAGTGTTGAATTGTTGCAATGTAGTGAAGGGACTACACTAGACCACCTTCTAACAACGGCAGTACGAAGGTAAATCATCAATACTCACAACTCATTTTTAAATTCCTTTCACATAATTATGGAATTCTATCATATTATTAAACTTGGTTATTTTCATTCTTACACCATAACATAGTGCATAAAAATAGTCCTCCATTACAAAACACCACCATGTACAAATAAACAAACTGTCCTACCATCTCAAAAACATAAAATTTGGTGGCCACTAGATTGATGTAAATGAATGGTCAAGATTGACTCCTAGAACCTTAATGGTGGGTGTCATAACTAATTTCAATGCAATTATGACCTAGTGCCCACCAAATTGTGATCTCCCACAAAAAATGGATTATGATTTAGTGGCCACCAGATCAAACTCGCTACATAAGAACGAATACAATTTAACAGCAACTAGATCACAATACCTACATAGAAAAGTGGATTGACATATGGTGGCCACCGTATCACCATTGTTAATGATTACGATCTAGTGGCCACCAAATGAAACACCCTTTAGATGAACGAATATGATATGGTGGCAACTAGATCTTAATACTTTCATAAAGAAGTCCATGATGATCCAATGGCCACCAAATCCCTTTCATTAATAACTACGATTTGGTGGCAACCAAATTTTAAACCTTGCAGAAACCCAAATCTGATTTGGCAACCACCAAATCACAATCCTTGCACAGAGAACATGATTATAATCTGGTGGCCACTAAATTGCTAATGTTAATGACTATTATCTAGTGGCCACCAAATCGCAAACCTTGTAGAGCAGAGGATACGATTTGGCGGCCTTGAGAAGGCAATCCCTGCATAAAAGAATCGATTACAATTTGGTGGCCACTACTTCAAACGTAATGTAAAGAAGTGACTATGATATGGTGGCCACTAAAACCTTATCCATGGATGAGAAGTTGATTATGATCTAATGGCCATTAAAACTAATTCATATCATAGATCAAAAGGTCACAATTTGGTGGCCACCAAATCAAAACACATACAAATAAGTGCACATTACAATTGATCATAACTAGTTCATAGGAAATCGAAGAGAAGAGGATTATGATTTGGTGGCACCAAATCATAATCCTTACAAATAGTCGTAAACTACGATTAGTTGGTTTTTATATCCCAACAACTGATCAGAAAATTAGATTTTGATTTGGTGGCCACCAGATCGCCATCCATGCATAAAGAAAGGAATCACAATATGGTGGTACCCATCTAAGACACCCCCTATGAAGGAGGAGTATGATTTAGTGGACACCAAATCACAATATTTATGAAAAGAATTGGACTACTATTTAGTAGCCACCAAATTGCCTTTCCTAAGAGATTGTGATATGGTCGTCACCACATTTGTCATTCTCTTGACCAAGTTTGATTTAGTGGCCACTAGATCATAATCCCCCAAAAGAATAAATGCCTATGGTCTGGTGGTAATTAGAATGTAATCTCTCAAAAGGAAAATATAATTTTGATTTGGTGGCCACCAAATATAAGCACTATTTGCACTTGAAAATAATAGTCTAAAAATCCCACCACCAACTTGACAAACTAGCATAGATTGATGGTCTAGTGCCCACAAAAATGCCTTTCGAGGATTAACAATATCATGATAATTTAGTGGCCACTAGATCGCCCAATGATGAAATCATTGAAGGCCTTTTTGTTTAATTTGTCTAATTATGATGGACCATTTCAAATGGAATAGTTCAAAAACTTCCTTCTTTAAAAAAAATTATTGGAGAGAAACTTGGATTCAATGAAGAGTATGAGACTGCAGACCTTGGTTTTTGGATGTTGGACAAGGACGTGGATAAATGGGGGATAAAACTTAAATTTCAAAAACCAATAACTGAATGGACATTCTAGTTTGAGAAATGGGGGGACTTTGATTTGGTGACGTATGTGCACATTGAAAATCTCCAACCATACAAGGAGGATCCTGAAAAGGTTGTGGTATTATTAGTGGTCCCAAAGTCAGCATCACAAGTTGGGGTTGTTTGCAATATTTTGAAAATGGACAATGCCTTGCATTTGAAAAGGTATAGAACGAAGGAAGTTTAGAATTAAAAAGTTCCCTATCAAGACTATAAGGCTTGTTACCCAGATGTGGGACAAGATGGTGACAATGATAATTATTAAAAAAGACTCAATGGTGGGCCCAATTTCTAAGGGAAATTAACCTAACCTTAAAGGATCATCTATTCATGTTCCAAAAAAACAAAATAAAATAGAAGATTGTTGAGGAAAAAGAGAAAAGACCATTAATAACTTGATTATGAAGAAATATCCAAAGTTTCTTGACAAAACTGAGAGCAAATTTGTCAATGAATCAATCAATAGTGAATTTTTGCACTACTTCCCACTAAGAACCAAGCCTATAGATGGGGTGAAGGTTATTGTTGAGAGATTTCTCACTCCTCAAGGAAGAATTGTTTATCATCCATTGAGTGAGATGCATAAAAACGAAATGAAACACAAAATATTGATGTTTCATTACATCAACCAATAGTGCCCCATCTTTGCAATCCTTGTTAATCTTGAAAATGAAATGAAAATTCTAGAGTCCAAGCCAAGAAGTAGGTCAAATCTTGAAAACTCCAAATTCTTCATCATTGGTGGACAATGCACAATACAAGTTGTAAAGGTAACCATCACCCTATTTGCATTTCCAATATATGACTTTTATTTCCTTCATGGTTGATTTCCTCTTACATGTAGTGTCCTATAATTTGTGCAGGAAATACTTGAGATGCACAACATAAATGACAAAATTCATGATCATTTTGAGGCTTTTGATATAATTGTTGTCTGGGTTTTTTGATTCGGTGAAATTTTGCAAACTCTCATTTGTTCTCAACAATCTAAACACGTTGAAAAACTTAGTCCTTTTTTATAGGGAGAATCTCCAACATGTGAGAAAATTTTGAAAACAAAAAAAAAGACTCAATCATATAAGGTATCCAATGTTGATTTATTAGATTTATTGAAGACATTGATTAATGACATGAACTTAGAAAATTAACTTTTTTCGACAATGGAATATTTGCAAAGTTTTGAGGCTTCAATCACAACGGTGTTTGTTGTGAAATCCGTGAAGGAATGTATGACAATTTTCCTATTGTCAAATGAACTCTATAATGAATGGGGGGGAATTCTATTGATGTGGGAACATGAGAAGATTTTGGATGGGTTTGGGAAGTTACCACTCAAACCACAACTAATGGAAAAGTTCGCATTCAATTGTTTTGTTAGTCTTGAGGAGTCCCACATGTAGAAGCTAGTTAACGACCTAAAATTACACAAAATCACCATGCATAATTACCTTGCAAGTGGAGGAAACCCTCATCTACTCACAATGGCAAAGTTTTGCTATAATGTGAAAAAGAAGAAAGTGATACAAAATGAGATCATGGTTCAACATAATCACCCCCAACCAATTGTGCAAAGTCCACAACCTTACATAGAGGCAAAATGGAAAACTGTCAAAACCTTGCACAACTATAACAAGAGTTGTTTTGGCTTCTTAAAAGAACATTAGTAGTTGATTTCTTCAAAGGGAAGATTAGGATGAATCCATCAAAGGATGTGCCCTCTGATGACTTCATTGAAATTCTTGAACAATGGATTTTCAAGAGTAATGAGGGACAACCACAAATGGGACCCATCCACCTTGAGAGCCACTACAAAGTACATGCACTAAAAGAGCTCGACAATCTTAAAGTGATAATGGAGGGAAGCATGAGGAACATTGAGTTCCTTCATAGTAAACCAACTAGGTCAGTTGCTTTGTTTTCAACTATGAATTATCTTGTGGTGAATCCAAACTTGTGTTCTTTGATAGATTGGAGAAGTGTAATTTCAAATTTGTTGGCACTAAAGGTCAAGATCAAGGTGATTATACGCATTTGCAATTCCCAATCCTTCAACAATTTGGTTTTCACGTTCAATGGCCAAAACTTCAATGATAAATTCTCCATGGAGTATGGATTTTTCATGGCATCCAACCAAGAGGTTTCATTAATGCCTTCATCTTCCTCTTGGATGAATAAGTTATTTTTAATGTATGCGTACCTTTTGCGACCTCAATTGGATAAGAATGAAATTTTGGGTTCAAGGCATCTCCCATCTTCAGTTTCTACCTATGAAAGAGTGGTCCCAAAGGACCAAAAATTGTATAAGCTCAAATTCAACCTAGCTGCAATTTGTTTTATTGTGTAACCACTTTTTCGTGGTGGAATGTCCTGCCTTAACATTTTTGGCAGTGGAATTTTTACACATCTATGCCTAATATGTTTCACATAATCTCATATAACAATATTTTGAGGTCTTGTACTCTTAATATGATAAAAGTTGAATTGATTTTTTCGTCATGAAAAGGAGAAAAATATCAAAGTTCTTGAGCTTGTTACGATGGACTTGGTGGAGAGGGCAGAGGAAATAACAAACATTAGTTTATCTATCCTATACAACACAGTTCCAATTTCACATTCTATTTTACTACAACTTCAACTTCCACCTCCACAAGAGGAATCTATGTATCAACTTGAAGTTTTCAAAAGATAGGGAAGACAGAAGTCTCTGATTCACAGGAAGAAATTAGGTAAAGTCCCAAAAAGTGGAGTCGACAATTCAAAGGAAGGCAGGAAGAAGAGAAATAGGAAAAAACTAAAGAATTCTAATCCTTAAATCAAAGGAGAGAGGATTCTAAAAGTCAAAGAAGGAATGGGAAAGAATCTTGATTTAGTGAAGATTCTTGAATCATCACAAGAAATGGCTAACACCACCACATTAGGAAGACATGATGACATGGATGATGTCGAGGATGATTTCGTTCTAAATGATGTTGGAGTTGGTGAGGAAATGACAGAATAAGTTCTTTTGGAGACGTTGAGCCCACCTAAAAATCATTTGAATCATGATTAATAGTTTTCATAATTTTTTTTTTAGGGACTATCTTGTAGCCTTTACCTTGCACTTCAAATCTATTGAAATTTTTCTCAAGCAAGACTCATTTTACATTCATGTCTCACTTTACGTGCTAGAAATAAAACCATAAACATTTTTTTTTTTCCATTTCTTCAAATGCGTTTCATTCTGGTGGCCACCAAATGGGGACCTATATGGGGGTGATTAGGTCGGTGGCCATCAATTGGATACAAAAATTTATCTGGTGGCCACTAGAAAGAATTCATTGTGATGATGAATAATTGCAAACATATAGGTGGTTACTCTATATTGACATTTTTGGTGGACACCAGATAGGAACCTATGTGGTGGCCACCAAATCAAGAAGTATGAATTGGACAATGAATCCATACATGTATGGTTGCCGAAAGATCGAAATCCATTTGGTGGCCACCAAATTGAAAGTTTGATGTTCAAAATGAGGTTGATGGGTTTAAGGCAAGATTAAGAGCTATTTGGGTGAAAATCCTTTAAGTTGTACCATACATGATGAAAAAGGTTTAGTCCTTATTGCAATCCTTTCTTACCCTATATTTTGATCCCCATAAAAAATAATGAATTAAAAGTTGTGAAAATTTTCAAAAGAATTATATTTTAGACCATTACAATTTTAGATTCCATCATAATCATCCATAAATGTGTTTTTACATAGTAAAAAAGGACTAAGTAAAAAAGATTAAAAAAAGGTGACATTGTGACAAGATTTTGGTACACCTTAAAGAATTTGGACCCATCTTGTGGCTACCATATGGAAAGTTATTTAGTGGCCACCACGTTGAAAAGTCTAGTGGTGAAGGATGTGAAGGTATCTAGCAACCACCGGATTGAAACTTATGTTGTAGCCATCAAGATTTGTTTTTTGATGTTTTTTTGATGTCCATTGTTTTTTGTTGGTTTCCCCCCATGTTAATTTTTTTTTCAATTTTTCTGATGACCCTTGCTACTTTATGTTTTTAAATGATGGTCATATTGATGGGGGCCATGTGTCAGATGAATTGGATGAATCTACATTTAAGATTTGTCTAATTGGGACAAGTCAGGGGCTTATTTTGACCTTGGTGGAAATTGAAGGATAATTGTTTAATTACTTAGACAATTGAATGGCATTGAATTGCATTATAAATGACAAGAGAGATGTAAGAGACCACGCCATCTCGAGTCCAACCTTCATCGTGGCAAGGTTTAGTGTCCTTGCTTAATTCCACACTTGTGTTTTTCCCATCCTTTGGGCCATTTGTCTCATTGCGCCCATAGTCAACCCTTGCAAGATTCCATGGGGTTGGAGATGAAAAACTTCCTCAAGTATTCCTTGAATTTGCCAAGGAAGATAAGGGGCTAAAGCTCGCTCTCAGAGGTTTCAAATTTCTTCCACCCGTAGATGTAGAAGACGTGGAGGTGAGTCCTTTGCATGTGATTTTCAATTTGAAAGGTGTCCTTGTTAGGAAGGATTATTTCAAAATTAATCACATGTTGCCTCCACTGTTTAACTTAGTTTGGGGTTGCACCTCACTAGGTAAGAGCATTGTTCCAAGGTCAAATTTAAAGGAATTCCTCTTGAGGTGTTTACAACAGTTTACCATTTACATATGGATGTTTAACAAGCTTGGCAAGATGAATACCTATTTGAGAAAAATAGTAGAGGAAACAAGTGTTGAAATTGATTCGCAAAGGATTATTGATCAAGACTTGTGCAACATTAACAAATGTTTTTTGTAGTTTCCTTTCAAAAGGAATTATAAATTTGTCAATCATCCAACTTGTGATAAATGTTTATCATAAGAACATTTCTAATTTTTTCCTTAAGTATCATAGTACTCACCTTGGAAATACATTGTTGGTGGACGATACACCTTACAGAACTTACTTGAATCCATCTTCTAATGCAATTTTTGTTGAGTCTTATGAAGACGTGCTAAGAGAAGAAAATTATTTCTTAAAGACTCTTCTCTCATATTTATAATTTTTTCATTACTTTGGGCTTATTGTTCCCACCTTTGTGGAATTCTATCTTTTTGGGGCCATAAGAAGTTCCAAGGAAGACAATGTTAGATTTTTGATGTTGTTCAAAAACTACACCATGGCCTGTTTCACTAATTTTTGTAAAAATTGTTTAACATCCGTAGTAAGTAGTCCAAATATTCTTTTTTGCTCCTTCCTTTCAATTTTTTCTTGGATTTTCCAATCTCATTGATTTATATGGTCGTTTTATTTTAAGACTTTCACAACTACCTTTTGTTTTTTTTTTTTTTAGGTTATTAATGTGTCATTTCCTAAGGAGGCGAAAGAAATGGAGTCACCAAATTCATGTGCCTTCGTTGAATTAAGAATGGATGAGATGCCATCAACTTTGGGAGTAGATTCCCCAGTCCTTCGTTTACCTGTAATGAAGGCGAGTCCATTTCATGTCATTTTTTATTTGTAGTGACAGTGAGTCCATTTCATGTCATTTTTTATTTGTAGTGAAAGTGAGTCCATTTCATGTCATTTTTTATCTGTAGTGAAAGTGAGTCCATTTCATGTCATTTTTTATTTGAATGGAGTTATAATCACCACACATTTCAATAAGGGTGGATATGGAAAACCTACATCTTGAACCATCATTTTCAAGCCTGGATTAAAAGAATTATTGGAAAGATGTGTTACACAATTCCATGTGTATATTTGGTATGTAGCATAATGTCACAATATTTATAATTATCTAGACCAAATTTAATGTGAAACCCAAATTTTGATCAAACCTTCCAGAGTGTTTGATCAAACATTTTGCATATAAAATCCACATGTTTTGCCTAATAAACATGAAAAACCAATTTTTCATAAAAACCTTGACGTTTTTATGATGTTTTTACATTCATGTTGGCAACACATTGCTTGTTGATGATATGCCATACAAGAACATGTTTAATGACTTGTATAGTGCATTTTTTTTGGAGTATTTTGATGGCCATGGTGGGGACAACCATTATTTGTTAAGGTTTGTTATCCCTTATTTGGAAAATCTTCATTCCTCCATATATGGTATTTCCACATTTGTAAAAGATAATCCCTTTGGTAAGATTATATGTATTAATTGAGATGATCAAGGACATTTTAAAATGTTCACTATTGGAATTCCAAGTTTTCAGACGTTCCAAGTTAACTAACTACTCATTTTTGACCAATGGACATATCCATTTTGACTAAAGGTTTAAGGCATGTGTTTTTTGACCAACCAACTTGATTATAATGATTTATTTAACCAATACATTTAGTCAAGTTGAAAAACTCTAATCAAAATGATGAATGGGTTTTAATCAAATGAGACATTTAGTCAAATTAAACATAAGAAATTGACTTCAACAATAAAAATGACCAATGTTTTTTAGTCAAATGGGACATTTTAAATGCCTATTACATACCTACCTCCCACCTTGAGGGGGACATTAATAAAAAAAATATATATAATATGTGAGTAAAAAGAAAATTTGTAATATATTGGTTATTGGGTAAAAATTATAAATTAATTAGTTGAAAAATAGGGTACCTTTTATTCGTATAATTATTTTAATTATAATATAGGGTATGTAATAATTTCAAATAATGGATTATAATTAATATATGATGGCTTTAATATTTATATATTAGAAAATTAAATAATAATAGGATGATAAAAAATAGGTTGGACAATTATCTAATACCCCTTTTAAAAAATGGTTGTTTGACACATGTAAATTTTAAATTTTACACTAAGTGTCCCCCCCAGGCCTCCCGCCTACAATCTTACAACCTACCTACTTACCAATGCACCCACTTACTAACCCACGCACCCACCCACCTACCCACCTAAATGTACTACTTGCTTGCCTACCCACCTACCTAGGTGTATTACATATTTACTAACTCACGCACCCACCCATCCACCTACCTAAATGTATTGCCTACTTCCCTACCTACCTACCTAGGTGTACTACCTACCTATTTACCCACCCATCCACCCAACTACCATGTCCTACAACATACGTACCTAGTTGACTAACATCTTATTAAATAATTGCATGTTACCTACCTTCCTATAACCTATACCTTCTACCTTCTACTTTCTACCTCCTACCTCCCATTTACCATGGCACTATAAGTTATCTACCTATTTGTTTAATATTTTACAACCTACCTAAGTTTATGTACCTTCAACCTACCTACTTACAAATGTATTATACCTATCTATCTACCTACTTCCTAACTCCCACCTCCCTCCCACCCTATAACCTACCTACCTCTTCTACCTTCCTATTTATTTGCCCAACCTACCTATGACATGTACCCTACTTAGTTTAATGAATGGAGTTTGAAATGGAAGAATCAAATTTTAACAAGTTTTGAAATTTCTCATCAATTTGCTATTTTCAAAAATATTTTCTTTCAACTCATTTGAACATTTACAAAATATATTGATTTTATTGATTAGATCTTTGAATAAACTACAAGATTATGCCTTTATTTGCTTCATTTGAACAAAAACCAAAATAGAAAAAATATGCCATAGTTAGGATTTCCAAACTGTTTTATAGTTAACAAGATAAAATTGACTTGTCCTAGAAAACTAGAGGTTTTTTTGGACCAAAAAACCCAATTTGAAAAACCTGGAATTTTAGTAGTGGTTATTTGTGAAATGTAGTCGTGCTTGCCAATCCACATTTTGTAATAGTGCAAATTTGAAATTGAAATAAAAAGTACCTTATTAATTGTTCATCTTCATTAGCTTATTTGAATATTTCAAATATTTCTTTTTCAACAAATCTATTAAATATTTAATTCTATTTTTTAAATATTGCTTGTAGCCTTTGTTTTTGAAATATGTATTTTTAAAGTTCACATTGGCTCCCAACCTATTTTCTTACATGTAGCGATCTAGTGCTCGCTTGGTGTCCTTTGTTATACTTTTAGTTTTCTATGCTTCAATCTACTTGGTGCTTGCCATATCATAATTTGTGTGTTTCCACTCCATATTATTACTGAATTCCCTTGGTTATTTATGAATGTTCAAACCCAACATTCAAAATTATCCTTCCATATTTTGGATATCATAATTTTTATAAATTCTCATTTAGATTAACATCTCTTATGACAAGGATGAAGGCTTCTATTCATTCTTGAATTTTTCTCTATTCTAACTTGTTTTATCTTTTGTAGGTGTTCGATGTTGTTCTTTCGAATCCAAAGTGGCAAATTTAGACATTTCAACCTCGATCTATGATAATTAAAAAGCTGCTCATTCTTGGTGTCATTGGTGGCCTTTGTTACTTTCCAAAATGTGCCCTTCTTCAAGGGAATTAACGAAAGATTGGGAAGAGTTTAGATGTTTCCAAGTTGGAAATTCGTGTTGGAGTATAACATTTCCTTTTTTGAACATTTGAACATTTTTACATTGTTATTTGGTCATGTATGTTGTTAAGAAAATGTCTTTGAAATTTTACCTTTATTGATGCCCAAATCTCTCATCGATCAATTTGTGTTTGTTTGGGGACGTGAACAATGCACTGCAATAACATGTTAGTTCACACATTTAGTTTATTACTATTTGAAGGATTTGGATCAAGTTCATTTTGCATGTAGAGGTCTGTTTTATGGGGACAAGGATCAAACATTGCTCATTGATGGTGAGTTTAGCAAGGCCTTTCAAAATGCAAAATGGAGTAGACTTTTTTTTGAACCATTCAGAGCATGTGAATTGTCCAAAAACAAGGTGCAATGGTTAGACCTTGCATCTTGGTTGTGGTCTGCATTGAAGGCTTTGCCCTTTGCAAAGACAATTTACGCCCATTTTGTAGTTATCATCTAGTTTTCGAGGCCACCATTTAGCTTTTAATATTCGTCTTATTTTTGGTTTAAGTAGTTTGAAGGAAGTTTGAATGGGGATTCAGCAATAGTGCAATTTCCTTTAGGTGATGTCCTAAGTAAAAATTTCCTTTCCTTGTTTCAGTTATGTTTTCCATGTTTTTCATTTCACATGGGTTCAATTATTTATTTTTGTTTTATATTTTGTCAGTTTACGATTTGTAGTTCGGGGAAATTTCAACTATTCATTTTTGTTTGTAGTGGATTTTGGTCTTCGTTTGCAAATTATGCGAAAACATTTACAGTTTTAATTGGTAGAAAATCATGTTGTCCATTTAGAGAGGCAAAGGATGTAGTTGCATGTTTAACTCTTGGTCTAAAAGGTTAGATGATTCTTTAATTTTGGGTTGACATTGTTTTCTCGTGCACTTGAGGTTTATTTAAGTTGTTAGCTCTTCAAGGTGAAATTCATATTTCATAATATGAAAATTCCTACCTATTCAAAAGGTAAATGTTCAATGTATATGTTCTAGTATGTTTCAAGCTAGGGCTATGATACCCATTGGTGGCCACTAGATGATATTTCTACTGTTATTTTTGAATAAATAACTCTTTTTGATTGCTTAATGCCCTAGGCTTTTGTGTTCAATGTTTCACCAATGATTAATGAGATACATGAATTGTAGCTATCATAAATTGTTTTGTTGCTATTCTATGAAATTGAATGGCATAATACTTTGTAGGTATTCCAAATTGTGTCTTTTGATTTTGCCATTAAATTGCTTACTAAATGTTTTAAATTATTGATTTTGGTGGGCACCACGAAAACTTAGCAGTGTTATGCGATGCTTTAGTTCTTTTCCTTGTTGTAAAGGTCTTGTCTGTTTTTAAATTATGGTGGCCATCAAGTTCATCTATTGTCATGTATGTTTTTTGTTATGATGGTGAAAAATTATTTTTATCAAGATTTGTCATTTCAACACTTTGTTTGGTGTTCACTAGGTTCAATATGTTATTCTATTATTTTTTTAACTTCCAAAATTGATTGTGTATATTTTGAATTATTTTAAAGTCTGGAATCAATTAAATATGTGTCATAACACCATTTAATGTATTCATATATATATATATATATATAAAGGAATGACACCCTTTGAAATTTTTCTTTGAGTTTTCATTATTTTCTAATTTTTCCCCCAAAAAAACCACCAACGTGCAAAAATTTGCCACCAAAGATCAAATTAAAAAAAATTGTTGACTAAGGGGGGGTTGGGGGTGATAATTTAACAGTTTAATGCCAAAATATCACCCATTTTGTTTCTTTTCTTTTGACAAAAATAAAATATATTACTAAATTATTAAAAAAAGTAATATAAACAATATGTTGCAATATTGTCTTTAAAGTTGTATAATTAATCATTTTTATTAGTTTATATTTAATGTTGTTAAACATATTTGATGTTGAAAAAAAATGTTTACTTTGATTATTTAATTAAAATTTCTTCTAATGGACAATTTTTGCCAATTTAAAGGAGGGGCGAGGAGAGGAGGGCAGAGGTGCATCACAACAATGAATTTTTTCCAAAAACAATTTTCAATTTTATCAAATTTTTAAAAAAAATTTCAACATATTATTTAAGGATTTAAACAATTTTGCAACTTCGTAACTGTTTTGAAAGGAAATGTGGATAAAGTTACTTATGGGTGGTTACTAGAATAACATCATAAACTTTTTATTTATAAAATTGTACATAATAAAATAAACCATTGCAAATTTTCAAAACTTGAGCACATTTTTCTCACAATAAAATATGTTTGTTTAAAAGTCAATGAATATAGTTATTTTACATGGAATTAAATTCCATTTACGAAGGTTGTAGATGCATTTTAAAAAAAAAGGATTTGGTTATATTTTATTATTTACAATATGTTATTTTAAATTGTTTTCCGAATTTTCATTATATTTGTAAATAACTCATTCAATAAGTGTAAGATCCTGTTTTTTTTGGTAGCGTTTAAATAGGTAAATTTGTATATTATATAAGTCTGCATTTTAAAAGTTATTTCTTATCAAAATTAATAAATTTTTTTTTGATGTTATCAAAATTTGAAGTGGTTTAGTGAAGACATTTTCTCCATCACGTGTTGGGTTTGAGTGCCGATGAATGTGTGCATTGTTGTATACACATACGTTAATATTACATATACAAATGCGATATATGAAACGTTTATGACGATGGAGAATGTCTTCAAAATCTTTTGTTAAAAAAATCCAAACCATTACAAGTTTCATGCCCTTATTAAACCAAATCTTTGGGCTTCCTTTGTGGCAAAATTGTCAGATGAGTAGAGGGATAGTCTTATCAGAGTGAGAGGGACATTTTCTTCACCAAAATTACAATATATATTGTAACAGTGGACTTTGTACTCATAAGATTTCTGGTACACATTTGCTTGCTATGGGATGCAGTTCACAGCTTGCAAGTCATGTTGCTGCTTGTCAATATGCAGACAATGCTAAATCGGCCAAAGAAAGTAAATGTAATCAGTACAGAAGAAGCACTTCTGCAAAAAATTTCCCCCAGTCTAAACTTTGCCCCATTCATATTCTTAAAAACAAATTGGGATACCCAGGCAGGTTTTTCACTCATAACCTACCATGTTGTGAATGTTCCAAAGGGCACATAACATGCCCAGTGCCATGTTACCTTAACCATAATAGGTATAGCATGTCCAAAACATGCATAACATGGACTCAAATCGCAATTAATGATTCAAAGGTAAAAACAAACAGAGAAAAGGGCAGACTGGGGGAAAAAAGCGCAGCAGTATTTTAGTACTGACTGCTTTCAATTTCTTTGGCCAACTTAACAACTTCCTATTTATGCTAAACAAAAGACTGATGTTCGTTCAAAGGTGGAAGTGTGTACGACAACATGTACCAGTAGAATTGATTTTCAAACTCGTGCAAAGAAAGTACACAGCCACCAACATCCATCTCAGATCTCTCCTCATCTTGCAATCCTCAAAAAAGTGAAAAATTCTTTTGCAGAATTTCTGATGGTCGAGGTACAGAGAGACCCATAATTGCAATCTCCATTAAACAAGCCACAAAATAATCCAGAAACCCAAATTTCCTTTGTACTGAATTCTCCAGTACAATTTCTGAGCACCACAGACCTTTCAAATATTTTGGAAGGCAATACTATAAGAGCAGTTGACAAATAGAAAGTGAAAAGGAAATGAAAAAGACTTTTGACACAAGCCAGATTTACTTACTGGCACGCCCTTGTATCAGCTCAGCACAACGCCAATAAATCTGTGAGAAACATCCACTTCAAAGTATATGAGATGCATGGTTGATGTGGCAGTGACAGAACAAAGAGTGCCACATGAGGCTGCATTCAATAACACCACAACTTCATTTCATTACGTCAAACACAAACACAATGACAAATTGCAGCTCATAATAACAGTGGTATGTGCAACTGGCAGCTTACCACTGACACCATTTACACAACTTCTAGCAAAGCAAGTCTTCAAAGCTTCTTCCCCGCTCCACAGAATCCAAGGAGAGAGAGCATATAAGGTCATTGGGATCCGAAGACCTCAAAAATTACAACAGATATGTGGAAGGGCACAGGAGTATAAAGAGCATGTAATATTCCTTACACACTTACTGAACACATAAATATTTCTTGTACAACTTTTGTACTCTTGGTTGTTCCATACTTTTGAGAAAGAGACACAAAGCTTTCAGGATATACTTTTTACTCCTCCCCCCACCACCCAGAAAACAATTATTCTTTCAGCCACATGACTGTTTCACACATTCCTCTCAGGACCACTGCAAAATACAGGCCCCTAAGCAGTGACTAGGGTAGCATAATGTTGCACTTTCTTGTCCAGCTCATCCTTGTTTGCACCCACAATCTTGTCAACCTGCTTGCCATCTTTGATGAACAAGAATGTAGGCATTGCACGAATATCCCACTCTGATGTCACATCCTGCACAAAATCCAACAGTGCAAATTTCCTTCCCAAATTCAATCCTCTCCTCCACTTAATTTTCTGAACAAAATTGCACAACACTTGTCAAATGCATCTCAAAATTCTCCTACTTTCTTTTACTAAAGAGCAAACTCATCCTCATGATGGGAACACCTGGATATTTCATGTCTGGACAGCTTCCTAGGACATCCTCCTGAAGAAAGTTAAACTCTTATGGGTCTTATCCATATTATCAGCAACCTAGAGCAAGGAAATGGTACATTGATTACCCCCCCAAAGAAAAACACTTACCGCCACTTCATCAACATCAACCTTGAGAAATATCAAGTTTGTGTACTTCTTGCTCAGTTCAACAAAAATTGGAGACATAACACGGCATGGTCCACACCAGGTGGCTGTGAAATCCACCACAATCTGCTCACATACCAGAACCACTACTTGTCATCATTCACTTGTCTGCAAGACATTTTACGACTCCATTCCCAAGCACTTTGTCAAAGAGAAAGGCTTATCACTACCAGCTGCAGTTGTGGAAGCTGGTGATGGCCAACTGTAAGGGGAGTGATGGACAGGCAAACTTCAGAGAAAGAAAGAAAGAAAGAAAGAAAAAGCACTTACAACTTTTCCAGCATGCTTGGCCTCTTGAATCTTGCTGTCCCACACAGCCTTGTTGACTACCCCAAGCACGGCACCATGATCCCCTGCCATAGTATCTGGAGTTTCTGGGTACCAGACCACAGCGCAACACAGAGCATATCAGATTCCAGCAATTTCCAACAAACGACATACCCTATGGCAAAATATACGATATGCATTAACTAACTGCTTCAGACACGCTTGGTTAACGATCTTGCAAACTTTGGCTACAGGCTCCGTTTGGCCTGAAACTCTCTTCCATGACAAACTCCTACAAAAGCAAAAGTTCAAAGTTCGCTGTAACCCTTGTTGATGATAAACCATCAAAAGGTTCCATCAGGAAAGACGCTAGTCTAGCGGGACATACTACACCTTGACGGCTTCAAACACACCGACCACCAGAAAAAAACACAATCTTCTTCATATACAATCGTGCACGTAAGGAACAAAGTCTGCAAGACCCCTAGCAGAGCAACAGACGACGCATGTACTACCACGAAAATATATTCAACAAAAGAAGACAAAAACAAGATTCCCCGCCAGCAATGTCTCCTCGTTCCTTGAGCATGCATTTCACAGCACGTACGACTTACGCAAAACTATTGAAGCAGCACTCCAAAACAACAATAACAAAAACGCAGAGACAAGACACAACAACGACAAAGAAAACCTGAACAATAATGAAATTCCCTCATCTCACAACCAAAAGTTTCCCTTATCCACCATGAAAATTATTCTTAGACGTTCGAGCACAAAAAAGAAAAAGAAAAAATACAGCTTCCTTCCACAGCATCCAAAACGCAAACAGAATTCTCCTTACACACGCTCCCGACGCATAACGGCTGGGGAGGGGGAGGGGGCTCAAGCAGCGCACATCTGCTATCAGAAGAACCCGGGAAGGGGAAAA
>Ga0116227_10010094_pt1 | contig 16688 bp, 20 predicted proteins | sample S1TSphgellanicum_FD_89693 | JGI IMG/M metagenome (GOLD analysis project Ga0116227, IMG submission 89693) | Host-associated microbial communities from peat moss isolated from Minnesota, USA - S1T2_Fb - Sphagnum magellanicum MG | ecosystem: Host-associated > Plants > Peat moss > Unclassified...
AACAAGAGGGAAGAGTAAAAAAGAAATTAATTGAAGAGAAAATCATAAAAATAGAGATAAAAATTAAGAAAATTATAAAAAAAAAAAGAAAAACCCCAACCCCTAAAAAAAATTAAAAAAAAAAAAAAAAAAGGGTTTCCTACACACTAGCCCTACCATCCATCCCCTCATTGGTCCACTTTGGCCATGAATGCAGGAGGCCCTTGGCAACGGCCATAAATGTAGGGCCGGGCGTTACCCATGGCCCACGTTCCCAGGAAGAGCTGAAAAAGTACGGCCTTACCAACGGCCCGTGTACCCAGGGGAGGGGGCTGAAATAAAAGGCCCTGTCCAGGGCCCATGTCCCCAGGGGGTGGGTGGGTGGGTGCGTGGGGCTCTAGACTATCTACCTCCTAGATTTGCAAAGCCTTACTAGGTACCTATTTTTAGCCTAAAATTGTCTCGTAACAGAGTAGGTAGGTAAATGTGATCACAGAAGTGTGTAGGTAGATAGGTAAGTAAGTAAGTAAGTAGGTAAAAAAGTAGGGCACTAGGTAAAAGAAAAGGTTAATTTTTTCCTAAGCTTCTGGTGTTCTGAAACCCCAAGAGAGAATGCACATGAATGAAAATAAATTAGAAGTAGATAAATAAATAAATAAATAAATAAATAAATATTTAAATAGGTAAATAAATAAGCAGAATAATGTGTCCCAAACAAAAAAATTAAAAAAATAAAATAAAATTGTCTGTCTGAAATGGCAGAAAGAGAGAGAGAGAGAGAATGCACAATAAGTAGGTAGATGCCATAGTGTACCTCGGCAGCTTCAACACTAACTAAATTATTTGTAAAAATGTTGAAAATTTCCCCTAAAAATGTTTTTTTTTTTAAAAGAAAAATAATTTGTGAAGAGAAAATAGAGAATCTATCTATTTGAAATACTTTACTTTTTTTTTTTTTGTTTTTTTGACATGAAATCTTCAAATTTAGTTAATTATTTCACAGAAGACATGTGTTGAAGTTTGCCCTTGTACTATTTATTGTGTTATATAAGGAGTAGACAAGAAAGCAAGTCAGAGCATCTTTTTTATTTTTTAAAAAAATTTAAAAAAGTAATGTTTTTATTCTAAAGACAATTTCAAAATAACTATCTCATTTTCAAGCTTAATTATTTGAATTTTTAAAATATATTTAAAATTTTAAAAATAATTATCTCCCACCATTTCTAATAATAATTACCTTCATTTTATTTATAATTATTTCACTCTTTTTCCCTGTGAAAAAACAAATTAATGTGTGTCGTTTCATGTCCATGAAATGAATATTAATTTAAACTAAATTTGACATTGACATAAATACTGATGGATTATTGAAAAGCATATGAAAACATTTTAAAAAAAAAGAAAAAAAAATGATTGTGGCCATCATGGGTAGGTAGGTAGGTAGATAGGTAGGTAGTGTGCAGCAACAACGTGGAGCTCAAATAATAATAGAAGGCAAATAAGTAGGTAGGTAGGTAGGTAAATTAGAAGGAAGGAAGGCAGGCAGGCAGGTAGGTAGGTAGGTAGGTAAGATGTAAAGAAAAAGGCTGTTTTCTTTTTCTTATATCCATGGACGTTGCGCACTGAGCTGTGTGCGCGTTTTCTTTTGCGTCTTCTTCCCACTCATCGCCGCCTCGCAAGCGCATCTCTCTCTCTCTCTCTCTCGCGGATCTCCCCCGTCCCTCCTTCCTTGTGCTGCTGTTGCAGCAATTTGGGGGCGGTGGCAGGTGCACCACATACTTTACTTGTGTTGGTGTGGTTTCTCTTCCCCACAAGAATATCATCTTCGGCTGGGGTGTGTGTCTGTCATCGCATTCGTCGCTTTATAAAGAAGAATCCCTTTTTGTTTTTCTCGTTGTTTTTTCTTCTTCTTCACTGGTGGGGAGGATTTGTTGTTCTTGTGTTGTGTGTGTTTGAGAGAGAGAGAAAGAGTCTGTTTGTTTGTTTGTTTTGGTGGGTTTCGTAGAGTAAGGAAGGATCCATCCGGGGGAGATGAAGAAAGGATTCGCAGCAAGTCTCTGAAGACGGAACCTACCATTGGCCTCAATGAAGGAAGGATTCGGAGTGAAGAGTCTGTGAAAAAGAAACCCACCATGGTTCTTAGCAAGCTCAGCTTGAATTTTGAAGAGACTTAAGGGGAACAAAGAGAATTGTCGCAGTAGTAAGGAGTTTTTGGGAATCGGTTGCCGTAGCTCCTGCTGCTTCCGGTAGCTAGATAGTAAGGAGCTCGCCATCTCTGCTGGGTGGAAGCAGCTCTGAGTTTGAGGAATTCAAGAAAGAGATTCCAAGAGAGAGATACAAATCTGAAGAACGGGAAAGAAAAAGAAAAAGAAAAAACATGGCCGGCGATGGAGATACGAGTGCCGAAAATGGTCAGAAGCATGGTGAAAGAAGCGTCTTCAATGGTCTGGAGCTTTCATCGCCGCAACGTGTTGAAGAGACTCCGGAAGTGATGGAGGAGCTGGAGAAAGACAACAAGGGTGGCGGTGGTCCTCAAGCTGCTGCTCCTGCTGTCACCACCACAGGGGAGGGAGTGGAAGGCGATGGGAAATCAGCAAAGGGAGCAGGCAAAGCTGCCGTGCCAAAGGTACCCTTCATGCAGCTGTTCAAGTTCGCGGATGCTTACGACAAGTTGCTGATGGTGTTGGGCTTCTTGGGAGCGGTGGGCGATGGCGCCACCACTCCTGGCATGCTGTTTGTCATGAGCGGCCTCATCAATGTCTTCGGCCAGAAGCAAACCACCACCAATTTCATGCACGAAATCTCCAAGGTCGGTGCTCCTGCTTCTTCCCCTCAATCCCTCCTTGCATCTCTTCTTTGTGTCGCTCTCTCGCTGTGTTCTTCTCACTGTCTCTACCAGCTTTCGCTCTCCAATCTGGTGAGCATTTGCTGCTGAGGTTGAGCAATCCACCACTGTCATATCTACAAGCTGCTGGTTAGCTAGCCATCCATGAATCCATCGGCATTTTGCTTGTACTAGGACCTTTGCTACTTACTGCATTGCAAGCAATGTTTTAGAGAGGAGAGAGAGGATTTTTTTTTTCTTAACAGAATTGTTTTTGCCAGAGAGAGATCTTTGTTGGGTTGTACTCCAGCAGCAGTGGCAGCAGCAGCAGTAGATCATGTGGAGTGATCTTTGTAAAGCTTACTGTGGAGGAGGTTCTTATAAAGCTTGTTGTTGTTGTTGCACGTTTGAAGAAGAAGAAGAGGAAGAAGAGGAAAAAGGAAGAACAAGAACCAGAAGAAGCAGTAGCTCAGCATTGGTTTTCTGACAAAGGAAATTGTTGGCAATTGTTTGGGGGTGGGGATGATTTTGAATGCAGTATGCCCTTTACTTTGTTTATATAGCAATTGGTGCGTTTGTTGCTTGCTATCTGGGTGCGTTCCCTCTTGCCATCTCTATTCTCTTCTACCCCCCAACCCCCAAACTTCCGTCCCCTTTCTCTCTTCCTCAACAAATAGGATACTTTGCATTGGTTTTCCAATTCTGTAGTAGTGTTTTTGCATCAACTTCCAAAACTCTAGTGTTTGCATTGATTTCTTAAACATTAGTTTTGTTTGTTTGTGTTTGTTGTAATTTAGTAGTAGCAAAATACTGAGAGAATTTCCACACTTTTTCTATGAAATCAACTGGAACTGAATCACAAGAGATTGCTATGCAATTCCTTTTCTGTTGTTGAACTCTCTCTTGCATTCACAAACTTAATACTCAAATCTCATGACTGCATTTGTGGAATTAGGGACTTTCTGCCTTGAATTCAGTCTGTTTTAGAGGCACAAAAAGATATTGCAGAAATGAGAAGTCTTCAAATTAGATGGTTGAAGTTTTGGAGAGATTTTGGAGCTGGAGATTTATATGTTCAGATGAGCATTGGAAACTATTCTTTTCTTTTTTTGCTGGAGATGGTGGTGTTGTTTTTTTGTGGCTGTTTTTTGGGTGGCAAAGTATTGGTAGGTTCTGATGACAAAACCCACTCACCCACCTGTATATCTGTCCGTTCCTGTTTAATTTGTGAACAATTTTCTTTTTCTTGTTCCTCAGAGGCATCATGCTGGTTGAGAACAGCAGATCGGCAAGCGGCAAGAATGCGGGGAATGTATCTGCGAGCAACACTACGGCAAGATGTGGGTTTTTTTGATACAGCGGGTGCTGGTGTTGCAGAGGTGGTCAACAGTGTTTCTACTGATACCATGGCCATTCAAGAAGCCATTGGTGAGAAGGTTGGTCAGCACAGCTTCTTCTTCTTCTTCTTCTTCTGCTTCTTCATCTTGTTTTTTTTTCCCACATCATATTTCTTACTTCATGAATCCAACAAGGCCATCCAATGCTTAAATGTGGATGATATTCTCGAATTTGTATCAACAGATGTTGGGAAAAGCAGGTAGGGATTGAAGGAGTACTGTCTTTTGTCTTTTCTGAAACTCCTTTGAATGCTTGGCTGTGCTGTTTTGTGACCTGAACTTGGTTGAAACAAATGGCACCAGGTGGGCAATTTTGTTATGAATATTACAGGATTTGTTGCGGGCATCGTCGTGTCACTCTTATTGGTGTGGAGACTTGGGCTGATTGTCATTGCTTTCTTACCAGTCTTACTTATTCCGGGCTACTTATATGGTCGATCACTTCTGGGTCTTGCCAAGAAATCACATGCTGCCTATCTCCAAGCATCAGTCATCTCTGAGCAGGCACTTTCGTCTGTTCGCACTGTCTATTCATTTGTGGGTGAGCAACGGACAGCAGCTAGCTATTCCAAAGCCTTGGAGCCAACTGTCAGCTTGGGGCGTCAGATTGGTTTCATCAAGGGACTTGCCACTGGTTCCAGTGGAATCACATTTGCCATATGGGCATTGATGGCCTGGTATGGCAGCAGACTAATTATCAATGATGGCGTTCAGGGTGGCAAAGTTACGGCTGCTGGAATTGTTGCCTTGATGGGAGGCCTGTGAGTTTTTCCCCCCATCACCTTTTTCAGCTCTAGATTTGAAACTTAGAAGCTGATTCACTCTTTGATACAAAGCTGTAAAATTGTGAAAGAAACAGAAACTGCAGAAATGGGTTGTGTGCATAAGATGGGAGATTTTCACTGAGAACTTAGAACTTATATCTGATCATAGTAGTAGCCAAGTTTTTGGTAGATAATAGAATGATGGAAAACATGAAGGAATATATGACAAAGACAAGAGCATGTACAAAGTGCCAATAACTCATCAAGGGGGCTGCTGATGGTGGTACCTACTGTTGGTAATTGGTTTCAGGAATTTGGGGATTGCTCTCCCAAATTTGACATACTTTGCTGAAGGGCAAATTGCGGCATATCGTATATTTGCAATGATAGACCGAGTTCCACAGATTGACTCAGATGATATGACAGGCACTATCTTGGAGAACATAGCTGGTGAAATTGAGTTCCGAAATGTGGCTTTTTCATATCCTTCAAGACCCAAGCAGTCCATATTCAGAGATTTCTGCCTCACTGTTCCAGCAGGTTAGAACTTGTCAATTCTCAGAGACCAGAGTTTGTTTGTAAGGAAGTGCGAATGTGGGTTGTCATATCCTTCTTGCAATCTTTTTCAGTTCTTGTAAACAAAGATTTGTGAATGCTGAATTTGCAGGTAAAACTCTGGCGTTGGTTGGAGGTAGTGGATCTGGTAAATCGACAGCGATTGCTCTTTTGGAGCGGTTTTATGATCCATCAGCAGGTTCCATTTTGATTGATGGTGTCAACATTAAGGATCTTCAGTTGAAATGGTTGCACTACCAAATCGGACTTGTTAGCCAAGAGCCCAGTTTATTTGCAACCTCAATTAAAGAGAATATTCTGTTTGGCAAGGATGGTGCGACAATGGATGAAGTGATTGCAGCTGCGAAAGCTTCCAATGCCCACAATTTCATTTCAAGCCTGCCAAATGGGTATGACACTCAGGTAATAATATGATGTCACCCACATTTTATTGCCATGCCTCTCTCTCTCAGGCGGGCTGCTGAAAAATTGTAAGGACTTTTGTCTCTCAAGATTCCATGCAGACTTATTGAGAAATTTTACAGGTTGGGGAGCGAGGAGTGCAAATGTCAGGAGGGCAAAAGCAAAGAATTGCAATTGCACGTGCAATGTTGAAGAATCCACCCATACTTCTGTTGGATGAAGCCACGAGTGCATTGGATGCAGAATCTGAGCAAATTGTGCAAAGTGCTTTGGACCGAGCTTCAGTTGGTCGAACAACCATCGTTGTTGCCCACCGTTTGTCTACTATCCGGAATGCTGACTTGATTGCTGTTGTCCAAGGTGGATCTGTCATTGAACTTGGGTCACATGATGATCTCCTCAAGCATGAGCATGGTGCGTATGCATTGCTCATCCATCTCCAACAAACCCAACCAAGTACTGCTCAAGAACTGGAATCTGGTGCATCCAATTTGAGGTATGTCATTGGCTATTTACATTTGGAAATTAGTTTGTGATTTCAAACTAATTTTGTCATTCAACTTTAACTGAGTCAACTTTCAAGTACGGTATAGAATTGTGGATTCTCATGAATTTTTTTGAACACTGACATATATAATTTCTTTTTCAATCACAATTGAAGAGCTTATGATGATATTGGGTTGTTGTAGATCATTGAGCGTAAAGAGATCATCAAGCTTTCGTCGCTCAGTGAGCTTTCATCACCAAGCATCAAATCCCCGAAATGCAGATGGTTTAAGCCCAAAGCAATCTGGGCTCCGGCCCCAAAGTGATGAAATAGAGAAGGCAAAACCTCCGTCATTAAGACGGCTCTTAGCCTTAAACCGACCTGAATGGAGACAAGCGATTCTGGGTGTAATTGGTGCAATTGGATCTGGTGTTGTTCATCCATTATATGCTTTCACATTGGGGAGCATGATATCCACATTCTACGAGCCAAACCATGCTAAAATGCGGCGAGAAATTGAACACTACTCCCTTATTTTTGCAGCCCTGGCTGTTGCATCATTTGCAGTGAATGTGTTGCGGGACTATTTCTTTGGAGATATGGGGACTATTTTGACCAAGCGCATAAGGGAGAATATGTTGAGTAAGGTGCTGACCTTTGAGGTTGGTTGGTATGATAAAGACGAGAATTCAAGTGGAGCTATTTCTTCAAAACTAGCTACTGATGCCACTGTGGTAAGAATACCAACAACAGCTTCTATAATGTGTCCTCCAGACAGCCATTGACCAAGAGACTACGAGGGTGTTTTTTGCCAGTCCCAAATTTGTGACAAAAATGGCCATCATGTCTTTTCTTTGTAGCAATGGCAAAACTGGAATTTTTGGATGGTTATATCAAGTTTCAAGAATGGTTTGGGGCAGTTGAATATTTTTATCAAAATGGATGTAATAACTTAATGGTGGTATTGAAATGCTTGCAGGTACGATCCCTTGTTGGTGATAGAGTGGCACTACTTGTGCAAACTGTTGGAGCTATTCTCATCGCTTGCATTATTGGGCTTGTGGTTGCATGGCCACTTGCCCTTGTCATGATGGCATTGCAACCCATCATCATAATTGGGTTTTATCTCAAGAAGGTTCTCCTCAAATCCATGTCTGCTGCCACCTACAAGGCCCAGGAAGAAGCTAGCCAGGTATAAACACTATCAACCTAAGTTGACGTGATAGTAAGTGAGAAGTACCAAATTGTGGTAATTAGAAACTTTGGCCTGAGTTCAGAAGTTGGGTCTTGTTATAATGAGTGGCATACTAAATCATCATTTGGAATTGGTCAGGTTGCAAGTGAAGCAGTAGCAAACCATCGCACAATTACAGCGTTTTCATCCCAGGACAAGATGCTGAAACTCTTTGAGTCAAAGCAGGGTGGGCCTCGTAGAGAAGCAAGCTATCGTGCCCTCATTGCTGGATTTGGTCTCGGAGTTGCACAGTTCTGCACACTTGGTACATGGGCGTTTGATTTCTGGTATGGTGGGAAGCTCGTCAACGATGGCAGGATAACATTTGCAGATATGTTCAAGACTTTCTTCATCTTAGTCAGTACAGGTCGCTTGATTGCTGATGCAGGAAGCATGACCTCTGACTTGGCAAAGGGCTCCAATACCCTCACCTCTGTGTTTGAAATCTTGGATCGTACTACCCGCATTAGGGCTGATGATGCTGATGCTGAGAAGCTTGACAAAGTGGAAGGGAACATTGAAGTCCGGGATGTGGATTTTGCCTACCCAATGCGGCCTGATGTTATGGTGTTTAAAGGTACAATTCTGTGAACCTATGAAGAGACAACAATTTATTTGTCTCTGGACCAATGTATTACATTATGTGTGGTTGTCAAGGCATAATATTAACCCCTACATGCCTGACACCTTTCGGAGATCAACTCACCATACAATTGGTCCAACTGTGAAAATTTGTTCAATGTACTCACTGACACATCAAATACGAGAATTAGTCAATAACAGGTAGATTAGCTATAATAAGTGCTGCCCACCTGTCCCCTCCTAAATATATTGCAACTCTTGCTGATACTGTTCTTCACCTGATTGGCTCCCTTGTTACCTTAGGGCAGTTACCCCTGTGCTCCCCTCCTTGGAGATTGCTGCATGTCTTATTTTGATAGCAACCCAACTAAATTGACATGGATTACTGCAGTCAGCATGCCACTTGGAGCCTATGACCACATGCCACCTGGCCTATGAGGTTTTCCTTAAAAAATAATAATTCTGCTTGCTGCATCAACTTAAGATTCCCAATAAAGCCATTTTTGACTTATCGGGTGTTTAGGGGTTAATCTGATGAGATGTGGAGCATGAAATCTATATATTCAAACCTTCTGAGTGGATTGTCATCATCTGTTTGTGTTAATGGCAGGATTTTCACTTAGAGTGAAAGCAGGACGAAGCATTGCACTAGTTGGGCAGAGTGGGTCAGGAAAATCAACTATCATTGGATTAATTGAGCGTTATTATGACCCATTGAAGGGGGAAGTGAGAATTGATGGAAAGGATATCAAATGTCTGCATCTGCAAACACTGCGACGCCACATTGCATTAGTTGGCCAGGAGCCAACACTATTTGCTGGAACGATTCGTGAGAACATCCTGTATGGGCGGGAGAATGCCACTGAGGCAGAAATCATCGAGGCTGCTAAGGCTGCCAATGCCCATAATTTTATCAGGTCAGCTTCAAAAAATTTGTGGATTCATTTCTCAAGGTTCTGCCATTGTTGGGTATTTCTGTTTCTGAGTCTGGCGTGTCCCCCCACTCTTGTTAAGTTCTGAAATGGGAAGATGCCTCCGCCCTGCAGATCTCGAATCCAGGGTGCAATGTTGCTCTAGAATGTGAAGAATAACCCCTTTGCAGGTCCAGGGAAAATTTGTAAAAGAAGTGCTTCAAATCATGGCTGGGGTTCAGGATTCATGGTTTATATACCGTCGGTGTTTATATGAGTAGGAGTAAACTACAGAGAAGAGAATGACATAGTTACACAATGGAGTTCAGCAGCCTGGCAACAATTAAGTCTGCGGTAGTGAAAATTAGAGCAAAAAAAGCTATTATACTAGGAAAAATATTATTGTTGTGTTTCTCATTGAAAACCTCACTGATCCTTATGTCTTTGAGAGTGTGCAGTTCATTACACAATGGGTACAACACAAATACAGGAGAGCGGGGATTGCAAATGTCAGGAGGTCAGAAACAGCGAATTGCTATAGCTCGTGCAATTCTTAAAAATCCAGCAATTCTTCTGTTGGACGAAGCTACAAGTGCACTTGATGCACAATCAGAGAAGATAGTGCAAGATGCATTAGATCGTATCATGGTGGGGCGTACTACTGTGGTTGTGGCGCACCGGCTATCCACGGTGCAGAATGCTGAGTCCATAGCAGTCCTTCAGGTATCAGAAAAACCCACCAAAATATAATTTGAACTTGGGGTTGAAAAAATTGGTTATTTATGAAACCCCATTTTGCTGAAATGTTTTTGTGGGTCATAGAAAGTTGGAAACTGGACATTTGCACCTGACAATTTAAAGGATTTTTACACAGGGTGGAGCTATCTTGGAGCAAGGTCGGCACCATGAGCTACTAGCTAAGGGAGAAGGTGGGGCGTATTATGATCTTGTAAAGTTGCAAAACAAAGCTCACTAAAAGACCTGGCTACACTCAACACTCATGATATTGCCCTTGAGGATTTTACTGTCGCAATAGTAGGTGAAAGGCAAGGATGGGGCTTTTTTTCCATAATTTCATCTGACTAATATTATGATCCATTCCAGTCAGTGCAAGATTTTACGTGGTGAGTAAAATTATGACACCGGTGCTGGGATGTTGTTGCGAGAGACATTGTGCTAATGGTGAGATGGATGAAGATGAAATGGTGGAGATAATCATGAGTCTCGGGTTCTAAAGATGTTCACATCAGTGGATGGATGAAGACAAACCTATGTATGTCTGACTGAACCTGTTTGTTGTAGACCTTACGGGTTGTTACCAAAAGTGGAGCTTTACAAATAGCTAGCTACTTATATACAAGAACTTGGATGTCACAAACAGTGGTATAATAAACTATGGATCCATGTATTACTGTCCTGTGCCATATGATCTGATTTTAAGGTGAGGTGAGTGCTGGTTTTGAACTCTTCTATTGGTGTTCATTTGTGAGTAGCATTTTCTATCTAAATTTCAGTTTCACTTTTTGTGAATGGTTTTCAGTACTAATCTAACATTGTACCTCTCAATGCTAAGTACCATTCAGCTCAGCCTAGTCTCAAACACTACTTGCAATGGATAAGGAGGTCTCTTGGCTCGTTTTTCAACCAACTCCCAATATAAGTGAGTACATATTGTAGTTACTTAGGTGGGGAACATAAGTGGTTACTAGGTAATTAGAAGCATGTGAATGGTTAGTATGGGTCGGGAATACAATGAAAGATTGTTTTTGTTAGAGCATATAGGGCTTGTGCTCTCCCAATCTAGTCTATTGACCTTTTCAACTGATTTAAACCCAATTTTCAAAAGATTGTAGGTAAATGTCAATTCTTGGATAATTGCAATCTTTCGCAAGTTCTCTTGAAAGTCCTTTATAATAAACTCACCCCCTAACATGTCATTAACTCAGATGTCATCTCTAATTGCTATTTTGACATATGTTTTTTCAAGACCTTTGAAACAATCTAGCAAATTTGATTTCTTTAATAAAAAGTATTTGAAATGGTAATTTGATATGTTCATCCTTGAAAAACACACACCTAATAACTTGACCAATTGGTATTTGTACCATTTCCAACCACATGTATTCACATCCATTTTCATGATGTGTATATTTCTTGAAGTTCTTTGCATTTTTAACATAAAAAACATGTCCAATGTTCAATTTAGTTCCATTGTTAAGGAGAATCTTGATTGCCTATTCCTTTAGCAATTGAGTATTTGATCATATGTGATGTTGCCAAGCATCATCATAGGCCAGTAATATATATTAAATTATAGTACGCATGGGCCTTCGTTGATACAGTTGTCTCTATTGTTTTTACTTCCAAAATCATTAGCTTCACTACCATAATTTCAACCGTGTTTATATGATACTTGATCAAATCATTAGGTTTATCTCATATGCATACAAAACCTGAGTGCAAAACCTGTTTGGTCTTTGCCACATTCTATTAATTCATTGAACATAATTTTCAATGAGATTGTTTGTGGTGTCCATATTAAAATTCACAAGCCTTTTGCAAATGCAACTCTTTAACTCTTGGACACACCCACATGGACTCTTGTGGGTATGTTGCCCTTTTTGACTCGAGCATGTTGTGCAAAACAACACAAGATGGTGCATAATGAAGGTTTATATTTTGGATAGGCCTTTGTCATTATCATTTCATCTTGTGTGATATCCTCCAACTTGAATAGTTCATGCATCTCTTGATCCTTTTCCGCTTCATCTACAAGTTATATGCGTTACATCCAATTTCTTAGCATTGTTCACAAAATTTGATTGTTACATATTAAAGATATTCATAAAGTTGTGCAAACGTGACATTGGAAGCTCATGTTTGTTTGATTCAAGGGTCATAACTTCAAACCCAACACCAAAACAAAAAACAAAGGGCTTGAATAGGGGATCAAAATTAGTTTTTCGTTAAGAACTTGGCATGAAAGTAGTTTCATGTTGAATGAGTCTACCCATGCTATAAGCTTGTGTGAAGGTTTTTTTCTTGGGTGCCCTTTTTTTTGTTTCAATGAACATTTTTGAACAATGAGCACAAATGCATTGAGGACTTTAGAACACAAAGTGCATAGTAGAATGCATGAAGGGGAATGTGCAAGAATTAGAGAGAATCATGAATGTGGTGAGAGAAATGTGTAGAGGGATGAAAATTTGGAATTAGAAATGTTGGTGGGGTGCAAATGAAAGCTTGGAAAGACACAAGTTGAAATTGAATTACATCTTGCAGAGCACACATGAGCTAGAAAAAGTCAATTGCAAACATTTTGGAATATTGCAAATGCATTTTGAAGTTGGAACACCAATGATAGTAGCAATGTGTTTGTCTTTTCTTTAGGTGAGGTTTAATTCTACCTATCAAAATGATGTGAGTATCCATTGACTCCGAAACTTCTAAGGAAAAAGAATTTTTTTATGATTAATGTTGTGAAGAATTCACCTTTTGGTAGACATTCTTCATCTCATTGTGGTCACTTTCCATGTTTGTTTGGTCACTTTCTACATGCACTCAAAAAAATTGTGTGATGTTAAGCTTTAACCATTTCATGGTTTGCCCAATTCTTGAAGAACATCCAAAACTGCCTCCAAGAGAAACTAGATTTTAACAACCTTCAACCCCATAACACATTATTGACCATAGCCCAAAACATTTGACAACATTAAAATTTGAAAAGTCTAGGACCCCAAATCCCATAATCTTGGAACTCTCGTGTGAGAACCTTAGGTCTTTGTTCCCTCCTTTCATTGATGTTTCCATCATTGAACATATCATCATTAAATTACCCATGGGCCCTTCAATGTTGTGGCATTTATGTCAAGTAAACAAAAATTGGCCTAAGATTATAGTGAACAATAACACATCATGGAAAACTTTTGAAATTGTGAAAGTTGAAAAGTCAAATTCTAAACCTAATATTCCAAAATTTCAATTTGTAAACCTTAAATTTTAATGCTAAAATTCAAACCCTGAAAGGCTTAATCATAAACCCTAAAACCAAACCCCAAAATTCAGACTCTTTTAAAGCCCACACCTAAATCCTAAAACCACAAGTTTAAAATCTTAACCCTTAAACCTTAACCTTACACTACAAAACCCAAAAAAATTTAACCTAAAAAATGAAACCTTTAAAAAACCCAAGCTTTGGGCTTAAAAATTAAACCCTAAAACCTCAAAACTTAAACCTTTTTACTTAACCTTTGAAAACCCAACCACTAAACCCTAAAAATAAAATCTTAACAAGTTCAAATCTACCCCCTAAATATTAAACCTAAAATAACCAATAGCCATAGCCAAAAGCTAATGACCAAGGGCAATAGCCAATAACCATTGGCAATAGCTAGTATATAATAACCATAGGCTATTGATAACCAAACCAATATCCAAGGGAAATGGTCAATAGCCATAATGAAAAGCCAATGACCAAAGGTAATAACCAAAAACAATAGCCAATTACCAATGTCCATAGGCAATAGCCATAAGCAAAAATGATTACCAGAGCCAATACCACCTATAACCTATAGCCCACTAGCTCCTTAGCGATAGCCCATATACCTAGCCCCCATAGCATAGCTTAAAGGTGGGCAACCCATGAGTGGAAAAAAAAGTTTGGTGCTCAATTTTGGGATCCCATCCTGCTTTTCCCAATTTGGACCCCTATCTTAAGACTTTATGTATAACACCAATTAATGGATGAGGAACAAAAGGAGGGTCAAAGTGGGATCCAACTGGGTATGACTTTATGGATATCTTTGTTAACTTTTCTCTTTCATGAAAAGGTCAAAAAAAACTTTTGATTAACCTTTCTGTGATGATCCTTGAGCATCACGTAATGTGCATATATAAACTATTGCAAAGCTCCTTGAAAATAAAATTTGTGAATGTTAACTAATCATAAACAACAAATTAAACATCTAGATTATATAATCAATACACATATATATGTATTGAAGATATGTACAAGACACATGCATGAACACAAAATAATTCAGTCAAAAAAATGGAAATATATACTTCAGAAAATGATACACCATGTGTAGAAAGACATCTATGAAGAAAAAAAATCATTCCATGAAAATTCATGAATAAAAGCAATAAAATGCATTTAAAATGTAAACAATTACTCTGTTTCCAATAAAAAAAATATAATTCATACATCACAAATTATTATGTTCCCATGGTTACACAAATACACAACTTAGGATTGAGACATGCCATGCCATGCAATCCAACATCATGGTAGTTATGTGCACAATAAAAGAGAAAGGAGTATTGCAAATAGTTTTACCCATTATTCATCATTGATGCATTGCCCATGTTACTAGATATCCCATAGGTATTTTTGAAAATTCCCTTGGAGTTCTTTTAAAAAGAAATTATTCTTGTTTTTTAGGAATTTTTATTTGTCGCTAAAATGGTTATCATCCATAGGAAGACATAGAAAAAGAAGGAATCATCTTTCAGAAGATTTAACCAAATTTGTTTATAAACCAAATATGATGGACAAAACTTTAATCATCTTTTTACATTTTTGGCTACACCTTGGAAACCAAACATATAAATCTAGCAATTATTATTATTATTATTATTATTATTTTCCCCTTACTTTTGATGGTTGAAACCTTTCAAAATCACTTCATTTTCAAAAAAAATGATTTTTAATTTTCGTTTTTTGAAAAAGATTTGTCAAATAAAAAAAGGTTATTTTGTTTGTTTTGTGAATCACAACGGTGGATTCAAGTAACAAGCTATTGGCAATGAATAAGCCCAAGTTAGGTCCAATGTTTGAGAACACAGCAAAGCTTTCATCTACTCACCAACAAGTTCAATGAAATCAAAACCTTTATGGTATGAAACAGGGGCCATACTCTTGAGCCCATCACCTTAGGGTAAACAACATGTTTATTTTCTTTCCATACAGTTCTTAGTGCCAACATTGCTTATTTATATCATTTGCCAAAAGCTACATTGTTTTAAGATATATTGTTAAGTCAAGTGCAAAATTTACGTCCACACACGAAGGAGTTGAGTTTGTAGGTGTTGGAAGGCAAAACAAGAAGAATAGATTGTTCCCTAAAGGTGATGATAAAAAGGGAGGCAGGTTTGGAGGCTTGTAGAGGAAAGAAAAAAAAAGTATTTTCACCTTTGGCATACTCACCCATGCCAAAGGTGAAAGGGTTTGGCAAAAAAATGAATTTGTCCACCGATGTGAAAGAGGAGGAGGTTGAAGAAAGCTTTAAAAAAAAAAAAACTTTCCCCTCACTTAGGAAAAGGGTTAGAAAATGGAGATTGGAGGGAGGAAAAAGATTTTCCACCCATTCCAAATGAGAGGAAAAGGCAAATGGGGGATGGCTATCCACTATCCACCAACTCACAATCTTCTTGCTTAAAGGGTCTCTGCCATTGTAGAACATGTATCCAATGATCAACAATATTTCTCTATCCTATAATTTGGTGGAACATTATTTCTCCCCATTTTTGCATAGTCAAAAATGTTGTAAAAGGTCTCATTATGTTAGAGATTCAAAGTCCAAAGAACCTGCCTATATCTATTGTTGAAATTTCATAAAATATTTTTTTAATGCCAAGGTGAATTTTTAAAAATAAGATAATTATTCAGCACCCCAGTGCTGAACCTGGAAAGCTAGGTAATGCAGTAGTACAAAGATGAAAACCTTTTGATCTAAAAATAGATTAGTGTTGTAAAATCTAATGAAGAGACTTGACTGGTAATGGCCAAATAGCATGGACCTAGAAACAAATTTAAAATTAATTCTACCAAGTTCAACACTCCAATACCAGGTCTATTTGGTTGCAAGATTTCTTATAATTTGAGTGCCCTTAAGTTGAGTGTATCAGCTAAGGACGAAGAAAAACATTCCATGATTTGAGGAATCCTCATGACTTCATGACTCCAGAGATTTTAATTCTGTAAATGGTTTGAACCCAAAAGAGGCCTTTCAAGGTTAGAGTAAAATGATTCTGTGACCTGATTCTTCTCAGGATCTGCCAAGGAATTGGATGTCAATGCTGAATCTCGCTTTAACCTCCGTTCCAATGCTTGGCCATAAACCACCATGTAAAATCCCCCCACTACCAAGATAGCTCCAAGCAATCTGCTTAACAAAACACCAATGTAGGCATAAATTAGATCTAGACACAAGTATGGCAACTTCTTTGGTAATTTACCATGAAATTTCATGACCTTTGTTTCTAGACTTTTGCTGAATGCATGTGTCCAGAGATGATGCTGTTTAAGTATAAAGTTTCCAAATGAGCATCCTGGACCTACAGCTTCATGAACTGAGAATTCCAAATCTAAGTGATTGTACAAAGCTGTGCAATAAACTGCAATAAGTTTGGAATTCATTGAGTTGTAATGGGAGGCTAGGTGAACGTGACTAACGTTCCAAGGAACACAGTGTCACCCAATATCAATACTGCCAAGGCGGCTGCAAACACCATCTGCAATGGGTTGTAGA
>Ga0116227_10010096_pt1 | contig 16688 bp, 14 predicted proteins | sample S1TSphgellanicum_FD_89693 | JGI IMG/M metagenome (GOLD analysis project Ga0116227, IMG submission 89693) | Host-associated microbial communities from peat moss isolated from Minnesota, USA - S1T2_Fb - Sphagnum magellanicum MG | ecosystem: Host-associated > Plants > Peat moss > Unclassified...
GACTCCTCCCCTTTTCTAAATTTTCTCCGGCTTTTTTAAATGCTCTGAAAGCGGAGATTTTACTTTCACGGTTTACAGAAATATCAATCGTTTTAAAAAAAATGCCCAGTACAGGATTTTTAAGCAATTCATCTTTTCCCATAAAATGATATTTCCCATGCCCCATGATGCAGAAAATCATAATATCAAGATTCGAAGTATGGTTAGCGCAATAAATATAGGTTTGCTTTCGATCCAATTTTTCTTCATAAGTAAAGGAGAAAAAGACACCTGAGAAGCAACTGCATAAAAAGCTATTTACTTTACGGCAGAAGTTGAGTATCCCATAATATCTTTCATTTCTGGATGTGATATAATACAGTGGATAAAATAAGGCGAAGAAAAACACAATCCAGAAAAGATACCATAGCCTGTGAAACTGCCTTAAGAGTTTAATCATAAGCATCAAAAATATAAAATAGCCAGACAATTACAATTTAGTAAGGCTCTAATTTTAAAATTGAGTCAATAATACATCATCTAACCACTGTTTATATTAAAATTGGTTAGATGTTATACATTGCTTGTTTTTTATTTTTAATTTCGTGGCATTATGAAAGAAACGGTGGTGAGTGGCATCAGGCCAACAGGAAAGCTACATTTAGGAAATTATTTTGGTGCAGTAACCAATTTTGTAAAGATGCAGTATGATTATAACTGCTATTTTTTTATTGCAGATCTTCATTCTTTAACCACTCATCCAACTCCAGGTGATTTACATGGCTATGTGCGCCACGTTTTGGTAGAATATTTAGCCTGCGGAATTAATCCGGAAGAAACCACGATATATGTACAAAGTGATGTTCCAGAAGTTTCTGAGCTCTATTTATACCTGAATATGAATGCCTATTTGGGCGAACTTGAGCGTAGTGCTTCTTTCAAAGAAAAAATCAGATCAAATCCTGATAATGTAAACGCAGGCTTATTAACCTACCCAACATTAATGGCTGCAGATATATTAATTCACAAAGCGACTAAAGTTCCTGTGGGTAAAGATCAGGAACAGCATTTGGAAATGACGCGTAACTTCGGAAACCGTTTCAACAGAATGTACAATGCTGATTTTTTCCCAGAATCTTTTGCATTCAATTATGCTGATAATTTGGTGAAAGTTCCTGGATTGGAAGGTAAAGGAAAGATGAGTAAATCAGACGGTGATGGAAATTGCATTTATTTATCAGACAGTCCTGAAGTTATCCGTAAAAAGGTATCAAGAGCGGTAAGCGATAGCGGTCCGACCGAAGAAAATCAGGAAAAACCAGAAGCCATTCAAAACCTGTTTGATTTAATGAAGATTGTTTCAACTGCTGATACGATTGAGCATTTTGATGGATTATACAATAAAATGCAAATCCGTTACGGCGATATGAAGAAACAACTTGCAGAAGATATGATTGTATTTAACACGCCAATTAGAGAACGTATTGAAGAACTTTCTAAAGATGATCTTTATTTAAGACAAGTAGCCAAACATGGTGCTTTAAAAGCTCGTGAAAGCGCACAAAACACCATCAGAGAAGTTCGTAAATTAATTGGGTTCAAAAGTTTTTAATTATTATAAATAGATATGAGAAATTAGACTTTAGATTTGAGAAAGTTTGTATATTCTCAAATCTCATATCTTTTTATCTTATATCTCATATTTAAAAGAGATGCATATCGCAATTGTAGGCAATATTGGTGCTGGAAAAACAACCTTAACAGGTTTACTGGCAAAGAATTATGGGTGGGAGGCTTTATATGAAGCCGTTGATAATAACCCTTATCTGGAAGATTTTTACAGTGACATGAAACGTTGGAGCTTTAACCTTCAGATTTACTTTTTAAATAGTCGTTTTCAGCAAATTACAGACATTGAAGTAAACAAACGTAATGTTATTCAGGACAGGACCATTTATGAAGATGCACACATCTTTGCGGAGAACCTACATGACATGGCTTTAATGACGACCCGCGACCATGATAATTATAGGGCAATATTTGATAACATCACCTCATTTATTAAACCACCAGATTTATTAGTGTATTTACGGGCATCAGTTCCTACATTGGTGAACAATATTCAACGTCGTGGCCGTGAATATGAAGCTGGAATCCGGATCGATTATTTATCTAAGCTAAATGAAAAGTATGAGGCTTGGATTAAAGGTTATAATCTGGGTAAGTTATTAATTTTAGATAAAGATAAATTGGATTTCACTAACAATCCTGAAGATTTGGGAACTGTAATTCAATCCATTGAAGCTGAAATTAACGGGTTGTTTTAGCCACCGGGTCTCCTAAAAAGGAGCTAAAAAAAGATGTATCAGAAAGTTTAAAACTATATTCTATAATGATGAAAGAAGATTTTAAACATGATCACGAATCAAACTGGAAGCTATACTTTCTTTATTTCAACTCCAGTGATAAGCGGTTATTTGTGCCTAAACGGATTAAACTATTAGGCTGGACATTGAATTTTGCTCATCCAGCTTCTTATTTTATTATGGCGCTTATCTTTGCATTTATATGTTATAAAATCCATCTATCCTAATTTATGAACGATAGAAATTCAAGGTTCAACTCTGAAAATTCGCAGATAATTGGAATCATCCCGGCTCGCTATGCCTCTACCCGTTTTCCTGGCAAACCGCTGGTTGATATCGCTGGCAAGAGTATGATTCAACGGGTTTACGAACAAGCTTTGAAAGCCAAAAGTTTATCGAAGGTTGTAATTGCTACTGATGATCAGCGAATTGCGGATGAAGTTGAAAAATTTGGAGGTGAGTTTGTGTTTACGGCCGCACATCATCAAAGTGGAACGGATAGATGCGCAGAAGTAATTGAGCAATTGCCGGAATTTGATATAGTGATCAATATTCAAGGTGACGAACCTTTTATCGAACCTGCACAAATCGATTTGCTGGCAAGTTGCTTTGCAGAAGATAAGGTGGAATTGGCAACTTTAATTAAACCTATTCAAAGTCAGGAAAGCATTTATAATCCAAATAGCCCGAAAGTGGTGATTGATATAAATGGAAGAGCCATGTATTTCAGCCGGAGTCCGATTCCATTTATTAGAAATGGAGAACCTGGCGTTTGGGCAGAAAAACATCAGTTTTACAAACACATTGGCATTTACGGCTATAGAACAGAATCCTTAAAGGCGATTACAAAATTACCACAATCATCATTAGAAATTGCCGAAAGCCTGGAGCAACTGCGTTGGATTGAAAATGGTTTTTACATTCAAACAAAAGTAACTGATTTAGAAACAGTTGCCATTGATACCCCAGAGGACTTATTGAAGTTAAATAAGCTGCTAGAGGCTCTGAAACTAGACTAATCATTAACCGCAGATTTGCAGATTAAGATTGGATATGGCTTAGTCGCATTTTATGTGTTTAAAGACTTTTACAATCAAACTAACACATCCTCTGATCTGCAGTGATTTTACTGTAAAACCAATTCCATCTGAATATTACACCGGGCATATGGCGTAGGCTTGCCAACTACTTTTTTAAACCCAAGTTTATAGTAAAGATTGATAGCTGGTTTCAAAACCGTATTACTTTCCAGGTAAATTTTTGATGCATGTAAAGATTTTGCTTTTTCAATTATGGCAGAAGCAAGAAGGAAGCCGATATTTTTACCTTGTGCCACCGGTGCAACCGCCATTTTAGCCAGTTCAAAATCGTATTCACCATCGTTCATTTTAATTAGCGCACAAACACCTAGGGATTCTCCGTTAAAAAGTGCTACTAAAATATATCCTCCTTTATCTAAAATATAACTTTGCGGCTGGTCTAGTGCTTTGTAATCAGAATCTTCCATGGTAAAGTAAGTAGAAATCCATTCTTCGTTTAATGATTTAAATGCATCCTGATATTGCGGCTTGTAATCTACAATTTCCACTTTCAAACCATCACGTTCTTTTTTCTTTTCCATAACCCGTTTTAACAAACTCTTTTGTTCTAGTAAAAATTCCCACTCACCAATGGCTTCCCATAGGTTATTCTGTGTTTTTGCAGACAATTCTTCAATGGCCAGGTTAACATCCTCAATTTGTGTTTTTAGCTTTTCTGAAATTTCATTGCCTGCCTCGGTTAAACTGACTACATTTTTTCTACCATCACTCTTGTCTTTACCTTCTTTAACGTAACCCTTTTTGACCATCTCACTAATTATTTTGCTAACAGAGGGATGCGAATGGCCAATATTCTGGGCAATATTACTAATGGTTTTATCTCCACCTCCCATTAATGAATAGTATACCGGAAACCATTTTGGCAACATATCTATTTCATACAGCTGGTAAATATTTGCAGCGTCTTCAGTAACCTTATCTGTAAAAATTCTTAATCTACTTCCAATAGCAACTTTTCCTATTTCATTAAATATATTCATATTAATTACGTAACTGGTTACCCAAATATAAATATTTCCTAGTTATTAGAAAAGAAAGGCTAATTTTTTTTCTGTTAATTAGATAGCAATGAATATTACACGCATTAATTTAAATGCTATTTCTTTCTGGATCATTTAATAAATCTTAAATTTTGTATTTTAGAGCATGAAAAATATTTTACCCTTTACCTTCTTCTGCTTTATCTTGTTATTAACCTCATGCCAATCCGGAAATAAAAATAAGGGTGAATTAAAGGTGTTCAAAAACGTTAGCCAGAGTTTAACTAAGTCGTTCTCCAGCCTAAATACACAAGACACATTCAAAATTGAGCTTACTGGCCGTAAGCCTGAAGAAATGGTTTTGATTTTTAACATTACAAGAGCAAAAGGTGATGAAATATATCATGTTGAATTAAAGGGTAAAGATTTATTAGTAAACACAGATCCCAATGTTGATTTATCAAAAGAAAAGGAGCAGATCGCTTTTCTTAAAACGATTGCAGATAATTTTTTCTCAGAAGATAACTTTCTTGTTCCAGCCGTATTGCCAACTGATCAAGCAGACAATTATGTGCCTGACAAAATCTTTTATGAAGAGCTTAAAAAATCTCGATTAAACGGTTTTAAATATCGGTTAGGGAAAGAAAGTAATGTTTATATTGCTTGGAGTGAGAAAGATCAGAAAGTTAAGGTTTACTATAATTGTTGTTAATGAAACCCTTACACATAAAAATAATCTTCACTGGTGTTTAGGACACCTTTTGATTTAAAGCAATATTTTATATCTTAGTTTTCAATACTTCTCTCTCCTATTGATCACATTCCACGGTAATCGTTATTCGAAATTTTTACTATGGAGCACATTACAAATGAAATTATATTAAATGTTATTAGTGAAGGAAAAGCCAGCTTATTTTCATCGCATGCCAGACTCTCCATACCGATCATTAATAGAATTTATAAAAAAATGATTAACGATATTAAATTTGATGACATTAAAATATGTGATCATTTAATTATCGATGTCCACCATCGGTATATCAGTTCACTTTTAGCAAATATCAAACTTGGCAGCGTGCCATCTTATAGAACACTTGCGACATTAGAATATGAGTGGACGGATGTAGAATTTGTTGACGAAGAATGGGATACGAAAAGTAAAATTAAATTCCTTAATCAACTTGATGCGTATTTTAACAATATCCCTTTTAATAAAATTATTGAAATAACAAAATAAAATACATAAATTTGTTTATGCTTTTGTTGTTAGACATAGATGGTGTAATGGTGCCTGCAAACTCATGGAGAAGACCTGAGATTTTAGCGGATGGGTTTACCGAGTTTAATATTAAGGCAATTGCAGCGCTTAATAAAGTACTCTCCCACACAGAATTAGAAGTTGTGCTCACCACATCACATAAATTTAAATTTACGTTGAACGAGTGGCTGAACATTTTCAAAACAAGAAATATCAATCTAACTAAAATTAGCCGTCTTCCTGATAATGTTAAAAATTTAGATCGTAAGGGAGAAATTTTAGAATGGTTTAATCTGGATACCTCCAGAGATCATTTTATTATTTTAGATGATGATAAATCATTAAACGCGCTTCCGGAATTTTTAAAATCAAGGTTAATTCAAACAAGTGCTTCTGTCGGCTTTACAGATTATTTAGCTGATGAAATGCTTTGTTTAATTGAAGAGAAATATCTTGAATTTTCTTAGTTACTGCTACAGGGAAATATTATAATAAAGCTTAAACGTAGCAATATGTTTAAGCTTTTTGTTTTGTTGCCTGGATGAAATATTTGATGTAAATAAAATAGAAGCTGATAATTTTCTGATTTACATTACTTTATCATATTTCAATTATCTTTATTTTAAAATGTTTGAAACGAGTAATTTTCGTACCTTTGTATCCCGTACAAAAAGCAGCAATTTTTACATCTGCTGTAAAAAATCACAAACATGACTAAGTATATTTTTGTTACGGGTGGTGTGACTTCCTCTTTGGGTAAGGGCATTATTTCCGCATCTTTAGCTAAACTTTTACAGGCACGTGGCTACCGTGTAACCATTCAAAAATTCGATCCTTACATTAACATCGATCCAGGAACTTTAAATCCATATGAACATGGAGAGTGCTTTGTTACTGAAGATGGTGCTGAAACTGATTTGGACCTTGGTCATTACGAACGTTTTTTAAATGTTCCTACCTCTCAAGCGAATAATATTACTACTGGTCGTATTTATCAAAATGTAATCAGCAAAGAACGTAAAGGAGAATACTTAGGTAAAACTGTTCAGGTTGTACCCCACATTACTGATGAAATTAAGCGTAACATGCGTATTTTAGGTGATAGTGGCGATTACGACATTATAATCACAGAACTTGGTGGTACCGTTGGTGATATTGAATCTCTTCCATTTATTGAAGCTGTTAGACAGTTTAAATGGGAAGAAGGAAGTTCAAATGCCATTGTTATTCACTTAACACTGGTACCTTACCTGGCTGCAGCAGGTGAATTAAAAACTAAGCCTACACAACACTCTGTTAAGGCATTATTAGAATACGGTATTCAACCAGATATCCTGGTTTGCAGAACAGAACATCACCTTGGATCAGACCTGAGAAAAAAAATCGCATTATTTTGTAACGTTAACATCAATGCAGTAGTCGAATCAATGGATGCATCTACGATATATGATGTGCCTTTGTTGATGTTAAAAGAGCAATTAGACAAAACAGTTCTGGCAAAATTAAAATTACCAACCAAGAACGATCCTGATATGGAGAGCTGGAAAGATTTTCTGGGTCGTTTAAAAAACCCTACAGCTGAAGTAAAAATTGGTTTAGTAGGTAAATACGTAGAGTTACCAGATGCTTACAAATCAATTATTGAATCTTTCGTTCACGCGGGTTCGAAAAATGAATGTAAAGTTCGGGTAGAATATATTCCTTCAGAAAGCATCTTCCCAGATAACGTGCAAGAAAAACTGGGTCACCTGCAAGGTGTACTGGTAGCGCCGGGCTTTGGAAGTCGTGGTATTGAAGGTAAAATAGATACCATTAAATATGTTCGCGAAAACAATATTCCGTTTTTTGGCATTTGCCTGGGCATGCAATGTGCTGTAATTGAGTATGGCCGCAATGTTTTAGGCCTAAAAGGTGCGCATACTACTGAAATTGATGCTGAAACTGCACATCCGGTAATTAATATGATGGAAGAGCAAAAAAGCATTGTAAACATGGGTGGTACCATGCGCTTAGGTTCTTATCCATGTGATATTAAAAAAGGCACCAAAGCCTTTGGTATCTATGGAAAAGCACATATTAACGAACGCCACCGTCACCGCTTTGAATTTAATAGCAAATACCTAAAACAATATGAAGATGCGGGTATGATTGCATCTGGTATTAACCCTCAAACCAATTTAGTGGAAATTGTAGAGTTGAAAAATCATCCATTTTTTATTGGTGGACAATTTCACCCAGAATTAAAATCAACAGTTGCTAATCCTCACCCACTTTTTGTTAAATTTGTCGCCGCTGCAATGGAGTATGCGAAAAAGAAAACGAATTAAAAGCAGTACAAACACGAATAATGGATAGAAATACCTTTACAGGATTGTTCCTGATTATGATCATCTTAGCAGGATCATTTTACTTTTTAAGGCCAAATGAAGCCGAAGTAAAAAGAGAACAAGCTCGAGTTGACTCTACAAATAGAGCCGATTCATTAAAAAAGATTGGTGCAAACCCAATTCAAAAAGATACAACAAAAACTGCTGCAGTTAATCCGGTTGTAGATTCCCTAGCACTAAAAGGCCCTTTTGGCACAGCGTTAACTGGCACTGAGAGCAATACTACCTTAGAAAATGAAAATTTGTTAATCACTTTAAGTAATAAAGGTGGGCGAATTTCATCCGTTCAGATTAAAGGTCAAAAAACTTATGCTGGTAAGCCGCTGATCTTGTTTGATGGTAACCAGAATAAATTTGGATTAAACCTGAATGCTGCAGGAAAAATCATTAATACCAATGATTTATACTTTACGCCAACCAAAACAGCCAACATGGTAAGCATGCGTGCCAATTATGGTGCTAACGCTTACATAGAATATGTTTACGATCTAAAAGCATTAAGCAATAAAGTAAACTTTAAAATTAATCTGGTTGGGTTGCAACAAGTAATTGCAGGTAATACCGTTGGTTTAAACTGGCAAACTACCTTATTGCAACAAGAAAAATCAATTGAAAGTGAACACCGTTATTCTGCACCATATTATAAATACGTAGATGGTGATGTAGACCACTTAAGTGTATCAAAGGATGAAAAGGAAGAATTAACTAAAGGTAAAATTCAGTGGTTTTCTTTTAAACAACACTTTTTCTCGGCTTCATTAATTGCTAAGCAACCTTTTGAGAAAGGAAGTTTGGAAGTAAAAATCCCGACCGCACCAGGATTGGTAAAATATTATGATGCCAACATGCAATTGCCTTATGCACATACCGCAGACCAGGCATATGAGATGGAGTTTTATTTCGGAACAAATAAGTTTTCTGCTTTAAAAGATCAGGGTTACGATTTAGAAAAGCAAGTTGATTTAGGTTACTGGCCTTTAAAATACATCAACCGTTTTATTGTACTGCCGGTATTTAATTTCCTTAATAACTTTGGATGGAACTTTGGCTTAATTATCCTGGTACTCACCATTTTATTAAAGGTAGCTTTATCACCACTTACGTATAAGTCATACTTATCAATGGCTAAAATGAGGGTTTTAAAGCCAGAAATGGATGAAATTAAAGCTAAAGTTGGTGAAGATAATCCAACGCTTGTACAACAGGAGTATTTAAAGCTTTATAAAAAGGCCGGAGTAAATCCGTTAGGTGGTTGCTTACCAATGGTTTTACAGTTACCATTGGTAATGGCATTTTTCTTCTTCTTCCCGAATTTATTTGAGTTACGTGGTGAGAGTTTCCTTTGGATGAAAGATTTATCAACTTATGATGAGTTCATTAAATTCGGTGTTAAATTACCATTTATTGGTGATCACTTAAGTTTAATGTGTGTATTGATGACGATCTCTACCCTTATCATGACTTATTTTAACAACCAGACTTCAGGTGCCACAGGTCAAATGAAATACATTGGTTATGTGATGCCAGTAATCTTTTTAGGTGTTTTAAATAGCTATCCAGCTGGTTTAAATTATTATTATTTCTTAGCCAATTTAATGACATTCGGTCAGCAGATCTTAATTCGCAGAATGGTTGATGATGATAAAATTCATGCGCTCATTCAGCAAAATAAGGCAAGACCCGCGGATGAGAAAAAGAAAAAATCTAAATTTCAACAGCGATTAGACGATTACATGCGTCAACAACAACAAGCTAAAAAATAAGAAGAAAGCACCGGAAACGGTGCTTTTTTTTAACCTGTTTTTTAAGATAACATTTTTGTTACCTTTATTTATTATGTTTGCAAAAAATTCCTTTAGTTAACATGAAATCGCTTAAATTTAGCTTAATATTATTGCTTACCCCCTTTTTATTGATTGCACAGGATAAAATGATCAATACTTCAAAATTTGCTTATTCGCCTGCATTTGAACTTTTGAGATCAACACATTGCAACCTATTCTATGCACCATCTTTTAAAGTTAATTATTTGTTTGAGAATGGTTTAGAACCAGGAGCAGGATTGGAATATTCCGCTACGCCAATACACCATGATAATGGCTATACGCTTCACCAACTCCGTTTTATACCTGTTTATGGAAATTTGAAATACAACTTCAGAAATTCAAAAAAAATAAAGCCTTATGCTGAGGCATCTGTAGGCATATCGTTTAATAAATACCATATTGCTGATGATATTTCACCAAATGATATTTCAATTACCAGGGAACAAGGATTATATGTTTACACAGGCTTTGGCGCAAAATATGCCTGGAATTCAAAAATAAGTACGTTTTTAGGGCTTGGGTTTAAAGGTTATAAAATGAGCACCAATGATTTGGATATTAATCCGCATGGTTTATCCTTTATGGTAGGTTTTACTTTCATTTAGCGTTATGAAAAATATTCTATTTCTTTTAGCTGTTTGTTTCTGTTTAAGCAGCTGTGCATTATTTAAACGAGATAGAATCAGCGAGCATAATGCGATCGAAATAACAGACTTTAATCTGCCGGTTTTTCTTTATCCGGCAAAAAAAACGCCTACCAGAAAGCTTTTGATATTTTTTTCTGGTGATGGTGGCTGGATGAAATTTGAAGATAATTTATCAGTTAAATTTGCCGACAGTGGATTTCAAACCATTGGTATCAATGCCCGCAGTTACTTCTGGAAACAGAAAACACCTGAGCAAACCAAACAGGATGTTCTTCAACTGATCAGGAAGTATGCATTTAAATACCATGCCCATCAAATCTATCTATGTGGTTATTCTTTTGGTGCAGATGTAGTACCTTTTATTTATAACCTATTACCTTACCGTGCTAAAAAACATGTTGTGGCATTGGAACTGCTCTCTCCCTACGCTACAACCGATTTTGTTGTTCATTTTTCAGACCTCACCAACATTTCATCTGATCATTACGCCTATAAAGTTGATCAGGAAGTTCAAAAAATTACCATCCCGGTATATTGCTTTTATGGTGTGGAAGAAAATGATAAACATTTGAAAAACGTTTCTACAAATAGTTTTCATCTAGACACCCTGCAGGGCAATCATCATTATGCGGAGAGCAGTTATGATAAAATTGTTTCTACACTGTCTAACCAAAAGTAATTTATCGCTAATGCGCATTTTTTATTTATTTATTTTGCTCTTTATTCCAGGATTAATGTTGGCTCAGGACATGTCAAAGTATCCATTAAGCAGCTCAAGTAAAGGGGCAGCTAAGCCATTGCTATTCTACATTAGCGGAGATGGTGGTATGAACAGTTTTTCGCAAAAATTGGTTGATGAACTGGTTCAAAAAAATTATTCAGTTGTGAGCCTGGATAGCCGGAAATATTTTTGGGAGCAGAAAAGTCCTGATAAAACAGCTCATGATTTTTCAGAAATTATTCAGCACTATTTAAAAGCTTATGGAAAAGAAGAGTTTTCTTTTATAGGTTACTCTTTTGGCGCAGATGCTGTTGCCTTTACCATTCCACGGTTATCAAAAGAATTATTCGATAAGCTAAAATCTTCGGTTTTACTGTCTCCTTCTACCTCCACAGATTTTGTGGTTCGGGTAAGTGATTTAATAGGCTTTGGCAGCAAGGAAGCAAAATATAAAACCATACCCGAGTTATATAAGCATACCAAGCCAGTGCTTTGTATTTTTGGTAAAGATGAGGACAGTGACTTTTACAAATTACTTAAAGACCATAAGAATTTAGAAAAGGTTTTAATACCTGGTTCTCATAAATTTGATAATGATACTAAAAAAGTAATTACTACCATTTTAACAGGCATTTAAGTTAACTACCTTCAGAGATCCGTTTCAAAGCACTGGGCACCTGTAATAGATGGTAATGGTGGCTGTAAACCAAATACTTCTTTTTCCATTGTGGATAAAACTTTTCCTTATACCGACGCAATCCTTTAAACTGGGCAAATACCTTTAAATGATCATATGCGTACTTAATCGTTTTCTGTGTAACATCAACACCATCAATTCCAGACAAGGGTGCCAATCCCATATTTACACTGGTGAAGCCTTGTTCTTTAAGATATAAAAAAGTTTTGGCCAAAAGCATATCCAAAATGCCATTCGGTGCATCTGTCTCTTTTCTAATGAGATCATATGTAGCTTCTCCAGCGGCATAATCAGGAATCAGGTTTAAAAAAGCATAAATCTTTTCTTCCTGATCTTCGATGGTTAAAATAGTTTGATTTTTTAAAATGCCCTTATCAAAAATGCCTTGCGTAAAAGCCACCTCTTTTTGATTGAGATCTTTAAGCCAGTTATCAGAAACGGTTTGTAATTTTTGCAAAAGTCCTTCTTTTTGTGGTCCGCTATAAACCTTAAAAATAAAGCCTTCACTACTCAATCTGTTGATTGCACTTCTGGTGGTTTTCATTTTACCACCATCAATGGTAAAAGTCTCCAGGTTTAAAACAGCTTCTTCTCCTATCGGGATAAACTTTTTCCCTATCGATTTATAGAATGATAACGATTCTTCGGGAACGCGGTAGTATGCCGCAATAAAGCCAGTTTCTTCACAGCGCTTTTCAAATTGTTTAATCATGGCCAGTTTCTCTGCAGTTGATCCGGCAACAGGATCTTCAAGTACTAAGGCAAAATGGCGGGTAATTTTAAAACTGATAAAGGCAGTCCGACTTTCATTAAAATAAATAAACTTATCTGGATAGGTTTTAAAATAATCCAAAGCCGATGATCCTTTTTGTTGCAATAGGTTTTCAGCATCTTCAAAATCTTCCTGCGTATTGTATGGCTTAAAAAAATAGGGCTTTAGTAAGCTAAATACAATAAATAAAATCACGAGTCCACTGGCACAATAAATGGACTGTTCAAAATGTGATCCAAACCTCGTTAATGGATGTAGCGCCTTATCATCTATAAAAAATATTACTTTTAAAACAGCCTTAACTGAATCTATGAATTGAAATTCAACACCAAAATGCCGTTTATCAATAAAGTAAAAACCAATTACGCCATAGGCAAAAACGGCCAGGATTGCGAATATAAACACTGGATATCCAACCTGCACAAATTTAGGATGCGTTTTAAGCTTGTAATTTGCCCGGGTATAAAACAGAGATGAGAATGCCAATAAAGCCAATATTGCTTCCTCGTAATCTGCGGCCTTAAACAAATGCCCCAAAATAGAGAATAAAGTTAAAGCTACAGCAACGTACCACGCCCTTTTGGATCCTTGTAGCAGAAAGACACTAATCATCACCAGAATTAGCCCAAATATTAAAACGAGCGCATTACTGGTTACCACTAAATCCTCCGGGAAAATATCCCGAACCAAACGCAATCTGGTTGGAATAGCCGGACTAATAGAAGATATGATATTTACTACACCAAGAATGAGAATGATAAATGCAGGGAGGATTCTTAAAACTATACTGTCTTTTTTAGTAATAAAGCTAATGATGCCTCCAATAAGTGGGAGCCAAAATTCAAAAAACCTGAACATTAAGGTAATGGTAGCAGCCGCAATGATTGGAAAACCAAACTGACTCAGAATAAAGGTTAATGAAACTTCTATCGTTCCCAGACCACGAAGAAATGGCGAAGCAATTAACAGAATAACCATTACAATATAGCCGATAATTGCAGCAGGTAAACTGGCATTAAACCCTAAGGCAAGCATACAAATGTACAGGTGAAGAATACCAATACACTCAATTCCGATAGAAATTAATAATGTTAACCAGAAGTGCTTTCTACTGATGCGCTCATCAACCATATCATCTAACACGGTAGATAAAGATGGTCTTAACCTGGAAAGCCACTGATATGCCCAGCCTTTTTTTGAAATGGAGTAAATGGCAACAAATAAAAATGCGGTTAATAAAAGTAGAAATGCAAAACTTAAAATTTCAACCGAGCCTAGTTTGGTCGTTAAAAGCGCTATTCCTAATACCGGTATGGCCACAATAACTACCGAAAGAATACCACAAAAAGCAAATAGTGTAGAGGATAGGTGAATTTTAGATTTAGAAATACCTTCCTCTTCTATTTCTTTGGTAAAGAATATCAGGGATGAGAAACCACCAGCAGGAAGAAAAATGCTGATCAGATTCCGTTTTAAAAAAAGTACAATTGCATTGCGCAATCCCATGGGCACATTTAAGGCTTTAAAACTATTCACATACATTTGCCCCTGGGCTACTATATATAAAACAGTTAATAAAATACCAATACCAATATAGCTGGGTACAGCAGTATTTAATTGCGCTTTAATTTCTAAAATCTCTACATGTTGCCCATGGATAAAAAATACGGCAGTGCAGAGCATAAAAATGGCTAAGAAGAACTGCCAGAAAAACTTGTTATAAACTAACCGGGATAAAAATGACTTCGCTTTATAAATCATAGAATAGGAATCGGATAACAAAACCGTAGAAGGTTCTGCTATGCTTAAATATTTTGCAGATGTAAAACCGGCAAAACACACACATCAATTAATAATTAGCTAGATAATTGTATTTACTTTTTATTGCCTCTAATGTAAAGAGTTTTTTACAAACGTCAATATTAACCGTGATCTTTTATTTCATCAAATTAACTTATTGTAATATTTGGCATACATGTTTCTTAATCAGCCAGAAATTTCCAATTTTAGAACCTTCAAATCAAAACCAACTCACTAATTTATTTTAAAAAATGCAGAAAAGACTATCTATCATTCTATTTTTAGTTGTCAACTTTGCTTATGCACAAAAGAAACCTTTAGATCATACGGTGTATGATACCTGGGAATCAATTGGCCTTAAGCAATTATCAAATAATGGTTCCTGGGCAATGTATGGTGTATTACAGCAAGAAGGTGATGCACAGTTGTACCTGAACAACCTTAAAACCAATGCAAAACTAACAATCCCCAGAGGAATGAATGCACAGTTTAGCAATGATTCAAAATTTGCAGTATTCAACATCCGTCCGTTTAATAAGGATATCCGCCAGGCTAAAATTAAAAAGAAAAAGCCAGATGAAATGCCAAAAGATTCGTTGGGTATTGCCAATCTCACCACCAATACGATTACAAAAATTGCACGTGTAAAATCATTTAAGTTTCCAGAAGAAGGTTCAGGTGTAATGGCCTACCTCACAGAAAAACCCGATACTGCAAAAAAAGTAAGTAAACCTGCTGAGAATAAAGATTCGGCTATGGATTTTATAGCCGATGAACCTGCTGTAAAAGGCAAAACGGATGAAGGAACTGACCTGGTGGTTAAAAACCTCATTACCGGAGCAGATCAGACCTTTAAATATGTAACGGATTACGCGATCAGTAAAGATGGAAAGTTGATTGTTTTTACCTGTAGTGGATCTAAAAAAGATAAAACAGCACCCCAGGGGGTATTTTTGTTAAATACGGAGAAGGGAACTACAAAAACTTTGATCAAGGGGAAAGGTAGTTTCAAGAACTTCGCCTTTGATGAAGAAAGTGAGCATCTGGCATTTGTAGGCGAACAGAGTCCTGAAAAACAAGAAATCAAAAATTATAATGTCTACTACAACTCTTTAAGTTTAGATACGGCACAAACTATAGTTGATTTTGATATGCCGGGATTACCTGCAAAATGGTCGGTTAATGGTGATGGGAAAGTGACTTTTAGTAAGGATGGAAAAAAATTATTCTTTGGCATCTCCCCTGTTAAAAGCCCAAAAGACACCACCATTGTAGATTTTGAAGTAGCTAAAGTTGACGTTTGGAATTATAAAGATGATTACTTACAACCCATGCAGCTTAAAAATGTTGATCGCGATAGTAAGAAAAGTTATCTGTCTGTGATTGATGTTTACAGTAGCGATCCTAAAGTGATTCCACTAACTGATTTAACATTGCCAGATGCCAGCCTTATTGCTGAAGGCAATGCAGACGCTGTTCTGGCTACAACAGATTTCGGACATAGAATTGAAGCACAATGGAGTGGTTCAACAGCTAAAGACTATTATTTAGTTGATACCAAAAATGGTCAGCGCAAGAAAATCATTGCTGACCTGAATGGTTATGCTATGGCTTCTCCTGGTGGAAATTATGTGTTGTATTTTGACAGAAAGAACGGCAATTGGTATACCTATAATGTTTCAACTTCAAAAGTAACCGCACTTAATGAAAGTTTAGATGTGAAATTTGTAGACGAAGATAACGATGTTCCTGATCTTCCATCAGCTTATGGAATTGCTACCTGGACGGCAGATGACAAAGCTGTTATTTTAAATGACAGATATGATTTATGGTCCTTTTCACCAGATGGAAAATCAGCACCAAAAAATATTACAGCAGGTTTTGGCAGGGCCAATAAAATTACTTTCCGTTACGAAAGGGTTTTACCGGAGAATAGATTGGAAAGAAATGTAGATTCTAAATTTGTAAAATCCAATGAAGTTATTTGGCTAAATGCTTTTAACAATGTAACTAAAGAAAATGGTTTTTACCGAACCAACGTAGGAACAATAAAGGCACCTGAATTAGTGGTAATGGCTAAATACAAATATTCTGATTTGGCCAAAGCTAAGGATGCTGAAACTTATATTTATGATAAAGCAAGTTATGTAGAATC
>Ga0116227_10010097_pt1 | contig 16688 bp, 9 predicted proteins | sample S1TSphgellanicum_FD_89693 | JGI IMG/M metagenome (GOLD analysis project Ga0116227, IMG submission 89693) | Host-associated microbial communities from peat moss isolated from Minnesota, USA - S1T2_Fb - Sphagnum magellanicum MG | ecosystem: Host-associated > Plants > Peat moss > Unclassified...
GAAGAAATTGGGAATTTTTTGTTTTGTTAGTGCATTTTCTATTAATTTTGGTAATTTTTTGGGGTTAAATTTTCTCTAATTTTCGGTATAAAAAATGAGGGGGGAAAAAAAAAAAAAAAAACCAAATGGGAAGGTGAATGAATGAATGAATTTGGTTTTTCTTTTCTTTTAAACAGGAAAGAGACTTTGGTCTTGAGTCAGCCAATAATTCATTCATCGCGCACGCGCTTGGTCTTCTTCCCACTCTCCTTGACCCCAAATCTCCTCTTTGCTCGCTCTCTCTCTCTCTCTCTCTCTCCCACCGCCGTTTTCAACTCTCTCCTTCTCGTCCGCCATCGCTGCTGCCGCTGTGCATCACCGCAATATTTAGCTGCGTAATTTTATTGCCACAATATCTCTCTCTCTCTCTCTCTCTCTCTCTCTCTGTCTCTGTGCTGTGGGATGTAGAGCAGACTCGATTTTGACTAGCGATTGGAGAAGAGGTTTCTATAACTTGCGCCTGATCGATCCAGTGAGATTTTACTCAGAAAACAATCTGAGCATGACGGAGCAGCAATAAGCTTGATCGAGATCAGCCTTTCATTTTCATTTTCTTTCTTTTTTTCCTTTTTTGTTTATTCTGCTTTCTGTGTGTCGTCGATACAGTCTGACATTGAGTGTTCATCATTCATTATATGTGGTGTCGGATACTTCTGTCAGGGGGAATCTGTAGACGTACCTGCCGGGCGCGCGATCGATCTTTCAAACACGGAGTGGCTGGGAGAGAAATTAGTTCTCTGTAATACGTTTGAGAGCCTTTCTTTTTGTAAACTTGTGTTTTTTGCTCTCCAGTGTGTGTCGATCGATATAGTACTCCTCTGTTTTTGTTGTGGTATGCAGAGCAGAGATTTTGAGTAGCGATATTGGAGAGGTTCACTTATTAGTAGTTGGGGAGCTCTGAGAAATTTGTATTTAGAAAAGAATTTGAGCAGAGAGCAGTAATTATAAGCTGGCAGAGAACTTTCACATCTTTCAGAGCTTTCAGCGGTGCGAGAGAAAGTACACTGCAATAAGCTGCTTGAGGGCCTTTCTTTTTGTTTCTTCATTTGCTCTCTCTGTGTCCATACACTAGTCCTGTATATATGTATTGTGGGATGCAGAGGAGAGATTTTTGAGTAGCGATTGGAGAGGTTATTACAGTAGCGAGCTGTGAGATTTTACTTAGAAAGAATCTGAACAGAGAGCAGCAATATTAAGCTTGCGGAGAGTTTTCTTTTGTTTATTTGCCTGTAGACTGCGTGTCGATACAATCTGACAACGAGCATTCATCATCTAGATCTAGGATCGGAGACTTTCAAGGGGACTTTCTAGGTCTAGTAGTACCTGCCGCAATCGATCTTTCAAACAAGGAGCGGCCGCGACAGAAAGTACACCCCAAATTGCATTCGTGATTGCAAATTTCTCGTGAATGAGGACGTGACATCCTGGTCTCTTCGAGTGAGGCGTGCTGCTAGGATTATATTACGCTGGTCTTTTCAACAGGATTCCAATAGTTCTTCTCATGGTGAAAGGTTAGAAACAGGAAAATGCAATCCAGTCGCAGCGTGCTTCGCCGATTGATAAGGTCCGATTGACTTAGAGAAGCTCGTGTATCGGTGCTTGATTTTGCTCTTCGACGAGAGGAATAGATCAAAGCCTAAGAGATTTGGAGTGGTTTAGAAGAAGCTTAGAACGTAAGCGTGGTCCTGCAGTTCTAGAGCATCCAAAGTTCGACATGGACAATTTGTACCAGAAGGTATCAAGAAAGCTGTCGAGAAGGAAATACGAGCGCCTCGACAACAGCAAAGGCGGACTGCATTTTGTCGTTGAGAAAAAGCCCGTCAGAATCAACTTCGCAAGAATAGGCGTGCACGGAATTGGCCAGAGACGGAGTGGTAATCGACGACATGGCCACACACGTCTACGGTTGCGACGTCGTCGTAATCTGCCGAATCAGGTGGTCAAGGTTCCCGTTCGGATGCTGGTCGGCCTACGCGACGCTTACAAGAACCTCATGCTGTTTTTCGCGTCACCGAATCGAGTGAAGCGCATTGACGGCCTGAATACGCATCATGCAGCCCTGGCATCGTCCTTTTTGTCGACAACGGTGACATCTTCCAAAGATGTGGTCGATCAGGCGTTCTTCAACGAAGCTCTCCGACGCTCAATTGCAAACGGCAAGTCCATCTCGTCTCTAATTTCATAACAAGCAAACACATCAGTTAATGCAAGGATCAACATTTCTGTCATGTATTTTCATTTCCGAGTACATTGTGTACCACGGGGTGTAAAAACACCTTCGTGGATCACAATGTATTACGACTCATAACCTGGCGGATTCATGGTGAGCAAATTGGAGAAGAGTTTCCTGCATCCAAGAAGCTCCCGGGGGGGAAACAACTTCGATCAAATGCCACTCAGTCTAGCTTGTAAGCTAACACTAGGCCCTCATGTGATCTGAAATCCTATCCAAGCTTCTGCAGCGAGTCAGAGTGTGAACCTCGATTGGGACTTAGGAGCTGAATTGTTTGAGAGCTCCTGCCCCGCTGCTGCTTGCACTTCAGAGTGATAGTTTGTGTTCTGTAATGTAGCTCTTTGCCATAGCCCTCTCTCTCCCTCACCACTAGAATTTGTAGATTTTGCAATGCATCATCCCAAATGCAGTGTTGGCTCTCACACAAGCTTCAAGCTTCTAGGGTTTACACATGGCACTTGGAGCTTGGAGCTTGGAGCTTGGATGGTGGAGGCAGGTCTTAGATCTGGTTCCCAAGTTCAACTCTCCTTTTTTTTCTTTTTTCCTTTTTTTTTTTTTCCTTCTTCTTCTTGCAATCAGCCATTTTGATTGGTCCATCACCGAAAAAAATACCGAAACTTTGGAGGCTCCCCCAAAATAGAAGTTTCTATTCTTAAGATAGCACTATATAAAATGCCTCCACCCCCCCTTTGGCCCTCATGTACACAAAAGAGGAGGACAACTTTTGGGTTCACATACTGGGAACTTGTTGGAACCCCTTGGGAACTAGATGGGAATACATTGGGAACAGCACCCCAAAAAAACCCGCCCTCCCCCCCCTCCCTCCCTCCCAAAAAAAAATACAACACCCCCCTTATGACCAAAAATAGGACCAATTGCAAGTCTTTTGACAAAGTAAACATTGTCTTTTGTCCAAAGCTACATGGAGTAGAATAGCTTGTAAACAATAAAAAAGTTTGATTGAAGTTCAAGCTTTAAATAGTGTAGCAAACTGAGTTTAGACCTGTAAATACACATAGGATGCAATAATACTCTCCAAAAGCTTCAATAAAAATTTTAAAATTTAATATGATTCACTTTGAATGCCTAGCCACTTTCATTGGCCAAATGTGGGGAATTGAACTCATCCTGAGATGTTGGTTGTGTCACATATGTACAATGCTTGCATGACATTTGTTAGGCATTTGAACCAAAGAAAGAGAGACCTAGATCACAAATATTACACATATTCGAATTAATTCTCAAGTGGTTCATGTACTCTATTATGATCTTCCTCCTTTCCACCTTTGGCTAAAACCCTAAAACTTTACCTTACCTAAAGATTATTATAGCCGCACCTTGATTATGTATGACCTTTGCCATTTTTGGCATTACAATTCAATTAGGTTTTACATGTTCAAATGGCATTGCTTCACAACATCAATGGCAAAACAATTCCATCTATTTACCACCTCCTCAATGGGTAAGTCAACGAATGCAAAGAACAATGGCCCCTTCTAAGCAACATTTTTAGCATCATTTCTGATGATTTAGACAAAATGCACACCCTAAATGTGCTTTGACCTTTCGAATAGATGATGCTTGCATTATGTAACTTGGTGTTCAACCACATAGCTTGTTTTTGTTTATTTTGGACTCTTTTGATCTACTATAGTTACTTCCTTGATTTTGGCACTATTTAGAATTTTTTTTGTATTCTTCAAAAATAATAATAATAATTGAAAAATAATTGCATTTAAAATGAATCAAAATGTTGAGAAATTTGTCACAACAATTGTTGAAATGAATAAATAGACTATAATATACATTGTATTGTTCTAATATTGGTATGCTTGATTGTTGGATTGAGGTTTTTGTGACGTCTATTTTCAAACTAATCACTAGTAAAGAGGGTAAACTACCCATGTACCTTAAGTTCCAAGCCCCTAGCACGGATGCAAAGTGAAATACATAATTTGGTTGAATGTTAGGTATTTTAAAATCAAGAAACATATTTTGTAATGCCCCTAGACATGAGATACACAAATGCCTTAGTCAAAAATAATGTACAATCATATATATATATATATATATATTAGTTTGTTAATGTTTGGGTTAATGTATGCTACAGATTACAAAAAAAAAACCTATCATAAAGTGGTAGTTTTTAGTACTTGTGTATATTTGATGCATCATGGTGGAAATATGGAAAAGATTTTGTGATGAAAATTTGCAATTAATGATGGTCTACATCTTAATTTATCATTGTGTTGTGAAATTGGTCCACATATGAACAATATAATTATCAATTGAAATATATTTTTAATTTGCAACAATGTTGATAGTACATTGTAATTGTAAAAAAACTAAAAACTACCAACTTTAATGAAAATTTGTTCATAAAATTTTGTGCATATAAAAATACAACCATAACAAAGGAATCTTTTGCATCAAAGTTTTCAATTTGTTTTGAAGTCACGAAGTTCATATAAAATGATATTAAAACATTTGATAGTGCATTATGTTATAATAATGTTGATGATTATGATATTTTTATGTTTTAAAATATATTTTTCTATTGAAGATGTACTTCGACTAAGTGTTTTTCATTCTTCTGCAAAAATAAAATGATTTTGAAAAATTAGTGAGAATGATAAATTGATGTCAAATAAATATTTTATAATTACAAAATTAATGGTGTACATATACACAAAGGCACAATTAATCATCAATTTCATATTCATGGTTTTATAACTTATTTCTCTTTTAAAGCCCAAATCAATTATATTTGATTTCTAAAAGAATTCAAAATGAGTGAAATCTGACATATTAAACTATTTTTGACATTATATGTTGTTCTAATTTTACCTAAAATTGTGTAGACCATACCATGCATTTACTTGCTTGCCAAATAGATAAATATATTTTTTAATCTGTGAAAGTTGGAATTTTTTTAATCCATTTCAATTATTGAACCAATTTTTGAAAAATAAAATAAATAGTTAAAGCATATCCATTGAAATTCAACATTTCTTTCAAGGTTTTGAGCAAAGTTTTTCTTAACACTAGTTGTTTAAAATTTCGAAATAGGAGGGCCACTCTTTTTCTAATTTACAAAACATATGATTAAAAAATATGGTTTCATATATTGGTTGTTAGGTGAAAATTATAATTTAATAGTTCTATAATAAGGTTATGTTTAAACTAAAATATAATTAATATAGGATATATGTTAATCCATGATATTAGAAAAATATATAACATATGTTATAAATATTTGAAGTATTAATTTTGGAGTTTTTCACTCATGAGCTCTTGTATTGTTTTCCATTGGTTTGATAAATCCTACATCGGCTACCTATTATCAATCGAAGCCTTGTTTGATTGTTAACTATTCCTTTGGAAACCAAGTTTGTTTGACTTTATCCAAAGATAATAACTATTTTTTGGTTCATGAGCCTTTGTTTCATTCATAACTTAAGTATGATCTACTATTTAATTTATTAAGCAATTCATTAATCAAGTTCATATATCTTTGTCAACTATTTCACATGGTTTACGAGACAATGGTATTGGGTCATAAGGAATCACAACAATGTCAATTGTGCAAAGGTAAAAACACCATAACAAGTATGCCGAATCCATCATATTCAATGAGTTCAAAACAATCAATTTATTATTTAACATGATCATGTGAAGTGTTAAATATGGCATATTGCAAGATCATAAGAACTGTTGTTAACTTAGGTTTCTTGTTTTATTTTTATTATTCTATTTTTGTAGTAGGAACTAGTTGAAGATTGCATTTGCATCAACCAAAATTTGTATCTCAAATTACAAGTTGCATTGACAATTATTGTTGTCTAATCCTACAATATTTTATGTGTAAGTTGTAATGGAAACTACGTCGGCCACAAAATTTGCTAACATTGTTTGTAATGAAATGGATTGTTAAAGGCATTCAAGCAACTACTTTTGCATGTCTCAACTCACCATGCAAGTGATCCACTTTTGAAAGAACAATCTTGATTCCTTTACAACTCCATGTTTACTAAAACTAAAATTTAAATGAGTATAGGGTATTGAACTTTAATTTTATATATATATATATAAGGGGCTAAAATATGTGCATATTTTTTAAAAAGGTAATAATAGGGTGGGGAAATTTATAAAATCCTTGAACCCAATATCCCCCCAAAAAAACTTGTTTGACACAAATAATTTAAAATTTTAACACTTAAATTCTCCAACCCTCCTCCCCTCCCCCGCGCCCACAAAATTTGGAATCCTTTGGTGATGTTAAGTTCCTACTTTGAAATGTCCTTCCTTGCCACTTGATGTAGTTGAGTTCTCCATGAGTTTATTTTTCTTTTTTTTAAGGGTTTTTTTTTATGTAATTTTATTTTGTATTTGTTTCTATTTTGTTATCTCTAGCTTCCACAATAAGTTTATGTTTTGTTGTTGGCAATTAAGTGATCCGTTTTGGGAATCTAAACTTCTCCTAACAACCTCCCATGATCATGATATTTGTTTGTTTGTTTCATTGTTTCATGTTGTTTGTTGTTTTGTCTTATTATGTTGTTGAAATTCCTTTGGTTCATTGTTTCACATTTCATTCCACTAAAATTTGTAACTTGTAAAAGTGAAAGAAGCCTTTATCAAAAGTCGAAAGCAAAATAAGTTCAATAATTGTAGTTATTTGTTCATCCACTTATTTTCCTTCAACTTTTGATTGTTTTTTATATTCTCACCATTGTTTAATCATTCACCAAACCTTTGTAATCAAAATCAGCATGATATTTTTATCAAAATTAAATTGATTTAAAATATTTTAAATTATATTCAGAATTTATTCATTAAAGAACTACAAATTCAAACAAATCCTCTCAACCTTTTTTTTTTCTTTTAAATTGTTGCAATCACGGCCATTTAGAGTAGAATTTGGTAGAGTGTATAAATTCATAAATTAAACAAGATACTTTTTAGTAATTGAAATCTAAAAAAAATTGGAAGCAATTGAAAAATCTCATGAGTAACCCATCAAAGAATGCACTTTAGGAATTGGAAATATTAGTTAAAAGTTTTTTTATTAATTTTTTATAACATCTTGTATCATTGAAAATTGTGGTGGCAAAACTCCCACAAAAAAAAAGGGGGGAGAAAAGGGAAACAAAAATTTTCAAAACAATAATAGATATTTCTTAACCTACGTAATTGTTACTAAATTGGCAATCAAGAAATAGAATGAATGTGTGTGTGTGTGTGTGTGTGTATGTGTGCAAATTATTTTATTGCACGTAGAATTCCTTCTAACATTGCAAGATTTATTCATATCCAAATACAATATCATGAATTTGTAATTATGGTTTAGGTATGGTTTGAATATTTCCAACCCCACCTTGCAATAATTCCATGATTATTTATTTTATCATCTTAAAAGAAAATATTTAGGTAGGTAAGCTCAAGTGGAGTAGAAGATACCTAATATTTTGCTAAAATTGACCCAAATTCTAATCAGTGATGAATCCATTCATCATATGGTAGACCCAATTGGTTAGTAGTTCAATAGTGCCTTATTAGCTAGGCTAGTTAGACACTAATTAATTATTTTTGCTATTGTTGAAATTTTGAGAAATACCTACTTACCACACCTAAATTTGAAAGAAACTCTAAGCATACTAGCTTCATTATTTAGTATATTGTCTAATTGTAAGTTATTATTATTTTTACTACTAAAAATAAATGACAAAGAAATTATTATTATTATTGGGCACCTTGCTAGTAATTTAACCTACGTATTCATGAGGACAAGAACATTACATGATCTCTTAGTTGCATACAATAAAATGATTGGTCAACAATGACAAGATTTCTTTTAGTGTAATGTTGTTCAAGTTGTGATAGTTAATCATTTACATACAAGAGACCATGATATAAGGTAAATGTGCCAAAATCCAACTATGTGTCAAAAATCAATCAATAGAGTCGATGGTTTATTACCTAGGGTATTGTAGTCCAACCTTTCATTTATGTGTGATTATGGGACAATATGATGGAATTAACAAGATAAATGTTGGTGTTGTGAACATGACTTGGTGGTTTTCTAAATCACTAATCAAGGTAAATAGATTAAAATATGACATTTTAAAATTTTAAAATAGTCAATTGGTGGTCATTATTTAATGAGGGGAATAAATACAAGCCAAAAAATTTGAAATTTTGAAAATGAATTTCCTTTAAATATTTCCAATGCTAACATGGAAAGATAAGCTTAGGGTGGTAGGATTAAGTTGTGCAAGGAGTTGATTAATAAAGGTCTAAAGTTACTTGGTGATTATGTCAAATAAAGGTTGATACAATAGTCTTGTGATAATATAGATGTTGAGATCATAATAACAAGTAACTGACATGAATACTATTGTCAATGGACATGTCAACCCATATAATTGTCAATAAAACATCATTACATTAGGTTTTTATAATAATACCATGATTGTATGACTCAGGTTAGAAATATGAACTTTTTTTTCTTGATCTTCAACAATTTATTATCATTATATCCCCTTCTTTCTTAATTATATTTTAAATACATAACTAACTTGATTTCTACATTGCAATGCATTACAAATGACAATGAAATGATTTTTAAAAATTGAAAATTAAGTTCCATAATTTAAATGAAATATTGAATGTCATTGCATGCAACTTGAATTGAATTCAAATTCAATTGGATTTGGATTCAATTTAACTACATTCAAATACATTGAATTTAATTTAAATTCAATTGAAGAGAAATGGGATGTGAGTGCGAAAAAGGTAAAGTTGATGGCTCATTATTTCGTTTCAAAAAAATTACCAAGCAACCATGAAAAAGTTTTAATGTGTTGAAAGTTTTTTTTTTTTAAATGTACAATAATTAACATGATGATAATCTTTCATTTTATATTTAAAATATTGAAAATACCCATATTGAAAGTAAATTTAAGTAGAATTTTTTTAAATGCATTAACTTGCACAAGATGTTTAATCTTACAAAATGGGCTACATGTGGATGAATTTTATTTTATTTTTAATTTCAAGTTAGTTGGGCCCTAAAAGATACTTATGTATTGTCAAATTATGCATGTTATAATCATAATATATCAAATTTTTAATATGAAATAAGTTTGAACGCCATATTGACCTAATCAACTTCAAAGGTATTTTCAACCTACTTTTATGATACCAAAGTTGTTTAAATTTTGTATCCAACTTTTCATATATTAAACATAGTGATATGTTTTTTCATGTTTTTACTTAAAAGATATTTTGAATCTACTTTCTTGTGTTTATAGCACAAAATTATTTTATTTTTAAATCAGATTTGGGTGGACTACTTTTTTATCTACTTTACCTTGCCAACACCCATGCAAATTGATGTAAAAGGTATTATAAATTTGCACAAAATCTTCATGATTTATGGCTATGGTGCTAAAAAAATAGTTTGAAAAACATATCTATAAAGACACCATTCCATTTGTTTCAGAACATATTCCAAACCAAAATTTATTTTGGTAAAATAAAATATTATGGAACCCTATAGTTGTCTAAACCCTTAGACCAATTTAATGTTAAAGAATCTCTACCACAATGGATTAAACCCTTGCAACAACCTAAGGAAAGAAATGGCATTATAATCCCCATTGTAATGCTTACATCATCAATATTTTGTTGACCCCACCTTTTTTTCTCCCTATTTTAATAATGATGTTCATTGGGCCATTATCATCAAATATTCTAGTATCATGAGAATGCATGTGTTTTTGTATATTTTTGTCCATTTTGTGAGTGAACAATAGTAATGGAAACAAAATGTTCACATGACCTTAATATCATTGTTGTTCAAGGTTGATTATGAGAAAATTGAGGTGGCTTGTTCATGAGTCACATAACTACTAACCCATTACCTTTAACAATGGAAAGGCAAACAAACACAAAAAAGGTCTACTACATATGAAACCTAAATTGTTGTGGCATTTTTGTGTATTGTTGTTGCATCTCAATAACAACAACAATCTTCCCTTCTTCAACACTTTGATTTTTTTCAAAATCCATACAAATAACTTCTACTTTTCTCTATATTTAGTTTCATTCATCTTCAAATTGCCACAATCCCAAAATACATGCCATGCATTTTGTTGTATCCAAAAGCATTGTTTCGTTGCATGGATGTGTTTGCATGTTTATATTGTTCAACCACAAGTTAATGTTCATTTCTTTTTCAAGGATTGCATTTTATTTTCCACACAAATAATGTGTTACAAATTGAGAAAGAACTTTATATCGTTGTTGATTGAATAATGTTTAGTTGTGCTTTTCAATTGCAAATCCAAAATTGAAGTTTAAACACCTCAAGTTTTTGTTGAGCTTCACACATAACAAAAAGGGTACATGAATGTAACATTTTTTTTGTTGTGAAGTCAGCACAATGGTTCTAAACCATCAAAAGTTTGTTAATCTCTTTAACAACTTTGGTTTTATTGGAAGAATTTGATGATTTGCGATGGAGATGTTCTTACCATTGTCACTGGAATCAGTTACTTGGGCTCTATGTCGTTTTGCATTACCAATGATAATCAAACTAACATAAGGTTGGAATATTAATATATTTTCATTTGTCTCATTTCATCATGTGTGTAGGAAGCTTAAAGCCCTTAATTTCACCTTTAGAACAAAATTCCATGATCATACAAATTTTCCATAAAATTATTATCAATTCCAATAATTTTATAACAAGAAGTTTAATCTTCACCTATTGAAAACATTAACAAAGATTGTGTATCAATTACACCAAGAAACTCATGAAACCATATGAATTTCAAATGAAAGATTTAAAGAGGATTAACCTTTTTTCAATGTGGTGTTACTTAAATTGAATTCAAATATGTGTTAGTGTTGTTTGGAAGGACAAAAAAAATCAATTCACATGTGATTATTAAAAAATGATGATATGAAAGGGTTATAAGGTGGAGTTGTAAAGGCAGATTTATCATCTAAAATGACAACCTTTGAAGGTAAAAATTCAAGAAAACATATTGATGGAAAACCAAAAAAAAGTCTATGAAATAATAATCACTATTGCAAAACTCTTGTTACAAGGGTGCATGGCTTCCATCTATGAGTAAACATTATGACAATCTTCTGAACATATGAACAACTTTTTCACCATGATAAGGGGTCACACAAGGTGAAATATTTAAAATTAAAACTAAGGAAGCATAATTTTCAACATGAAAACTATCACTATTCTTGGGATGCCACAAACTCCACCTCGAATTTAGTGTCATTGCTAAAAATTGCATTTATTATAACAACCATGGCCATGCTAAAATAAAATAATGTAGAAAAACTTGTAATATTTGATAAATTTTCAAGGAAATTCAATTATTTAAAGTGTTATTGGACTAGGAGCCTTCATTTATGTAAATTGGCAAAAGGCAATTCCAACTTGAAAATCCATAAGATCTAATCCACCCTATACAACCTTTGAAACTAATAAAAGATGTGTGTATGTGTGTTTTTCTTTCATAAGTGCATATGGTGCAAAGGAAACACTCATAAATGACAACATAAGATGTTGAAATTTACAACAAACTTTAAAACTATCTATTTGACAACCCAAATGTGAAAATAAATAACCCAAAAAAATTCTTAAATCTTATCCTTACCCTTTACACCCCAAAAAAAAATATATAAGCTCATTTTTATGTTTACTTGGTATGAAACTTTGCAATGCCTCATCAACTCTACCCAATTTGAAATTTTACAAAGTTTATTTACCTTTATCACTATTAATTAAGCATTTTGCAATGCATATTCAATATGTTTTGTTCTTATATGGGACATCGTATAACATGCCCAATATATATATATATATATATATATATATTCCATGTCAAATACCTATAATTATTATTTAAATTTTATTTATATGAATACACCCATTTGATTTTATGTTGTCATATATTATGTGGTTTACATGTTTTTAATTTTTGTTTTCCACCAATAATATACGCCACCCAAATTTTATAGCTTTTCAAGGATTTCAATAATGACATACAATATGGTGTAATCACAATAATATGAGCCAAAAGAGTTATAACCAATGCTTGTTTTTTTCGTGTTTCAATGTCAAAAATTATACTAACTTGTAAGTAATTTAAAAGCAGTCATTAAACATTTTAACCAATGCTTTTAATTGTAAGGACTTTTTTTTGGGGAGGAATTCCTGAAACATGACAATTTTTGGGGAGATTTTTAAAAACTATCTTTACATTATAGTAGAATGCAACATCTTGCAAGGTCAAAAGATTTTTTCGATGATTTTTTTAAACTTACAAATGGGGAAATTCTAAGAATATTATTAAAAAAATCATTCACCGAAGGATGCATAGTTGGCTCCTATTAATGAAGAGACACCCAACAAATTTTTTTGCATAACAACATGTGATGTTCAATGTTGACATACATAATAAATTTTGAGGATTGACTCATGACATGTTAATTTTTTCAAAACCCTAACTTGAAGAAGGTAATTATAATCTATAAAAAACTAGTACCTTTGAAGATGATATTACCAATAGACTTCTTATCAAGTGTAAGTGCACAAGTTGAAGTAGTAGACCAAGAATGATTAGTCCGTTGCCAAATGTAACCAAAATCCACAAGTCCTAATTCCACATGCAAAGTTAAAACCATGTGCATTATTTTTCTTTAAACAAATACATGCAAAACCTTAAGATCATTAACCACAACCATGTGATATATAATAATCTCAACATAATTGTTCATTGTTCATTTGTTTTGTCATGTTTTCTCCATGCAAATATCCAAAATGATTCATGAAACCCATTGCATAAAAATATGTAAGTGGTTGGCATTAATGATGAAATTGAGACTTCCAAGAGCTTGATGACATTGGGATGAGGGGGAAAACCTTTGCAAAGCTTTCATCTCAAAAGCTAATCACCTATCTCAAGCCATTTTTTACAATGTTTCATTGAAAAATCACAATTGTGGTTTTTGATGAAATTTTTATGTCAACATTACCTTAAATATACTTTCATCTATATAACATTTATTTTTGTCCATGTATCTATTTGTGCCTTTATTACCTACCTATTTGAAGCCTAATTACTTAACCCCTTTCCCCTATTCAGCTATATATGTGCCTTAATTTCATGTCCATGTTATTAATGTTAAATTATGATAAGAACTATTTTTTTCTCAGTTTTAAAATATTTTTCCATACCAATGAATTTTTTTTCCTACAAATTATGATTGCAAAAATACTTGTAATTATTATTATTTTTGCATATTGTGATTGCAAAATGTTCATACATGATGAACTTTTTTTGGAAATTGTGATTTAGGAGTCCTAAGGATGATTTTTCTTTCTACAAATTATGATTGTAGAAATGTTCATGATGAATTTTGCTACTTTGCAAATTACAATTGCAAGAATCATGCTAATGAACTTCTTTTCTCTTTTACGCATTGTGATTACAAAATGTTCATTTATGATGAATTCTTTTTTGCAAAATGTCCATTCATGATTAAGTTTTTCTATAAATTGTGGTTGCATCAATCCTCAAGATGGATCCAAATGCACAACACTTGTGGTGAAAACCACATGTGTCCCAATTAGTTTAATTGATGGTTAACATGACAATCCATTAGCAAACTAAGTCTTTGAACAAACAAGTGGGCAATCAACATGCCTTGATTATGATACAATCTATTGGGAATGAAGTGATTTCAATGTTCCTTAAGATTGAAAGACCAAACTTGTGTTTGTCAACAATACACCATCTTTTATATTAAGTTTTAAAGCATATCCAACATACATGATTTGATTGACAAAAAAGCATGCAAATAATCATTGATATCAAAAAGAAATCTAATGCAATATAACCTATTTAAAATTGTGAATCATATTATATAATTCAGTCTTATGGTTGGAACTTAAATTGTTATAATGGATACACCAATTACTATGGGAATATAATTTCCAATCTTTCTTTCAAAACCCTTGTAATGAATGTGCATAAACTTTTAAATGGGGAATTGAAAATAACAACATTCACCAAATGTCATAATTCTATTCAACACCAATTGCAAGTAATTATCATCCATAAGTTATAACCATTAGCAAAAAAAATTCCCTCTATTGTTTCTCAACCTTTGAATTTTGCTTATTCAATTCACACCTACAACCACACATTCACTATTTCTTGTTAGTCATGTTAGTCACATTTCAAATTTTCTTTTGTAGAATATCATCATTAAGATGTTCCAAATTTCACAATCCAAATCTCCCACAACTAAAAAAATGCTTGAAAATATCACAAAATCACAAATGGGGAATGTCATAAAATTGTTCCAAACCACCCAACTCCAAAACCCAAAAAATCACTAGAATTTATTACATTTCAAATGATAAGTAAGACTTGATAAAATCCCTTTATTTTTCAATTACATTTTAAATCCATAATTAATTATTATTTTATTATATTTCAAACGATAAATTAAAACTAGATAAAATCCCTTTTCTTTGTCAATCACATTTTAAATCCATAACTAATTGTCAATTTATGACATTTCAAGTGATAAATTTAAAGATAGATAAAACTACAATACATTTACACAAGGTGATTTTTCCATAGGTATTTAAACCATAAATTCAAGACACTTGAATTCCTTCTTATAACAAGGTGCACATTGACCTTATCCTCAAAGAAACATTATTGGTTATCCCACCTAAAGCTTTGATTTTATCTAAAATGATGTTGGTAAAATACAATGAATTTATAAAAAGCTTTAAGTGCCTTAAAACGGGAGGGAATTAAGGAATTTTTTAAATCGTCATTAATTGTCCTATAATTGAAGCAAGTTTTAGAGAATTTTCAATGAAAGAAAAAGGATTAGAATGATTGCATATTAGTGATACACATTTTGGCACTAATATTATGTTGGAGAGATTTTTTAAATCAACATTTCTTTAACAAATGGTGGTTATTGGAAGGATTGGTTAACTATTAGGAGGAGGATATTCAATTTTAAGCAATTGGTTTTGGAAAATGGGAATTTTGATCATTATAAAAATTAGAAAAATTATATTTTCAATTTATGCCTTTTTAATTCACAAAAAAGAACAATAGGAAATGTTATGTTAGAATGGATGGGTTAAGATTGAAGAACATAAAAAAAATTAATGAAATATTACAAGATTGTTTGTTGGTTTATATAGAAAGCAATTATTCAAGTTGTGGGGTTGGAGTGCAGAGTGGGGGTGTAAAGTTGAGGTGTGAACGTGTGAATTTTGGGGTGTAGAGGTTGGGGTGCACAAATTTGGACATGTTTATTGGAGGGACATGACATTGCTCACATTTATGACAACCATGCATATGTGGCAATTACATGGTGCCTATGTGGTGATTATGTGGCAATGACATTATTATGAAAAATTAAGTCCGTTAAAACCACATTGTTTTACAACTAAAGCTCGAAAAACATTCATATACAACTATTGTGTAACTATCCCTTGGGTAATACAACTACTATCATTATTAGAAATCTTGTTGTTTGTAACTAATCACTATGCAACTGACATGTAATTGATTATCGTTTGCAACTATCTCGATCATGTTTACAACTATAAATTTGATATTGTATAATTTTTCAACCATACAGTTGTGTGTGCAACTTACGTGCAATTAAATGTGTACAACATGGACATGTGTCATAAAAATGATGGTTTAAACTTATACATACTTAAATTATTATACTTAATATATCTACATAAGCTATGTATAATAATATTAGGTGCCTTTAGTACTAAGGTTAACCCCATGCTAATTTAGGCTAACCTAAACTAACCTAAGTTGAACTAACCGTGGCTAAATTAATTATGGTTAAATTAAATTAAGCTAAGACTAAAAATGGCTAAATTAATTATGGCTATATTATATTATATTATATTATATTATATTATATTAAACTAAACTAAACCGTGGTTTAAATATATATTGCAAGTTTTTAGATTTTATTTGGAATCTTTTTCAGAAAATATAAGTTTGATTAAAAAAATATTTAGAATAAATTAATATGATAATATTAAATTTTATAATAAATATTCATAATTATCAATTAAATGTTTATTATAATTATAATGATTATATATATATATAATCAATACGTATTATATATTTAAATTTTATTATTTATGTTAAAATATTAATGTAAATAGGTTACACGAATTAACCTACAAGTACACAAACATCTTAAGCTAATTACTAATTTAAGTTATACAATAATGTCAAAATCATATTTTCATTAAGTAATCATAATTATTAAAAATATTCTACAATCATCTTTGAAGTGCAAAAGAAAAGGAATA
>Ga0116227_10010098_pt1 | contig 16685 bp, 12 predicted proteins | sample S1TSphgellanicum_FD_89693 | JGI IMG/M metagenome (GOLD analysis project Ga0116227, IMG submission 89693) | Host-associated microbial communities from peat moss isolated from Minnesota, USA - S1T2_Fb - Sphagnum magellanicum MG | ecosystem: Host-associated > Plants > Peat moss > Unclassified...
TGATAGACATGATGCAACTGGAAGAAGGGGAAATAAAATAAAAATAAAATCACAAGCACAACTCGTCCCGCCCAACTAGTCTAAAACGCAGTGGCGTGACTGGTGGCGGACACGGGGAAAAGTTCCCATTTACACGCGCCGCGGGCACGGACGAACGGACGGACGGCGGACGGGTGACGGGGTTGACGTGGACGGATTCCGGAAGGACGGTGGGGAGACGGGAGACAACAGGTAGCGGTGCCGGCGATGGTCTCCAATAAAGGAGACCTGACACGAGGCACCGACAGTAGAGCGCCAGCCAGTTGGGTCACGCTGTCCTTTGACAGCCGACCATCATGTCCGTCATTTTGGGGGGGGTGGGGGGGTGGAAGCCACGATGCAGCCACGCAGTGCACCCGCGCAAAGCACCATCTTTTCAACGGTCCTCACTTCCTTTTGATGGAAATGATTTTCCCCCGGGGGAGGAAAGGCGGGGTCTTTCTTTACTAGGTACTTACTTATTACTATGTTAGTACTTATTACTTGGCTTGCTTTTATTACCACTTTTGGCTTTTGATTGAGTTGTGGACATGATGGAAAATTTGGGAAGCACTAGGTATGGATGGATTAATTGGATGGGATGGATGACGTCGTTGTTTTTTTGTTTGTTTGCTCTTTATTATTTCATTATTATGGCACTCCCGTCCAAATTAGAAAACGCCAAAATTCTAGGGCCCAGTGGCACCCAAAAGTAAAGTAAAACCGGTACACTTATTACTTTGTTCAGAGTCAAAACTGCGGTTGAAAATTAAACTTATCCCCCACTCCCCACCCCTTCCAAGTGTAGCTAGTTGGCGTTCCTTTCTTCACATGATCGAAGTCATCCACTACATTTTGTAACCCTCTTCGTTTCGAACTTCTTCGATGGCTGGGTGTCAAAAATATGATTTTGATCTAGAAGGGAAGAAATTGGGTTTTCCCCTTACAAACTTCTTTGATGGGTGGGTGTTGAAAATATGATTTTGATCTAGAAGTGAAGAAATTAGGGTTTTCCCTTACAAACTTCTTCTATTGGTGGTCACCAACACCTTATTTTTATCTAGTTGTGAAGAAACTTGGGTTTGCCATTTCAAACTTCTTTAGTGGGTGGTCACCACAACCTGGTTTTAAACTCAAGGGGAAGAACTTTGGTTTCCCCCTCCTTCCCCCGCCTCCCCTTTTCAAACTTCTTCGATGAGTGATCACCAAACCATGGTTTTGAAGTAACTTAGTGGGGACGAAGTTGGGGTTTTCCCTTTGAAACTTCTTCAAAGGGTGGTTCACCAAAACAAGATTTTTGTCAAATCAATTGTCATGGTGATGAATGCAAACCATAGGACCTAAATCAGATATGACTCTATTTTGCATCACTTGTAGGATTTTATTATATGTTCAGATGCAAAAGATTTATTGCTTCCTATCATCAGTTAGTTGTTGCATGCAAAGGAAGGAATTCATGTGTGCATTTGAACAGTGTGTTGGAAACTTATAGTCCACTATGAATTATTTCAAACTTTAACTATAAATGTTTTTAACCAGCTTATTTAAAACAGAATTTATAGGCCAAACTTCTTTTTAAAGTGCATTAAACAAGCCTGAAATTTCAAACAAGCTTATTTAAAACAGAATTGTTGGGCCAGGAGGTGAGAATGGTTGCTTGCCAACTTTCAGCGTTTCAAAAGTCCTTTGTAGAAGTAGAAGTAACCCTAAATCCAATTCCCAAAATAATTACTTCTTAGGATTCTAGATATTTATCATTATGCCAGGACTAATTGATGGTGGAACATGGTCCCTTCTAATGATAATTGGAAAAGAGGAAAATAAAAATAAAAACAAGAGAAGGTAAAGTTAAAGAGGAAGATTAGCATTAGGAATGGAGAATGAAGAAATCTATCTCAAGTTATCTATTTCTATTTGAATACTTTGAACTGCCAGGGTTGATTTGTAATCAATTGACTTAATTGTCACACTTAATCACCAGCTACTAAATGCCTCCGGCAATGGTTGCATCCCATCCAGATTTTAGACATCTACGGTATCTGGTTTTTAGGTTTTCATGGGTCATTATTCATCTAGAAATGACGAGTCAATTTACATTTAGTGCCATTGAATAATATCATGTACCTCACACATATGTCATCCATTACTCGCAGTTTATGGTTCTACATCAGTTCTCCAAGCTCATAGTTATAGGAGTGGATGTCATGTATGATTGCTATAGAACAGACTGTGGTTACAACTGGGGTCATAGTGTGCTCACAAGTCCTCTCTAACATGAAACAAGAATTCACCAATTAGTCATCTTTTTGCAGTCAGTTGTCCTCAGTTGTGTAAGATAATTGTTTGTGCCTCTGGTCACTTCTATTGCTGTTCATCACACCGGCCTTCTAGAAAAGTAGTGTTTTGATGGACACATATATGTTACCAACCAGTCCAAAGGGTTTGTTGCATTCTTTGGTCAATTGCACCCACCCACCCACTCAGCCCCCCTCCCCAACAACCTTCAACTATCCACATGATGATCTTAACTTACAATACATCCGTCTTTCATAGTGAAATTATTAATCCTAGAATAAGATAAATCTCAACCTCAATGAGCCAACAGCAAGTTGATGCAAGTATGCAAGGATACATTGAAGGATGTATTGTTCTTCTCACTGTATGCATGTGAATTGCCTTGTCAATCAAAAATAGTATTTAGGTCAAAAAAAATAGTACTTTTAAAGGTTCTCACTTTTACAGCAGCTGGCCAACTTTTTTCCCAAAAGAAAGAATATATTATATATAGAGAGAGAGAGTTGCAAAAGCTTGTGACAATTTGTTACAACCTTATTTTGTGACCTGAAAGAGAGATCCTTTTGGCACCATGGAGAACCAGCACCTCCACTTGAACCTTGACCTCCGTTGAGTGAGGCCTCATAGTGGCTTGCTCTATTAATCTGACTTTAGTAAGGCCAAATGTGCAGTTTGGATGAGAGGTCCTGATTTAATATTCTTATATTACATTCACACTTGCTGATAGCAGCAGTGGTAGTGCGATGATTAACAAACTCAGTTCATACATGTCCACATGGTGAAAATAAGTAGCAGACATGGCATGCTTATGTGGCATGCCTATGTGGCAGTTTATAAATAGGGTTTAACTTTGTGATAGGGCTAGTTATAGATCTTCAGAAAATGAAGATTTTAGGCTCTATTGTTGGCGGTAAGTTATCAACTTGAAAACTAGGCACTTAAACTTACTAATTTTCAAAAAGTTTGGATGTCCTTCTGTTCTTGCGTCCTTGCATGAAGCTAGAGGTCAATCTCTACAACACCATTGCTCACATCTTCAAAAGTTTGCTAGAGCATCATAGCAGCACTGGCATAATGCAGCCATCATTTGACCCACATCGGTGAACTTGAACGACCTTGGCAAACTATTTGAAGAGGGATTCTGAGAGCCATCTGCAACAATTTGAAGAGAGATTGTGAGCACTGATCTTTTAGCATAGTACAAATCCATTTTGCAAAAACACAAAGTGTAGCAATTTAAATATGAGCAATTCAATGCAGTCTATAGGGAACAATTCAACAGCAGTAGCCGCCAACAGTGGATGCAGAGGTTCATCTAGAGCAGGAATGACTCTTTCAAGTTGTCAAAGGCAGGAAAATTGGGATGATAACGAGGTCATGGCTCTCATCAAAAGCAAACATGCAGAGCTTGAGAGCTTTCATCACTAACACTATGAAAAGTTTGTGATCAATGGGTTTGTGACCTGGGACACATGAAATTAAGGACGCTGAGAGAAGAAAAGAAATGTTGTTGTAAATGGCCATAAACTTTTGGTGATAGCTAATTAAAAGTAACAGCTCAAAAAAAAGTAGCCACTAACCAAAAGCGAACTAACCCTAGCTCTTTTGTTCTTCATACTGATAGCCTAGCCCTAGGTGTGAAGGTAGCTTTAGGACAGTATCTATATATATATAATGGTTTCAAAACAACCCAAGTTTTATTTCTTCTGGGGAATTTTACCATGGTTGGGATTTTACCATGATAAGGTTTTTTAGCCATAGTTTGGATTTTCACCATGGTACCAGTGTAGTTGCTGGTTCAACCTAGGCATCCATTTTCGTATCCACTAAAAGAGCCAGAATTTGACCTGAGAAAACCCCACATTCCAGAGTGTCCTTTATAAGACAGTTATGATTTCGCCTATGATGAAAAAAGAGAAAAAACTGCTTTTATATATTATTTATTTATTTATTTATCTTCTCAATTCTGGCATGATCTTTAAAAAATAATTTAAAATCTACACAACCAGTTAGCACACACAACAGAGGAAGTGGGATAGTGGGGATTGGGGGGGGCGAGGGGGTTGGGGAATGGGGAGCAAAGCTATTACTCCCAGTCAGAGACAGTAGTGAAAATAAAAGGTCGGCGGTATGGGGAACGGAAATGGATTGTGTCTGCCGGAACTGGGACAATACTCCAGTCAAATGTGGGTCAACGCTACATTTAGCGCGCGCGAGCGAGACATCTAGACAGTAGCCGACAGCCGTTTCCATTGTCGCCAGATTTTACAACAGATTTGTCCCGTCCCCCCCCCCCTCGCACCCTCCCTCCCTCCCCTCCCCTCTTGATCCACAGGACACCCCAGGGAACAGGTTATGGATGAGTCTCGTCACAGGGAACAGGCTATCATGAGTCTCGTCACAGGGAACATGTTATCATGAGTCTCGTCACAGGGAACATGTTGTGAAATGAGTTTGGTCACAGGCGACCAGGATTTCTGTTTTTTAAATAAATATTTAATAAATGTCAATAATTCCCATACCGATTAATGGTAAATTATAATGACATAAAACTAGTTTCATGCATGTAAAATGTACGTGTCATTAATTTTATAATGCATTATTGTAAACTCTATTTAACCTCCTTGCAAGATTCAGGCTAGCTAGTACCCTAGTACCTAGGCTAGTTAGGCACTCAATATAATTACTTTTTTTGAATTTCCAAATGTTTTGAAAATTACATGCCTGCCATGCCAAAATTCCTAATGAAGCTCTCTCATGCACAATAATATCTTCATTATTTGGTATAATGCCTAATTTTCATTTTTATAATTTTTAATTCCAAACATATTAACTGATAAAAATTAAAAATTATTATGCAACTTGCTGCCAAACCAACCTAGGTACTATGGTAATCAACAACTAAGTTTGTTCAGAACTTGGCTGGTGGCTGAAAGGTTGGAGGGTTGACAATAAATATGGATGTAATGAAATAACTTAATTTATTACAAGGAGGTTTAATAGTCATGCCCTTGCAATCCCAAAAGACCTTTTTTTAAAGAGAAAATATACATCTAACAAGTAAAAATTTGGAGACAAAGACAAACCTGGTGCAAACAATGGCAGGCAATCATAAAATTTCACAAACATATGTCTCACTTTCAAAAGTCACTAATTGATTATACCTCATCTAAATTTCTCCACACATAAGGTTTGTTGAATGGGTTACAATTTACAAAGTGCTTGTGGCCATATTTTTTGCCTTGTAGAATGAGCTTAATGGTTCACAATTGGAGGGTTTTAGAGCATAGGTTACCCCCATTAAACTCAGGTGATGTTGTTCATTGGCAATTGTTTCATACCAGGTTTCCAATGGGGTGGGGGGGTGGTGTACTTACTACTGGTGGGTGCTAGCCTCTAGGTCATATATCCCAGACACATTTGCTTGCTTTTTGTTTTGGGCCAAGAGATCCATGGTCAAAGAGGGAGGAAATTCATCAAGGACAACATATTAAATGACTGGGTATGACCATAAGGCCCACTTGATTCTTCAAAAACTAATCAAAGATGATGGGTGGCTCATGAGAAGGTTAGTAAACCTCTCATGGGTGGGCACTACAAATCATGGAGAAACCTTGAACACATAGATCGACCAACATGTCTTCATGGAGTGAAAAATTACCTTTAAAAAACAACCATCTTTCACATGGGTTTAGAATACTCTAAAGTTGAACATTAGATTTATTCTGTACAATTGTGTCTTCCTTATAAACCAAAGAAGCCCAAAAACCACCATGAACCTTATTATTACGAGCTTCCCATTTGGGATATTCTGGTGATAAACTCCCTCTTAACTCATGGCTACAACCCCCCTTGGGTATAGGAGCTTACAACCATATCGCCATCCACACAAGAGCCTCACCATACTCATAAACATCCTTCATGAGAATCTTGATACTCTGATTGGCTAACAAGGTTGTAAGTTACAGCTGCTAACCTTCAACCTTTGTTTCATTAGTGACCTACTTGTTAGCACAAGGTATCACATTGGGCTCTCACAGTTCCAATGATTTATTGACTCATTAAGATGACCAGATTGCTATATGTGGTTCTATTAATTAGAAAGAAATATAAAAGGATGACTAAAAATTTGTGCTTCATATCTGGATATTATAGCCATATTTGGCTAAATTTTCACAAAGATTATAGCCACTATTTCTACATCTTCTTATGGACTATTGCCATTATCAGTCTAAAAGTGATTGACTACTACAACCTCTAGTAAAGAAGGCAGAAAGATGCACCCAGTCAGTCCTTAGTTGGCTACCCAGTCAGTTGCAGACTTACAACAAGTAGTAGTAGTAGTAGTAGTAGTACTGGGCCTTGAAATGATTTTTGAAATACATGCAAAAAAAAGGGTGGGTAGTAATGAATAAGTGAGGAGTGTTTGGGGGTCAAAAGTACTAAGCTGTAATAATGAGCTAGACCAAACAGGTGCCACAATAATGACAATTTGGGGGCAGTGTTGAAGTTTCTAGCTGAAACTCAGAAAACCAACATTTGTCTTTGAAGGCACACCTACTACTACATGCACTCCCAACCATGTCCAAATACTTAATATGTGTTATTTAATAACATCCTCATGTTTATTATGTGTTATCTATTAGAGAGAGAGCAGGCCTACCAGCCATTGTATGATGGCCTGTTTATAACCAGTGATTTGAATTTGGATGAAGTTCTTCAGGCTTTAAATAACATGAACCTGAGTTTGAATGTTTGCACAAGCTTTTTTTTCCCTCTTTTTTTCCTTTCCTTTCAAAGGAATTTTTTTGCATTTTTTGACTTGAAAATTATAATTTCCATACATATAAAGGATTTTTTTGAAATCAATTGCACAAATATGCCAAACTTGAAATAAAAATAAAAATTGCCAAATTTCTGTAACAGCAGGTTCCAGCTGGTAGCTAAAATATAGAAGGATCCTTAAAAGTGTTTTATTTTCACGTTTTTTGTATAGCCAAATTTGGCTAAATCAACTTGTGGATCGGTTTGACTTATGTTATACAGTTGGGGGAAAAAAAAAAAATTCTCGACCTTTTGGACAAGTGTGTTCCTTTTCAATTTTGTGAAGTTGCTAAAGTGGCAAATCATCCATAAGTAAAAACTGTGGCGATGTTTTAACAGAAAAAAATAAAATAAAAAATTGACAATTTTTTTCAAAAACTCATGAATTTTGTGACAAGCTATTAATTTTCACAAAATGGCAAAAAATTTACCACCAAAAAAATTAAGTAATAAAAAACACTACTTTGGACTGTCACTACTTGTGTACAACAAACAGCACTTGTTGCCATAAGGGAAGTAACTTAAGTGCTGCCACCATCATTCACACTTATGATTGTGAGAGTGGTAGCCTGGATGACCCCCTGACTTGCCTTGTCTTGCTTTCCTTTGTTTGCCTGCCCCAGTGCTTGCTTGCCTGCCTGCCTGCCTGCCTGCCTGCCATCCAGTGTGTCTTGACAAACAGGCTCGTAATTCCATTATTATGGTTCTGAATGTTGCGGGGATTTGAGAGTGTGAGGAGCATGTTGGAGTGTGCCTCACACAACTCCTCCCTCCAAAGGAATCATGATGGTTGAAAATTTGTAATGAATGTAATGATACCATTCATGTGTGTAAGTAGTGCTGAATAATTTTTATTTTTTAAATAATTATTTTTTATTTCTCCCACTACAATAGGCATCAGATATCATCCCCAGTTGCATTGCAAAATTAAAATAATAATAATAATAATAATAATAATAATAAAAGGTTCTCTGCCATGAACAGACACATTGGGTGTGTGTAATGTGTGTATTTATTGCATGGGATGTGTGTGTGTGTGTGTGTGTGTCTCTGTCTAGTCTGTCTCTGCTTGCTTGCACTGGCAGCTCTGTTGAAAACTGAAAACTAACTGAGGTAGCCTAGTGGGGTTGGGGGAGGGAGTGTGTGTGGAGTGGACCTCCTGCTGCAATGTAAGTGGGTACATTAATTAAATTGTCTAATATCACTTGCAACAGAGACTTGGGTATCATGTCCTCTCCATGTGAGCTTTTCTTCCAAGAGGGAACTCCTGACTATCAGGGATTCTCAGAACACACTCCCCTCCCCTCCCCTTGACTTCCTCATTTGTCCTCTGCAAAGCCAAATTTCTTGATCATTTGAGAGTGTTCCCAATGGACACCACTAAGTTAATTCACAAGCACAACAACAATACCTACCAACCACCCCTAGTAGCAGTTTAGCATCTATTGATGTCCTAGAAGATCTCAGGCTATTCTTGTCAATATTTTGATTTTTGGATGATTGCTTTGAGCATTTATCATCCATCTTCCCCAATTTTGATATCCCATTTTTTCAATGCTCAATTTGAGACAAAGGAGTCTTCTTTTATATTTTTCAATATATTTTTGGATTTTTTAAAAAATTATTTGGTTTGTGATGTCCATCATCCTTGCCATCCAACAACTCACTTGGTTCCTTTTCGAGAAAAATACTTGAATTCCTTAATGGGTCTAAATTACTAGGAAATTTTGACATTGGACAAATGTGGAAGTAAATTTCATGACACGATGGTCATTGTCTTTCTCGTTTTTGGCAAATTTTGGTACATTTGTCAACCAAGTACTTCATGGTAGCACTTGGTGATCTAAAAGTGTACATTGGCATTAAACAATGCCTAAAACATAAAAACTCTTATGTTCCAAAACCCCCAATGTTGGTGATAAAATGATCTTTAAGTTGAGTTTGAAATTTATTTTTATGGAAATTGTCACTTATATTATAACTATCCACCAAACATTTCAAATCTTATGCAATAATTTCTCAAATTTAGTATATGAGACCTAAATGGAATGAAATTCGCTCACTTTGTGAATAACTAACAATTACAAATGAAAAAAAGTTTCAAAGTGAAGAAATAACCGAAGGAGGTCACTTTTTGTATATTTTAAAGAGCACATGAAATAAAAGGATATATATTAATTTATTATCAAATAATGATGCATATTTGGGTATACTTTAAATATATTTTAAACATATTTTCCTAAAGAATTATGGACACCTTACTTACATTGAAATAAATTATAAATTATATTTTTTCCAATAAGTTGCAACTCTATATTTTTTTGCCCACCCTTTGAAATAAAATGAAATTGACATCCTCAAGAAAGATAGCCCAAATATAGGGTTATTTTTCAGAATAATTTGAATGTGTTAAAAAATCTTTTCCCCCATTACATGCACCTCTATAAGATTGATTCATGAGGTTAAACCTTAGTGAATCTGTAACATGTTGATATGATATTTCTTCCAAATATTCACATTCATGAACCTTTAACATATGACTTTTCACCAAGAATGGAACCAAGGTCAAATCATAACTCTAGAAACCTCCCTACTAAAAAGTGAAAACAAAAATGTAAATTCCATAAACAATTTATTGCACACATTAAATTACACTAGTGAATTGCTTCCACTCTTCTTTCCACTAGAATTAAGCATGAATGGCTCAAACTTCACTCGAGGTGAAATGGCATAAATGTATAATGACCTAGAGTTCACTTTTAAAGTCTCACAATGAATTGGATTAGTTGAAGGATTAGGATTGGACTTAGTTGTTGTGTTTAGGGTTGTTCAATGATAAATGAAAAAACTCATCAAAGTACCTAAATGAAAAACAACAAATAAATAAAAAACCCAATGGCCAAAACCATCAGGTTTTTAAAATTAAGTAACTAAATTGATATGTGGATTTAATCATGAACTTTGTTTGATGGATTGCTTGAGGAGGTTCAATGTTGATGTCACTAAAGGGTTTTAAGGTTTGGAGATTGGTGCATAATAACCCAATTGGAGGAGAAACATCTTCTTTTCTTTCATTAGAATATATTGCATGTCTCATAGGTGTAAAACATGGCCATGTAATCCTTTCGTACTTTATCCTACATGCTCATAATTTAGTGCTTGCTTTACTTCGTTTTCAATTGTTTGATTTATTCATCAATAAACACCACATCTTGCACATTGTAATGAATGAACCCACCACGCTTATTGGCCTTGCCTTGGTAGGCAAGGATATTGTGTTTAGATCCAAAATAGAGTATAGTAGCTTAAGGGATTTTGGCCCCAAGGTAATAGGTCTATTTTTATATGAGGATTTTCAAAAGATGATATTTTGGCTTGTGTTGAAACTGGAGATTAGTTATAGAGTTATAATATTTTCAAGGATTTGTGTTTCGTTTAAAGGATTGTTTTGAAGATTATATTTTTGCATGGTGAAATATTTGAGTTTCCATAATTCTTCTTTTGCCTTAAGATACATTTTAATAATGTAAATGGCAAGGCCACGGTGTGATAAAAACCAACCACATTCTCTTGTAGTGTGACCTAATTGTTGTGCGAGAAGCAGCCAGGGTTGGGCTATGGATCAGCCAAACCCTAGAAGCAACTTGTAGCTTGGGGATGAGAGAAGTATGAGGTGACCCATATGGTATTGTAAAAACTAGTATGTATATGGAGCATAACTGTCTTTTGGGATTCTGCTTTAATCTTTTTGCCTTTAAATCTTTTGATCTTCCCAATGTATTTCTTGGACCAATCTAGAGGTGCCATTTTCCTTCTAAGACTTCATTCATGTACTTGAAGTTTGTTCTCTTTTGTGTTTTGCCTTTAGAGTGCACACAAAAGTAGGTAATGTGCAAAAAAATTCTTCCCCAACAACAAATGTAACATTGCCAATTGGGAATTTTCATGATTTTAAAGGACAAGGTTTCAGAACAAAAAAGGCACTTTGTAAACAGATTTCCTTTTGTGAAGGATCCCCAAAATCTAGAGAAGGAAGGAAGGAAGTACCCAAATTTTTGGAAGAGATTAGGTAGGTTGGCATGCACACTAAAAGCCCACATATTAGGACTCCATTCATGTCTCTTTAAGCAAAGATCTACAGCCAAAGTGAACCATCACCTTACCAGTTCACCATGCAAGAACCCTGGACAGAAAAACACTTTTTCATCCCATTCTTGCCACATACATAACTTAACCACCGTGGTTACCTATGTGTTAACCATTTCACAAGCATCTAGCTACCTAGTAGCCACCAAGTGCCTTCCTTACTTATCTACCTACCTATATAGTAACCTCTTACATTCCTTACCTACTTACATCTGATACCTACTTATCCACTTCTGTAGGTAAATTAGTTACCTACATTGTGTGAGGTGGGAAGTACTAGGGTTTACGGGATGTTCTCAATTGTGCTTCATCCACCAATTGAATCCTAATTTTGCTTTCAATGGATGGCATGCATTGCCCTTCCACCATATCTACTCATATCTCAAAATTTCACAACATGTGAATAGTATTATTCCCCAATATGTCATTAAAATTTTCAACTTCAATTCTAAGCATGGAGAATTTAGGTCTAGGAACAAATGGAAACTACATAAAATTTGGTATATTTTCCCAAATTGCAAACAATTCACTTAGTTACCACATTTTGGGTGGAACTATGATGTGATTCATTTTGGTCCTCATTTCTAAGTCGACTTCATTGGTATCATAATTCAAAATTGTGTGAGATTTCATAAGCAATGGTAGATCTAAAAAAGTTTGAGCTCATTACTTGAATCATCACAAAAAGGGGTGAGTAAATTCCATCACAAATCATTGCAATTAAGGGTTTTATTTTTCTTAGAATCAAAATTACAATGTCCCATACTTTATAATTCAAAGAACTATATATTTGAATTTTTTACCTAAAAAATGGTTTTACATTGAAGTTTCACTTTTGTGTAGTAGCTACTATAATGCTCCCAAAACTTATAATACAATGAATTCAAAAGGAAAGAAAAATTTTGAACACAAATAATGAACCTTTCACCAAGGTTTTTTCATGAATACGATCCATCCCACATGGTGAATTGGTGGGGTGCTGGTTCGGTTCAAGTAGAAGTCCTTAATAGGTACCCGATCTTTCCCGGACGTAGATTGAAATTTGAATTGAGTTTTCATTCAATAACCCAATTTAAGGTGAATGGGGTGGGGAGGGAAAGGGGATTGTGTCGTAAATTCATTATAAGAATTTATAACACAAAAGCCAAACAAAACTAAAAGCTGGGGACGGTTGTGGTGGTGGCCGTAACGAGCCTGAAGGGGCTTTTTCACATGCCAGACACAAAAGACGGTTCAGAATTTTGCCTGGATGGAATTGTCATGTGAACCCAGAGTGGAGTGGAGTTCCGATCCGCCTTCTGAGCACAAACAGGAGCAAGCAAAATTGGTCGGGAATGAAGAAAATTAAAAGGCTGTAGTAGGGACTCGGGAGTTGAGTTTCCCAATAATAATAATAATAATAAGCCGCCTTCCTTTGTCAAGTTGAAGCAAAAAGTGGTCGGGAATGAAGGAAGTGAAAAACAGAAGTAGGTAGTCATAATAATAAATGGCCCCTTAATTTGTGGATTAGGGTGTAAATATTATCAATGCCTTATGTAAGTAGTTCGTTTCCCTTTGCTTTTTTTTGGGGGGGGGGCATTGTCCTGGAAAATGAGGCTTCTTTAACAATTTTTTTTTTTCATGCATGAGTTGGGTGAAAAGAGTTCGGAACTTGTTTTAATTGCCTTATCTCCTTTGTTAAAAAAAACATCCGATTGGACGCACTCCCCAAACTTCTTGCACGTGCAATTTAATCCATAGAGTCACAAGGAAGTCATGAATCTCAGCTTTTTCTACATAGTTCGGTTGTAAATTTTGGCCCCGAGTGGGGGAAATGGGTGGGGTGGGGTGGGGTGGTGGGGCGGGAAGGGAGTCAAACTATTACTACCTCGTTGTTTCAATAAATGTGAAGACGGTTTTTTTCTTTGTGTACTTAATTTGTCTTTTCCTTTGTTTCTTTTGTCCATTGAAGTGCTTTCATACGTAGCGACAATATCCTCGGCGGAAAAGAATAGGATAGAAAAAGGGACTATAAAAACTTTGTCACTCATGATACATTTAGCTACTTTTGATCTTTATAACTTTTTTTTTGTCTCTTTTTTTTTCTTCTTTTTTTTCCCCCTCCCGCCTCCCTTTGGTTTGTTTGTGTTCGAGTTAGCTCGAGCCAAAAAAAGCCAGCTTAAAATCAGTAAATGGTCATGAGTGATGTTATCCTCATGCAATTCAAGCCTCTTCAATAAATTGCCAAAAAAGGGCGAACGGCTGCTTAAATGGCGTTGCTCTTGATTGCGGGATTAAGGAAGTGGGGGTGGGGTGGGGTATAGCTTTGTAACGACTTCAAATTTCTTCCCCTTCCCCCCCCCCCTCCCTCGCTCGCCCCCTCTCCTTATCCAATTGAAGCTTAACTATTGCCATGTGTTTTAGGTATCCCCCTTATCCTTAATGTAGTAGGCATTGGGAGATATGATAGCCTAAAGGAAAAAAAAAGTGGACATACCGGAAACTACTACCATTATAGATCATACCAAGATCCAAAGTTGCCCAATGGTATCACATTCCACAACAATGATGAAAATTTGCAAATTGCTATCTGTACATTAGTCACTTTTCGGTTTTTTTTAGAAAACTTTGAAGGTTAACACTCGGTTTCAATGACAAATGGGGTTTTTTTTGGGGATACCCATTTGTGTAAAGCCAACATATGTGTAGTAATGAAAGGGGTGATATTTTTCAACATGGAATTTGGATGCACAATTGCATCAATATTTGGCTGTATTTTTATTTTATTTTCTCGATATTGGGAACATTTTGTTTCCCTTTGGAACTCAAGTATGTAGGTATGAACTTAGAATTTTTTGTTGCATAAGATTCCTAGTCATTATTCCTAGTCATTTCTACATGGGATTTGGGTGTGAGGGGGGGCCGCTAGGTGCTTACTTTTATGCCATGACATAAGCTTGTTGGAGTGGCAAGAGAAAAGAGAATATAAGAGTAGTATATGTGGTTTCAACTACCAATTGGTTGTGGGTGGATCCAAAGTCCAAAACCCGGGTTTTTTTTTTTTTTTTTTTAAATTTTTTTTGTGTGAGTGATACTATGGTGCATCCAAAGTTTGAAACTCTATTTATTTATTTATTTTTATGGATGGTGCTGGCTCTTGTGAATCGGCATGTCATTGACAAATGTTTCAAAAACTTTGCACCCTCCAAATTGGGAAAATTATTGAAAACATGTAGGCAGATCTAAAAACGCCTTAAAACACAAAAGAACTCCAAGTGCCCCCTTTCCCCATCCTGAAAAGGGAGAAAAACTGGGCACTCTTCTATAAATTAATTAAGGTCATGCTTTTAATTAAGGTTGTGCTTCCCTTGTTAGTGTCAAACCAACAATTTGGGTCATCCCTACTTTACAAGTTGTGCTCTATCCTTAAAAACAAGTTCATATTTTCTCCATATACTACTATCCTCATGCACACCACGTTTGTGAACTTGGACTATGGGGATGACCCAAAAGGAGGAAGATCTTGTTATATGTAAGCAAGTCTTAAGGAAGCAAAGGGAGGGGAAGAAAAAACAATGGTTTCACATAACTTAAGAAAATTCATGTGCATACTTGGCTATGTACAACAAAGTCATGTGCTTTGACATGATATCGCTGTGCAATGGAGCCTATGGGAAGAAGAAGAAGTTGGCACTTGGCCGTCACGTCACACCACTTCATTCCCACTTTTAGTATATATATCTTTTGTTTTCTTTGTCACTTGGGTCCCCATTTGGGTTGGTGTATGTTTGGGGATGGACTAGGTGTATGACTTCTCCTTTCTCACATCTCGACTTCCCTTGTTCAGTTGAATGCACAATTGTATTGTTGAGGGATAGCACGTGGTTCCTTCTTCAACTGGTAGTATGGTGGTGGTGGAGATTCTAGAGGGGCATGTGATGGTGCGATTTGAGGATTTGTTTTTTGGGGCCCCCCCATGAAGTATGGGTTTTCTTCCTTCTTCTCACAACCCTCATGTTTTTACTGGGTGGGTTTTGCTTGTGCCATAACCATGGGAAAAAAGAAGCCCTCAACTGAAAATTGTCAACTCTCGTGTTTTAAGATGCTTCAACTCAATTCAACTCATGTGGATGTTGCTTCTTCATTAGGTACGAACTAGGAATGACTTCATAGGAATTCTGGTGTGGAACAAGTTTCCAATTTGACCTTGCTATTTACATGTCTTCATGAGCAATTGACACAACTCTTAACTTACACAATGGTTGGACTTGAGCTTTCCATGGGGCCATGTCCAAGGGGCCTCAATGGTCATGGCTATATAGTATCATGGTCCAAATTATTGTTTACAAGCCATTATAATACTGCTTGTGGACCTATCTGATCTTATTTGAGACCTACTAACTAAGTATCTTGGCCAACTTTGTAGGCCCCCCCGCCACCCATTGGCCTAACCCTACGCAAAAGGCATCCCCAGATATAAATAAAGGATCTACTTCAAATTTGAGAATGTGCCTTGTCTTAGACCCCTTAGTTTGGGAATATGCCTCCCCCCCCCATGACACCCCCATGGGTGCTACCCTGCACAAAAGGCATCTTGATGTGAAAATTAAGGACTTGCTTCAAATTTCCTAACAACAATGAGCACCTTAAGGTGCCTTGTTTTAGGCCCACTTATTTTGGGGATATGCCCCTCTGCCCTTGCTGGGGCCTTACCCTATACAAAAGACATCTTCATGTGAAAATTAAGGACCTACTCAAAATTTCATAAGGACCATGGAATACAGGTACCCGACACACATTGAACAAACAGGGCTGGCTTTTCAACTATGGTACCTTATGTGCAAAGTCCCTAATGTGGGTTGTCAGGTGGCAGCAGGGGTTTAGCATGCCTTATGGTTTTGTAAGGTACTCAGATGTGGGTATTTGTTAAGGGTTGGAGTGGTAAGGGTAGTATTATCCTGGGTACTAAACAGGTGGGGGGTGGGCCAAGAGGGTCCTTGTCTAAGGGCTGTACCCTACAGAAAGACCCTTACGACCACCCAGAGCCTAAATGAGATGTCAATCTGTAAGGCCAGAGTCTAATTGAGATGTCAATGCTGAGCTGTCGCATTTTGGGGGTTTGTGAAAAACGACACACTTAGACTTTTGTGCTACCTTAAAAAGGAGGCTCCAAAATGTCCAGAAAAATCCACGTGGCGATTTTCTATTGATCAAAGTGTTGGATGGAATCTTAATATTGGGGGGTACGGTTTTCAACCACCTACCTACCAGACGAAATTCCTTTGTTATTTTTTTGTGACCCACCAGTGGCTCCCACCTGGTTGATATTTTTCTACAAACCACTAACTCCAACCCCCATCCCCTCCTCCCCACGACACACCCACAAAACACCCACTAACCACAACACCGCACGCCACACGCAA
>Ga0116227_10010099_pt1 | contig 16683 bp, 14 predicted proteins | sample S1TSphgellanicum_FD_89693 | JGI IMG/M metagenome (GOLD analysis project Ga0116227, IMG submission 89693) | Host-associated microbial communities from peat moss isolated from Minnesota, USA - S1T2_Fb - Sphagnum magellanicum MG | ecosystem: Host-associated > Plants > Peat moss > Unclassified...
GGCGCCAAGGCCGATGCCATCGTCCCCGGCCAGCACGAAACCGCGCTGGTCCTGCCTTGGGGCGGTACCGCGCATCCGGTCTGGTTCAAGAACGATCCGCGCGTGCTCAACTGCAAGGTGATGGGTGGCGTGTTTGCGCGTGCGGTGATGGACAACGTCGTCGCGATGAATGCCAAGATCGACGCCGACATCCGTCCACTGCCGCCGGCAGAGCAGCAGAAGGCGCTGTCGGAAATGGCCGCCAGCGTGCAAGCCGGCATGCCGCCGCGTGAGAATCCCCTGGTCAATATCTCGATCGACTCCGTCATGGCTAGCGGCCCCCTGGGCTTCAAGCATGTGATCATCCGCGGCAACCAGAACTACAAGCAGACCGGCTTGATGCAGGCCTACTTTGCGCACCACCTGCTGCAGGCGCCGCCGAAGAAAGTCGGTTTTGCTTCCGGTTGCCAGGCGCTGGGCCATCGTGAACTGCTGGGCGTCCTTCAGAACTTCGGCTTTGTTCGCGGACCGGAAGTCACGCTCAACGGAATTCCCGTTCCGCAGTAAGCACGCGAAAGCGGAGTACACGATGGGGCGGCCCTTCACTGGGCCGCCCCATCGTGCGTTATGCTTCCCGAAATATTTCGAAGAACAACACAATGACGACCGAAGCACCGATCAACCGCCGAATCGTTCTGGCCCAGCGCCCGCTTGGCGCGCCGACATCCGCCGATTTCCGTCTGGAAGAATCTGCCGCTCCCGAGCCTGCCGAAGGCGAGGTGCTCCTGCGCACGCTGTATCTGTCGATTGATCCTTACATGCGCGCGCGCATGAGCGATGCACCTTCGTATGCGCAGCCGGTTGCGATTGATGCGCTGATGATTGGCGCCACCGTGGCAAGGGTAGAGGCATCGCGTTCGTCGTCGCTCGCGGTGGGTGATGTCGTGCTGTCGATGAACGGCTGGCAGGATTACGCTGCTGTGCCGACCAAGGGCTTGATGAAGATCGATGCGAGCCTCGCGCCGCCGTCCTGCTCGCTCGGTGTACTCGGCATGCCCGGGTTCACCGCCTACGTTGGCTTGCTGGATATCGGGCGGGCTAAGAGCGGTGAGACGGTTGTCGTGTCAGCGGCGACCGGTGCCGTTGGCAGCGTCGTCGGGCAAATCGCCAAGCTCAAGGGTTGTCGCGCGGTGGGTATCGCTGGTGGTGTCGAGAAATGCGAATACGCAGTGAGCACGCTGGGCTACGACGCCTGCATCAATCACTATGATGACGACTTTGCCGAGCAGCTGGCCGCGGCCTGCCCGCAAGGCGTCGATGTTTATTTCGAAGGTGTCGGCGGCAATCCATTGATGGCGACATTGCCCTTGCTCAACGTCGACGCACGCATCGCACTATGCGGCATCATCTCCTGGTTGAATGGCGCCAATCCCGGCGCTGTCGACACCGCACCGCAGATCATGCGCGCACTGCTCAACAAGCGCGCCCATATCCAGGGCTTCGTCATCACCGATCACTACGCCACGCGCCATGCAGATTTCCGCCGCGACATGAGCCAGTGGATCCGTGAAGGAAAGATCCAGTACCGCGAAGATGTCATCGAAGGACTGGAACGCGCGCCGCTGGCTTTGATCGGCCTTTTGCGCGGTGACAATTTTGGCAAGGTTGTCGTGAAGGTTGCGCAGGGCTAGAGTGAGCGCCCATCAATATCGCTGATTCTGGGTTCGACTATCGGGGGATTCGTCATGCTCGTATTAGGTATTCTGCTTTGGGCAATCACTCATCTTTTTGTCGCGCTGAAGGTTGATGCGCGTCAACAGCTCATCGAAAAAATAGGCCTTAACCCATACAAGGGTTTGTTTTCGCTGACCCTGGTTCTGGCACTGGTCCTGATCGTGATGGGCTGGAAGGCGATGCCGCACGATATGCTCTACGTGCCTCCGGCAGGCATGCGTCATCTGACGCTGTCGCTGATGCCGATTGCCGTCATCCTCTTCATCAGCGCGCGGGCGCCGACGGATATCAAGCAGATCATTCGTCACCCGCAGTTGACGGGCGTGAAGCTTTGGGCGGTTGCGCATCTGCTATCGAATGGTGAAACCCGCGCGGTGATCCTGTTTGGCGGCATGTTGGCCTGGGCGGTGCTGGAGGTGATCTTCATCAATCGTCGCGATGGCGCCTGGAACAAGCCGGCGCGTGTGGGGCCGTTGAAGACGACGATTGCGGCGGTGGTTGGGTTGGTGGTGACGGTGTTGCTGGTGTTTGGGCATCGTTTGTTCACCGGAGTGCCGATTATCAGTGCTGGCCTGTAGGGTGCGCCGTGCGCACCAGCAGCCCACTTTTTGACTGATGTAGGGTGGGTGGAGCGTAGCGAAACCCACCGTCTTTGGTTTGCACGCGCTTCGCGGGCTACTGCCTGTTCTTCTTTGTTGTGTCGTTTTCCGCGCTGATGCGCGTCTCACTTTTCTTTGGGTGGCCAAAGAAAAGTAAGCAAAAGAAAGGCCACCCTGCGACTACGCCGGAACGAAAAGACGTTCCGGTTCCCTGCGCTTCTCGCCCTGATCGGGCTTCATCGACAAGCCATCCATGGCTTGGCGATGAAGGCATCGGCCTCCTGCCTCGCCCGCGCGTAGCGCGGCATTAACCGATCAGTGCTGCGATGCTCGGCTTGTCGAAGGGAACCCGGCAAAGCAAAGCCACTCGTACATCGCTGCACCCAGCGAGCGAACGGGTAGCGATGCAACCACCAAATTGAAGTAAACGTTACGCCAACACTTTTTCTGTTCTCTGGAACAGAAACAACCATCGAGCTGGCATTTGCCACTGAAAGGCACAAGTGGCTTTGCTGTTGAATCCCCCTTTGTGGCGCCGAGCATCGCAGTCTTGGCTGGAAACTGCCGCGAAGCGGGCGAGGCAGGAGCCGAAGCCTTCATCGCCAGGCCATGGATGGCCTGTCGATGAAGCCCGGCCAAGGCGAGAAGCACAGGGGATTTCGCGTAGCGAAACGCCACGACGGGGCGGCCTTTCTTTTGGTTACTTTTCTTTGGCCGTCCAAAGAAAAGTAACCCGCGCCACAGCGCGGAAAACGCCACCGCAAAGAACAACAGGCAGTAGCCCGCGAAGCCCGTACAAACCAAAGACGGTGGGTTTCGCTACGCTCCACCCACCCTACGTCAGTCACAAAGGGGACAGATGGTGCGCACAGCGCACCCTACAAGGCAGCCGCCTAGGCCTCAATCCGCTCCGGAATCCCCGACCAACTCGTCGCATCAATCGGTCCCGCCGCCTTTTCAATCCGCACCGGAATGCCCGTTAGATGCGCCATGCCCGACACCGCCTCGATCGCATCAGCGCCATCAGCCGCCAGGATGTTGACGTTGGCGCCGCCCAGCTTGCTGGCAACGCCCAGGCCGCGGGCGTGTTGATGGCCCCAACCATGCGGGATGGCGATGGTGCCCGGTAGCAGCGTATTGAGCAGCTTCACCGGCAGTCGAATGGTGTTGGTGCGCGAGTGGATATCTGCCGCGGCTTTTTCCGTCAGTCCCTTCGCAAGCGCATCATCAGGATGCATGTACACGTAATTGGTCTGGCCCATTTCACCATTGGTGAGTTCGGCGATGTTCTGCGTCCATGAGTTGTGCGTGCTGTGCATGCGCTTGGAGATCAGGCGCATCTCGCCGCGTGCATAACTTGCACTCTCATCGGCAAAGATCTTTTCAAGGCGCGCGGTCTGCTCCATCAGCATCGGCGGCGCAAGCTGTACCTTGCGGTCATCGGTGACGACGCGTTTGCTCAGGTAGCTCTCTGGCGTCGTGCCGCCACGCCATTGCAGACCCTGCGGGTTGTTGGCGATATCGCGGAAGCGTCCGACCTTGCTCAGGCGCAGGATCAGGTCGAGGATGAAGACGATCGGCAACGAAGGTTGCTTGCCGATACGGAAGGGCGCGTTCGCCAGTTTCATCAGCTGCATGATCCATTGCAGCGGCTTGGCGGCGAACAGGCTGACGCCACTGGCGCGCGCAAGATCAGTGTAGATCGTTGCCTCATCGCGCTGCTCGCCGGTGGGTGCGACGATGGCGTCGGTCGCCGCGATATAGGGCTTGGACTGCATGCCGAGGAACAGCGGGAACACGAAGGGCAGATCTGCGCGCTCCAGCGGCGAGGTTGCTGGCAGGACGTAATGCGCGAGGCTCGCGGTTTCGTTGAGATAGATGTCGGTGACGACCAGCAGTTCCAGTTCGCCGAAGGCTTTGCGCAGGCGCGCCGAGTTCGGCATCGTCATCAGCGGATTACCGCCGGTGACAAACAGTGCCTTGATCTGTTCCGGCCCGGGCTTGAGGATTTCATCGGCGAGAATGCCGCCGGGGAAACCGCCATTGAGTTCGCGGAAGTTGCCGACGCGCGAACGCTGAAGCCGGTTGAACAGCTTGTTCTTCTTGGCATACGCGGCGAAATCGAACATGCCCTCGCCAACCAGCGTGCCACCCTTGCGATCAAGATTGCCGCTGAGGGCGTTGATGCATTCCGACAGCCAATGCGCGAGCGTGCCATGGCGGCCCATGCCCAGCCCCGTGCCGGTGACGATGGCGGAGGCTCCGGCATCGATGTAATCACGCACGATGGATTGCAGGCGCTCGGGCGGAATGCCGGTCAGCGTCGCAGTTTTTTCCGCAGGCCATTTCTGGGCCAACTGCTCGATGTCTTCCAGGCCCGTCATGTGTTGCTGTGCGCGGGCGCGGGCCACGCCGTCCTGTGCAAACAGCTCATGCAGGAAGGACAGGAAGAAGAACACATCGGTGTTGGGGCGGATGAACTGGTGCTCGTCGGCGACCTTCGCGGTTTCGGTTTCGCGCGGATCGATCACCACAATCTTGCCGCCGCGCTTGCGTACTTCCTTCAGGCGCTTCACCGGGTGCGCCACCTGCATGAAGGTCCACTTGGAGACAACCGGATTGGTGCCGATGATCAGCAGATACCGCACATGATCCAGGTCAACGATTGGCTGTGCGAAGGGAAACCCGTACATCTCCGTGGCCGAGGCAAAGCGGTTGGCGCAGTCCTGTGTCGAAGACGAATAGACGTTGTGCGAGCCGATGCCTTTCATGAAGCCTTCGGCGAAGATCGGATGCAGCAGGCTGAAACCCGCCGCGGTGCCCACGTACATCGAGATGGCATTGGCACTGACCTTGCGCAGGGCTTTGGTCTTGGCGCCGATTTCGGAAAGCGCCTGTGACCAGCTGATGCGCTCGAAGTGGTCACCCACGCGCTTGAGCGGATACTGCAGGCGGTCCGGCGAGTCGTACATCTTGTGTTGGTTGAGCCCCTTCATGCAGGCAAAACCATCGGTGCCGATGTGATCCTTGTTGGGCCGCATCTCTACAATCCTGCCGCCCTCCATCTCGGCGACCAGGCCGCAGGAGGCTTCGCAGATTCTGCAGAACGTGTGCTTGGTTTCTTGCATGGCGGACCGGCCTTCAAGGATCTGATCGCCTGATACTAGAGGCACAGGGGGGTGACGGTCTCATCCGGCCGGAGTAGCAATGAGCTTATAACTTTGGGGCTCCAGCCCAGCAGAAACGCCGGTAGGGGCGGGCCCGGCGCTATAATTTGCCCCGTTACGGGATTTGGCTCGTACGAAGACTGGTCCAAGAGTATGGCGCGCCCTCGTTTCCTCCCTGATAACTTCACCCTGGCCCTGCTGTTCACCATTGGCCTGGCCAGCGTTTTGCCCTGCCGCGGCGAGACCGCGCAGGTGTTCGATAGCGTCACCGATGTCGCTGTGGCGCTGCTGTTTTTCCTGCACGGGGCCAAGCTTTCGCGGGAGGCGGTGATTGCGGGCCTCACGCACTGGCGCCTGCATCTGGTGGTGATGCTCTGCACCTTCGCCCTGTTCCCGGTGCTTGGGCTGGTGCTGAAGCCGGCCTTGCTGACGGTGATCACGCCGGATCTCTATCTGGGCGTGCTGTTTCTCTGCACGCTGCCTTCGACGGTGCAGTCTTCCATCGCCTTCACCTCAATGGCCCGCGGCAATGTGCCGGCGGCGGTCTGTAGTGCCTCGGCGTCGAATATGTTCGGGATTTTCCTGACCCCGATGCTGGTGGGCCTGATGGTGATGCCGCACAGCGGCGCGACGATTTCGGCTGAATCCTTTGGCAAGATCGTCGTGCAGCTGCTGTTGCCGTTTGTGCTCGGGCAGATTGCGCGGCGCTGGATCGGTGACTGGATCGGGCGGCACGCGCAGATCCTGCGTCCGGTGGACCAGGGCTCGATCCTGCTGGTGGTCTATACCGCCTTCAGTCAGGCGGTGGTCGAGGGCATCTGGCACCAGGTGCCGCTGTCGGCGCTGTTCTGGCTGCTGATTGTCAGCGGGCTTTTGCTCGCGATCGTTCTGGGCCTGACCACTTTTGCCAGCCGGCGGCTCGGATTCAACAAGGAAGACGAGATCACCATTGTTTTCTGCGGCTCCAAGAAAAGCCTGGCCAGCGGGGTTCCGATTGCCAAGGTGCTTTTCACCTCCCAGACCATCGGCATGATGGTGCTGCCGCTGATGCTGTTCCACCAGATCCAGCTGATGGTTTGCGCGGTGCTGGCGCAGCGTTACGCGGCGCGGCCGCAGCAATAGCGACAGTGAGTTTCTAGCGCCAGCGCGCGACGAAATCCAGCAGGCTGCGGGGGATGTGCTTGGCAATCATGTTCTTCAGATTGCGTCCTTCCGGTTCCCGCAAGGGCCAGGGCGTGAGATTGCGATAGTGCAGGTAGAGCCACTGGTAGGGATGGTCGCAGCGGTATTGCCAGGGCTTGGCCCGTTGCCAGTAACCCTCGAAGTGCACAACGCAGGGTGAAACACCGGCCTGCCGCTGTTCAACATTGTGTTCCTGCAGATCCGAGAATCGCTCGGTGCCGGTGATGAACGGCGTCATGCAATTCCACTTGGGATGCAGGCGCAGCCATTGGCCGGCGGCCACCGCGTTGAGGGCGATCTGGTCGGGAAAGCCGGCGGCGTAACGCTTGCGGTCGAGCGCTTTCATGCGTCCGTAGAAATCGGTCGCACGCATCTCGCCGAGGTTCATCAGCAGTACGCCGGAGTTGAAATAGTCCTCGGCGCGCTTGAGGCCGATCTCGGCCGGAACGTGGGCATGGGCCGGGCTGATGACATCCTGCACCGCAGCCAGCGGCAGGCCGGATAAATCCAGTTGCCACAGCGGCAGCAGGCTTTGCAGGACCAGCGTGTCCGCATCCAGATAAAGCACGCGCTCAACATCGGGCAGCAGCTCGGGCAGCAGCACGCGAAACCACACTACCTGCGGATAACGCGCGGTGATCGGCAGTCCCGCCAGCTGTGATTCCGAAGGCAGATGACAGACCAGTTGCATGCCGTTCTGCTGCAGCTGTGCATGCAGTTTCGCCAGTTGTTCAGCGTCGACGGTAGCATCGTGAAGGAAATGCACCGTCACGTTGTGGCCGCCATGATTCACCGCCAGCGATTGCAGCAGCGTCGCAATGTGCGGAACGTAGTTGCGATCCGCGGCGCAGGCGATGTGGATGGCGTTTGGGTTCATGGTGCGGAAGAGGCAAGCAACCGTGGCAGTCTACGCGCGATGCTGGCCCAGGTTTTCCAGTGGCTGGGGTCCTGACGCAGGGCTTGCCAGGCGTAGTGCCGCGCACGATCAGCGCGACGCACTTCCACCTCGTAGGTCATGCACAGGCGCGCGTGATGCGCGCGTACGCGCCGTGAGGTGCTCAGCGACTGCGAATGTTTTTTCATCACGGCTTCCAGAGTGGATGAGCGCAGTGCCGTATTGTGTTTGACGCTGCCTGCCGTGTCGAAGGCCAGCAATAGCGGCTCATCCAGCATCTGGCATTGGCCGCCGCTGATCTCCAGCCGCAGCGACAGCTCCCAGTCCTCCCACATGGCCAGGCTTTCGTCGAATCCGCCCAGCTGCTGGAGACGGTCGCGACGAACCAGCCATGCCGGCGTCGAGATCTGGCTGCCGCGGCCGCCGAACAGAGAGCGAAAATCGTGATCGTCGGCAAGCAACTCCTTGCCGTGATAGCGCGGCGGCCGGCCGGCTGGAAACACGATATAGCCGCAGGCCGTCATGGCGGTCTGTGGATGCTTTGCTGCAAAGGCCAGCTGCCGCGCCAGTTTTTCAACCAGCCAGACATCATCGCTGTCCTGGAACGCGATGAATTCCCCGCGGGCCTGGTTCAATCCGCAATTGCGGGCCTTGGCCGCGCTGCCCAGCCTGCCGGGTGCCAGAATCTTCAGGCGTGGATCGGTATAGCTGGCAAGCAGTGCCGGGGTTTCATCGCTGGAGCCGTCGTCGATGATGATCAGCTCCAGCTCGCGATGGGTTTGCGCGAGCACGCTGTCAATGGCACGGCGCAGTGTTTTTGCCCGATTGTGCGTGGGCAGGATCACACTGACCAGCGCTGCCGTCATTTGCCTTTCAACCCCTGCTTGATTCGCTTGATCAGCCGCACCAGCGGCAGCGGGATCAATGCGCGGCGGCGCAGCTTGGCGCTGTCGGCGGCGCTGCGCGGCCACGGCGTCTGCGCGCGGTGACGGTGATAGTCCGCGAAATAGGGCAGGGGATTGAAGGTCGCCCACGGTTTCGGATGCGCCGAATAATGCAGGATGACCGGACTGAAGCTGCGTTCACTGACGCGCTTGCAGGCCGGCATTTCGAGCGCCGGATTGCCGCGGTATTTGGAGAAATACTCGCCGCTGAGCGCCGGATAGTTCCAGCAGGGATCCACCAGCTGGGCATTGAAGCCGAGCGCGAGGTTGAGCGCATCCTGGTCGGGAAAATGCAGGTGCGCGATGTTCTTCCGGGCGATATCAAGAATGCGCTGGCCGCCACCATCGCGACGCAGGGTTTTCAGGTTCAGCAGCATGACGCCGGAGTTGAAATACTTTTCGTAGGCGATGTCGATGTTCTTCGCCACTTCCGGATGGGCAATGGCCGCCAGGTAATCGTTGATGCAGGCGGCGTAGGCATCGCCCAGATCGCGGTCGAAGAATGCCGCCAGCGAAGACCGCACGATGATGTCGGTGTCGAGATACAGCACGCGATCCAGCTCGGGCAGCAGGTCCGGCAGCATCGTGCGATACCACGCCAGCTCCGGGATCAACGAGCAGGCCGGCAATGCGCCGGTGGCGTCGCCGCCATCGACATTGATGAAGCGCAGTGCCACGCCGAGTTTGTCGCAATAGACTTTCAGCGTGGCCCGCACCGGCGACGTCAGCGTCTCGTCGTGCAGGTAATAAATCGATACGCCACGGGCTCCCTGGGTTTCAGCCAGGGAGTGGATCAATGCAGCGGCATGGGGCGCGTAGGCATCATCCGAGGCGCAGGCGACGTGGATCATGCAGCAGACGGCAGCTTGAACAGGATCATGCGGTCATTGGTCAGCATGAATTCGGCCATCGCCTTGTCCTGGTAGATCAGCTCGGTGGCGACCTGCTCGAAGCCCAGCTGTTCCAGCAGCGGGCGCCACGACTGGCGACTGTCGTCGGCCTCGCGGCTCAGCAACTCATCCGGCTCGTTGGGAATCAGCAGGAAGTAAGGCACCTTGAGGCGAACCAGCTGCTGCAGCCACCAGGTGATGGCTTCCAGCGTGCATTCCGAGAAGCTGTGGATGTTCATGGCCAGATCAATCTGGCCGGGCTGCAGGGTCGACTGGAATTCATCCAGCGGCAGCAGCTTGGCGCGATCCGTCAGGCCGCGGTACTTGAGGTTGTAGCCGCAGATGAAGGTGGAGTCCGGAATCGCATCGGTGCAGTAATAGGTGCTGATGTTGGGCAGGGCATTGAGCATGCGATCTGCCATGCGGCCGTAGCCCGCGCCGATGTCGAGGATGCGCAGGTTGGGGCGATCGAAGATATTGAAGTGACGATCGAGGAAATAGATTTCGTTGATCGAGTCGAGCAGGTCGCGGCTGACCGTCGGCAGACCGTCGTAGTCGTAGGTCCAGCAGCCGAAGGCGCCGTCTTCTTTCAAGGACTGCAGCAGGCCGCGCGGGTCGCGCTGCTGGATGTAGCGTGCGTACAGCAGGAAGCGGACGCGGCTGACCAGATCGCCCTGCTCGCGGTAGGCGTAGACGTAAGCGTTGTCGCCGCGGAAGTAGCCAAAGTGCAGGTAGGCGCTGAGACGTTCCTGGTTCCACCAGGTGCTGGGCGTGACAACCGGCAGGCCGGTGGCGGCATAGCGCTTGCGCAGGTCGAGCAATGCGGGGTTGCTTGCTGTCAGGGTTGTTGTCGCGTCGGCGGGCAGTGGCTTGGCCTCGTCGTAGAAGACCGGAGGCTGCAGTTTCTTGAGTTGATAGCCGACCTTTGCAAGTCCACGCTGAATGAGGTCTTTGATCTTATCCGCAGGGGTGACTGGTTTTGGCACGCTTAATCCTTAAATCAAGTGATGACGGGCTTTAATGAGGGCCTCTGGGCACGGCTTGTAAGCATTAGACTACAAGAGCCGCATGCCCTTGAGACCGCCACAATCCATGAGTTCTCTTCCTCCGATGGCAGTCCCTGCGGCTTGAAGGCCGTGTTTTTATCCTGCTGGGCTTGCCACCGTATCTTAGCGTTTTTCACAACAAGGAATGTATGATCCCAGCAATTTACAACATCAGACCTTGGATTACATGTTGAAGTCTCTGCTGCGGCCCCTGCGTCAAAAGCTATGCCCCCCTCCGGCAGCCACCGGGATGGGCGTGCAACTGTCTCCCGCCGACGAGGCAATTGCTGCACGTTGTCGCCCCTATACGATGACCAGCCCCGAGCGCATGGCCTCGCTGCTCGACTCGGTGGAATACATCGTCAAGCGTGATCTGCCCGGTGCGTTTGCCGAGTGCGGCGTCTGGCGCGGCGGCTCGGTGCTGGCGATGGCGCTCAAGCTGATGGAGCTTGGCGTGCGTGATCGCGACATCTATCTCTACGATACGTTTGAAGGCATGACGGCGCCGACCGATCACGACACTTCGCCGTTCCATGCGCCGGCCAGCGAGGACTGGAATGCTGCACAAAAGGCCGGTGGCAAGATTTACGACGGCCTGTTCAACGCCGAGATTTTCAATGAATCGCTGGTACGCGATGTCCTGCTGAAAAGCGGCTATCCGGCGGAGCGTTTCCATTTCGTGCGCGGGCCGGTCGAACAAACCATTCCGGGCACGATGCCGGGCGAACTGGCGCTGCTGCGCCTGGACACCGACTGGTATGAATCCACGCGCCACGAGCTGGTTCATCTGTATCCGCTGCTGACCCGCAACGGCGTCCTGATCATTGATGACTACGGTCATTGGGAAGGCGCACGCCGTGCCACGGATGAATATTTCTCCGATGGTTCAGCGCTGCCGGTTTTCCTGCATCGCGTGGATTACACGGCGCGACTTGCGATCAAGCCCTAGTCCATCGCGCTCGTCTTATCCGCCACTGGCCATGAAACCCGACAGCGTGGACATCGTGGCCGGTCGGCTGTTCCGATGAATCCTGCCGCGGGGCAGGGCGCTCCCATCTACAGCTTTGATCCGTCGCCGGACATTGCACGCGCCAAGGCTGGCGAAGTGCGTAGCTGGACGGCGACCATCCTCTCGCGGTTTGGAACCCAGTTGCTGCAGTTCGCCGCGCTGGCGATCACGGCACGCATCCTGACGCCGGCCGACTTCGGCAAGGTGGCGATGATTCTGGGTGTGGTCGGCGTCATCGGCATCTTCCGCGACCTCGGCCTCACCGCCGCCACCGTGCATGCGCCGACGCTGACCCATCAACAGGTCAACACTCTGTTCTGGATCAATAGCGGTGCAGGATTGCTGATCACGCTCATCGGCGTTCTGGTGGCACCGCTGGTGGCATCGCTCTATCACGATCCCACGCTGGGGCCGCTGTGCGCGGTGCTGGCGCTGGGCTTTTTCATCAACAGCCTCTGTGCCCAGCATGGGGCGCTGCTGCAGCGCCGGCTGGAGTTCGTGACGCTGGCACGGGTGCAGCTGATCACGGCCGCGGTGAACGGCCTGCTGTCCGGCGTTCTGGCGCTGTGTGGTTTCGGGGTCTGGTCGCTGGTCTGGCCGATCCTGATTTCGGGCCTGACCAATACGGCGCTGCAATGGTATTACTGCCGCTGGCGGCCACAGGCTCCGGGCTTTGATCCGACGGCCATGCAGATGATCCACTTCGGCAAGAACCTGATCCTGTTCGGCCTGCTCGATTTCGTGGCGCACAATATCCATAGCGTGATGCTGGGGCGTTACGCCGGCGCCGCGCCGGTCGGCCACTACAACCGCGCATTCAATTTGCTGCAGATGATCACCGGCTATGTGCAGGAGCCGGCCAGCCGCATCATCTCGCCGCTGCTGTCACGGCTGGGGCATGGCACCGAGCCTTTCCACCGTCAATATGTATCGGCCGTGCGCCTGATTGTTTTCCTGCTGGCGCCTGCGTCGATGCTGGTGCTGACCTGTGCGCCGGACATGATCCGGCTGCTGTTTGGCGCTCAATGGATGGAGTCGGTGCCGGTGCTGCAGATCCTCGCGCTCGGCACGGTGGCACAGGCCATCTGCGCCACCACAGGCTGGATTTACCTGTCGAGAAACGATACGCGTCGCATGATGCATTGGGGCATCATCGGCTGGGGCTGGATGATTGCCTGTCTTGCCGTGGGCCTGCGTTTTGGCATCATTGGCGTGGCCTGGGGTTATACGGTGGGCGTGGTCACGCTGCTGTGGCCCTGCCTGGCCTATGCGTTCAAAGGTACGTCGTTCCGCGTGCTGGAAGTGCTGGCGACAACGGTGGCGCCGGTGATTGCAGCGGCCTGTGGTGCAGCCGTCATGCTGCTGCGTCCCTGGCTGGAGCAGCCATCAGCGATACTGAACCTGCTGATCATGGGGACCTTGGCCGTCATTGTCTGGCTGCTGGTGACGCTGATGCTGCCGTCGGGACGCCAAACCCTGATGGCGATTCCTGCAATAGTGAGGAAAAAGTCGATTGAGTAGTTCCATTCCGGATTCCAAGGCTGCGGGTCGCTACCTGATTGTTGATCGGGCGTGGATACGCCGGCCGTCCCGCACCCATTACATGCGGCATATCGCCACCGTGCTGCCGCAGGCGATCGGGCGCCTGATTGAAAGCCTGAAGCTGGTTCACTCGAGCCGCGTGCTGGATTTCGGCTGCGCCGATCAGCCCTACCGGAAATTCTTCACCGATGACGCGCAGTACATCGGCGCCGACCTTCAGGGCAATGCGCTGGCGGAAGTGGTGATCGACGAAGGCGGACGCCTCGGCATCGACGACAATACGGTGGATGCCGTGCTGTCGACGCAGGTGCTCGAGCATGTGGGTGATCCGGCGCTTTACCTGAGTGAATCACTGCGGGTGCTGAAACCTGGTGGGCAACTGCTGTTGAGCACGCACGGCATGATGACCCTGCATCGCGACCCGGTTGATTACTGGCGTTGGACTTCGGATGGCCTGCGCCATGTGGTCGAGCAGGCCGGATTTGAAATCACCCATTTCGAAGGTTTGATGGGACTGGGCGCCACCGGCGTGCAGTTCCTGCAGGACGCAACCGTCCTGAAACTGCCGCGCTTCATGCAGCGCGGCTATATCATGATCATGCAGTGCTTCGTGGCCCTGGCGGATCGTTTCGATAACGATCAGTCGAAGGCGCTCAACGCACTGGTTTTTGCCGTCATTGCACGGAAGCCATCAGCGGGAAAGACCTCGTGACACTAACAGCCACCCTCCGGCGCAGCCTTATCAACAACTCACTTGCCGTCGTTGGCGCGCTCAAGCCCTTGGCGCCGGCCGGCAGTTTTCCAGCGCGCGCGCTGGCGGGTCTGGGACGGCGCCTGGAACTTGCGCGCTTTCGCAGCCCGCGCGTCGTTCCGGAATTTGCGCGGATCTATCCAAACGCATTCTTCATCCAGATTGGCTCCAACGATGGGGACCAGCTCGATCCGCTGAAGGAAGCGATCCGCGACAAGAACTGGAAAGGCATCATGGTCGAGCCGGTGCCCTATGTCTTCGAGAAACTGAAGCTGCGGCACGGCAACAATCCCAGGCTCACGCTGGAAAACATCGCGCTCAGCAAGCAGGCGGGCGTGATGCCGTTCTATCACCTGCGCAATGCCGAGGAGCAGGATCTGGAAAAACCGCCGCGTTGGTATGACGCGCTCGGCTCGTTCTCGCTTGAGGTCGTGCTCAAGCATGAAGACCTGATCCCCGATCTGCGCGAAAGGCTGATGGAGTCGAACGTCAACGTGACGACCTTCGATGCGCTTTGCAGCAAGAACCATGTGCAGCAGGTCGACCTGATCCACATCGATACGGAAGGACATGATTTCGAAATCCTGAAGACGATTGATCTTCCACGCTACCGCCCGAAGCTGGTGATCTATGAACACCATCACCTGAATCCGGTGGATCGCGCGGCGGCGCAGGAATACCTGCGCAAGAACGGATACGAAGTGTTCGAGGAGATCCTCGATACCTGGTGCCTCGACATGAGCGAGCCGACCTTCCGCAACCGCCGTTTGCGCAGCCTGTGGGCTGAGGGCGCTGCAGCGTGATCGCCTGATGCCGGCGGATCCTGCCGATATGCTGCACATTGCCTGCGCTGCGGACGGCAAGTACCTGCCGCACTGCGCCGCGATGCTGGCCTCGATCTTTGCCTGCGACACGCCGGAAAAAGTGACCGTGCATTTCATGCACTCACCGGGCATGGAGCCGGCCTCGCGCGATCAGCTGTTCAACTGGATCGAATCGCAGGGTGCCCACGCGAATTTCATCGCCATCCCCGACGAGGCGGTTGCTGATCTGCCGCGCATCCCGTCGATTCCGCAGATCATGTGGTATCGCGTCTTGCTGCCGCGCTTGCTGCCGCAGCTGGACCGGATCCTGTATCTGGATGCCGACATCGCGGCGATGTCGAGCCTGCGTCCTCTTTGGGAAACGCCACTCGAAGGACAGTGGCTCGCGGCGGTCGACAATGTGATGGAGCCTCATGTCCGCCAGCATCCGCTGGAGCTGGGACTGGCCAGCGAGAATGACTACTTCAACAGCGGCGTGCTGCTGTTCAACCTTCAGCAGATGCGTGCCGATGACTGCACGGCGCGCATTCTCGAATTCGCGCGCAACCCTGGAAGGAAGTTGTCCTGGCCGGACCAGGACGCGCTCAACATCGTTCTGGCGACGCGGCGCGTTCATCTGCACCCGCGCTGGAACTGCCAAAACACCCTGTTCTTCTGCAATCATGGCGAGCACACCTTCGGTAGGCAGGCGATGCAGGAGGCCTTGCGTGAGCCCGCGCTGGTTCATTTCGAGGGCTACCACCTGACCAAGCCCTGGCACTACATGTGCACGCATCCGCATCGGGATCTGTACTGGAAGTACCGCAGGAAGACGCCGTGGCCGGAGAAAAATCCGGATGGCCGGACCCTCGCCAATCTCTTCATCCGCCCGCTGCCCATGGCCTGGTGGCCGCGCGCCTTCCGCATCAAGAACCGTCTGCGGAAATTGATCGGATGAGCGCCGAAACACTGGAGCTGGTATGCGCCGCCGATGAGCGTTTCCTGCCGCATGCGGCGGCAATGTTGCTGTCGGCGATCGAGAAGGCGCAGATGCCGGTGCGGGTGCATTTCCTGCACGATGACGGGCTCTCCACGGACATGCTCGATGACTTGCGGCGGATGCTGGATGCATCGTCAACGCCGCTGCAAACCTATGCCATCAGCGACGAGATGGTGCGCGAGAAGATCGGCGAGTCGCGTCCTTATTCCTATTGGTACCGCCTGCTGTTTCCGGAGCTGGCGCCGGATCTGGACAAGGCCCTGTATCTCGACTGCGACATCATCGTCGTCAACGATCTGTTGCCGCTGTGGCAAACCGATATCTCTGGCTATCTATGGGGCGCGGTCTGCAATCCGCTGTATCCGTCGATGGAGCCTTGGCCTCTGGTCGAGCTGGGCCTTCCCACGCTGGCGGACTACGTTAACAGCGGCATGCTGCTGATGAACCTGGCGCGGATGCGTGACGAGAATATCCTTGAGAAATTCCGCGGCTATGTCGCGCAGCACCCAAAGATCAATTGCCCGGACCAGGATGCGATCAATGCCCTGTTCTACAAGCAGTGCCTGATGCTGCATCCGCGCTGGAACCTGCAAACGACTTTTTACGAACTGGCGCCGCGCCACATTCCGGTACCCGCGGAGAAAATCCGTGAAGCGCTGACGGATCCGGCGATCGTGCATTTCATCAGCATCTCGAAACCCTGGCATTACCTCAGCCGTCATCCGCTGCGCCATCTCTACGCGCAATATCGTGCGCGCACGCCCTGGCCGGATTACGAACTGGAGGGACGTGAGTTCATCTATCGCCTGATCCGGCCGCTGCCGCCGAGCCTGCAATATCGTGTCTTCGATTGGCTGGTGGCGGCCAAGGCGCTGAAGCGGCGCGTCGCGACGCTGTTGTCGCCAGCATGAACGCGTCACCCAAAGTCAGCGTCATCATTCCCACGTACAACCGGCCGCACACCCTGCCGCGTGCGATACACAGCGTGCTGCAGCAGGGCTATCGCGATATCGAGCTGATCGTCGTCGATGATGCTTCGAGTACCGCGGCTACGGCTGAAGTCGTCGCAAAGTTTGCTGAGACGGATACACGTATTCGCTATATCCGCCGCGAGACCGGTGGTGGCGCAGCCGCAGCGCGCA
>Ga0116227_10010101_pt1 | contig 16680 bp, 10 predicted proteins | sample S1TSphgellanicum_FD_89693 | JGI IMG/M metagenome (GOLD analysis project Ga0116227, IMG submission 89693) | Host-associated microbial communities from peat moss isolated from Minnesota, USA - S1T2_Fb - Sphagnum magellanicum MG | ecosystem: Host-associated > Plants > Peat moss > Unclassified...
TAATTTTTGGGCCATACAGTTGTGTGTGCAACTAACATGCAACTAAATGTGTACAACATGGACACGTGTCATAAAAATAATGGCCTAAACTTATACATACTTAAATTATTATACTTAATATATCTACATAGGTTATATATAATAGTGTTATGTACCTTTAGTATTAAGGTTAACCCCATGCTAACTTAGGCTAACTTAAACTAACCTAGGTTAAAATCACCATGGCTAAACTAACCTAGGCTAAATAAACTAAAAAGTTAAACTAACCATGGTTAATTAAGTCAGGTTAAACCAATTATGGTTAATTTAAATTAAGCTAAATTAAATCAAGTTAAATTGAACATGGCTAAATTAAGCAAAACTAAACTAATTATGCCTAAATTAAATTAAATTAAATTAAATTGGGCTAAACTAACCATAGTTAAACTAAGTTAGGCTCACATAATTATGGCTAAATTAAATTAGGATAAAATTAACCATGGCCAAATTTATTAGGCTAAAATGATTATGGTTAAATTAAATTAAGTTAAATTAACTATGGTTAAATTAAGTTGGGCCAAACTAATTATGGCTAAATCAAGTTAGGTTAAATTAAATTAGACTGTATTAATTATGTTTAAATTAAACTAAACTAAATTAAAATTGGCTAAAAAAATATGACTAAATTAAATTAGGAAAAATTAAGTTAGGCTATAATATTTATGGCTAAAATAAATTAAACTAAATTAAATTAGGATAAAATAAATATGATTAAATTAAGTTAGGTTAAAATATGTATGGCTAAACTAAATAAGGTTAAAATTAACAATGATTAAATTAAGTTAAATTAAACCATGGTTGAAATATGTTTTATTTTATTTTATTTTATTTTGGAATATTTTTCAGAACATGTAAATTTAATTGATTTTTTTCAAAATCAATTAATATGATAATATTAAATTTTATTATAAATAATCATAATTATTAATTAAACTTTGATTATAATTATAGTGATAATCAATTATATATATATATATATATACTCAATAGGTATTATATACTAAAATTTTATTATTTATGTTAAAATATCAATGTAAATAGGTTACATCAATTAACCTCCAAGTATATAAACATCTTAAGCTAATTATTAATTTAAGCTAGATAATAATATTAAAATCATATTTTCATTAAGTAATCATAATTATTTAAAATATCATATAGTCATCTTTGAAGTGCAAAAGAAAAGGAGTAATGAAAAACTAACAAGAAAAAAAATTAGAACAATAAGATTTCCAAGTTACAAAATGGTTTTTTTTTTTTGGGACCCCTCCCACTTTCAAACCTCATAACTTTCTTATTTTTTGTTCATTTTAAATGATTTAAAGTGCTATAGGAGCGCCACCTGAAGTCCTACAAATCACATTGAAACTCTAATAGCAACAAAAAAACATAAATTGAACTTTTTGGGTGTTTAAAAATAGGCCTTTGTAGTGTTCAGTAGTTTTTTTTGGAGTTTTTGACCCCCTTTACTTTGGGGGCCATAATTTTTTCATTTCTAATATGTTTTCAACAATTCTTAATATGTTAGATGCACCAACAGGAGGGCTTCAAGTTTGTTTTGCACACCAAAAGCAACAGAGCCCTCCCCTAGTTGGTATAATCTAATACAGTAATTGCATATAATATGCAACTAGGTTGGTTTATGAGGTTTGCAATGGAATGTTTTAACCCATATCCTTTGGCTTTGAATTCTATTTGGCTCAATATATAAGTAGGAGAAATAGCTATGTAGTAGCCAAATATTAAGTGCCATTGGGGATGAATGAATGAAGAAAATTTGACCTTCATGAAATGGTTAAATTTAAAAATAAAATCGAATTATTTTAAACCTACCTATATAACCTAAGCCTAACTACTTTTCAACCTACTTGCATACCTAAGTAAGCCTATTTAATAGGGTTTAATTATTACCTACCTACCTACGCACCACTTGTCAACATCTTATTAGCCATAAATCGGACGATTTAAATTTGATTGATTAATATTTAAAATTTTAAAAATAGGCAAGCTTTGATTGCCACGTGTCACCATATAATTGGTGTTAAAATGAACACGTGTCAAATGTTGAATGAACATTCCATGGTGTGCCACGTGTCATCATCCTAATGGCAAAAGTTTTAATGATTGAGATTCATCCAATGAATTTTTAATTTTGAAAACACAAAAGATTTAAATAGTGACATGTGTCCACAAACTAGTTGTTTAATTTTTAAATATGTGTCATATTTTGATTAGTTGCATTGTAGTTGCAAAGAGAGTTGCACATAAGGTGTAACTACACTTGGATTTGTATGTATGTATGAACATGTATATTAACACTGTATATACATGTTGCATACATAATGTCACATGTAACTAAATGTCATGTGCAACTTGTCTTATGTAACTACATAAATTTGTAGTTATATGTGTCACATGCAATTGAATTTTAGTTACAAGCGACAATTGCAAAACCCAAAATTTATAGTAGTGACAAGGTGCATTTGGAGACATACTATAGTCATCAACCAAGGAGTGTTGTAGTGGATCAAAGCACAAAAATTGAAGATAGTTGGACGGACGTTAACTGAAGATCAATAATCGATGAAACTAAGTTTGGGAATTAATGCAAAACCATAGATGGTGAAGACTAATGCATAGTTGGAAACAAACAAAGTGTTGGAACTAGAGTAGTTGTTGAAGGAATTTTAAAATGTTTCTGCATGGACATACAAAGATTTGAAAGGGATTCCACCACAGTTGGCACAACACAAAATTGAGTTGGACACTACTATACCATCAACACATCAAGCTAAGTACAAATTAAATCCAAATTATGTTAAAGCAGTCAAACAAGATATAGACAAGTTGTTAGCAATAGAATTTATTCAATAGGTAAAAAAGGCTACATGGTTGTCACCCATATTTGTAATACCCCCAAAAAATGGCAAATTAAAAATTTGTATAAATTTCAAAAAAATAAATGCAGCCACAAAAAAAGATCCATACCCATTACCTTTCACAAATGAAGTGTTGAACATAATAGTAGGGTATGGGGGTTATAGACTGGGAGGCTTTTATATGGAAGGTGATGTTGTTTGGAATGAAAAATGGACCTCCAACATATTAAAAAGTTGTTACCAAAACATTTAAAGAATATTTGCACAATTTATGAAAATATTTCTAGATGATTTTACAATGTCTAATGACATGGAGAACCATCTATAGAAGCTCAAATTATGCTTTCAAAAGTGCAGAGAATATGGCATTAATTTTAATATAGACAAATGTGCATTTATGGTATTTTAAAAGATGATATTGGGTTTTATTATTTCTAAAGAAGGGAGACTACTAGATTTAAAGAAGATATAAGCAATAATAAACATGTAACCACCCAAGAATCAACAATAGATTCAAGTATGCGATGGGATGGCATAATTTTAAAGATGTTTTATCAAAAAAATTGCTATTATTATGGCACCTATCACTAAACTGACCAAAAAGACTAAAGAATGTTAGAAGGCTTGGGATTGATCAAACATAAGTATATTGAAACATCAATATTGATATCACCAAACTGGCAAATGGAGTTTCATGTTCATACATATGCATCCTTGTTAATTGTGGAGCCGATGTTGTTTTAAAATGTAACACAGAAGAATGATTAATCAATATTATATATTTATAGGTTTTTGAACAAAGTAGAATAGAATTATACCACAACAAAACGAGAGGTTGTAACAATGGTTCTTGTTTTGCATAAGTTTAAACATTATTTATTGGGCAATAAATTTGTATTTTATGTAGATCATGTGGCATTAGTCTATTTGGTCAACAAACCACAAGTTTTAGGGAACATAGTTAAATGGTTGTTATTGTTCCTAGAATATGATTTCACAATTAAATCATTATTAAGTAATTAATAATGTTAGTATAAATATTATTTTGATTTCAATAGATTTTTAATAGCTTTGATTCCTTATAATGTTGAAGAATTAAGAATATCATAATATGAATTAATTTTGAATAATAATAAACATACTTATTAATATTAATTATTAATTTAGTTTAGCCATTACCTATAATATTTAAGTAATGAAATTATCATATTAATTAATTATGTTTTTTTATTTAACTGAATTTAAATTTTCTATAAAAAAATCCAATTAAATTTTAAAAAAGTTTTACTTGCCAAATTTTGTAAAAATATATTTAACAAATAAAATTTGAAAACTTGCAATACATATTAAAAACCATGGTTAGTTTAACATAATTTAATTTACCCATAATTAATTTAGCCTAATTTAATTTATCCATGTTTATTTTTAGCCTAATTTAATTTAATTTAATCTAACCATAATTAATTAATCTAATTTTTTTACTCATAATTAATTTAGACTAATTTATTTTAGCCATAATAAGTTTAACTTAACTTAGTTTAGCCATGCTTAGATTGATTTAACTTAATTTAGCCATGATTAGTGTAGCATAATTTAATTTAACTTAATTGAATTTAGCCATAATTAGTGTAACCTAATTTAATTTAACCATGGTTAGTTTGAATTTAATTTAATTTAGCCATAATTAGTTAAACCTAACTTTATTTAGCCATATTTAGTTTTAGTTTAATTTAATTTAGCTTAATCTAATTTAGCCATAATTAGTTTAACCTAACTTAATTTAGTAATGGTTAATTTAACTTCATTTAGTTTAGCCATTATTAGTTTAACTTTATTTAATTTAACTATGGTTAATATAATAGAATAGAATTTAATTTAATTTAATTTAGCTATAATTACTTTAACCTTATTTAATTTAGTTTAATTTAGTTTTGCCATAATTAGTTTAACCTAACTTAATTTAGCTATGGTTAGTTTAGCCTAATTTAATTTAATCATAATTAGTTTAACCTAGTTTAATTTAACCTACGTTAGTTTAACCATGGTCAATTTAATGTCTTAATTAGTTTAGCCATGGCCAATATTATTTTTTAATTAATTTAGCCAAGGCTAGTTTAGGTTAGCCTTAGTTAGCATGGGTTTAGCCTATGTAGACATATTAAGTATATTAATTTAAGTATGTATTAATTTACACCATTATTTTTATTACACATGTCCATGTTGTACACATTTAGTTGCATGTTAATGCACACAGAACCATATAGCCCAAAAATTATACAGTCCCAAATTTGTAGTTGCAAACGACATGATTTTTATTAATGATTACTACCCAAGCAAAAGCTCCCCAATTTGTTACGAAGGCTATTTTGCATCTATCCTCCAGTGCTATGGAGATTTGGTGATATCTAGAATATCCATCTAAAAAGGAATAAACATCATGCCTTATAATTATATTCAAAATTTCATTTGTGAAAAATAAAAGGTATTGTCACAACCCTACTTTGAGAAATGATGAGGATGAAATTCACATTCTCGAAATGGGGACTTGGGAGTCCTCCGAGACTCCCAAAACTTCAGAGGTCAATTAAAGGGGTCAAAACACCTTGCATTGGGGTATTTTTTATATCATTGAAAAGCTATCGAAGTGTAGATATTGAAAATGGGTTTGCATAAACCATTTGGACATTTTTAGCACACATTATGGCAAAAAGAAAGGCTGAGAGTCAAACTGGCAATTTGACTCCCGAGCACTAAAAGTTGGGAATCGACTCGACCCCAGTGCGTGTAGGTGTAGTGCGATACACCGTTAGAAAGCTCTCGAGGATAGTTACAAGTTTTTTTCAAACCTCATCTTATCAATGAGGACATTGACCTTTTCTTCTAGTGGGGGAGAGTGTTGCAACCTTACTTTAAGAGAAGGTGAGGATGAAACTCACATTCCCGAAATGGGGATTTGGGAGTCCTCCAGGACTCCCAAAACTTCAGAGGTCGATTACAGGGGTCAAAACACCTTGCATTGAGGTATTTTTATATCATTGGAATGCTATCAAAATGTAGATGTCAAAATGGGTTTGCATGGACCATTTGGACATCTTTAGCAAACGTCATGGCAAAAAGAAGGGCCAAGAGTCAAACTGGCAATTTGACTTTCGACCACTAAAAGTTGGGAATCGACCCGACCCCGGTGCGTGCGGGTGTAGTGCGATACATTGTTAAAAAGCTTTCAAGGAGAACTACAAGTTTGATTTAGACCTCATCCCAATCGGAGGTCAGAACAAAGAGTTATGACCTTGCAAAGTCCCAAGAGTCCAAACTGAGACAGTTTCGAGACTCTTCTTTAGGAGTCCCGGGACAAAATGCCATTCGGATGTAGGTGTTGTGGAGAGATGGAGAAAATACTATATGGGGGAAGGTGGTGGCTTCCCCTGAATTCGGGCCGTGGTGAGTCTTGTGAGTCCAGAGTTGCTCGTGGCTTGTCCTAACACTGAAGTTGCCCTAAAAAGTGAACTAACCAATTTGTTGATTGGTTTGATGCAGGTTTGAATAAGTATTTAAAGCTTGTCACTCTTCCTAGTCCCATCCTGGAGCTTCAGCTCTATCCCTTTTAGTGCTGAGGGCTAGGAGCGTGCCTTGAGTTCATCACAATTCCGTTGTTTAAGTAACTTAAACCCACCTTGGGTCTAATTAAGAACTTGGGAGCGCGTCACTTGGTATCAGAGCTGCGGTAGAGCTCATTCATTTCTTGGGAATTTCGGATGGCACCCAAGAAGAATCGTAAGCAAGCACAAGAGACCATGTTGGAAGAACCCATTGGAGATCGAATAGTCCCACTGGAATTAATTGGGGAGGAGGAACTAAGAACCTAGGAGGACCAAGATGAGCCCGAAAGTGAAGAGGAGCAACGGAGCTCGGTCCTATTCACCTAGGAATAATTGGAAATCCTCCTCAAAATGAATAGGCCCGACTTCAGTGAGTTGGTTGCAACCCTGAAAGGAAGATCATCCAAGAATGCGTGATTTCAACTGGCCAAACTTGGGAATTTCAATGGTGTTCGTGATCGAAAGGTTATGGCTTGGCTTGCCGAAATGGAGGATTATTTACATGTTGCCAAGGTTGGATGACATTTAGCCGTGGAGCTTACCTAGTCTTACTTGAAAGACTATGTCGCCACATGGTGGAGGACATTGAGACAAGAGGAGGGGAAAAACCATGGTTACACTTGGGAATTCTTTAAGGAACATGTTGAATTCGAATTTGTTCCAAGGGATTCCGAATACATTTCGAGGTGCAAACTCCACGACCTTTTGAATGCCACAAATGACAATTTGTGGCAATATGTGAGGGCTTATTCCGAACTCATGCTTGAGATCCGACACATGCATGAACTAGATTTCGTGTGCCAATTTGTGATAGGGCTTCCAACTTGGGCCAAGCGTAAGCTTAAGGAAAATTGGCCCTCTTCACTATCTGAAGCCATCATGAAAGTGGAAGGCTTTTCAGATGTGGGACGGGGTGAAAAATTCGGGTTCAAAAAGGACAACAAGTTCCTTCACAAGAAGCCATGCCATGAGGGAGAATGGAACTAAGGGTAAGGAAGCCCAAGGAAGGAAAAACCTAAACAATTCCAAGGTTCGGGGTTCAAGCCCAAGGGAAATTTTGTGAACAAAAGGGTTCCCTTCAAAGGGAGCCAACCCAAGGGAGACATTATTAGGAAGCTTAAGGGAGCATGCTTCAACTGCAACAAAATGGGGCATTATTCCAAAGATTGTCCCAAGTCCAAAGCAGGGAATGGGGGCTCTAAGGTAATTACCTTCGATGCCAACCTAGCCCAAGCTGAATGTAATCGACTCATTTCTTTGAAAGCGAAGATTGTTAAGTGGAATGTGTTATGTCTTTTGGACACATGGGCTTTTCACAACTTCATAACTCGAGAAAGCGCCGAAAGGATGGAGCCCCATTTGGAGGAGCTCAAGGCACCCATTGAGGTGCACTTCGCGGATGGGGTTCCCCATCCCATTACGTTACAATCAAAGGAAACAATGTGCTCATAGAAGGGCACAATAGACTAGTTAGAATCCCGTCCAAAAATGAGATTGTATAGGTGAAGGCACACGAAATGCCTTGTGTGGGTGGATCAACCATCCATTTTATGTTAAGAAAAACATGGGAAAGAGAATGCGTGGGAGGTTACGCATGTTGTGTGTGATGCGGGTGTTGGATGAGTATGAGCCCAAGGAAGCCGCTAACTTGGTGACTTCCCCGAATTACATTAAGTGAGTCTTGGATGAATTCCCGGATGTGATGCCCGAAGAGTTACCCGAGGATTTGCCCCCGAAAAAACGAATTGATCATGTAATCGAAGTGATGCCAAGAGTGGCACCTTTCGCCAAGGCCCCATATCGAATGAGCCACAAAGAGTTGAAAGAATTTAAAGTTCAATTCGAAGAACCCCTCATAAAAAGATACATTAAACCTAGTAAATCACCATATGGGGCACTCGTCCTTTTTGTTCACAGGAAGGATGGGACGTTGAGTATATATGTGTGTGGATTAGAGCCCTCAACAAGGTGACGGTGAAAATCCGATACCCATTACCTTGGATTGATGATTTCTTTGACCGACTCTCGGGAGCTAAAATGTTTAGTAGGATTAACCTACGTTCAGGGTATTACCAAATTTGAGTTATGAAAGGGGATGAAGAAAAGACCATTTGTCACACAAGGTAAGGCTCATACGAGTTCTTGGTGATGCCTTTTGGGCTCACCAATGCACTAGCCACATTTTGCATTCTCATGAATGACATTTTCCGAGAATGGCTTGATGACTTCGTCATCGTATACATAGGTGACCTTTTAATCTATAGCGGCTCTATGGAGAAGCATGTGGAGCACCTTCAAAAGGTGTTCCAAAAGTTAAAGGAAAATAAATTGTATGCCAAGTTTGAGAAATGTGAATTTGGGGTGATGGAAGTGGATTTCCTTGGGCATAGGATCACGCAAGAAGGTTTGAAGATGGATGATCACAAGGTGAAGGCAATCTTGGATTGGGAACCACCTAGGTCGGTTTCGGCCTTAAGATCCTTTTTAGGATTGGCCTTCTACTATCGCAAGTTCATCAAGAACTTCGCAAAAATAGTCGCACCTTTGATAAACCTTTGGAAGTCCTCCGAAACTTATGAATGGAATGAGGCATGCAATGGGCCCTTTGAAACCTTGAAAGGCATTTTGGTGAAAGCGCCGATGTTAAAGTTATTTTACTTTGACAAAGATTTTAAGATCCATTCCGATGCCTTTGACTTTGCGATTAGAGGAATCCTAATGTAAGATGGAAGGCTAGTGGCATTCGAGAGCAAGAAGTTGAGTGAAATGGAGTGAAGGTGGTTAACACATGAGAAGGAAATGTGGGCGATCATACATTGTCTCAAAACTTGGGGCCATTACATAGGCTCCAAAGATGTGGTGGTGTGGACCAACAATGTAGCATTGAAATACTTTGCCACTCAACCAAAGTTGTCATCAAAACAAATGAGATGGCAAGTCACATTGGCCTGTTCAATGTGGACATTCGACATAAGCCCGGGAAGGAGAACATGGTGCTTGATGCTCTTAGTTGAAAACACTAATTTAAAGTGGTGTATGTGTGGCAAACGGAACTTTAAAAGCAAGTTCGATTAGCAAGCTGGCGTGACGAATTCGCCAAAGAAGTGAAGCAAAAAGTTCAAAAGGGAATCAAGTCACATTTCCACCTATGAAATGGACTATTGTGGTATAAGCAAAATCAGCTCTATATTCTAGAGGGGGGGATGAGGGATGTGTTCTTGAAGGAGTGTCATGATGGGTTGCTTGCGGGCCATGGTGGTGCAAAGCGCACCACAACATTCCTTAAGAAATCCTATTATTGGCCTAACTTGAAAGACAATGCAGAGGAGTATGTAAAGATTTGCTTGACATGCCAACAAAATCGGACACTTAACAAAAAGCAAACAGGATTATTGCGACCATTATCGATTCTTGAAAGGCCGTGGGAAAGTGAGTCCATGGATTTCATGGTTAGCTTGCCACCATCAAGGGGTTTTGATGCCATCATGGTGGTGGTTGATTGATTTAGCAAGATGGCACATTTCATTCCCACTAGGGACAGTGCCATGGCCCAAGAGATGGGAAGGTTGTTCTTCACACATGTGTTTAAGCATCATGGCCTCCCAAAGGACATAGTTTTCGATCAAGACCCAAAGTTCACGGGCAAGTTTTGGTGAGCCCTATGGAAGTGCATGGGGTCAGAACTCAAGATGAGCACATCCTTTCAACCCCGAGAGGGTGAACTTGGTCATCCAACAATTCCTAAGGAATTATGTGGTGGCAGATCAACAATATTGGGTGAACCATTTAGAGTTGGTCAAGTTTTGCTACAACAATTCGGAGCATTCGGCAATGGGGGCCACCCCCTTTCAAATGGTGACGGGCAAGTCACCGATTGTGCCCACAACTTGGGTCGAGCAACCCCCAAGTGATGCAAGTGATGCAAGCGAGGAAGTGCCCATGGTCACACAACTTGATGAAGAGAGGCGATGCTTGTGGGAAATGGCAAAGGCCAACTTGAAAAAGGCGCATAAGAGGTACAAGGATTTTGCAAATAAGTCCTTACGAGAGGTGAAGTTCCAAGAAGGGGATGAAATGTGGTTGAACATCAAGAATTTTCGATTGCCAGAAGGTTTGAGTCACAAATTCTTGAGCCCATATGCAAGCCCATTCAAAATGTTGGAAAAAAAACTTTTCGACACTTACAGGTTAGAACTATTGAAAAATCTTAGAGTTCACCCCACATTTCATGTTTATCTTTTGAAGCCAGTTGCCTGCAATGCCTCAAGGCCTAATTGGGAGCACAACTCAAGGCCCTCACCATACTTGGTTCATAATGAACCAGAATTTTAAGGGGAGGTTGTGCTCAAGTTAAAGCAACTAAAAGAACGAGAGCGAGAATACTTAGTTAAGTGGAAAGGATACCATCCAATAGAGGCATCTTGGGTGAATGAATTCGATATGGAACATGCCTAAAAAGCCATAGAGGAATTCCACACTAGATCGGCAAAAAAAAGACATAGAATCTGATGAGGACATCACCTTTCTTTTAGTGGGGCAGGGAGTCATAAAATGTACCACATCAAGTTGCAAGTGAAATAAAGGCCAAAAAAAAAAAAACTTCCAAAAGATTGCATCACGAAAATAATATATAAATACAAATAGTGTTGTCAGGTTAGCATTGGACAAATGGAACTTTCTTGCGTAGGCCCAAATCAAAATTGGACTCCTACCTTAGGGTTAAAAGAAACCTTGACCCCAAAAGAGGAGGCAAGCAAGGTGAGCTTGCAGGGACATGCACAAGTTTTAAGTGCATCCCAAAGGGTTGGTTGGTAGTGGCGACCAATGCGGGAAGTCATGACCCCGTTTGTGTACTTAATCGTGTAGTTTGGGACTTGGGTTTTTGCAAAACCCAAATGTCACTTTTTGTACCTCGATAAACAAACCTTTTAGTTAAGGTTTGATTGTTGTGATCAAGGCGCAAGGTGGAGAAAGGAATCATGTCAAGTAGCTTAGGTCAAGATTAGACTTGACTTGAGTTCCTCATGAGGGGAAGGTTGAAATAATGGCTTCCCAAATGAGGGCTTCGTCAATTAGGCTAGTTTAGGTCATTTAACACAACAAAGGTTAAGGGTTTTTCTTATGAGATACCCTTGGACTTGTTAAGAGAATGTTGGAAACTTGGGGACGCCTAAGTTAACTTGAGGCAAGGTCCTGTCGCAAAAGTCAGTGTTTAATGGCCAAGGATCCAAAAGAAAACAATTGTGATTTTCGAAAAAAAATTTAAATGTCAATGAAGACATTGACCTTTTCTTCTAGTGGGAGAGAATGTTGCAACCTTACTTTGAGAGAAGGTGAGGATGAAACTCACACTCTCGAAATGGGGATTTGGGAGTCCTCCAAGACTTCCAAAACTTCAGAGGTCGATTACAAGGGTCAAAACACCTTGCAGTGGGGTATTTTTTATATCATTGGAAAGCTATCAAAATGTAGATGTCGAAAATGGGCTTGCATGGACCATTTGGACATCTTCAGCAAACGTCATGGCAAAAAGAAAGGCCAAGAATCAAACTGGCAATTTGACTCTCGACCACCAAAAGTCGGGAATCGACCCAACCCCGGTGCGTGCAGGTGCAGTGCGATACATCGTTAAAAAGCTCTCAAGGAGAGCTACAAGTTTGCTTTAGACCTCATCCCAATTAGAGAACTGAGCAAAAAGTTATGACCTTGCAAAGTTTTGGGAGTCCAAATCGGGACAGTTTCTCCTTGGGAGTCCCGGGACAAAAAGCCATTCGGATGTAGGTGCCGCGGAGAGATGCAGAGAACACTATATGGGGGAAGGTGGTGGCTTCCCTTGAATTCGGGCCGTGATGAGTCTTGTGAATCCAGAGTTGCCTGTGGCTTGTCCTAGCAGTGAAGGTGCCCTAGAAAGTGAACTAATTAACTTGTTGGTTAGTTTGATGCAGGTTCGAGTAAGTATTTAAAGCTTGTCATTCTTCTTAGTCCTATCCTGGAGTTTCAGCACGCCCCTCTACCCCTTTTAGTGCTGAGAGCTAGGAGCATGCCCTGAGTTCGTCATAATTCCGTTATTTGAGTAATTTAGACCCAGCTTGGGTTTAACTAGGAACTTGGGAGTGTGTCAGGTATGGATCTTTTTTCGTAGTTGGATTTGTTTACTGTTGTTTTTAAACACTGTGGTATTTAGTAGTGTTTTTTTTTTTTGAATCTAAGCAAATTTTGCATTATTCTGAATATGATGATTGGTAGTCATTTTAATTCTCTTTGGTGCAGAATGACATGGTTTAATGATTTAAGGTATTTTGCCTTCAGAAGGCATCCTCTGTGCATCATCCTTCTCAGAAGTGTTACGTAGATTTTTGTAATTCTATAGTTGTGTTATTGTTATGACATTTTACAAAATGGCTAATAAATTATGATCATCTTCTAAATTTTATAATGTTGATTTATTTTTTGACTAAATTTACTCCAAACTTATTCTTTTGGTAATAATATGAGTTGACAAATGTGTTTGATTTTGGAGTCACTGGTTTGCATTACATGAACCTTGTCTGCCTGTTATATTTCAGTATTAATCACCATCATTGGTGGTATATTATGTTTAATTTTATTTTCCATTTTGGTTTGGTACACTCTTTCAATTACAAAAACATGTTCTTCTAGATCTTCAATCTATTGTATAGTTTCAACATATTGTGGAAATATTTGTTCAACTTCATCATTGTCAAAGTTTTCATCCCACTCTTCATGTTTGTGATGGTATTAAGGTGAAGTAGATTGCGAAATAAAGCTTCTGTTTATGGATCTTGTCTCCATACCTCAAATTTTTTTATGCATATGTAGTATCTCCTTAGATATGTATAGATTACCATACGTGTCTTTGGGTTTACAAACTCATTTTTATTCTTTCCTATTCCCTTCCTTGTAGATTTATAAAGGTAACCTTGATTGCACTGTCTCCCAATCCATTTTGTTCAACATGCAAAGGTTTTGCCTTCATTGGTAGCCTTGCTCGAACATTGGGTCGCCCCATCACTTTGCTAGTGAATTTTTCTCGAAGTTCCATAACTTCCACAAATGATGTTTTGTACATTATAAGCCATTCCTTGGTCCTCGGTATTTTTGGCATATATATATATATATATATATATATATATATATATATATATATATATATATTTTTAGAGTATGAAATTGTGTTGCATCATTTGCATACTATAATATTTCCTCTATTACATTTTTTAAAAATTATGTTGAATGGCTACCTAATTTAATTATTTCTGCAAACTTCGAGTCACTACTCAATTTATGTTTATTGCCATTCTACCACTATTCCTTGGAAAAAAACATTGCCACAAATTTCAATATTTACAACATTTGTTGCTCATATCTAATTCCTAACAAATTTTCCTTACCAATTATGAGTTTATAGTTAAGAAAATAACATAAAATTTTGCACAATAACCTTTTTTTACCTATTGCTAAACAATAACATCAAAGCAATTCATTCAACCCAAAATCTAATTCTAAATTCATTATAGGGATGGTCACCAAATGGTAAATCTTAATATTCTAACATTATTTTAATTTTTGTTTTTGATTTTGCAATATATTGAATTTTAGTCATAAACTCTATACTTAAAATCCCTACATAATCCATAATGGCTTTCAACAACATTTCCACAACCAAAGTATCTACACAATTGTGAATATATCATAATTTTTTCACAATTTTACTCATATTGATATAAAAGAAAAACAATAGATCATGGAAAAATATAGAAAAATTAAAATAAAAGGGAAATAGTTTAATAACTTTGTGTTCATCATCAAAACTATTTTATCCCTCAAAACTACTAGTATGTTCTATTTCTACTCTTTGTTCCCAAAAAAAACAAAATAGTTAGAAAAACCTTTTTTAGAAATTTCCATAACCTCTTCTAATCCTCAATTTTCCCGCCTTAAATTAATTTGAATTCCACCTCAACAATCTTAATCTCACGTACCATGTTTCTACTAAACTAACATTGTCCAACTTGTCCAAGAATAGACATCATAACACCTTTTCCTTATCCTCATACATCCCTATCTGCTTGATTGTTATAGTATAGTCTTAACCTTAACATAATCTATTTCAATTTTAAGGTCCCATAGTGATTTAAGCCAATGAATTGCACCTTGGATTAGTGTAAACATCATTGGATGTTTGAAAAGGTTGGCATTTATATATGTTCTAAGAAAAAAATTGCAACATTTCAACTATGATGCCATTTTCAAGAAGATAATGTAATATCTACCTTCCAAGTTTGACAGAGAGGTCATGTTTGAATTACCACCAACAAAATAAGTTAGGGGCATGGCAAGTCTAATGCAAGGCACAAATAAGTGACATGATAATCATCCTTGATGTAAATTTAAGGATTATAAATATCAAGAATGGTGATGGTTTGCCATTTAAACATTCATTATGTGTTGGCCATGTCTCTTGCCAAAATTTATAATGTGACTATTACATGAAATATAATGCATGCAATGAAATTTATTGCTAAGGAATTGTTTAAAATGCATTGGAAGAAGGAGAATAATTGTCAATTTATACAACCTTTATGTGCAGACATTCTAAATTTTTCACCAATTTGCATTGCAAGGTGCTTGCTAAGAATGTACTATGTATTACATCATTCCAAAACCATGACACGAGCTTGCATCCACCTTGGGACCCATGAACATCCATATAAAGGGGTGAAAATGTGGTCTTTAAACATTACCATCTTTAGGAAGGCAATGTTGAGGGAACAAGTTCCATTTCTCATTATTCCTAATAAGAATTACTATCATTTACTAATTTTACTGTAATTACTCAAATAATTAACGAGTTCATGCAAAAAGGAAAAAAAAAAGGGTAGGGCTTATCATTTAGGGACAGACTTACCATCCTAACTATAGGCCATTCCAGTAGTGTAAAAAGAAGGAAGTATAGAAAGAAAGCAAGCAAGATAAAAAGGACCAGGAAGTAGCTACCCTTCATATCTCTATAGTATTTTTACTGCATTAGAAGGGTGTCCAATGGGTTTGTAAGCCTTCCATAGTTCATGTCTAACCTTCATAGTGCATGTAGATCTTCTGGTGGTGCTATCTATCGTCTATAATCCCATGGCAAGCCTTCCCAACATTGCACATCCTCTGGGACTATTGCCTAATTGCTACACTCTTATGGCAACATGAGACTTCTTGCTCCAAAGGCTAAAACCAAACATACATGCTTACTACTTTTATAGAAGAAATGCATAACTATTATTAAAAATGTAACAAAACATTATGTAAACTTAATTAAAATATATTATCTACTGTCATATCGTAATGGAATAAATTCATACAAAACACATTAAGATCCTTCACCCATTTTCCATTGAAATGACACAAGTACAATATAATTCCAAACTCCTTTCCCTTTTTTAATGTTACACATACAACACTTTTCCAAAAACAAGCTTCATCACCCCAAAAAAGAACTACAACCACATCAAATGGATTAATAAAATCCCCCAAGTCCTCTTCTCATCCTCATTCTCCACAAAACCACACAAGGCCCATATTGACTTTATAAAAATAGGTCTTTATCTTAATCCTTCCTATAAATCTCCTAGGTGATTGGGTGGATTACAACCAAACACTCATAAATATGAACTAATTAATCCCATTAGCTTCATCCATTTGGTAAAGGATGGTAAGCCTACCATTAGTAACTACTAATTATTAAAATGCTTATGGCACAAACTAGTTTAGGGATTTTTGCCCCATAATAATCCAATTGTTTGAAGCCTTTCTAGAAAGAACAAAGAAATGGTACATGATTTAATAAGAGGCAAGAATATGATAAGACACCCACTATCACCCTTTTAGCCATTGCCATGTTGACTAGTAGTAAGGTATTTATTACATTTAAGATTATTGGGCATGAGATGGATCACAACCCAAGTTGCAAGGGTAGGAATTTGATTTGTTGTAGGAAGAGTTCTCCCTTTTGAGATCTCCAAACATTTGAAACCAAATGAACAATCTAAGATTTGGTAATGAAAGCAAAGGCTCCATTGATCAAACCTTGGAGCTCAAGAGGTGATGTCTTTACAATTACATCCAATATAACATTTTCCATGGGCAAGGTA
>Ga0116227_10010103_pt1 | contig 16678 bp, 12 predicted proteins | sample S1TSphgellanicum_FD_89693 | JGI IMG/M metagenome (GOLD analysis project Ga0116227, IMG submission 89693) | Host-associated microbial communities from peat moss isolated from Minnesota, USA - S1T2_Fb - Sphagnum magellanicum MG | ecosystem: Host-associated > Plants > Peat moss > Unclassified...
ACGCCGACTTGGGCTTCGTCTTCAGCTCCAACGGCGCCGACGGCACACTGACCGTGGTGCATCAGGACACCCCCGACAGCTATCGCGTGGTCGCCACGGTGCAAACGCAGCGAGGCGCCCGCACCATGGCGCTCGATCCCGCAACCCATCGAATTTTTCTCTCCTCGGCGCGCCTCGGACCCACCCCCGTCCCCACCGCCGACCAGCCGCACCCGCATCCCAGCATCGCGCCCGATAGCTTCGTGATCCTGGTCGCCGAACCGAAGTGATGCCTCAGCGCGCCCAGTGACCCCGCGCCAAGCGCCAACCGCCACCGGCACGCACCCAGGCATGCGGTACCCAGTGGTAGCCGGGCCGGCCGGCGCCCCAATACCCGGGCACCCATACATGCCGTCCGCCGACCCAGTTCCAGTAGCCGCCGATCCACACGTAGCCCGGCGCAGGCGCGACGCCCAAAACTTCCACCTGCGGAGGCGGCGGCGCAACCGTCACCACCTGCGGCGCGTAGTAGCCCTGAGCGGGAACCACGATACAGGCGGATAGCAGACCGCCAGCCACAATGATCGTTGCCAATCCTGATATGAATCCAGTCACTGACTTCACGATTGCTCCTCGATGAATTGCCGCGTAGCACGCCTCATATCTACTCAACGCAGATAGCGCCGATTGGATGACGTTCAAGGCCCGCGAGGAACGAAGCAGTTCATCGATCGTCTGCACGACGAATATTATGTCCGCAAAGATCGCCACGCTTGCCCGGCTCACCCAGCGCAGCAAGACACTCCCTGCCGCGCCTGTCGCGGAGCACTCGGATTCAGTTATCGAGTGTTGCCGAGAATAGGTCCCGCAAAGCATGCCAATGCCGTTCGCTGGCCGCCGCGTCATAGACCGGTGTGTCGCGAAACACCCAGCCGTGCTTGGCCGGATAAGTCTCGATGGTGTGCTGCACGCCCGCGTTGCTGAGTGCAGTCTCCAACCGCGCCTTCATGTCGTCGGGGAACGAAGCATCCTCGATCGCGCCGGCAACATAGACACGCGATTTGATCTTCGGCGCGAGCAGATGCGGGCTCTCGGGCGCATCCGTCGCCAGGCGGCCGCCATGAAAGGACGCGGTCGCGGCGATGTGATCCGGATACGTTCCCGCAGCCGTGAGCGACATGAGCCCGCCCATGCAATAGCCCGTGGTGCCGATACGTCCCGCTTTCACGTCCGGTTGTGCCGCGAGATAATCGAGAAATGCTCGCGTGTCGGACATGATGTTCGCCTGGGTCGCGAGCGCAATAAATTTCTCCATCAGCACTTTGCGCTTTTCCGGATCGTTGAACACCGTGTACGGATCCATCGGCTCGTACGGACCCGACCGATAGAACAGATCCGGCAGCATGACGAAGTAGCCATAGGTGGCGAGTCGCTCCCCCAACTCCAGCATGGCCGGACGGATCGCGAGCCCGTCCATGTAGACGAGGACTGCTGGCCACGATCCGCCCGTCGCGGGTCGGTAGATATAGGTGGGGCAAATCCCATCGCGTGTCTTGATGTCGATCTTGCTCATAAGGGCACCTGTATTCGCACTATGACCTCTGTGTCCGGTCAAGTGCCTTAACTATACACAAGCGGCGCAGCCGCACTCGCGCCCCAGCATCGCACCCGATAGCTTCGTGATCCTCCTCGCCGAACCACAGTAAAGCAGCAACGGCGCCCGCGTGGCGGCCTTCATGATCAACATGGACGGGTCTGTATGGACCGGGACAATGACGCCGACGCCGCACGGACGGCAAACGCTATATACTTTGCGGAGGACCTTTCGCTCAATCTATGCGTCAGACCTCTTTCTATGTGTCAGACCGCTTCGGAGTGAATTCATGCCGACCTCATTCGTGCTCAACGGCGCACCGACCACCTTGGATGCGGACCCTGCGATGCCGTTACTCTGGGCCATCCGCGAGGTTGCCGGCTTGCCGGGGACCAAGTTCGGCTGCGGCATGGCGTTGTGTGGCGCATGCACTGTACACGTGGATGGCGCGGCGGTCCGGTCCTGCGTGATGCCATTGGCGAGCGTGTCGGGCAAACAGGTAACCACCATAGAAGGAATCCAGAGCAAGGCGGCCAAGGCAGTACAAGCGGCTTGGATCCAATTACAGGTGCCGCAATGCGGCTACTGCCAAAGCGGTCAGGTCATGTCCGCGACGGCGCTGCTGGAAAAGGATACGGCGCCGACCGATGACGATATCGACGCCGCGATGAGCGGCAACATTTGCCGCTGTGCGACGTATGCGCGGATCCGTGCCGCGATTCACACCGCCGCGGCCACGCTCACTCCCGCGACCGGCGAGTGAAACTCATGACACAAACGACTTTCATCGCAAACCGGCCCACGCGGCGTGAATTCCTCAAGGCCGCCGGCACGACCACGGCGGCGCTCGTCATCGGCTTCGAATGGCTTGGGCCGGCGCGCCGCGCCGTGGCGGCCGGCGCCAATCCGACCGTATTTGCGCCCAATGCGTTTCTGCGCATCGATGCGGACGGCGGCGTGACGATCATCGCCAAGCATGTCGAAATGGGCCAAGGCTCCTACACCGGAATCGCGACCGTGCTGGCCGAAGAGCTCGACGTTGATTGGGCGCGGGTGCGGGTCGAAAGCGCGCCCGCGGATGTGAAGCGCTACGCCAATTCGGTGTTTGGTATGCAAGGAACCGGCGGTAGCTCGGCGATGGCGAATTCCTGGACCCAGCTTCGCGAAGCCGGCGCCAAGGGGCGCGTGATGCTGCTCACGGCGGCCGCGGCGCAGTGGAAGGTTCCGGTGACCGACCTCACCACCGACAAAGGCGTCGTGTTCCACTCCGCGAGTGGACGTCAGGCGACCTATGGCGCGCTCACGACCAACGCGGCGGCGCTGCCGGTACCCGATCAAGTGACGCTCAAGGATCCGAAAGATTTCAAATTGATCGGCCGGCACGGCCAAACCCCGCGCGTCGATGTTCCCGCCAAGGTCAACGGCACCGCACAATTCACGCTGGACGTGGCATTACCCGGCATGTTGGTGGCATTGCTCAAGCGGCCACCGCTGTTCGGCGCGACGGTCAAGTCATTCGATCCGGCGCCCGCCCTTGCCGTGCCGGGCGTGGTAAAAGTGGTTCAAGTCCCCGGCGGCGTCGCCGTGGTCGCCAAGAGTTTCTGGGCCGCCAGCCAAGGCCGTACGGCGCTCATCGTGGAATGGGACGACACCCACGCGGAGAAGCGCAGCTCCGCAGACATGATGAGCGAGTACCGCAAGCTCGCGGACCAACCCGCGGCCTCGGCGTTGAAGCGTGGCAACGCGATTCCCACCATCCAGAATGCGGCCCAGACCGTGTCGGCGAGCTTCGAATTTCCGTATCTCGCGCACGCACCGATGGAGCCGCTCGATGCGGTGGTCAAATTGACCGCGACGAGCTGCGAGATCTGGGCCGGCGATCAATTTCAGACCATCGATCAGGCGAATGCCGCCAAGACGGCCGGGCTCGATCCTGCGCAGGTCAGCATTCACACGCTGTATGCCGGCGGCAGCTTCGGCCGCCGCGCCAACGTCTGGTCGGACTACATCGTGGAAGCCGTGTCCATTGCGAAGGCGTACGGCGCCGACGGCACGCCGATCAAGCTGCAGTGGACGCGCGAGGATGACATCCACGGAGGCCTCTATCGGCCGATGTACTTCCACAAGCTGGAAGCCGGCCTCAACGAGAAGAAGGAACTCATCGGGTGGCGGCATGTCATCGTCGGCCAGTCCATCATGGCCGGCGGCCCGTTCGCGGTCATGGTCAAGAATGGCATCGACCCCACGTCTGTCGAGGGCGCGGCAACGATTGCCTACGATATACCGAACATCGACGTCGATCTGGCCACCACGCAGAGCGGGGTGCCGGTGCTGTGGTGGCGCGTGGTGGGCAGCTCGCACACCACCTTCGCGGTGGAGGCGTTCATCGACGAGGTCGCGCATGCAGCCGGCAAGGATCCTTTTGCCTTCCGCCGTGACCTTCTCGAGCACGAGCCGCGCATGAAGGCGGTGCTGGAGCTTGCCGCCGACAAGGCGGGCTGGAGCAGCGGCCCACTACCGAAGGGTCGGGGTCGCGGTATTGCGGTGAGCGAGGCCTTCAAGACCTATGTGGCCCAGGTGGCCGAAGTCACCGTGGACGATGCGGGCCGCGTCACCGTCGACCGGGTGGTGTGCGCCGTGGATTGCGGTGTCGCCATCAACCCCGACGTCATTGCGGCGCAGATGGAGGGCGGCATCGGCTTTGGTTTGGGGGCCGTCATGTACGGCGCGATCACCCTGAAGAATGGCCACGTGGAACAGGACAACTTCAACAATTATCGCGTGCTGCGGATGAACGAAATGCCCAAGGTTGAAGTGCACATCGTGACGTCGGCGGTGCCGCCCACGGGGGTCGGCGAGCCGGGCGTCGCGCCCATCGGGCCGGCGGTGGCCAATGCCATCTTTGCCGCGACCGGCAATCGCGTCCACATGCTGCCCTTCCCCAAGCCCACCCAGGTCTGACACCGAGGCACTGCCCATGAGCACGAATGCGGCCGGACGATCGCGACATCTCGTGTTCTGGACGCTGGGTATATTGGTGGTCGGCGCCGCCGCCTTTGCGGCCTACCTGGTGCTGGACCCGGGTCCCACCGCCTTCGCCCCGGGCCGGAGAGTCGCGTTGGCGGACTATCACGAACAGGATCCGACCGGGGTGCCCGCCGAACTCGAGTCGGCGAGCTTGGTGGAGCGGGGCGAGTATCTGACCCATGCGGCGGACTGCATGGTGTGCCACACCGCAGAGGGTGGGGAACCGTTTACCGGTGGCCGCGCCTTCGTACTGCCGTTCGGCACAATCTATTCGACTAACATCACTCCCGACGCGGAAACCGGGATCGGTGCCTACACCGATGCAGACTTCTTGAAGGCGCTGCACGAGGGCATCGGTCGCGGCAATGTAAAGCTCTACCCGGCGATGCCGTACACGAGTTATACGTACATGTCGGATGCCGACGCGTTGGCGATCAAGGCGTATTTGGCGACGCTCAAGCCCGTGCATGCGCCGGCGCTGCCTAACACACTGATATTTCCTCTGAACCAGCGAGCACTCATGGGTGTGTGGGCGGCGCTGTTCAACACCGATCGGCGCTATGAGCCCAACGTCGATCGGGACGCCGAGTGGAATCGCGGCGCGTACCTCACCGAGGCGTTGGGTCATTGCGGTGAATGCCATACACCGCGCAATTTGGCGTTTGCGCTGAATAATCGGCGTAAGTTCGCCGGCGCGGTGCAGGCCGGCTGGCGCGCATACAACATAACCCCCGATCGCAGCAGCGGCGTGGGGGCGTGGAGCGATGTGGATTTATCGCGGTACCTGTCGACGGGCCATGCGGATGGCCGGGGTACGGCGTCGGGGCCCATGGGTGAAGCTGTGGACGCCAGCCTTCGGTATCTGAAGCCGAGCGACGTGGCGGCCATGGTGAGCTACCTGCGCACGGTGGCGAGTACCGGTACTCGAGACCTCGCGGAGCCGCGAGTCGTGCCCGCGGACGCCGCGTTAGCGGATGCCGGCCCGATTCATGGGAATTCCAGCGGCAGGACGGTCTACGAAGGCGCCTGCGTCGGGTGTCACGGGTGGCCCGGCATCAGTCCGGGAATCGCGGCGGCCACCTTGACGGGCACGCGCGCCGTCAACGACCCCACCGCGACCAACGTAGCTCAGATCATCCTGAATGGAGGTGGGCGGCAGGCGACGGGACCGTCCAACATGCCGGCGTTCGGCACGACCTATTCGGATGCCGAGATCGCCGACGTGGCAAATTATGTGACCGCGCGCTTCGGCACGGCGTCGGCCATCACCGCCGAGCAGGTCGCTAAATTCCGGACGCTGGATTAGCGGTCATTTCGTTTCCGCGACACCTGTAAAGGTGGGGTAACAGTTTGAATGCGCGGCGACAAGGACTTGCCGCTGCAGCGTCGCACGGCTAACCTCCAAAAACAACAAAACAACCGCAACGGAAGGCTAAGGACAACAACATGAAGACTTCAATGGCAGGCACGCCAGCATGGCTCGGCGCGCTGTGGGCGGCAAGCGGCGTGATGGCGGGCTGCATGACATTCGGCGGCGCGAGCGCCGACGTCACGATCCAACAACAATCGGTATTCGATATCAGCATCTTCAAGGCACACTCGGATTCGACGGAGTACACCGCTGCCGACAAGCAGCGCCAGGAAAGCGTTCTGCACTGCGAGGGATTGATGTCGCTCGCATGCGGTAACACCGAGACCGATGAGATCATCCGCCTCGACCGCGACGTGCAATGGAACCTCACGCCCAAAAAGAAAGAGTACCGGGAGACCCCGTTTCTGACTCCCGCGCAACGTCAGCAACAGATGCAGGAGCTGCAGGCCGAACTCGACAAGATGAAGCAATGTCCCACGCCGCCTCAGCAGCAGCAAGCCGCCCCTGCGCCGGATCAGTCGAAATGTCAGATGTCGCCACCGAAGTACGACGTGCAGCGGACCAACACGCATGCCACGCTGATCGGCCACGATGCCCGCCTGACGCAGATGACCATGACCCAGAGTTGCACCAATCCCGACACGGGCGATACTTGCGACTTCGTGATCGGCATGGACACGTGGTTGACCGAAGATCAGATTGCCGGCTTCGAGGATAAACGCGCCTTCGAAACCGCCTATGCCCACAAGCTCGGCATCGACGCGACCACCGGCATCGCGCTGCAAGCCCAGGTCAAGCGCTTGCTCGCTCCCTACGAAAGCGGCCTCAAACAGCTCAGCGCCAAAGCCGGCGATATCAAGGGTTATCCGCTGAAGACGGCCTTTAGAATTTCGTTTGGCGGCCCCCACTGCGCAGCGGCGCAGAATCAAAATCAGAACGGTGCCGGCGCTCAAGGCGCGGGCGGCTCGACATCGTCCGGTAGCGGAGGAGCGTCGAGCATCCCCTTGAGCGTGGGTTCGGCCGCCAGTGCATTGGGGGGCAAGCTGGTCGGCGGCTTGTTCTCCAAGAAGAAGGACCCCGCCGCAGATGCTTCGACCACACCCACCCCGCCCCTACCCCCCGGTATGATTCAAGCTGCACAATTCACCGTCGAGACCACGGCCATCACGGTGGGCCCCGTGGCGCCGACGCAATTCGACATTCCGGCGGGTTGGAAACTCGTTCAACCCGAGGTAAAGGCACCCAAGGAATTCAGTTGTCCCAAAACCTAATGCGCCCCAACGCGGTGGCCACTCTTGGCAGCGGCAGCATGCGCAGACGACTCGTTGCGACGATGATGTTGAGCGCGACTCTCGAGCTCGCGATGGTTGCGGGCGCCATGGCGGCAACCGATCCCGTGCCACCGAACGACGCCGGAGCCATTCTGCGCTGGACCCCGGATGAGCAAGCCTGGGGCTATCGCAACATGGAGAAGATTTTCCCGGTGAGCGTCATCGCCCGGGGCGATTCGGTGCATGCATTGCCGGTGTCGCCGCATACAATCGACCCGAAATTCGCCGCGGGCGGCAAGACTTACGACACCACCGCGTACATGAATGCCTTTCGCGCCTCGGGCGTGCTAGTCATCAAGGACGGGAAAATCATTCTGGAACGTTACGCGCTCGGCCGCGGACCGACCGATCGCTGGACATCGTTTTCCGTGGCCAAATCCGTGACCTCGACGCTCATCGGCGCGGCGATTCGTGACGGCAAGATCAAGAGCCTCGACGATGCGGTCACCCGCTACATCCCGGAACTGAAAGGCAGCGCCTACGAGGGAGTCACCGTGCGTCAGCTCCTCACGATGACCTCCGGGGTGCAGTGGAATGAGGACTACGCAGACCCGAATTCAGACGTGGCGAAAGTGGGCCTGAGCATTCTGGAGCCTGGGGTCAATCCGGTGGTCAGCTACATGAGAAAGCTGCCACGCGAAGCCAAGCCGGGGAGCAAGTTCGTCTACAAAACCGGCGAGACCGATCTTGCGGGAATCCTGCTGTCCAATGCGGTCGGAAAACCGCTGGCCGAGTACCTGTCAGAGAAGATCTGGCGTCCGTACGGCATGGAACAGGACGGCATCTGGGTGCAGGATGTCGCGGGACATGAGCGAGGCGGCTGCTGCATCAGCATGACGCTGCGCGATTATGGGCGTTTCGGCGAGTTCATGCTGGACGGGGGTAAGGCCGGCGGTGCGGACGTGCTACCACCAGGATGGATCAAGGATGCGACCGCGGCGCACGTGAAGGACCCGCCCTACGGCTACTTCTGGTGGATATTTCCCGGCGGATTCGAAGGCGAGGGGATCTTCGGCCAAACCGTATCGGTCTTTCCCAAAGATCATCTCGTGGTAGTCATCAACTCCGCGTGGCCCGCTGCCTGGGTGGACGAGATCGACCACGCGCGCTTCCAGTATCTGCAAGCGATACGCGACGCAGCTCGATAGCCGGAATTGGAGTCCGGGTGGCTAGACCTCCGCGGCTTGAAGTGACACTCGCTTGGTCCCCTCTGCCACCCATTGAGTTCCCCGTTCCCTGAAACCGAACTTGTCGTGAAACCGGCGTGATGGCTCATTGGGCGGGACGACATTGTATTCGCAGGTGACCAACGGGATTGCGTTGGCTCTGGCGTAGCGAAAAACGTCCTCGTACAGCCGCGATCCCAGGCGCAGGCCGCGGGCTGCCGCCGACACGACCACCCGATCGATATAAATGAAGCGTGCGTACTTACTCGCGAACCACTCGTAGTTGGCGTTTACATACGGGGCATCGCTGCCTATAGCCAGAAGAAATGCTGAAACCCGGTCGTTCAGCACCACTACCTTGTGCTGACACGACAGGGCGTGCAATTCGGCCACCCGTTGCAGATCCATGGCGCTCGTGTGTTGAATCTCGGCCAGATTCAATGCGCAGATGACCTCGAAGTCCGCAGGCGCGGCATCGCGGATGACTATGTCGGGCAAGTCGAATCCTCTACTATGGCGTCGATGATCACACGAGACCGTGGATGAACACCACTGCCGACCCGATGGGTACGCTTCAGACCGCGCTGGCGCATGCCACCCGGCTACTGCAAACCCATCCGGCCCTTGCCGTGGAACAGGCGCAGGAGATTCTCAAGGCGGCGCCCGGTTATCCCCCGGCCAGCCTGCTGCTAGGCGTGGCGTGGCGCAGGCTCGGAGACGTACCGCGTGCACTGGACATGCTGCAACCGCTGGTGAAAAGCCAGCCCGCCTGGGCAAATGCCCACTACGAACTGGGGTTGGCGCTGTCGGACGCGCAACCCGACGACGCCCTGGTCGCATTGCGCCGCGCGGTCGCTTTGCGGCCGACCATGCCCGACGCCTGGCGGGCCATCGGCGATCTCTACGTGATCAAAGGCGACACGCAGAAAGCGGATGCCGCCTATGCCGAACACATTCGTGCCTCCACTCAGGACCCGCGACTGCTGGTGGCCGCATCGGCCCTCGTGGACGGCCGGATCGCTCAGGCCGAGGCGTTGTTGCGCGCACATTTGAAGGAATATCCCACCGACGTGGCCGCCTTGCGCATGCTGGCCGAGGTGGCGGCGCGATTGGGCCGCAATGCCGACGCCGAGGTGTTATTGGAACGCTGTCTGGAACTGTCGCCTAGTTTCCATCCGGCGCGGCATCAATACGCGATCATTCTGCAACGCCAAAACAAGGCGGCGGCGGCGCTTCGAGAGATCGACCGCCTCGCGGTGGTGGATCCGCACGATACCGCCTATCGAAGTTTACGCGCCGTGGTTTTGGTCAAAATCGGTGAGTATCGGGAATCGATCGAGATCTATACGGAGGTTTTGAAAGCACACCCCGAGAATCCCAGACTCTGGTTGAGCTTGGGTCATGCCTTGGCGACGGCGGGGCGCGAGCAGGAGAGTATCGCGGCCTATCGCAAGAGTATCGAGCTGCAGGCGGACCTCGGCGAAGCCTATTGGAGCCTTGCCAACCTTAAGACCTATCGATTCACGGCTGCCGATGTGCGAGACATGCGCCATCAGCTCGAACGTACCAACCTCGCCGATGAGGATCGGATCCACTTCGATTTTGCGCTGGGTAAGGCGCTCGAGGATGCGGGTGAATACCGGCCGTCGTTGGACCATTATGCCCGCGGCAATGAGTTGCGACGCAAGCAATCTAATTACCAGGCGGACGAGACCACAGCCTATATTCAGCGCGCAAAGGCCTTATTGACGCGCGAGTTTTTCGAAATCAGAAAGGGTCATGGAGCGCCCGCCCCAGACCCCATTTTCATCGTTGGACTGCCACGCGCCGGCTCGACGCTCGTAGAACAAATTCTCGCCAGTCACTCGCGCGTCGAAGGCACCATGGAGTTGCCCGATCTCATCATGATGGTGTCCGGATTGGCTGGGACGCGCAAGTCCGATGCCCCATCGCCGTATCCGGACGTCCTCGGCACCTTGAGCGAGGCGGCATGCCGCGAGCTCGGCGAGCATTACTTGCGTGAGACTCGGATCCAGCGCAAGACGTCCAAGCCCCTCTTCATCGATAAAATGCCGAACAATTTCCTGCACATCGGCTTGATAGCGCTGGCGTTGCCCCAGGCCAAGATCATCGATGCCCGCCGCCACCCCATGGCGTGCTGCTTTTCAGTCTTCAAGCAGCATTTCGCCGACGGTCAACGTTTCAGCTACTCACTCGAGGATATCGGCCGCTATTACCGCGACTACGTCGAGTTGATGGATCATTTCGATCACGTGATTCCGGGCAAAGTGCACCGGGTTTTTTACGAAAACATGATCGAAGACACCGAGACCGAGGTACGAAAGCTGCTCGATCATTGCGGTTTACCCTTCGAAAGCGCGTGTTTGCGTTTCTATGAGAACGACCGTCCGGTCAGGACGCCGAGTGCCCAACAAGTCAGAAAGCCGATCTATCGGGAGGGCATCGAGCACTGGCGTCACTACGAGGACGGGTTGGCGCCGCTGAAAGCGGCGCTGGGCGACGTACTGGACGCTTACCCAGCCGTACCCACGTACTAGCCGCGCCCACCTACTAGCCCCACCCCACTGGGAGCCCCCACCCCACTTTTAAAAATGGGTGAAGTATGGGATACATACATCGGGGAGATGGCATCTAGCAAAATATTGAGGGGATGCAGCGATGACTCGCAGCCGAAAACGCAAATTGGCGCGGACTCAAGCGCGAAATCGCGCGACATGGGCAAGCGTACCTTTGGCATCCGCGCTCATGGCGGGTGGCGGCATCGCACACGCGGCCGAGGCCAGCGATGCCGGCACGCTCGAGGAAGTCGTGGTGACCGCTCAAAAGCGTTCGGAAGACATGCAAAAGGTGCCCATCAGCCTGCAGGTGCTGACGGGGCAGGACTTGGAGCAACATCAAGTCACGGATTTCGACAGCTTTGCCAAGCTCTTGCCGAGCGTAAGCTACCAATCCCTGGGCCCAGGTCAATCACAGATTTATTTCCGAGGTATTTCGAGCGGTGCAGACGGTCTGCACGCCGGCTCACTACCCGCGACCGGCGTCTATTTGGACGAGATCCCGGTAACGACCATCGGCAATACGCTCGACGTACATATGTACGACATCGCGCGAGTCGAGGCATTGGCGGGTCCCCAAGGCACGTTGTACGGTGCAAGTTCCCTGTCAGGCACCTTGCGTATCATCACCAACAAGCCGGATCCCACGGCGTTTTCCGCCAGTTATGATTTAAAGGCCGACAAGTTCGGACGCGGCCGCCCCGGCGAGGAATGGGAGGGCTACGTCAACATTCCGCTCGCCGACCACATCGCAGTTCGCTTGGTCGGGTACTACGACCACGAGGGTGGTTACATCAATAACATCGCCTCGACCAACGTCTACCAGCGAGGCGTTCCGGCCGCAGGGATACCGAATGATCCCATTGCGGTCAGTAATTATGGCAATGCGCCGGGATCGGTCGAACCCAACGTATCAGGCAAAAATTTCAACCCCGTGACCACTTATGGCGGTCGCGGAGCGCTCAAGATCGACCTCAACGACAATTGGACCGTGATGCCCCAGGTCTTGGTCCAGAACCAACGCGCCGACGGGAATTTTTCGTATAACCCGGCATTGGGCTTTCTGAACGTCAACGACTTCGGCAACGAATTGAACGAGGACAAATGGTGGCAGTCCGCGTTATCGGTCGAGGGCAAGGTATCGAATTTCGATATTCTCTATTCGGGCGGGTTCTTCGAGCGCAATGTCCATAACATCGTCGACTATTCGGGCTACACGGTCGCCTACGATCAAGCCTCCCAAAGTGCCACCGCGAGCTACAGTGCCACTCGCTATCTCAACTGCCAGTCCGGGACGCCAGGCACAACGCCTCCGTGCAATGGCGGGGCCTATTCGCTGACCGATCCCACTCAATTCGTCAACAACCACGATCAGTACGAAAAGTTGAGTCAAGAGCTCCGCGTGACGTCGCCCGTGGATTATCGCCTTCGCGGCACAGCCGGCCTCTTCTATCAGCGCCAGAGCGATAATATTCGCGCTGCTTTTCAAACCAACGATTTACCCACGTATTACACCGTCGACGGATCACCGAACACCATCTACTTGAGTCAACAGACTCGAGTGGACCGAGATTACGCGGTGTTCGGCGAAGCGACTTTCGATGTCACGGATAAATTCAAAGTGAGCGCGGGTATCCGGGAATTCTGGGTCAACAATACGTTGTATGGGTTCTTTGGCTTCAACGATGTGTTGAGTCAAAACGGCGAGGAATTGTGTGATCAGCCGCCCGGCCCCGTAGTTCCGAACTACCGGCCCTGTGTCAATACCGACAAGAAAGTCGTCGAGCATGGCGAGACTCACAAGATCACCCTCACCTATCAGATCGATCCGGATCGCATGGTCTACGGCACCTATTCGACGGGCTTCCGGCCGGGTGGTAACAACCGATTATTTTCGGTCGCTTCCTATGCCGCCGACACGCTCACCAATTTCGAACTCGGCTGGAAGACCGCGTGGCTCGATCATCGGCTACGCACCAACGGTGCCGTGTTCTATGAGCGGTGGAAGGACTTCCAGTATGGCGTCTCAGGTGTGAATAGCATTACCACCATCGTCAACGCCAGCAATGCCGCGATCAAAGGCATCGAAGGCGATGTGAGTTGGCTCGCGATCGAGAATTTGACGCTGTCGGCATCGGGGACCTACGTCAATGCACGAACGACACAAAATCTTTGTAGCTTTGATCTGGTGACCGAGTCGGTGGTGCATGATTGTGCCGCCAGCGACATCATTGCCCCGAAGGGGACCCAGCTTCCCGTGACGCCGAAGCTCAAGGGCAATTTGACCGCGCGCTATGCCTTCAAGGTGGCGGACTATGCGAGCTTTGTGCAAGGCGCCGTGATCCACCAGGGCTCATCCAGCAGTCAGCTTGACCAAACCCTGAACGCGGAAATGGGCGATTTACCGAAATTCACGACGTTCGATCTGTCGGCGGGCACTGGTATGAACAACTGGCATGTGGAGGCGTACGTCGAGAATTTATTCGACAAGCAAGGGCAGCTCGGTCGCATAGCGCAAGCCGCTCAGGCGTATTCGTATGAGAACTACCGGGTTTATCCCATCAAGCCCATGAACTTCGGCATCAAGTTCGGTCAGAAATTTTAAGAAGCGAGGCTAGGTCTTGCTAGAACGGCACAGGGACGTGTCGGCGATGCGCGATGTCGGAGGACCATCGCAACCATCAACGCCTTCTCGCACTCTTAGTTACGCGAACTCATCTCCACGAGCGTTGCGACGGTATTGAGATTTCTGGCTGTGCCCAACTTCGCCGCCGGAATCTGTAATTTGGATTTCCCCATGCCGGACGGGTAGTACACATAGATCTCGTGAGTGCCCAAACGTACCTCCTCGCCGGCCTGGCCGCGAATCTCATGCAGTGCGTTGACGCCCGGCCGCACCGGGAGAAAGAATACATAGGTACGGTTCGACTCCTTGTCCGCGAATGGATTTCGTTCGAGGACCATCTTCATTGCCGCCGCGGTTCGCACGAACACCTTAACCGCTTTGCCCGCGTAAGCAAGCAGTCGATTCTCGAGCCGTGACTCAACCTCGCCTGCGGCCAAGCCGCTGTCAAAAACCACGTTGCCACTCGCGATATAGGTCTGGACTCGACTAAATCCGACCTCTTCGCACAATGCTTTCAAAGCGGACATGGGTAACTTGCCGGTCCCACCGACATTTACAGCCCGCAGCAGTGCAATGTAGGTGGTCATGGCCTATGCGAGAAAGCAGCGCGTGTCATCGGGGGTTGCGGGTGCAGGCGTTGGGATGACTGGCAGGCGCGGTTAATGGACACAGTCAGGTCGACTTGAGTTCGTGCACGGCGCGCCACGCCTGATCGATGGCTTCATGCGTGTAGGCGTTCCAGCCGGCGTCCGCATTGGCGATGGTGACATTACCGCAGCGCTGACGACCGATTTCGTACGGTGGCGGCCCCTGCGGTTCCGGGTCGAAGAGAGTGTTAGCGTCATAGGAATAGCCGTGCGGCCAGCGATTCACGGTGATCGCAACGATGTCGCGGGAGGACTTGAACCCGCCGGGCCCCAGCATGCGGTCGAGCTGGTCGGTGATGCGCCGCTCGTACTCCTCGAACGGCGTATCGAGCAACCGCTGACGTCCAACGCGAAATTGCTGCACATTAGTGAGACCCTGGTTCGGCGTCAGCGGTATGTGAATCAAGTGCAGCAGCATGGGTTCGTCCGGGTTGCGTGGCGCTTGGTAGCCGCCGAGCGACACGGGGAAATCGAGTTTGATGTTGGAAAAATACGCGTTCGGGCAGTAGATGCGATCGACACCGAGTTTGACGAAGGCGTGCCAGTTGCGGATGGCGACATTGACGTACACGAGGGGCAGCTTGACGCCGAGGGCGAGTGCCCGCTGCTGGGCGGCGGGCAGCTCGGGCATGATGTGCGGAATGATCATGTTGTAGCAGGCGAGCACGCAGTGCCGGGCCTGAACGCGACTGAGTGCGCCCGCGCGCACGTAGCCTAGATCCACGCCGTCACTGTGATCCCTTAGATTGGCAACGGTGACGGCGGTGCTGTTCAATCGGATTCGGACCGGTCCCTCAGCATCGAGCTTTGCGTAATCGAATCCGGCCAGCAACACGTCGTCCATCGTATGTCCGGGCGCCGAGGCGGGAATCAGCCCTCGCACCAGGAGTCGGGCGATCGACGCATTGCCGTCGGGAAAGTGGTAAATGTAGGGTTCTCTGAAGGCGGGCTCTTCCTGATCCCGAAGCCCCAGGCCGGCAAATCCGGGGTAGCCGTTAGCCAGGGCTTCAAACGCGGGGGTGATGTCGGGTCCCATTGCCAGGAGATCCTTGGTTCCGCCGTCGAAGTACTTGACGGCCTCATCGCTGAGTCCGACGTCGCGGCGCAGATAGTCGCGGTAGCTGATCTTGCTTAGGTAAGCGATCTTCTCGGCCTTCGACTTGCCGGCGAGGTAGTCGGTGCGATGCTTGAACAACGCGACGAGCTGCGCTTTGGCCTCCACCGACATCGGAAACTCGGCTATCACCGGCTCCACTGCGTGGGGCTCGGCGTCGCTGCGGTCTGAATCCCCGCCCGTGACGACCGGAGTCCCGGGCACGAGTTTATCGACACCGAAAGTCTCACGATCGAAATAGGTACCCTCGCTCAAGTTGAGGGAGCGATACAAATTTTGATCGAAGGCGGCGGCCAAGCGATTGATATCGACACCCAGCTCGCTCATGAGGCGCTTGACCGTCTTGCTGAACAGCGTCTTCGGAGACTGCAGCGACTCGGTGCCGCCGTAGCCCAAGAGTAGGCGTCCGTCGACTCGAAACTCGTTGCGTTTCGCATGACCGCCGAAATCGTCATGATTGTCGAGTATCAGGATACGGGAGACGGGTCCATGGGCCTCGCGATAGAACCATGCGGCGGCCAAACCGCTGATGCCCCCGCCGACCACGATCAGATCGAAGTGCTCGTCGACCGGCAGATTGGAGATGTCGAATGTGCGACCCTCACGGCCGACCTGATGCGCGGTCTCAAAGGACCCCGGATGGCTGCCCCGTAAACCAGTGAGCACCGGGGGATAATACGCTGCGGACGTCGCTGCGGGTGCGGCACGCAGCTGGCTACGCGGGGTGAGGCCGGCGGCAATGAGCAGTGCCGTGCCACTCAAGAAGTCGCGACGAGTGATCGAGTTCGACATGGTTTATGGGCGTAGTCCTAGGAGGCGAAATTCCAGCCGAATATCATAGTACACCGCACCCGCCGGTTCATCGCCGCCACCAATTTAGCGATGCAATTTAGCTGCGATACAGCCGCATGCATCCCGCATGGCTTACCCTCTCAGCTGATCTCACCAAATGCGTATGACGTCATCGGAACCTTCATGACGTATTCAGCAAAAAGAACCTCTCCGACGTCGCTGCCTGCGGCTCCCGCAGCCACCAACAGGGGCATGAGATGATCTTCGCGTGGATGGGCGCGTCGCGCCCTTGGCGCACTCTCCCAATGCACTAGCCTCTCGTCACGTTCGCGCGCGTCCCCGAGTGCGATCGCCTGATTCAAATACTGCGTAAACGCCTCCGCATCCGCGGTCGCGCCGTCTTGCCTGAAGCCGCTCATATTGTGGTAGTTGAGCCCGCTGCCGACGACCAGCA